>Ga0315541_1001951_pt1 | contig 17955 bp, 16 predicted proteins | sample SalMarSW160190MG_FD_203095 | JGI IMG/M metagenome (GOLD analysis project Ga0315541, IMG submission 203095) | Salt marsh sediment microbial communities from the Plum Island Ecosystem LTER, Massachusetts, United States - Salt Marsh Sediment SW1601-190 ...
GAGTAAAAAAATAGATGGTCCCTGAGATCGGCTTGCCAAAATAGAAACGATGAGAGCCTGTAAAACCAAAGAGCCATAGAATGTAGCCCATAGACTTGAGGTGCGTATCGTTAGGGTACGCCATAAGGTGCCTCACTATTGAAGGGAACTATGTATGAAGATGACGAGGTCATAACCTTCAATAAGCTATCATTTATTACTACACGTCCTTTCATCTGTCGAGAGTTGATCCCATCCCCTCTTGCTCTTTCATTACCTTGATGATTTGAGTTATTCAACATAGCCTGCCCAGTTTACCCCGTAGGTATGGAATATCGTACTGGGGTTACATTGTCATTGATTTTATTTAACCGGGGTCAACAACGTCCCGAACTTCATCGATTTATGATAGATTGGCTTAAAGGCATTTCTTTCAGGAATGGCCATGCGATTTATTTCCACGATAGGAAAGGAATCCTCAATGGCATATCTGATAGTCTTTCCCATAAGCCCTAGCTTGGTCCTGATAAATGAAACATTTTAAATCCAAAATGAAGCAGTCTCAAAGTCTAAAAATAGCATTCCAGATTGCTTCATTTCTTCAGAATGACTGGGGCTTTTTGATATACCTCGCGCCTCTCCCTTTACCCACAAGTTCTAGTATTCCCAGCTGGACTAATCTTTGCGCGAGCCTTGTTGCCCTGAATCTTGGAATTCCCAGTACTTCTTGAATCTCCTGGTTTTTTATATAGCCTTGCTTACTTAAGATTATTTCAAGCGCCTCATATTCTTGGGGGATTTCCTTCTTATCCATCCTTACCCTCTGAGATGGTATGATGATACGGTACACTCTACCTCCTTTTCGTGGATGAATCAGACATCCTTTCTTGATCATCAGCTTAATCTCGCTTGCAGCTGTATAAATATCTACCCCACACACATTCTGATAATCTCTACTAGTGAACGAATTGCTGTGAGCTTTTCCAAAAATAAGCATTCGCCTTTGGTTTGGGTTGAGATGTAGCGATGAGAACTGTTTCAACCATTCCATATCATCCAGTGAGTACATGGGTTGGTTCTTTAGGGTTAAAGAAAATATAGAATCGGCCACTATTTGAAAATCTGGAGGGTATAATCCATTTTTCTCCATTTCTTCAAACATCCTTGGGATGCCTTCTCCTGTTTCCCGCATATGGCCCAATTCAGTCAGTACTCGAACGATGAGCGGATTTCTGCTTGCATGAATTCGCTCCCTTTTTAAAATCCTTTCTATTGTAACAGGCTCTGGCGGCAGGCCCGGACTTCGAACCTCAATCCTATCATCAAACATCCAAACCTCTATTGAAAGACCTTGGACACTGTAATCTCTATGGGCGATAGCATTTACAATGGCTTCCTGCCAGGCAAAGGATGGGTATTCAAATTGTTCGACGAAAAATAGGTCATGGCGGTACTGCCTCTCTTTTATGTGCGGAGAAATGGTCTTATAGGCCTCATCAATCAGTCGCATAAGGGGTAATTCAATTCTTACCCTCTTGATTATGTTCAGTTCCTTGCCCACCTTTCTTTCTATTCCTTCATATTTTACGAAATCGATTCCACAACGAGGATGCCATCTAAGAGGGTCTTTTCCGAAAAGAAGCAGTGCAGCTAATTTCAATTTTGGCCTCCCATCTTCGTAATCTAGCAAACGGTATCTATAGAGCAGATCTTCAGGTTTTTCGGAAAGGCCAATCCGATGTCCAAATTCGGAGATCAGTTCGATATCAATATCATTAAAGTTTGCAGTGGGCTCAAAATGGCTCTCGAAGAGGGCCTTTCTTTTGCCTTTCTTTAACATTTCAATCTGTTCCGCAGGAAATGGCATATTGGCATCACCGATGCGTAAGAGATAGCGGCCATCGGCCAATTGATATACTTCTGGGAGCCACTTCACTGTAAAGATCAAAAGGCTCTGTCCCGCATATGATACCTCTTGGATTTCTGGTTTCATGAATGGCCTGATCAGAATTCTTGGGGCTTCTTGTATTACTCTAATCTTATCATCGGGATAATCCATCCCTGAGATGCTTCCATCATCGTTGACTCCAAGCAGGAGAGTTCCGCCATCAGCATTGCCAAACGCACATAGTGTTTCTGCCACATCTTTGGCTACTTCCCTTGCCTTCCTCAATTTTCTCTTTCCCGTACGGATTTCATAGCAATTCTTTCGTTCGAGGAATTGGCCTTCAGATTGTCGAAGCAGCCGCTTGATATCCGAATGTCTCAGCATTTTCGTTAATCCCCGATCAATAATATCCAAGGAGTAAGAGTCTCCATTATTGAAAGGCCCCCGTGCTTATGGAGCTTAAAGAGAAAAGGCTCGCCAGAATGCAATGATTTGAACTGGCTCCTCCCGCCCGGTTCCCAGAAATTCACCTCATCGATCACTGGCTGCTGGGAGAGGAAGGCAAAGCAATCATTATCCATGATGCTGACAAAGCCTTTCATCTGCTGCCTTAAGGAACGTTAAATAATTTCTGTACGAATGTTCAGCTTCATATCGAAATTTACTTTTTTAGCAGCGTCCCACTTCACAATGCGTGGCATAGTTTACTCCCAGATCATTCACATGCGCGAATATTTGCGATTAAGGGGCTTACGCCCTCCCCTCTTGTTCTTTCACTGCCTTGCCGTTTAGAGTTATTCAACATAGTCAACAACGTCCCGGAATTCACAAGACTGAGGATTTGGCGCCTCCTCTGTTTGCATGGCGAGGGCAAGGGCCTCGAGTTCCTCTCTTCTGGGGCGATGTAAGTAGATCGCCAGGGCTGAAATACCGATAAAGGTATAAAGGGTCTGGAAGCCGCCGCCAAGGAAAAAAAGCACGAGCCCGTAGATTCCAATGCTTTCGGAAAGCCCAAAAGAAACGATCAAGGCAGCCGTATATTTCGCGAGAAAGAGGGGTTGATTGGAATGAGGGTCGGGCCGTAAAAAACCTGACAAGGAAGCGTGAGATGTGCCGGAAAGCATGCGTCTTCTCAAGAAATAGCTTAAAAAGAGGGTTAGGATTGTTATCCCATAAAAGATATTCCTCAAAAGGGTCACATAGGTACAGGTTCCTAAGTTTCGCCTTATTTCCACGCCAAATTGGTGGCAGATAAAGACATAGACCAACAAGGACCCCATCATTGCCGCCCAGATAATCCATATCTTCATAAGTGTTTTCTGATATGCCCCTCCTTCAGCTGTACCCTGCATGGTCTTCTCCTTGTATATACACTGTCTTGATGTCTCGCGCCCTTTCCAACCACCTGACGGGCTCTAGATTATCCCGTCAAATTCATCTGCTCAATAATGTATCAGGCGAATCTAGTCTTGCTTGTCGTGGCCTCAGTTCTATCCGTTTCGATAGTTAGAAAAAAGGGTATAAAGATAAGTATAAATAGGAAAAAGCATCCCATAATTACGTTCAACGTTTGCCCGCTTCAGGCGTGGCTTGTCCGCCGTCCTTATGGAAGGCTTGTCCGCCCGACCTGCTTTGAGCTGTGAGCTTTGATCTTTCAGCTTCTCCGACTTGTCCGCCGTCTTTGTGGCGAATTCTTCTCTTCCCTGTGCCTTACGCCCTGCGCCCTATGCCCTTTTTTCTCTGCACGAGCGTACCCTACGATTCACAGCAAACTTAATGCTCTGATTAACTATGTCTTAAAATTAATGTGAAAATGTGAAGAACGTCCCGGAATCACACAATGATTTCAGTATGTTGAGTTGATCTTTTGGGATCTTTTTTATTAGCTCTTCAATTTTTGGAATATTATTTCCTTGAGCCATATTGCTCCTCTTTATGGATTCATGAGAGGATTAACAGATAGAATGGGTCTGAGAAAAAAACAAGTCAAATTCCTTTTTCACGGAAATGCACTGTCCCGCTCGGCTGCCAGAAGTTGACCTCATCAAATCCTTAGCTGCGGGTAGAGGAATGCAAACCAATCATTATCTGTGACGCCGACAAAACCTTTCATTTCATATTTCCCGGAACGTTTACTGACCTAACAAGAGTCAAACGGAGACTTGACCTTACCTTGAATTTGTGACCCCTCCCCAAACTTCCAAAAACTTCAGCCTGGTTTATATTAAAGTATTGAGATTGTTGATCAATCCTTCGACCTTTTTTGGGGTATTTTCAATAAACCATTTTAAAAGCGGCTTGGGATTGTCGATGTCAATAATAAAAGTTATCCATTTTCTTCCCTTCAAGGCAAATGCATAGTAGGGAGGGTGATAGTATGGAAGTGAATAAAAATAATATTTGTCACCAGATGTTACCAACAGCTTATCCTTAACAAATCTTGGCTTCGGAAGGGCAGTGCCATCAGGGTTTATAGCCACCGCATCAAATATTTCGGTTGGGTCAATTTCGGTGATATTCACATGTTTATCCATATTGCTAATCTTCATTAGGTGCTTAAGCCATTCATTTTCCTTATGGTATGGTTGTATACTTTCTAAAAACTGATATGCCTTTCCAAAATGAATTCTAATGTGACTGATAATTGGCTTTTTATCAAATCTTGCTCTGTCTTCGGACCAAGGGAAATCAAGACGCTTTTCAATTACTTTGTAATCGCTGGAAGATAAGACAGGTTTTATTTTGATTTCTGCGAAGCGCCGCATACAATAGTTTAGTGCAGACCTTAAGCTGTTTGTGAAGTCTCCAAGGTATGCACCAATTTCCATCAAATTATGAGGTTCGGGCGACTCTAATTGCTTCCAATAGAGTGATTCAATCTGTTCCTTTAATTCTTTTGCACGTTCTATCTTAATTTCATATATATCTTTCAAAGCTTTGCCTCATGAGATCGTTTGAGGTCAGATTTTTCATTTTGAAATTTGTAGCAATTCGAGCTTCAAGGTAAAGACTTTTGTTAAATCAAAAAATTCGACCTCATACATCTCAATTATCCCAGCTTTCCTTTTTTCAAATCTGCAATCCAGCCCGGGAATTGATGGGGTGTTAGCAAATCAAAGGTATAATATTGTTTCGCATCGCCTCGATATTGGCTGGCAAGATCTGCTAAGTTCAATGTGCTTAATTTCTTGTTTACTCTTTCAAAGTGTGTCTTTGCATATTCCTCTTTTGCAGGGGTTGCTTCGTCCTGCTCTTCATCCGATTTGATCTCCACCACCTTGATCAGTGTTTCTATGCCCTCATCCTGGAGCTTTTCCAGTTCCCCAAGATGATCTTCTTTTCCTTCGCTTTCAAGCTTTGAAATGTAATCATCAAGATCGATCTTTATAAAAAAATCGGGATTAAAGCTCCGCCTCACCCTGTCTTTCCCGCCTTTCCAGTATTCATAATCAATGGCGTAAAAATTCTTATCCGGCGATTTGATCCACGAATCTATGTAATCGGAGTCTTCTATCAGTCGGAAAACAAACTCTTTTTCCGGAGAATGAGAGACTATGACGATATTTTGGGGACTCTTCAGTTTTGATGTATTCACTACATAGGGCGGCCGTGTGTCTCCCTTCACCAATGCCCGGATAATCTCATCTCTACTCCTTACAAAACCATCGGGCTGGAAGAGAGAAAACTGCTGTTTATCTTCTGGGCGTCCCCTTAACTCACTGATAAAATCCAGAACAAATTTATTTGTCTCTCCAGCCTCAATTTCATAGTTCTCGCTTAAAAATGCGGTTCTATCCCGTTCAAGTTCGCTCACCCGAATGCCTGACCTGTCCATGCAGGAGGTATCAACCGGGTTCATATCCCCTTCAATATTTTCAAATATCCGTTTCTTTTTGCCCGGAGGCAGAAACTGGCTAAAATAGATATCGATCTGTTTTCTGTTTTCTTCCGAGAGTTTGTTTCCTTTGATACCGTACTCTTCCATAGCTGCAAGAATAACCTGTCTGATTTCATCCTCTTCCGGATAACGGTCATCCACAACCACGCTACCGAAATCAAAATGTAATGCCTCAAAAGTTCTTAGTCTAAAACGGTTATAGATATCGTAAACAACTTGATCAACCGTATAAAAATCCCTTGCCAGCTCATATCGCTTTTCGTCTTTGGTCCTTACGACTTTAACACCGAGTTTTTCCTCAAATGGCGTTAACGTAAGTTTCCCCGGTGGTTTTGCATCTCGACCTCGGTCTGACGCTTCAAAACGCGTACTTGGGATATAATTGAGGTTAAAGAGGGTAAAATTATGCACACCTCTCCCCTGTTCCCGGTCAGGCAGCACCGAAGATGTGAGGTACATATCGCTCTCTGTAACTGAGTCAACAAGTTCCTTGATGTGATCGGCGAATTTGTCGTGATTTGTAACAGTGAGAATAGGATAGTTTTGCAGTATATGGGCATTGGGAACATCGCGAGGGATGCGCATCCCCCTGCCAAGCACCTGTGAGATAAGTAGCTTGGAATTAAAAACCCTTTCTTCCATAGGAACGATCTGGAAGACATTATCCACATCCCAGCCCTCTGAAAGCTTATTCACTGCATAAACAAACTCCACGCTCCCGCCCGGCTTTTCCGGTGCTATCTCCTCGATATTATCAAGCTCCTGCTTGTATTCCGACTCAGAAACCCGGCTTACAACGCAAATCACTTTTTTTCGCAACCTGTCTATGATCTCTGAATCTGTTCCCTTTGCACCGTTGTGTTTTTTCTCATATCCGGCCAGAAATGTGATGAATTCCTCACTTCTTCTTTGGGCATTGGATTGGTTGGGGCAGATAAAAATCGTTATCGGTTTTAACCTCCTTACACCCTGTTGATTTTTGTATGCATATTTTTTCCTGTTTTCCAGATGATTTTTCAGCACCATTTCAAACCGCTGATCAATCGTGAGCCTTGAGTCGCCTTCATCAGTTTCTGTATGGATAATTGAATTGATTTTTTTGATATATCTCTCTTCGGTTGCATCCTTAATGGAGTAATTGTAAATGATATCCGCGAAATATTCGTTCTGGTTATAGGGCGTGCCGGTAAAACCGATGTGCCTGGTGATTTTGCTGTTTTCCCGCAAAAACCTCATCCATAGCCGCTCATCTCTTGCCTCTCCCGTGCCTTCTTGCCCCTTTTCTTTATCGAGTACAAGACGATTGTCTGCATATTTCAAATGGGAATAGGCATGATGAATCTCATCTCCAAGAACAAGGACCTCAGTTGTGTTTTTGAAAAATGTGTCAGTGATCGCCCCAAAGGTATAGACTGCGTTAATGTTTTCAATGACGATCGAGTCATCTTCTATGGGATCATTGTCAGTTAGAAGATTGATAGCCTTTCCCCTGTACTTTGCCGGGAGCTTGTCATTAAACTCTTTCCTGTTCATCAAGTCTCTGAATTTTTCGCGCAGGCCTTGTTCGATAATGGTTGAAGCCGGGCCGAGCACCAGGACCCTTTTCGTCAGCCCCATCACAAGGGAGAGATATGCGATAGCAAATATCACATATGATTTCCCTGTCCCGGTAGCCATATGTACTACCCCTGACAGCCGATCCGGAAGTGGCAGATTGTGGAAAAAATTTGTTTCGGTCCCGAACCGTTCCTGAATTTGTACCTTTTGTTCGTAACTTTCCTTTCCAAGATCTGTAATACTCCTGTAGCCGCCACCCCAGAGATAAATCATGACCTGTTTAATGGCATCGTACTGGTAATCGCGCGATCCGACCAGCTCACGGACATAGTCCTCTATCTCTGAAAAATTGAATTTGTTGTAATTACATTTCCGGATATTAATGTCCAGGGTGTGATCAGATAGATTCAATCTCTTGATCGCTGTCTGCCTTTTCAATTGCTTTGCCATACGGGTCAATCATTGATGATAAAAGGTTTACTCTCATTGCCGTGTTTATCAATAGCAATGACTGCAACACTTTCTGTCAAACCGGCCAACTTAATCTCCCCATTTTCGCCAATGTCACTGGCAAATACGGTCCTGTCCATATCAAAAATCTCGCCGTGATAATCAACATCCACGAGAAGCATCGCAAGCCCATCAAGTCCTTTTAAACGGGCTCCGTGTTTGTCCAGGACCCTTGTCTCAAACCGGGTGATCTTCAAAACCTCTTTTGTTTTTTCGACTTCGATTTCCACATTGTCATTGAAATAGAATCCGGTGGAATTGATAAGATTGTTGACATTCTCCTGAGAGCTTGGCTGTTCCTGGATCTGAAAATTGCGGGAGACATCTTCCAGTATCTTGTACGGGAACTTGAGCATCTTAAAATGCACCTCGTCACCGGTGCTGTTTTTCATAACGGTATCACCCAGCAGGGCGCAGGTTTCCGGTGTGATTATATAGTAGGTGCCCTTCAGTTTGCCCCCGGACTGTAAAAGGATCCCCTTGAGATAGTCCTGATCGATCCTGATGTTTTTCAAATACTCATCATCCCACACAGGATAGACCTCCACCGGATCGCTGTCCTTTTCGCCAAAGATATTGGTAAGCCTGTATTTGCCAGACAAATCCTTTTCATCGCGGCTTAGCTGAAAAAGCCCCAGCACAAAATCGATATAGGCATCCCTGTTTTCCCTGAGCTTCATAATGCGTGAAAAATCATAAGCCCCTGTGGAAACCACACAGAATGATTTTGGCGGCTTGCCGTATTTCTGGCTTGTCCTTACCTCCTTACCGAGCGCTTTTGACTCGCCAATCCTGAGCATCCTCTTTTGCATGGTGTAGATCGCATGCTTGCCGAAATCGCAGACAACCCACCGCCTGCCGAGTTTTTCGGCGACAGCAGCACATGTTCCCGCCCCTGCAAAACAATCAAGTACCAGATCATCGATATTGGTCACGCTCCTTACTATACGTTCAACTAATTTCTCAGGTTTCTGTGTTGGGTAATCAAGATACTCAGCAAATCCCTTTTTCAGAGGTGATATATCTGTCCACCAATCATTTAATGGGGGGCCTGAATTTACATCTAGCCAAATTTCCTCTAAATCATCTGGGATACCTTTAAGTTTTTTAAAAACGCCCGGATTGGTTTCCTTCAAATGACGATAAGTGATCTGCCCATTTGCATCAAAATATTTATCAAATCTTTTTATGGTGCTTTCTGCTAATTTTTTTCTCTGAGTGTGAAATATCCTTTTCTCGCTAACTTGGTAAAAAAGGATTGTGTCATGCTTCCTCTTGAAGAAATTCGTATCTCTCCCACCTATGTCCTCATAGCACCAAGAAATATTGTTCACAAAATTTTGTTTACCAAATATTTCATCGCAAAGTACTTTTATGTAATGAGATGACCTGTAATCTAAGTGAATAAAAATACTGCCATCGGCAGCCAATAGTTCTCTTAAATAGACTAAACGTTCGCGTAGGGCTTCAAAGAATTCAGCTCTGTCAAGTTTGTCAGAATAGCTTTGTTCTTCCCCAGAAGAGGCAAAATCTTTTTTTGTAGCAAACGGCGGATCAATATAGATCAGCCTCGCCTTGCCCTTGACTTTGTCCTTAATCAACGGATCAGCATTCTGGTAGCAGGTCTTTAGAAATTGTAGATTATCGCCCTGTACGATCATATTCTGCCATCCGTCATCAGGCTCATTTCTTGCTTTTTCAAACAGATCAAGCTGGGTCTCATTCGTCAGATTGCCACCTTTAAAACATCTTTCAACCTGGAGTGGAGATCCGGCATCAGTCGGAGACGCTTGGTTAAGAATGGCGGCTTCACTTCTTTTTCCGGCATATTCAAGGGTTGCGATCTTGGCCCTGTCCAGTTTGGCCACATCGAATTTTTCCGCCAGGCCGGGGAAGAGTTTTATCATCAGTTCCGGTGACGGTTCACTGCCGCTGTTCAGCGCTTCAATGATTGATGCCTTTTCTTCATCCGTAAGATTTGTTTTCGCCATAAAATTCTCCCGTCATTCAGTGGCAAACGTCTGCTTTAAGAGTTTGTCCAGTACATCTGTCTTTGTCTCACCTGCCTGTTCGGATCGCAGGTTAAACTTATTCAGCCGCAAAAAGCGGTAGCCATAGCTTTCAAGCTCTATCTGCCGGCTGATGTCATAATCAAGATACTCCTGGGGAAAATTGTGTTTGGTCACAATATCAGGATTTTTTGTGTGGTATTCCACGCCGTCATATTCCAGGATCAGGGTCCGCTCTTTACCGCCTTTGGAAAAGGTCAGGAGAAAATCAACACGGTATTTTGGTATCTGCCTGGTGTATTCGGCCCTGATGTATTCTCCGATCTTGAACTGGGGAATGATTTTGACATACTCTCGGTGCGTCTTCACAAAATTCGTGCTAATCAGAAGGCCGTATAGGTCTTTTTCCGCAGGCGACTCAAAGATTGTGGTGTCTTCGATAAAAAAATCACTCTTCTTGTTTTCATCAAGGGCTTTATCATAATGCCTTATAGCATCGCCAAGCCGGGTTTTACCGTACTCGTTAATCGGCATGCTGTGGACGAAAATCATCGTGTCCTTAGCGCGGCTGAATCCCACATTGAGCCGCTGCATCTTTAAACTCCTGATATTATCCGCCGCGCCATTGATGACCGGATATATGTTCCTTAAATCGGCATTGCCGTATTTGCTGTCTTCAACAAGGGAGTAATATACGAGATCACGTTCTTCACCCTGCACATCACCTACAAACCATACGGCCAGATCATGGTTCTTCTTCAGCTCGGGCATACTGAGTTTTAGGCTCAACGCCTGCTCCATTCTTCCCTGCTGTTCGCGGAAAGAGGTGATAATGCCAACACTTCCTTTAAACCCGTTTTCTATCCGCGATTCTAAATCATGGATAATGGCATCGATTTCATCAAGGTTCACATTACTGCCTGAATTTCCTTTGGTTTCCACAGGGATAAACTGCAAGACTTCTCCAATCGGTTTGGTGCGGATGCGGTTGATGCTGAGATCCAGTTGGGCAGGTTTGTAGAAAAACTCATTTGAATAATCAATGATTTCAGAAAAACTCCGGTAATGCTCACGGAGGGAAGTGGTGTAATTTGCAATGGCTTTGGCAAAACTTAAGGTTGATGTACGAATATTGAATGTTTTGAGCCATAGGATCTCGCCGGCGTTGTCCTGTAGGGGCCGCAAGACCTGTTCAACTTCCTGCTCATCTTCTTTTATCTCTTTGGAAACCTCTTGAATCAGCTCGGTTTCCTCCTGGTCTGTAGCCGATACATTATAATCATCCTGATATGAATTAATGATATCCCTGAAATAACCGGCCGAATATTTTGAGTTCACGTTAATTGCGCCAACCGCGCCGTACTGGTATTCATCGCCAAAAACAACGACCTGCCTTGCACGCAGGATAAGGGAGATTGACTCGGCAATAGAGACCTGCGACGCCTCATCAATGACAAGAATATCAATCAGGTCTTCGTCCATGGGGAAGTGCCTGGATATCATATCGGGTTCGGCAATAATCCCGGATAGGTTTTCCAGCATCACCCGAGCCTGTTTGCTCGTCAGCCTCTTTCCGCCGTTAAAAGAGACCTTGATTTTGGCAACATCCCCCAGGAAATTGTTGAGATTCTTCAATCGAAGGTCGTTCTGATATTCAACCTGTTTCTGTCTAAGCATATAAAAGGCATCAAGGTCTTCCTTGTTAATTGTATCAAGGGCTGCTTTTTTGGAAAGCATATAGTGTAGGCGAATCCATTTCCAGGTATCGGCTTCAGTGCCCGTAAGGTTGTTGAGCCGGGAGAGAGTGCTCAGCTTTTTGTTTGTGATTTGCAGTTTAGTAAGGATTGGCCCATAGTTTTTAAATAGCCTTGCGATGGAATTGAAAAGCTCTGCATCTACCTTTTGAAGTGCGTCCTTCACCCCATCTAGGTTATCGTAAACTTCGGAAATGCTTTTTCCTTTGTTTCCACTGATTTCGCGGTATTCATCAATGATATCCCGGTGCTTCTTCAAGGAGATGGCAGTTCGAAGCGCTGAAATTCCATTAAATACCATATCCAAAGTGAGTTCGCTTACCGGCACGTTTATTAAACGCGCGATCTCTTCAACAATCCGGGCGTGTTTTAGGCTTCTCAAAGATTTGATCAATTGTTCCAGACCCTTTTTGTCAGGGGACTTCCTGAACAGCTTTTTGAAGAATGCGCCGGGGATATCGCCGGATTGAAGGGCGGCAATGGGTATACCTTTTTTGAACGATTTTACGGATGTTTCGATTAGATCGACGAAAGACTCAGGGATTTCAGTTAGGGTTGTCTCAATATCAAAATCCTTGCTGGGATAAAGATTGATTTCTTCGCAGGCATTAAGAAACTTCGGAATATCTTTCCGTCGTTTTAAAAGAAAACGAAATGCGGTCAGGCTGATATCTTTGAAATTGTCTATGCTTGCATCTTCGGCAAAATCCTGTAATTTTTCAAGATCGATTATTTCCGAATTGTCGATTTTGGGAAGCGCGAAATCATCCTCTGAAAACTCACCGGAATCAACAAGACTGTTCTGTATCTGCTCAAATTCAAATAGGTTATAAATATTTTCCCGGTATTCATCTGATGAAGAAAGCTGTTTCTCTACTTTTTCGACAACAGTCTCTTTTATGTCTTTTGTATCCTTTTCCGCAGCCTGCTCGTTATAGTCATTGGAGCGGTCGCCTGCGGCGTTTATCACCGCATTTTGAAGAGAGTTTTCAAGGCTGTTTATTGATTTGCCATTTTTGGATAGCCTGATTATAGATGGTTTCGCCTTGGGGTGAAGGTCCCGGAATTTGTCTGTAAGCATCCGATCGATCACATCAAGCGCCTGCTTTTTATGAGATGTGATAACAACGGATTTTCCTTCCTGGTTGGCCCAGTAGGTAATCGCAGCAATCGTGTGGGATTTACCTGTTCCTGGAGGACCGTCAACAACTATAATTTTATTTTTGGGATTATTGAGGGCAAGGAGAATCCTCTTTTGGGAAACATTCAGATTTAAGGGATTATCAGAAATGTACCTGTTGGAGCTTTTGATCGGATATCTTTCCTTAAATTCCTTATCCACTGTGTCTTGGGTGTTTTCCACGTTTCCGTCAATATAATCCGAAATAAAATCTACAAATTTGCTTTTGCCCCCTGATTCAAGATGCGTCATTATTTCTGAATAATCCAGGAGCTTTTTGTTCTCGTTCCGGACGACCTGAAATCCGATGCGGCATTTAATATCCGGATAAATTTCTTTTGGCGCCTTGATTGGCCTGAAATGGGATTCACGCACAAAGGGTTCATTCCAGCTGTATTGAGATTGTAAAAAAATCTCTATCCCACCGAGGTTGGAAGCGGCGTTTTTAAGGGTTGAAGATCTTGAGGCGGTTAGAACAGAGGGGAATTTGAAATAATTAACCGCCGGTGTATTAATTAGCAAAAGGTCCCGGGGAAATGAAACTACTACTTCCTTGGTGCCGGGAGCCAGATTAACCTCCATAAAAAATATGGGGTACCCTTCAACGGTGTTATTATTGATTCGTCTATTCAGTTCGTGAAAGAATAAATAGATAGTTCCTACGGTGTTATATCTTGCATATTTCTGGATACTGGTAAATAGATCATATAGAACTATGTCCTCAATGCCTTCCTTGAAATAATTTCTGACACTATTAAAATAATTCTCATCGGTTCTCTTATCGCGCGCAATTGCCTGGAGCGCATCAAAGTGTTTTTTCAGATAATTGGCAGAGTTGAAGGTTGAAGGCGGAACCTGATCAATTCCAAGTTCCTCTTTAAGGCGGTCAATCTTTTTTTCCTGTAACTCAATAAGGATAAGCTCAAATTGCTTTCTAAGGGCAAGGTTATATTTACGGCACCCATCAAGGAATGCCTGCTCATTATGTTTATTGACTTCCTCTTTTGAAAGATCAGCATCTTTGGCAGGCTGGAGGCCTTTTTCAGTGGCAACAAGTGCGGTATTTCGTTCGACTCTTTTCGAAAACTCTTGCTTGACACACGCTTTTAGATAATCCAAGCCAAACTTGCTAGAAAGGGCCTTATTGATCTCCAATAGAACTTCATCTCCAGAGAGCGTGAGAATATGTTCATCATTTCTTATAGTGAGAGGGGTGTCATCTCCAGTTTTTATCCTTTGTAAGAGTACATCTTGAAAGTCCTGGAATATTGCTAAGTCGAGCGTCAGCTCATCGTTCGTCCATCGATAATTTATAAGTGTCCTGAAATTAAACTTCGTCTCGGTAAATGCCGCAAAGTAATTGAGAATGCTCGTTGATAACCTGTTTGTGCTTTTGTTGTTTTGCATTGTTGCGACTAATCCCTTTCACGTCCGTCAATAAAGTGTAATAGGTGACGTTTGACTATGTTGAATTAGTACATCTCTCTCTTCTACCGCAAGCCCTGCCATCAAATATAAAAAAACCCCGCTTTCAGTTTGAGAAGCGGGGGTTTTGTCCTCATGCATACATCCCTCCAGATCAAAAAAGGTTAAAGGCCAAAGGCGCAGGGCTCAAGGAGAAGTGAGCAAGTGGCAAAGCAATAAAGTTGTAAGGCACTGGACGCATGGTTTATGGCGAACACGTATCAGAACCCAGAGCCCGATTTATTATGCGTTGGTAAGATTGGGAAAAGGAAATCGTTTCTCTAGTACCAGAATAGGTGTGAAAAGGCAATGTATTTGTTGTTACTGGAATATACGGTGTTATAAATAGTAATTTTAGGATCTGGCATGAAAGCCAGAAGATAGATAAATTGGACGATGAGTTCATCATCTTTTAGGCAGAGATGGCAGGTACCGATGAAATCAAGTTCTGGATCATGAGCTGGGGTGCCCGTGCCTTGGTCCTCGAGCCAGAGTCCCTCCGGGATGAGATCCGGACGGAGGTGGAGAGCCTGTTGAATAGGTATGAAAGGGAAGTGGAAAAAGAAGGGAAGCCGCTGAAGGCCTGAACAAAAACAGCACCGCACCAAGAGAAGGCATACAGAATTTGAATTTTTCCCGCGGCCGGTCATCTTCTGACCAGTCCCTAATTGGCATGGGATATTTGGATTCCTTTTTCGTCATTTATCTAACACTGCCACATTGCTTTTCAAAAATTCTAGGACAGGCCCCCTTCTTAAACGCTCATTGCAGAATTGATTTTTATAGTTTCTCCCCTGGATTTCCATGTTTACTTTCAATTATCGTTCTGGTGAATCAGAGGCTGAGAATTATCCTGAAACAGAGGTTCTCAACAGGCGAAGTTGGTCCAGAAACTGGGTGCACCGCGTCAACTGCGACTCGACGTAATCCGGTTCAAAGGAGATAAAGGCCATATAATCCCCTTCCTGTCGATCCTCGAAGAGCTGATCGTAGAGCCTGCCCCATTTCGGGTCAAGAACGCCGGTTTTGGTGAATTGTTGATGAAAGGCGGCACGAACACCGGAATGCTTTTTGAATGACAGGTCGTGCTCCATCAGCAAAGCCGACACCCCATAAAAGGCCGCATAGTAGAGCCGATTCATCGCAAAAGAAAGAGACCCTGCTTCAAACTCGCGTCTTGCAGATGCCAGGCTTTCTTCGGCCTTGGACCACCAGTATCGAACCATCAGGGATCGTTTTTCTTTTGTGATCATACCCGAATCCCGTCCTTCATGATTTCATCCCTGAGCTGAAGAACTGATATGATGCCCGTCTCCCAGGAATCTTGATCTACCACGAGGGTGCTGAAATTCGTATCGTATTGCAGATTGACATCAAACACGATATCCGTGATTTCATGGCGCTCGAAACGGGTAAGCGGTTGAGAGGTGACGATCAGGAGGTCCAAATCCGATTCTTCATCGGCCTCTCCCCTTGCCGCGGAACCATATAATAGGAAATCCGTCACGGGAAACCTCGACACTACCCTACGCTTGATCTCATTCAAAGCTTCAGATTGTCTATCAGTAAGAGATGGTGCTTTCATGTCAAGGCTCCTTTCCTTCTCTATCCCCTTGTCTATGAGCCGCCAGGTTGTCCTGATAATTCCTTTCGAGGTCTTTCATTTATGCAGTATACCCTCAAATCACACTCTTCACAAACCTTTCTGTCAGGGGGTGTATTAACTGCAAACTTCCTGTTGAGGATGCACCTGACCACTTCATCAAAATGCGCTCCAGTCTGATCGACAACATGGGGTTCGTATGGGAAGATCATAGCCTGAGGGATGTTGTTGCATTAATTGACTTATCCCCTCCCAATTCCAACCTCGCTTTTCCCCGGTGCGCCTGTTCTGATCATAATGGCTATAATAAGCTCATAGCTGAAAGTTGAAAGCACAGATGGGTTCAGGGTATGCTCCCCATACTTGAGCAGCTTCTCCCGCGGCCGGTCATCCCCCGACCACTCCCGTATCGGCATAGGATAGTTCGATTCCTTTTTCATGACTATTCAGCCAGACACCAAGATCATATAATTGTGGAACAACTTAGGCTCAGGTCTTGAGGTACTTTTTTTGCCTCCCTTGTAGCCCGGCTTTCATTGATAGTTTCGATCACCTGGAAAGGGAGATTTACCCGCGGCACTTCCTTGAGTGTCCCATCTTCATGGTATTTCCCCGGCCAGACGAGTTCTGTTTTGGTGATATTAATCTTCGACATTCCGGTCTCTTTATTCATTTTAGTCGGGATGGATATTGTTCCAGTATGGCTATTCCTTTTGCGGTTGTTTGGTATTTTTGAAACCGGCTCTTTGGCTTTTCCGGTATCGTACGTTCTACCCAACCGGAAGCGAGGAGAGGCGTCAGGTAATTATTCACAAACGTCTCTCGGTGTCTCAGACCCAGATGTTTCTGAATCTCGCTGCCTTTTCTTGGCGTCCTGCTGAAGTTAAGGACTTGGACGACCACTTGTCCGGTTGCAGTTTGAAATTGCCTTTCAAGGTGCTGCAAGTAGCTTTTATCACTAGTAAGTCGTTGATCCTCCACTTGTCCGGTGAGTTGTCCGGTACTTGTAGGATGCTTGTCCGGTACTTGTTCGGTGGGCATTGTCTTTATAGTGCCAAACTCTTTTTTTCCATAACTGGACCTGGAAGGCATGGCCGACCTCATGCAACAGAAGCGCAATTTCAGGGTACTTGGATACTTCATCTCGCATCTTTCGAATTCCGGTGCCCCATGCCTCGATCAACTTCAAATCCTTAAATATGGGCGCCAAAACACGATTCCTGATCTCCGATCGACCCGTGCCAAGCTCTTCAATGGGAAGGGTATCCGGAAGCGGACCAGGGCTCGTGATCTCAAGCATGTCATCAAAGATGGCCACCTTGATGTCGCTTCCCAGGATGGAATAATCCCTGTGAATGACGGCATTTATTATCGCCTCCCTGATGGCCTCCAGGGGATATTCCCAGCGGTCTTCCCTGTATACCTCACCGATCCTTGAGCCAAGAGCTATGTTCTTTTTGATGAAGGCAAGACACGGTTCAACTGCTGCATGTGCAAACGTGACGTTGTTGACTATGTTGAATTAGTATATCTCTCTCTTCTATCGAGTAGTTCACCGTTCAACCCCATTGAAATACGCTTCGCTATCACTATCGTGAATTTCACGGGGTAAAGGTTCAAGGTTGTGAGCAGGGGCCGGGGATCAGGGGTCAGGGATCAGGGTTGGAAGAAGCTGAAAGCTGGAAGCAAGAAAGCTCATAGCTGAAAGAATAGGTAGGTTCAGGGAGCAAGGCCTTTGTTGATCGGATCTACAAGAACTTCAAATATCACGTTTCATCAAAACATGAAAAGAGTCCAAAAGTGATCCGGGGACTGGAAGGGCTTTATTCCCTAAAGCGTCTTTGTGAGACCATCTAAAATCGAAAGGCTTGACCCACGGCCGGATGTTTGAAGCCTTATCTGTTTTTTCTGTAATAGTTTTTATATGTTAGACAGGATGACCCGGATTGACAATATCTTTTTTCATTCTATCGAAGCTTCGCCTCAAACCTATGAAAATCGAACGGAACGTAGTTCACCGCAGAGACGCAGAGAACACAGAGATGAGGTATCTTTTTTCTTTGCCGCTGAGAGGCCGGCAAAGAAAAATGCTCATGCCCTTCCCTCCGGCCTG
>Ga0315541_1001952_pt1 | contig 17943 bp, 20 predicted proteins | sample SalMarSW160190MG_FD_203095 | JGI IMG/M metagenome (GOLD analysis project Ga0315541, IMG submission 203095) | Salt marsh sediment microbial communities from the Plum Island Ecosystem LTER, Massachusetts, United States - Salt Marsh Sediment SW1601-190 ...
TGGTTGGTCATACACACGAAGATAATCATGTTACAGCCGTAACTAGTATTACCTTTAATGCTGATAGTTTGACTTCAATACGGTCAGATACTGGTGGGTTTTATTGGAATAGCACTCTTTATTATAGAGTTGCTCCTGATGTTGGAGGAGCATATACAGTTGTGGTAACTTTGGGCGAGGCAGTGATTCAGTGTGTTGGTGGCGCTATTTCTTATACAGGAGCGGCTCAAACAGGACAGCCAGATGCCGAAAATGGAGCTACAGGTTCATCAACAGCTCCAAGTGTCACTGTAACAACGTCAGCTGATAATTGTTGGGTTGTTAGTGTGTTTGCTAATTCTACTTCGGGAAGTACTACTCCGACCTCTAATAATACGGCAAGATGGTTAATATATAGTATGTTTGCACCAGGATGGGGAGGAAGTGATACCAATGGCCCGAAAACTCCTGCTGGCAACCAAATAATGAGCTGGAATGTATATAATTCCACTTGGGTTATATCCGCTGCTTCTTTTGCTCCTGTGGCAGAAGGTGGATTATCTATTCCGGTTGCTATGAATCACTTTAAAAACCAAAAAGGTGCATAATGATAGAATTAAGACAATCAACGGCGGGCCAAGAAGTTCCTCTGGGATACTTTCTCGATTCAGGTGATGGGGATACAGAGGAAACTGGTCTAACTATAGCTAATACGGATATAAAGTTGTGGAAGTGGGGGGCTACTTCGCTTGCAAGTAAAAATAGCGGGGGAGCTACCCATATAGAAAACGGTGTTTATTATTGCACTTTGGACGATACTGATACGAACACACTTGGCCCACTTGTGATTTTTGTCCACGTTTCAGGTGCTTTGACTATCAGATTAGAATGTGCTGTTTTGCCCGCTAATGTTTGGGATTCGAAATATAGTTCAGATAAACTTGAAGTGGATGTAGCTCAATGTGGTGGGTCAACTGTAGCAGCAGGTGCTATCCCTAATGCGGCTGCGGATGCAGAAGGTGGTTTACCAATTAGCGATGCCGGTGGTTTGGATTTAGATACTTTATTGGCTCATTTGGATGTTGCAATAAGTTCAAGAGCACCGGAATCCGGTGGTAATATCGCAACGATAAAGACCAAAACAGACAATTTACCTGAAGCACAAAAAGGCTAATTTTTTTTGAAAGGATAAAAAGATGGCAGCAGGAACTTACAAAAATGGAGTAGCAATAATCGTAACATATCAGGCGGTGGGTTGTGCGACTGGCAAGACCGTTACAATGGATATTTACGATGAGGCACACGCCCTTGATGAAGCCAAATCAGTGGCGGAGATGACGGAAATTGGCTCTACCGGTCGATACTATGCAACCTTCACCCCGGATGCAGAGGGTGAATGGATTGCCGTGATGAAAAACACCACTGATAGCAATGGCGAAGTGGTAAAGGCCTTCGCCGTTGCCGGCCACGATATCGATTCCATTGGTGATGCCGTTGAGACCGTTGATACGGTTGTGGATGGTATCCAAGCCGACTTGGATAACGGAACGGACGGACTCGGAGCAATTAAAACCGCTGTTGACGCCACCGCTCCTGCGGGTGAATATGATACAGAGATGGCACATCTTAACGCTGATGTGGACAGCAGAGCGCCTGCAAATGAATACGACACACAACTTGACCAGAATCTTTCAACTACAGAAAGCAACATACGGGGGGCAGACAGCGATACATTGAAGACCTTGTCAGATCAGATTGATGCTGTTAGTGCCCCTGCTATGGTGGGCTAATATGGCCGAATTATATTCGACAGGAACAAATAGGATTCTATATAGAGCAGAAACCTTCGGAACCGAGAAAACGGTAACTGCTTATTTTTGGAATCCCTCTCTCGAAAAAAGCGATTTACAAACATTCACCGAAATCGAACAGGGTCTGTATTATCTGGATTATAACTTTGCGAGCGAGGGAACATATATAGGGTTATTTTATGAAGATGGGACAAAGAAAGCATCACAAGTATTTCGTGTTTCGAAGCTTAGCACAATATCGAATAAATTAGATGATACACTTGAAGATGATGAAGGTGTTTATCGATTTACGGAAAATGCTTTAGAACAAGCACCAAGCGGAGCAGGGCTTACAGAAGCGCAACAGACACAGTTAGAAACTATCTATAAAGTTGCTCAAGCCGATATGAAGATTGATACTACCTCGTCGCCCTGGCAGTTAGTTCTTTTAGAAAGCGGAACAGATACGGAGATAATGAGAAAAGACTTAAAGGACAAAGATGGAAACAATATCGCGTCTATAAATTCACTAATAGGACAATATATAGCTTCGTCATAATGTTAGGATTATTGCCACAAATAGGAACGGGTTTTGGTGCAGAGGTTTTAGCAGACTCTCCGGCATCGGATACCTATATGCGCACTGATATGAGCGATATTCTGGACGAATGGGGTGAGACTTTGACGGTGTTGAGAGACGTTGAAACATACAGCAATGGAATGGCTACGCATAGTTGGACAAGTCAGGGGACGATAACAGGTGAGTGGCAGCCGGTAAGCGGTAAAACGATAATGTTAGAAGCAAGTGTGGAGACGAAAAGTGAGGCGGTGGTTTATAGTTCTGTTGATGTAGATGTTCAGGAAAATGATAAAATACAACGCTCTGATGGGTCGTTTATGTTTATAAATTACATACGTAAGCACGAAGACCATTGGGCGATTTATTTGAAGAAGAACAAATGAAGCACATAGGTGGGACACAAGAGGTTATTAACAATATTATGATGAAGCGTAATCAGTTGCTTACCCAGGTTGGAGAAGCAGTGGAGAAAAGTGCCGTTGAGGTGGCGATTCACGCCCAAAGCGAACACCAAAGAGGTCAGGGACATGGTAAGGGAAGATATGAGAATCAAACCACAACTTTGACAAGAAGTATTATGCCCAAATTGACAAAAGTAGATTACAATGAGGTGGAAGCAATTGTGTTTACAAATGTAGAATATGCTGCACACGTGGAAGCGATTTATCCCTATATGTGGCCTGCTATTGTAGCGAATCGAGACAATTTTATAAGAAGATTAAAAAAAGCGGGCTTTAAGTAATGGCTACTTTGAAAAGTGCTATATACGATATTTTGGCTGCGGATGCACAGCTTACAAACGGCAATAATTTGGGTGATTATTTGGGTTTGACCTCTACTGCTCCGTATGGAGTGTATTTTCGTAACCCGCCAGAAGATATTGATTTTGAGAGCTATTCGGTCATAACATTTTTTATCAATTCTATGACTGGAAGGTTCCCGAGAGATATATATTTTAATGTAACAGCGTGGGGGGACAATTTTGAGAACATACTAAATCGCTGTTATGACTTATTACACAATGCGAGTCTTGGGGATTTGGACGATTATACCGACCTTATGTTCAAGTGGGATTGGTCGGGGCCGGAGCTATATTCTGATGAATTAAGAGTTTATTATCAACAGCAGAGGTATCTGATTAAGGGGATAAAAAGTTGAGTTCTGTTTGGCACGATAACGCGTTAAAGGCAGTAAAAAGCAATCTGCTTGGCAGTCGGTTTGTTGAGGTTGTTCATAAGATACCTTGGGGATTCGATGAGATAAACAGGCGGTTAATAATAGCTGAGGATTTTGCCACAATTGAACTGGCTAATTGGGATACTTGCATACTGCATATTCTGTCAGGCGAAGGCGTTCAAATTGAGACGATAAAAGAGGTTCTCAAGAAAGCTCTGGATGTTAGCACGAGAGTCTTGATTCTCGAACACAATCCACATTCGGGCTACTGGAGAAAAGAGTTTGTAAATTGTGTTAGATTGAGTGTTATCGAAAATACCATTAAAGAAAAAGGGTATATATACGCTAAAAGAGCTATAGACCAGAGAAATTTACTATATAGCGTGACAGCTATTAAGGGAATGGATTGGTCTTTTAACGAAATAAATAATAACAATTTGAACGAGCTTTTAAGTTATCAATATAAAAACAGTCTGCCTGAAAAGGATAGAAACATATTTTGCTTATCAAGTGAAAGGCAAGAAGGGTCGGGTATGATATTCGATGTCAATACTGCCAGATTCATAGATTCGGTGGATGATAGATTGCCTTTATACAGCGTTATCGGCGGCTTGATGTTTTTGAATATGATTGCAGAGCTAAATAGACAGAGAGATTTTGTCTTATTCGATATTAACTTACCGCAAGTGCTTTACTCGATAATAGTAGTGGAGTTGATTAAAGCCAATAAGAGCTATGCTGAATTTATAATGGCAGAAAATAAAGATACTCCAACACTTAACAAATTGAATGTAATTTGTAATGTGGAACAATTTATAAAATGGCTCAGGAGTTCACAAATTAAAGTTTTCAGGCCAGATAAGGGTATGGTGTGGGTAAATATAGTTAAAGCTGGACACTGGCGTTCTCAATATGAAAAAGTCAGAAATTATCTTTTACAAGATAGGGCAATTTTTCATTTTGGCGGTTTCCCTGATATACAGATACCCAAAGATTCGGTTGTTTATACGAGCACGGTGGAGCCAGATAAATATAAATATTACAAAAACTGTCATATAATCGAAGCGTTTAGTAGAAGGGATATTCCGGTGTTGGCGTTATGATGCGGATTGCTTGTTTATACAAAAAAGATGATAGGGGAATGAGTGGAGAGCACTGGACTAATAACGCCTATCGTTTTTTCAGAAATGGTCTGCTTGAGACTGCGTTGAGTGACGTAGATATTATCCCTGTTGATGGTGAGGTAAGAGTAAGAGATTTGGGGTCATATGACGCTATTATCCTTTATTCGCTTGAGAACCTTGACCCTGTCGGGCTGAACAATCTATCGGCGGTTAAAATAGCACGTGGCCCAGATGCTCATAACATAAACGAACAGTGGCTTGAGAGGGCAGACAGGGCTGGCATATCGCTTGTTATAAATCACCAAACACCGGAATACGTAAGAAAATTCTTGCCATACAAATATCCTTATGAGCAGATAATTTTCGGTATAAATGAGGAGATTCATAAAAGCACGGATTGGCGAAAAAGGAAAGCCGACAGGATTTTGCTTACCGGAAATACTGGCAGGAGTGAACATTACGAATTGAGGTCATTGTGCAGAGAAAAAACATATGTGCATTATATCGGCAAAGGTGCGGGTTTTGTAGGTGACGATTTTCCCGATTTACTCAATATGTATAGGGCAGCTATTGCAGCTTGCACAACTACCAGCGTATATAAGTATTTTGAAATTCCAGCTTGCGGTTGCTTATCCTTTATGGAAGTCAATGAAGAAAACGGTTGTGGTAATTTGGGCTTTGAAAATGGGGTGAGTGCTGTATTTATCAATAAGCACAATTACAAAAGAAAAATGCGGGAATACCTACGAACCCAAGATGATGAAAAGTGGCAAGAAATTGCAGAGGAAGGTAGAAGGTTTGTATTGTCGAGATATGAAAACAAATTACAGGTCGAAAAGCTCATAAATCTAATTAAGGATATAGCTTGTGTCGCTGCCTAAAAAAGAGCTTGGAAAGTTTGCATATAATCCTGTATTTATTGAGACGGGAACGAACGAAGGACGGTGCGTCCAGATAGCACTTGATTTGGGATTTGAGAAAATAATCAGTATTGAGCAAAACTTTGAACTACACATTAAAGCAGTTCAGAGGTTTGATAGATACGATAATGTAAACTTAATTTGGGGTGACAGTGCTGATATGTTGGGTAAAGTATTGCGGAAAGAAAAAAGGCCAGTTACCTTTTATTTGGACGCCCATATATCACGGGAAAATGAACAGCTTTTTTTAGAGCTTAACATTATAAAAGAAGGATATGTTAAAGGCAGTGTGCTTCTGATTGACGACATACATACTTTGTTTGCCGATGGTGATAATAAAAAGTTGGTTAGCAAACTTTATGATATTGATAGAGATTTCGAGATTTCGCTTATTGATGGGATAAGCAAAAATCACGCAACAATTAGAAAGAATGATATTCTTGTAGCAGAGGTCAGACGTGGAACATAGGGGTAGAGAATGGATTGAGAAGGTTTATTTGCCGTCCCTGGCAGGGGACGCCCTATTTGTAGGCGTAAACAAGGCCACAGAGCATTATAAGGACTTGGTAAGTTGTAACTATGAGACTTTAGATATTAAGCCCTCTAATGCCAGATACGGGGCTAAAATACACCACGTCTGCGACCTTCTTGATTATCCCCTTACAAGAGTGTTTGGTCATATCGCTTTATACGGTCTTGACCCGAAATATACGCCGGAAGATGAAATAAACTGGTTGGAGTGGTCACGGAGATTATTGAGACATGCTAATATTCTTTTGGATAAGAAGGGAACTTTGTTATTTGGTGGTTATATGGGTGAAGGATGGGGTGAGCTTTTGAGTATGACAGAGTTACGCCATTATGAGGAAATATATTACAAAGAGGAAAACGTGAATGGTAAAACTTATCTGAAATGGTGGATAAAAAAAGATGGATAAGGTCTTAGGTATATTTGCACACTGTGACGATGAGGTAGTCTGCGGTTGGCCTGTCTTGCAGAACAACAACTATGAAAGGCACTTATTTATAATAGCTACAAGGGAAAGGGGCTACAGTGCTTTGAGGGCTATCTGTGAAAAAGAGGGCATAAATCTTATAGAGCACGTGGGCTTTAAGAATAGATTTAGCTCATTACAAACTAATGATGTTAAAACAATTATTGAAAATGCTGTTACGAAGGTGTTACCTGATTTTATTTTTACTCATAACGCTAATGGAGAATACGGTCATATAGACCATTTGTATTTGCATAATTTGGTTGTAAATAAATATGCTATGCAATATAGAGTCGTTACAAGTGATATTAAAATAAGAAGTGAAATCTGGCCGAAGCGTCTCGTAAAAAGAAAAGGTCATTTTACAATCATAGAAAGAGATAACGATTTTTGGGATAGGTGTAAGGCGGAATATGAAAAAAAGAATTGCTGGACTACGAATAAGTATATTAGAAGGGAGCTTATACAAAAAAGGGCACGATTGTTTGAAGAAAAATACGTCAATATAGAGAAAAAGAAAGAGGTCGTCTGGTTGTGTGATGTTCACGGTTGGGCATTCTCTAATCAAGTGATTGGTTTAAGTGTGGGGATGCCAAGTTATGGGCATAAAATGGTTACTTTGAAATATGATAAAAAGAACGAAAAATTCCTGTTCTCCGATGAGGATAAAGCGGCGATAAACGAAGCTGATATTGTTGTGGCTATGACGCCGGCAGCTTTGCATTTTACAGATAGACGAGATGGAATTGTCGTTAGAGCAAGTGGGTTAAGGTCAATATGATAAGAGTTTTGAGTATAGAGAACAGTTTAAGATGGAGTTGGGGAATTGTTTTTAAGCATCTTAGGAAATTGCTCGGTGAAAAGTATAGAGTGATTAGGATTTTTAAAAAATCCAAAGTTGATATAAACCCTAATCTGTTAAGAGCTTATCCGTTGATTCTGGCTCAAAACATTGATAATGTAAGTTTAATTAAAATTTGTAGAGAGAAATTGATTTTAAGGATTGGTGGTATGGTTTTGGACGAACGCAATAAGGGTTCGAGATATGACAAAGAGCTTGCTCAAGTTGGAGCTATAATAGCAACCAATAAACAGTTATACGATATAGCAGTAAGGGTGAACTCGAATGTTTATGTGATACCCAACGGGGTTAATTTAGAGATGTTCAAACCATCGAAGGAAAAACTGGAGCGTAAATTTACTGTGGGATTTGCAGGCAATATATGGGGAATGGGTGGCAATTACAAGGGGTGGCAGTATTACGTGGGGGCCACGATAAGTTTATATGGTCTGGTGAAAAATATAGAATGTTTGCACAACGGCCCGAAGCATCAAAGGCAAATAAAACACGAGGATATGCCAGAAAAATTTTATCATAAAATTGATTGTTTGATATTGCCGAGCAAGGGTGAAGGTTGCAGCAACGTTGTAAGTGAAGCCCTTGCTTGTGGCGTGCCGGTGCTCTTAACAAAGGTTGGTTATCACGGAGAGACGCTGAAAGACGGCCAAGAGTGCTTATTTATCAAAAGGGATGTGCAGGATATTGTGGATAAGGTGAAAATGCTTATAAACAATCCTAAATTGCATAAAAAGATTAGTGTAAATGGCAGAAAATTCGTAGAGAAAAATCAGGATATAAAAATTGTTGCGAGAAAATACGATGAGGTTTTTCAAAGTGTGTTAGAATGTAATAGTTAAAAATAGACCAAAGGAAAGGGCATAGGCGGGTAGCTCCCGTTGAGATGCTCATACCATCGTGCCTGTATGAGGGGCACGTTTGGGTAAAACCAAACGTGCCCCTTTTCTTTTGGTCGCAGATAAAAAAGGAGTAGAAAATGTCTGATGTAAACAAAGTAACGTTAGGTAACGGGAATTTGTATCTCAATGGTGTAGATGTCGGGTATCTCAAAGGAAATGTGGAACTTACATATTCCAGGGACCAAGTTGAGTTTAAGCCCTCTAATGAAATGGGTGTTGTGAAGATTTTTACTACCGGAGAAAGAGCAGAGCTTAAGGCAACGGTTGCAGAATTGAAAGCAGCGAATCTCAAACTTGCTATGGGTATTTACGAAGATATATCAGCAAGTCAAAGTTTTCCTGCCTACGAAGGTGCACCGGATGGTGGTTCTTATACTGCCGATAATAGCAGTGCCAGTTTTGATGTGCTCAAATTCGGTGGTAAGAAAACACTTGATGAAATGCCACTGCGATTTGAACACGAGCGTCCCAACGGTAAAGATGTGGTAGTTGTATTCTACAATGCAATTGCTATGCCGGAGATAACAATTCCATTTTCGGAAGAAGACGTGAGTATGTACGACCTTACGTTTAGGGCCTTGCACGTCACAACTCGTTCTGCGGGAGACCAGATTGGCTTTATCGCTGAGCAAGTGCAAGGTAGCTAATTGAATTATGGCTGATACTAACAATTTAATGTTAGGTTCAGGTGAGCTATACCTGAACGGAGTAAATGTCGGATACTTGGCGGGCGAAGTGCAGCTAAATTATCAACGCAAGGCGTTGACATTTAGTCCGTCAGGTTCATCGAGCACTAACCTTATCAGTATAGGCGTGGCAACGCTGAGGGCATCTTTTGCAGAGTTTAGTTGTAATAGCTTGCGCTTGGCTTTGGGTAAAGGCGGTTCTGTAGATATCAGCACCGGACAATTGAGCTATGACCCTTCAAGTTATTCGTTTGCAACAAATTCTACAAGCTGGGAAGGCCTGACAATAGGCAGAGAATCTCTGAGTAGTGTTACTGTTTCACTACGATTTGAGCATACGAAAGATGATGGCAAAAAGATTGTATTGATACTCTACACAACCATCGCATTAAGTGACCTAAAACTGCCGTTTTCTGGGGATAAAGTGACGATGTACGATGTCGAGTTTATGGGTTGCCCGGATGAGAGTAGGCCTGAAGGAGACCAAATAGGGATTATTTTCGAGGAAATATAATATGGCAAAAAAGAAAACTAACACTGCGAGAGATTATCAGATTAAGAAAGTTAAGTTGAGCAATGACTTTGAAATTGAGATGCGTTGTAGAATTATAGGCCTGCAATACCTTGAAGATGTTTACGATAAGACGGTAGATAAAATCAATTTTGGTTCAGGCAAGATAACAGACCTTGTTCACTTGTTCACGGCTTTGGCGTTGAGCACCTATCCTGATATGTCTATCGATGAAATTAAGAAGAAGATAGGGCAATTAGATATAACACAACTACAAGATGCTATGGCTAACAGCCCTGATATTTTTGGAGTGCAGGCAAAAAACTCCAAACCGCCGTCCCAAAAAGTGAAGGGGAATCTGACGGAGAAGAGCTAACTGATTGGGCGGCGATATACTTTGAGTTATCAAAAGAGTTTAAATGGACACCTGCAGTAATAAAACAACTCACGTTACAGGAATTGGTCCATTATTTAGAGCAGCTGCACGAATACAGAAAATATATAAAGCCGGAAGATATTGTGTTGGAGCAAATAAAACAAGCGTTATTTAGTTTTTTCGGTGTAAAAGAAAAAGGCAATAGAGGAATCGATGAGCAGATACAAAAAAGCGGTATGCCAAGTATGAAAACATCACGAGAAGCGATAGAAGCGTGGGAGAAAGCAGGTAGGCCGAATCCGCAGAAGTTCTTTGCTCGGTATAAGAATAAGAAAAAGAGAAAGAGTAATGGATGATTTAGGTGGACTTACAGCGTATTTGCGGGCGGATATGAAAGACCTGCAAACAAAGCTCAAAAGAGCTACGAAGGATATACGCCGGTTTTCCATTAAAACAGAAACTTTAATAAAAGCAACTGCTTATAGCTTTAGGAAAATTGGCAGTGCAGTAACAAGAATGACTCAAACCATAAGCAGACAGGTAAAAAGATTGGGTATAGTGATAGCTGCTGGTTTGGTGGCTTCTGTAAAAGCGTTTGCAAGTTTTGAAGAGCAATTGGCTAATGTTAGCACAATGCTTGATGATAATACGATGAAATATATGCCAAAATATGCAAAGCAATTAAAAAATATAGCTGTTGAATTTGGGGAAGGGACAAAAACATTATCTAAAGGTTTATACGATATTCTGTCCGCAAGTGTAGCTCCGGCCAAAGCTATGGATGTATTGAGGGCTTCAACCATAGCAGCTAAAGCGGGTATGACTGATACAGGAATAGCTGCTGATGCGATAACTACAATTCTTAATTCCTATCAGATGTCAGCAAATGAAGCAGGTAAGGTTAGTGATTGGTTGTTTGCTATTGTAAAACGAGGAAAGACTACATTTGCCGAGCTCGCGCCGAATATAGGCAAGGTTGCTGCTATGGCTTCTGTTGCTGGTTTATCTTTTGAAGAAGTAGGGGCAACAATAGCTACTATGACAAGGGCAGGCTTACAAACCGAATTGGCAACAACGTCTTTGCGTGCTTTAATCAATACTTTTCTGAAAGGTGCTTCGGCTGGTAATGAAGTGGTAGAAATGGCGAAGCGATTTGACCTTGAATTGAATAGTACAACTTTGCGAACTATTGGATTATCAGGTGTCTTGAAAAAATTAAAGGAAGCCACGGCGGATGAATTATCAGTTTTGATGCCGAATATAAGAGCATTAGGGGGTTTTTCAGCAGCACTTAAGCAAGCCGAGGGGATGGCAAGCGATTTAGAACTAATGCTCCATTCTACTGGTTTGACTCAAAAAGCTTTTGCAAAAATGACAGATACTTTGGCTTTTCAAATGAAAAGATTGTGGCAAGCTATAAAAGTTATCTCTGTTGGTGTTGGGGAAAGATTCAAGGAAGGTATCATTGATTTAGCAAATGCCATAATAAAAAACCGGCGTATTATCGAGGATTGGGCGATAGCGTTTGCTGATAGGATTGTTTTTGTAAAAGATGTGCTTTGGGGTTTTCTGAAATATCTCAAAACGGATTTCAAAACAGGTTTTCAGCAGGTTTTGGACTCACTGATTGTATTATTAGAGGCAACGGCGAAGATTGCCATAGATTTGGCTGTAAGAACCGGAAGGGGTATATGGAAAGGGATAACAGAAAATGTTGGTGGTGGTCATACAAGTGCAATATATGATGAAGCAGAAAAAGCATACGAGAAAAAATACGGTCACAAACCAGAACAAAAAAGTTTTTATGTTACAGGTACCGATTTGCTGCATACATACAGACGGCAATATAAAGAACCGTTCGACAAAGTTATGCAGGAAATAGCAGACGAGTTAGCAGAGAAAAATATTACTGAATCTGTATTTACTGGCTTTACCGAAAATGCAAAGAAATATCTCAATGAGGCGGTTGATAGCATTAAAGACAGTAGTGAAGATATTGGGGACATAGTCAAGAATAATCTCGATAAACTATATAATAAGGACATATTGAGGTGGTTTAAGAAGGTTCAGGAGGTTGGTAATCAGGTTTTGATAATGCCTTCGGGGATGCCATTTATCTTAAACCCTGAATGGCTCAAAGAGTTTGAGGAGAAAATCAATAAGATAAAAAAACTGCAACAGGCGGCGAAGGATATAGCTGATAAGTGGCTTGAACCTACAAAAGAGGGAGAGATGATACCTGAAGAGGCGGGAGCAGAGTCAGATGAGTGGGCAAGGGACAAACTTGAAGCATATAGGTCGATGTATTCTGAAATGGGGAGGATGAGTCAAGGACTTTATGAAGTAGAGAAGAAACTATTGAATTTACAACGTGAGGAGTATGAAAAGTTCATAGACGATAAACTCATTCTGGACGAATGGTATAAAGAACAGGTGCGGAAGCTTGATATTGAAAGGTTAAAGTCGTCAGACAGTTTACTTGACGGCTTCAAGGCAGCAGCAAAAGAGATGAAAAATGATATGAAAACCTTCGGAGAGATGGGAAAAGAAGTTGCTTTTAGTATTCGGGATGCTTTCGCCAATGCATTTTCAGATATGATTTTAGAGGCAAAGAATTTTAAGGAAGCTGCTACCGGATTTTTGAAATCTGTGGCTTCTGCTATGGTGCAGATAATGTCATACCAGATTGCGACAGGGATAATGACATCTTCATTCATGACTGGATTATTCGGCGGTGGTGGTAATACTAATACGGGTGGCAGTGCTACTTATGGCACAACGACCGTTAGTAGGGTGCACAGTGGTGGAATTATAGGTGCAGGATTGCCACAAGTTAAAGTGCCGGAATATCTATTTACCAAAGCGCCGAAATTGCACGCTGGGTTGCAACCAGATGAATATCCGGCGATATTACAAAGGGGCGAAACGGTGGTGCCAAAGGGTGAGCCAGTGAATGTTGTTAATAAGGTCGAAGTCATTAACCAGACGGCAAGACCGGTAGATGCCGAGATAGGGCAGGCAGAGTTTGATGGCGAAAAATATATAACGCAGGTTCTGATAAAAGATATATATAATTACGGACCTATGCGTAGCGCGATTCAGGGTATAGGAGCGAATAAATAATGGCAGATTTTCCCACATTAACACAAGGGTCGAGTGTTCTGGATTTTGAGCAAGAGACGGCGGTTGACCCGACTATGCGGAGTCAATTTGAGAATGGGTATCAATTGACAAGAAATAGATTTACAGTAGTGCCGAAAAAGTGGAAGTTGGTTTTTGAGTATCTAACAGAAATAGACAAATCAACGTTAGAAACCTTTGAGAAAGATACGGCAGGATTCGGTGGCACAAGCTTTAATTGGGAAAATACGGATGATGGAACGACTTATGATGTCCGGTTCGCAGAACCTGTAAAATGGACGTTTAATCCTTTAGATGTCAGAGTGCCTTTGAAAAGATGGAAGGCAGAGGTTATTTTGGTCGAGGCGAACCCTACAAGCTAAAAAGTCGAGAAGATTGATACTTTACTACTTAAAAAAATTTTTAGGCCCTTAAACGGGACGTATGAGAAGCAAAAATGAGAGATATACCGGCAAACTTGATAATCGAGAAGAATAAACTACAAAGCAAAGCGGCGTGGTTGATTCTTTTGAAAATCACTCTTAATAATAGCGAGGGGACAGAGTTAAGGTTTGTGCGTAATTTTGAGAATGTAGATTTTAACGATGGCAGTGGAAGTGGCAGTCAGACTTATACGGCCTTTCCGTTCGAGATTGAGCCGACAAAAAATACAAGCAAGGGTCAAATACATACTGTTACACTGAGAGTGAGTAACATCACTAAATTGTTAGAGCCATATCTTGAAGATTTAGACGGTGCTATTGGGTCAACGGTCAAGATTACGGTAGTTAATTCGGATAGATTAACAGAAGATTATAGCGAACTTGAATTATCTTATGATGTGATAGAATGTTATAGCACGGCTGAGTGGGTAGTATTTACACTTGGTGCACCTAATCCATTAAGGCAAAGGTTTCCATTGCATAAATTTTTGGCCCTGCATTGTAGCTATAAATACAACGATGTTTATGATGGAGATGGGCCGCGATGTCAATATGCAGGCAAGAATATAACGGGGATTACAAAGGCGTCTAATGCTAAAATTAGCTGTGCAGACCACGAGTTTGCTGTTGATGATGTGATAAAATTTGCAGAAGTCGGGGGTATGACAGAGATAAATGGAGAATCGGGAACAGTGCAGAATGCAGACCCAGACGAGGATGGCAATGCTTTCACGGTTGATATAGATACCGAGTCATATTCAGATTATACATCAGGCGGAAAGTGTGGATATGCGATTTGCAATAGAACGTTGGCGGATTGTAGGGAACGAGGTAACTCCACTAATTTTGGTGGGTTTCCAGGGATACGTAGCGGAACGGTTAGGATTGCGTAATGGATTATGAAGATTTATTGGGTAAGCCGTTTGAGATAGGTGGACATGGTGAAAGCTACGACTGCTATACCTTATCACGTGAAGTATGCAGAAGGGCTGGTATTGAACTGCCTAATAAAAAATCTATCGAAGACTTGCAGGCAAGAAGTGAAGCGATAAATGCAAGTAAAAAGGAAGATTATATCAAACTGGAGAAACCAGAGCCATTTTGCATCGTTACGTTTAGTTTGAGACCACCGTTTGTGAATCATATGGGCGTTGTGTTAGAGGATGGTAAAACGTTTATACATATCTTGGAGAAGCGTTCTGTAGCAGTGGAGAAATTGAGGCATAAATTCTGGCAAAGCAAAATAGAAGGATTTTACCGTTATGCCGGTAAGAATGATAACAATTAAAAATCCGTTTAATCGAAAAGAGCGGGATATTAAAAATCTCGATTTTAGGGGTCAGAGCTTACAAAAAATTAAAGATGAGCATACCCTTGCCGATTTAGATGTTGTTATTAGCATAAATGGGATGGTGGTCGAAAAGGAATTTTGGGATTCTACAATACCGAGACTTGGCGATGAAATAGTTTTTATGCCAGTTGTTTCCGGTGGTGGAGGTGGGGATAAGGATATTTTAGGTGCAGTATTGATGATTGCGCTTGTGTGGGCGGTTGGACCAGGCGCTATGCTTGGGGCTAACTTTTTTGCGGCAGAGGCAGGACTTGTATCTTGGATGATGGGGGCAGCCATTGTGGCAGCAGGGGGGATACTTATAAACTCACTAATGCCGGGACCGCAAACACCGAAACTGGATTTTGATGCAGAAGCTTCACAAATATATAGATGGCAGCCGCATACTGTAAATCGTCAAGGAATAGTGGTGCCTAAATTTTATGGCAAGAACAAGCTATATGGCAATGTTATCAGCGTTTATACAGAGCCGGACGATAGCGATGACACTAAACAGTTACTTTATATGTTGGTTGCTTTGGGGGCGGGGCCGGTCAAGGGCATTACTAAATCGGATGGCAGCAATTACGATATAACTATAAATGGACAGAAATATACTAACTATAATGATGTAAGTATTGAGGAAAAAAGGGGGACATTAGAGCAGACGGTAGTCAGCTTATTTTCAGAGACAAAGCCAGAATATCGACCTTTTAGAGTAGTTACTAATAGTGGCGGTTCAGAAGTATATACAACTCCTGATAACGATTTTGATGACTTGGAGGTTGAGCTATGTTTTGATAGGGGGATTTACTATGCTAATAATCAGGGGGGGTTAAGCAATCATAATATTGATATTAAAATTGAAGTGTCTGAACACGATGCAGACGATTGGTCAACGCTGGTGGATGATACGATTACTGACGATGTTACCAGTTCGATAAGGAAAAGCTATACAGCAAGCGAAAATTATACAGGTGGCTCACCAGTTACAATAAATAGGGGGACGAAATACGATATTAGGGTGAGCAAAGATACATCAGACGAGACAAGTGCTCGTTATGGCGATAGATTGCTGCTTGGTTCTGTTCGAGAGATTTTGGAGGATGGCTTTAAGTATCCAGGGCGTTCGCTTTTGGCAATACAGGCGTTGGCTACAGACCAGTTATCCGGTTCGCTTGAAGTCGATGTAATTCAGGAAGGGGCGGTTGTTAGGGTTTATGACGATGAGACGGAAACTTGGAGTATCGAATACAGCAACAATCCAGCGTGGGTATTGTATGATATTTTAACCCAGCCGGTTATAAGCGGTGATGGTGGGGGGACGGCTTATGCGGTTGAGAGATACGAAGGTATAAATCCCAATAGGTTGGATTTAGAGAGTTTTGTAGCTTTAGCTGATTTTTGCGATGAGCTTGTGCCCGATGGGAATGGGGGGACGGAAAAGAGAATCACTTTTAACGGCGGTTTTGATACAGCTACTACAATGTGGGAGGCAGCGTTAAAGGTATGCGAGATTGCAAGATGTATAATTATACAAAATGGGACGGAATATTCTGTCGTTATCGACAAGTCGACAACCGTAACGCAAATGTTTAGCGTGGGGAATATCATTAAGGATAGCTTTAAGCGAACATTTCTGGCACAAGAGGAAAGAGCAAGCGAGGTTGAAGTACATTATCGAGATGAATTGCAGGATTACGAGAGGGTTCCGTTTACAGTATATAATAGTTCTGCGGGCAGTTTTGAGAACAAGGTTACACTTGAGCTTTTTGGTATTACGAAGCAATCTGAGGCATGGCGGGCAGCTATGTTTCGGCTGGCGCAAAATATATTACTGAAATCCATAATTGAATTTGAAGCCGATATTGATGCTATTGCCTGCACAATAGGGGACGTTATATACGTCCAGCACGATGTGCCAGATTGGAAGGAGGGGGGCAGAGTTGTATCATCTACAAATAATACTGTCGTAGTCGATAAGGAAGTTACAGCAAGCGGGGGGACAGACAAGATTTTAGTAAGAGTTTATAACCCGAGCGCCGAAAAAGAGCAGATAGAAGAGCACACGGTTAGTAGCGTCGATGGCACTACTATTACAATAACGGATACGTGGACAACTAATCCAAGTGCGGGTAACATCTACTGCTACGGAACATCAGATGACACGGCGAGAAAATATAGAGTTATTGGTTTAAGCAGGAGCAAGGAGCAAAGGATAAAAATTACTGCTATTGAGTACAATGAAGAGATATATACCTATGACAGTGACGATCCAACAATACCAATATCTGACTATGACGCACCTACAAGCGATGATGTCGCCACCAAGCCACCGACTTTTGACCAGATACGCAGAGAATATCCTAAATACATACAGGGACTGCCGACAATGGATGTTCCTATAACGCAGAATCTGGCGTGGAGTGGTAACGAAAGTGATACGATTAGTTGGGCCAAAGATGATGACGAAAATCCTATATTACTAACTTATAAAGGAGTTACGTATGAAATAACTGCCGACAGCAGCACAAACAAATATATCTATTGGGATAAGAACGACAGCAATAACACTTTTCACGGAACAGACACGCTTGCTAATGCGATTGGTTCGGATAAGTGGCTTATGGCATATAACGATGAAGGGACGGCTTATCCGGCCTTTGGTAGAAAGATTATACACGGAGGGTTAATACAGGCGGATACGATAACGGCAAGTCAAATTATTGTTTCAGATATAAAACTTGCAAATTTAGGCGAAGCGAGCAATCAAAGTCTTGCATCAAATAACTTGTCTAACCTGCTTGATAATCCGAATTTTGAATTAGGAGATTCATATTGGGAAAAAGAAGAAGGATGGTCAATTATAGAAGATGCCACAAATGCTTATGTAGGAAATTGGGTTGCTAAATATCAATATCCTGGTGAGGGCAGTGGAAACAAAGTCATTTATCAACATATTAAAGTAAGTGAAGGCGAAATTTATGAGATATCTGGTTATGTTAAAAATGGAGCTGGAAGTAATAGAAGTTTATATTTTTATATAGTACTTCAAGACAAAAACGGCGCAACAGTTTCAACAAAATCATCTAATGCTGTTACAGGCACAACTTACGCAAAAACATACTGCACAGTTACCATTCCAGCAACTGCTG
>Ga0315541_1001953_pt1 | contig 17943 bp, 17 predicted proteins | sample SalMarSW160190MG_FD_203095 | JGI IMG/M metagenome (GOLD analysis project Ga0315541, IMG submission 203095) | Salt marsh sediment microbial communities from the Plum Island Ecosystem LTER, Massachusetts, United States - Salt Marsh Sediment SW1601-190 ...
AATCCTCAACGTCTCTCTTTCCTGCAGACGCCCGCCTTCCGAGACTCGGTTCATAAGAGTAATTCGAATACACCACCATCGTTGCCGCGAATGCGACCCTGAAGAGGTCGCGCAGCGCGTCATCTTCAAGCCTGGCGATGAAATCATGCACTATAAGGACCTTATGCAGTACTCTTGGGCTATAGAATTCCCCGCGTGTTCTGAACCCTACGGGTGGTTTGGTTAAAGGAGTGTAATCCGCGGTCACAGCCTGGCTATAGAACTGTTGAAACCGATCGATCACCCCCTTGGTCATGTTAACGTCCAGCCGGTACGCGCTAAGCTTGGTATGGCAAGCCAGCGCTGCGTAGGGATTGATCTCAAACCCAATTGCATGATGTCCCGCGAGTATAGCCTCGACCAACGTCGTGCCTACTCCCGCGAATGGATCGAGAACTGTTCCTCGCTTCCCTAGGTACCGTTCCAGCGCACTTTGAACGAACTCGCGTGAGAATCCGGCTATCCAAGGAACCCATCGATGCACAGGAGTGCTCTTATTGCTCGCAAATGCTGTGTCGTTGAATGCGGCGGAACCGTTGGTCAGGGTCTTGCCCTTACTCTCATCAAACAGTTCCAGTTGTTTTACTCTATTCGCGTCCACCAGCTCATGTCCTCTTCAGGCTTTTCAGCAACATCTGCAGTTCTGCACGCCGATACAGCCGGTAACCATTGATAGGGTGCCTTCTCGCTTTGAGTTTCCCTGCTCGGTCCCAATTCCGAAGTGTAGATGCCGATACGCCCATAAAGGCTGCGGCCTCACCGACGGTTAGGTAATCCTCAAGATTCGGCGTTATTTCCTCTTGTACCCTCAAGTCTATCAAACCTTATCAAACATTGCAACACTTTTCTTTTGTGTCGACGCCCACTACTTTACCAAATCATGGCACACGTTTCACAGGAAAAATCACGCGCATAAGGTATTCGCACGATTTACACCTCCTAGAATGACTCAGGGGCGACGAACCGAAGTGCGGTGGGGTCTACCATCGCGATTCGCGACGACGGAAGCTCCTTGTCTCGAGTGGGTCCCGGCTGGCATAATTGAATCCCATGAACCACTCGAAAAATACTGTCGACATCGAAACCGAAGTTGCCAAATTCCTGGAGCGAGATTTCAACGGGCGCTTCGCCCAAATGCGCCGCTACCAGAGCCTCATTTGGGCATCTGCAAATTCACCTTCACTGCATACACCACCGTTCTTGGCGTTTCACCACGGCTTTATAAGTATTCACACGATCGACACCTATCGGGCAGTGTTGTCAATTGAGTGATTGCGCGATTGAGTCACGGACTTCGTGAAGGTTCTGCACGTATACAAGGATTTTGACCCGCCGATACGGGGCGGGATGGAGCGGCACATGGCGCTGATGTGCCGGTTTCAGCGCCAATGGGCTGAGGTCGAAGCGTTGACCTGTAGCCGCTCGCTTCGCACGCGCGTGGTCGTGCGCGACGGCACGCGCGTGACGGAGGTCGGCGAATGGGGGCGGTTTCAGAGCGCGCCGATGGCGCCGATGTTCCCATGGTATCTGCGGCGTATCCGGGCGGATGTGGTGGTGGTGCATGTGCCCAATCCGACGGCGGAATTGGGGTACTTGCTGGCACGGCCCGCGGGGAAGCTCGTCGTGCGGTATCAGAGCGACATTGTGCGCCAGGCCGGTGCGATGAAGGCCTACGGACCGTTCCAAATGAATTTCCTCGAAAAAGCTGATATGATTCTGCCGTCATCGGAGCAGTACCTCGATACGTCGGCGACATTGCAACCGGTCCGGGACCGGTGCCGCGTGGTGCCCCTGGGTATTGTGCCGGAGGAGTTTCGACTCGAGGACGCCGGCCGTGCGCAAGTCTTGCGCGAGCGCTATGGCGGCGGGTTTGCACTGTTTTCCGGCAGGCACCGCTACTACAAGGGTATCGAGTACCTGGTGCGCGCCGCGAAAGACATTCAGGCGCCGGTAGTCATCGCGGGCGACGGCCCGGAGCGGCCACGCTGCCAAGCCCTGGCGCGGGAACTCGGTGTCGAGATCGCGTTTCCCGGGATGCTGACGCAGGAGAGCCTGGTGGCCCATTTACATGCGTGCGATGTGTTTGTCTTTCCCTCGGTGGCGCGCAGCGAGGCGTTCGGCATCTCGATGCTCGAGGCCCAGGTCTGTGGCAAGCCGGTCGTGGCAACGAAATTGGGCACGGGGGTCGAATTTGTGAATCTGGATGGTCAAACCGGCTTCAATGTCCCGCCGCGTGACCCTGCGGCCTTGGCCGAGGCCGTCAACGGGCTTCTGGCCGATCCGGCGCGGCGGGCCGAGATGGGCGAATTCGCCTGTGAGCGGGTCGAGGCTGAGTTTCACGCAAAGCGGGTCGCCCGGATGGAGTTTGCGCTGTATCAGGAAGTACTCGGATGAGAATGGAACAAAACTGGTATCTGATTTTCGCCTATGCGCTGGGCATCTCGTTCATGGTGTCGATCGTGTTGACCGCCCTGGTGCGCCGTTTGGCCCTGCGCTGGAATGTGTTGGACTACCCCGGCGAGCGCAAAGTACACCAGACGCCCGTGCCGCTGATGGGCGGCGTGGCCATCTTCGCCACATTTTACAGCGTGATCCTCGCCCACCTCCTCATACTCGTGCCGGCGCGGCAACTGGGCGACTACTGGCTCGAGGCCAATATCCTGTCGTTTCTGGGCGCGAACGTCCGGCTGAAGCTTACGGGCATCTTCGTGGGTGGAGCGGTGGTGTTTGCGTTGGGCGTTGTCGACGATCTGCGGGCGCTGCGCCCCGAGCTGAAGCTGGCCGGCCAGATTGTAGCCGCGCTGATCCTGGTGTTTTCGGGCATACGGCTGGACTTGTTCATTCCGAACATGTGGTTAGCCAGCCTGATCACGCTGGGGTGGGTGGTCATGATGACCAATGCAATGAATCTCCTGGACAACATGGACGGGCTGAGCGGCGGCGTGTCGATCATCGCGGCACTTTCGTTCTTTTTGTGCCTCTGGCCGCACGGGGACGCGTTTGTGTGCGTGTTGCTGATGGTATTTGCAGGTTCCGTGGCGGGATTCTTGTACCATAACCTGAGTCCGGCGCGGATTTTCATGGGTGACGCCGGGGCCATGTTCTGCGGCTACATCCTGGCCACCGTGGCGGTGCTGGGCACGTTCCACACCGAAGCCACACCATCGCGCGCAGCCGTAGCCGCGCCGCTGCTTGCGCTGAGTGTGCCCATCTTCGATACTTTAAGCGTAATGTACATCCGGTGGCGTAATGGCCAATCAATCCTGAAAGGGGATAAACGACATTTCTCCCATCGCCTGGTCGATTTAGGCATGTCCCGGCGGCAGGCCGTCGAGTTCATTTTTCTCGTAGCAGGGGTGACCGGCCTGGGCGCAGCTCTGCTGCCCCAAGTCGGCGTGACCGGCACGACCATCATCCTGACGCAGACCGTGGGCATTTTCTTGCTAATCGTGCTGCTCATGAACGCCGGCAATCGGCCGGGAGGCGCGAACGGATGAGCAAGAAGAAGGCGGCCAGGCAGCGGGCGCGTGGGAGGCCGAAGGCGGCGCACGCGCCCGGCGACGCGAATAAGGCTGTATTTGCCGAGGACGGCAGGCCCCGGCGTTGGTGGCGTCAGGTGCTTCGTGAGCCCTTGGCGTTGTGCCTCGTCGTGCCGGTGATTTTCCGGCCCTGGCTCGACGGCATCACTTACCCGACCGACAACTTCTATTTCGTGTGGTTCCTCGCGCTGCTGTTCGTCATCTGGTCGGTCCGGCTGTTGCTGGGTGGTGCGTCCATCCGTTTCGGCAAGCCCATTGCCATACTGGCCGCCTTCTTCCTTGTGGCCGTCCTTACCGGCCTGAACACCATCCAGGTCAACGCCACGTACCGGATGGTGCTGATGTGGGCGGGGTACTTCTTTCTGTTTGTCCTGGTCACGAACGGGCTGCGCACGCGCCTGGGCATTGGGATCGTACTGGGCGCCTTCGTCGTAGTTTTGCTGGCGCAGAGCGCGTGGAGCCTGCTGCATCTGAAGTACGTGTTGCCATACGTGCGTCAGATGGTCAATACCGATCCGCGGCTCCTGATGCAGTATTTCGGCGTGGAGGAACCCACCCCCGAACTCACCCACCGCCTGAACACCAACCGGGCGTTTGGGTCGCTGTTGTTCCCCAACGCCCTGGGCGCCTTCCTGATACTGGGCATTCCCTATGCCTTTGTGGGAACGGCGCACAGCGGCCGCGCCTTTGTGCAGGCGTGGCGCGCGCGTCGCGAAGCGCGGCGGGTGGGAGCTGAGGCGTCCAAATACCGGTTCTACTCCCTGGTGGTGGGCACGCTTGCGCTTGTAACGACGGTCTGTGCCGGGTATTTCTTGTTCACATTTTTTGCGTTTTTCGCGTATGCGGGCGAAAGTTGGACACGGCATCCCGTTGCGTTTTCGTCCTATCTATTAGTGATTCCGTTGGCCATTTCGGCGGCGCCAATCCTGCTAACGCGCCTCTACGGGCCGATGCTGTGCGGACTGGCCGTCCGGGCCACTGCTTTTCCGCTATTGTTGGTGCTGGGACTTGTCGGACTGTGGCGGACGTATTCCCGCGGGGCGATGATCGGCCTGGTGTTGGCTTCGATCATTACCGTGGCGTTGTTTATTCTCGCGCGGATAGTTAGCGCGCGCCTGGTGCGGCGGCTGGCCGAGGTTGGGGCCGTGGCCTTGCTGGTCGCGCTTTTGGTGGCAGGGATGAGCGCCGGGAAGGCGGCATGGGCTCAGAACGCAGGACCGTCCCAAGGAACCGTGGTTCAGTCTCAGCCCACGGCACAGGCCTCCGGCGTCAAGCCCCAGGGGGATGATAGCCCCATCAAGTTCGAGGGGCGGAAGCTTGGTGTGAAAGACTTGGCAAACTTGGGCTCCCTGCGGTTGCGGATGTCGTACTGGCGAATCGGCCTGCGCATGGCCAAGGCCTACTTTTGGACGGGCGTCGGCCTGGGCAATTTCGGCACGGCGTATCCGAAGTACCAGTTGCCGGGCGCCGCCGATGTAAAAATGGCGCACAACGACTATCTTCAAACGTTGTGCGAAACAGGTATTTTCGGGTTCTTGGCTTTCGGGGCGTTCTGGCTGTACTTCGTCCTCTGGGGCGCGTGGCGCATTATACGAGAGCCCAAGGCGTTCGAGCGGCTTATCCTGGCGGGCCTCTATGCCGGTGTGCTGGGTTTCTTGTTCCACTCCTTCGTGGACTTCAATTTCTACAACCCGTCCCTGGCCTTCTACGTGTACTTGCTGGCGGGTCTGTTTTACGTTTTGGCGTCCCTTGGGGCGCCTCAACCCACGAACAAGCTCCGCCATCAGCTTATCGCGGTGCCGTTCCTGGCGGCGGCGGCGCTGGTGGCGGGGATGGCGCTGCGCGTGTACCTGCCTGACTACATTGTGGGTGGGCGGCATGTCTTCAATGTGGGCAACGACAAGGTGCGGATGATGAAGCTGCGAGTGGGCGAATTCTTCCTGCGGGAGGTCACGGCCGACCCGCAGCGCGAGTCGCCCGCGGTCGAGTCGGTCGAGATGCTTGCGCAGTTGATTCCATTGCGCAGTCAACTGGAGAGTTTCGGCCGGATTTGGGCGCCTGCGGCGCAGCCAGGCGGGCGGAATCGGCGCCTCGGCGCCAGCGAGCCGGTGCCGCCCGGCGCGTTCCTGGCCGTCACGAAGCCCGTCCTGGCCCGGGAGGTAGCGCTCGATGCCATCGAACGCTGGCTCAAAGTGGTCAAGACCGCTGACAGCATCTTCCCCTACGACCCCGAGATCGCCGCCCATCTCGTCAGTTGGTACGATCTGCTGCTTCACAGCATCGATGATCCGAACAAGAAACGCGAGTACACCTTCGAATACCTCAACTGGGCCAAAGTCGGCGTCGAGCGCAGCTCCATACAGCCCTGGTATCACGAGTGGTACGCCAAGGGCCTGTGGCTGCGCGCCAACCTCGAGAGGGGCGCGGCACAAGATTCCTACCTGCGCAAAGGGCTCGAGGAATTCCGCCTGGCAACAGAACTCTATCCGTCATCGCCTATGGCTATGCAGCAGTATGGTGATGCGCTGAGGAAATTTGGTAATTATCTTAAGGAAACTAATCGCGAGGCCGAGGGCGAGAAGTATCGCGCGGAAGCCCGCAGGGCGTTCCGGCGCGCCGAAGACCTGGCAGCCCAGAAGCGAATGTAAATTAGCAGTTAGTGGGCTGATTCCGAAACAACATAGCAATAAACACGTGGGAAATCACCAGTGGAGTAGTACAGTTTTTAACCACGGAGAACACGGAGACACGGAGAGTAAATACTGCTTAACCGGTGCAATCGCTCTGGTTATATTTGGGACTTTTCACATTTTGCATTAGGATATATGTAAGCGTTCACGTACATATTTCGCATTTTTCCTAGGAAAAAAGTGAGTTCAAGAGGCCATTCTACCGCCGATTGCACGGATTTGCGCGGATTGAATGGCAATCGAAGACAAATCCGCGTGTATCGGCGTTAATCCGCGGTCTCAGAGGCTTATTTTTACGTAAAAAATACGAAATACCCCCGTGAATGGTTACGGATATATAAAGGTGGTCGAGAACAGTTAGCAACCGTGGATTACATCTCTGTGTCTCCGTGTTCTCCGTGGTTAGAAACGGGAAAGTGTGTTATTGCTATGTTATTGTGGAATCGATCTACTAGCAACTAATAACTAACAACTGATGCGGAGGAGTCCTGATATGAAGGTGCTAGTTATCCATGGGCCGAACCTGAACCTGTTGGGGACGCGCGAACCGGGGGTCTACGGGCAAATGACGCTCGATGACATTGACGCGATGCTCGCCGAAGAGGCCACGGCACTGGGTGTCGAGCTGAAGACGTTTCAATCGAACAGCGAGGGTGAGTTGGTCACGGCGATCCACGATGCGGTCGGCTGGGCCGACACGCTGGTCATCAATCCCGCGGCCTACACGCATACCAGCGTGGCGCTGAGCGACGCCATAGCGGCGGCAGGCATCCCGACGATCGAGGTCCATTTGTCCAACGTGTATGCGCGCGAGGCGTTTCGCCATCACTCGTTTATCGCGCCCGTAGCCGTCGGGCAGATCGCAGGATTCGGCCCGGAGAGTTATCGGCTGGCGCTCCACGCAGCAATGAGGCTGAAAACCGAAAGTTGAAAAGGGCTTAGGTCCAGGGTTCAGGGTCTCGAAACCACTCAAAGAGGCACTCATGAAGACACGACTCGGTGCTTTGCGTAAAAACATGGCCAACGCGCAATGTGATGCATTCGTCAGCATGTCGAGTCCGGCCAATCAGTACCTGACGGGGTTTGTGGGCAGCACCTCGACGGTGCTCGTCACAGAACACGAGGCGTTGTTTCTGTGCGATTTCCGTTACACCGAACAGGCCAAGTTACAGGTCCAAACGTTCACGATCGAAGAGGCGCCAAGCCCTTTTGAACAGGAGGTGAACAAGCGTTTGAACGCGCTAGGCATCACAACGGCCGCCTTCGACCCCGACGCGCTGACCGTGGCCGAACTCGAGCGGCTCGAAACGGACTTCGAGGGCACATATAAACCTGTGCCCGATATCGTCTCCTCGCTGCGCTGTGTGAAGAGCCCCGAAGAGGTCGAGCGCATCCGTGCGGCGGTGCAATTGACCGAAGGGGTTCTGGCCGATGGCCTTAATACGCTCACCGAGGGCATCGCCGAGCGCGAAGTGGCCGCCTGGTTCGAGTATGAGTTCAAGAAACGCGGCGCGTCCTGTGCCGCATTCGACACGATAGTGTTGTTTGGTCCACACAGTTCGCTCGTGCACGGGCAGCCCGGCGATAGGTCCTTGAAACAGGGAGATATCGTGTTGCTGGATTTCGGCTGCCGCCTCGAGGGTTACTGCAGTGATTTGACTCGTACCTATGCATACGGTACGATTCGGGACGGGTGGTTCGAGGAAATCTACGACCTCGTCTTGACCGCGCAGAAGATCGCCCTCGAAGCCCTTCGTCCGGGCATGCCGTGCCGCGAACTCGACGCTATCGCCCGCGATTTCATCGTCGAAGGCGGCTACGGCGATCATTTTGGCCACGGCCTTGGTCACGGCGTGGGCATTGACGTTCACGAGGCGCCGCGACTTCGCAAGGATTCCGATATGATCCTGGAAACGGGCATGGTGGTCACGATTGAGCCGGGCATCTATCTGCCAGAACGTGGTGGCGTCCGGATCGAGGACCTCGTCGTGGTGACGGGAAACGGGTGCGAACTGTTGAGCAGTGCCCCCAAGGAATTAAGGACCCTGGGTGTATGATATCAACGGCGGATTTTCGAAATGGGATGGTTATCATTCTCGAGGGCGATTTGATGGAGATTGTGGAATTTCAGCATGTAAAGCCGGGCAAGGGGGGCGCATTCGTCCGCACCAAGCTCAAAAACGTATTAACCGGCCGCGTGCTCGAGAAAACATTCCGCGCCGGTGAAAAGATGGCCGAAGCCCGGGTGGAGGAACAGCTCTGGCAGTATCTGTACTACGACGGCGATTTGTATCACTTCATGCATAACGAAACCTACGAACAACTCGAGGTCGGCAGTGAATTCGTAGTCGACAAGGCCAAATGGCTGAAGGAGAATACGGATGCCACGCTGGTTTTTCACAAAGGCGAGGTGATCTGCTTTAAGCCGCCGCTCTTTGTGGAATTGACGATTTCACAATCCGACCCCGGCGTTCAGGGCGATCGCGCTTCGGGCGCAACCAAAGCCGCAACGTTGGAGACCGGCGCGACCATTCAGGTGCCCTTGTTTATAAATGAAGGCGATGTGGTCAAGGTCGACACACGCACCGGGCAGTACATCGAGCGGGTGAGTTCCTGAACATGCGCCGACAGGACGGAGGATGGTCCAGTGGATTTAGATGAACTCAAGGAGCTGATCCGCATCTTTGAGGCCTCGCAACTGGCCGAAGTGGAGATCGAGGAAAAGGGCCGGCGCGTACGGCTGAAGAAAACCGGTCCCCCGCCCACCTACGCGGCCCCTGCGGTGGCCTCGCCCATCCAAGGGCCCGCTTCGGGCGCCCAAGCCGCCCCAGTGGCTGGCCAGGAGGACATCACTCTTACCACCATTAAATCGCCTATGGTCGGCACATTCTACGCCGCGCCCGCGCCGGACGAGGCGCCTTTCGTTTACCCCGGCGACGCGGTTGATGAGAATCAAGTCGTGTGCATTGTCGAGGCAATGAAACTCAAGAACGAGGTTTCGGCCAAGTTTCCCGCCATCATCGAGAAAGTCCTCGTACAGAACGGCGAGCCAGTCGAATTCGGCCAACCCTTGTTTGTGGTGCGTCCCATGGTATAACTGCCACGGCGAGGGTCATCGTACTCAGCAGGCATAGCCTCAGAAAACATGTTCAGACGGATTCTCATAGCAAACCGGGGCGAAATCGCCGTACGGATAATCCGCGCCTGCCGCGAAGCGGGCATTACCTCGATCGCCGTGTATTCGCAGGCCGATGAGAACAGCCTGCACACATCTTTGGCTGACGAGAGCATCTGCATCGGCCCCGCGGCGCCCGCCGAGAGCTACCTCAATATCCCCAGCATCATTGCCGCCGCGGAAATCTGCGACGCCCAGGCCATTCATCCTGGCTACGGCTTTCTGGCCGAAAGTGCCAAGTTTGCACGCATCTGCCGCGAGTGCGACATCGGGTTCATCGGCCCCACCACCGAGGCCATCGCCCTGAGCGGCAACAAAGCCGCCTGCCGTGAGAAAGTCCGCGCCGCCGGCGTCCCCACCGTTGCTGGCAGCGATGGGCTCGTCGACGGGCCCGGGGAGGCCTTGGCCATTGCCAGGACAATCGGGTTTCCGGTGGTGATCAAGGCCTCGGCGGGCGGCGGTGGCAAAGGCATGCGCATCGCCCACAATGACGCCGCGCTGAGCAGCGCCGTGTTCCTTGCGGCCAGTGAGGCCCAGGCACTGTTTGGCGATTCGGGCGTGTACCTCGAGAAGTTCATCGAGAACCCACGCCACATCGAGTTCCAGATTCTCGCTGATGGCCATGGCAAGACCATCGCACTCGGCGAACGCGAATGCACCATCCAGCGCCGCCACCAGAAGCTCATCGAGGAAACCCCATCCACAGCCCTGAACAGCTCGCTCCGCGCAGAAATGGCCGAGGCCGCGCTAACCGTTGCCCGCGCTATAGGTTACACCAACGCCGGTACCGCCGAGTTTCTCCTGGCGCCGGGGGGGCAGTTTCACTTTATCGAGTTCAACGCACGCATCCAGGTCGAGCACCCCGTTACTGAAGAAGTAACCGGGATCGACCTGGTCCACGAGCAAATCCGGATTGCGGCCGGCGAGCCCCTCGGCTATAGCGCCCCGCGCCCGACTGGTTGCGCTATCGAGGCACGCATCTACGCCGAAGACCCGGCCAAGGAGTTTGCGCCGTGTCACGGCGAGATCACCGGCTGCCACTTTCCCGGCGGGCCTGGAATTCGCGTGGATACGCATCTGTTTTCCGGCTCCACCGTCCCGCCCTATTACGATCCACTTCTCGCAAAGGTGATCGCCCGCGGCGACAACCGCGACGAAGCCGCCGACAGGCTCAGCGGCGCGTTGGATGAATTCATCGCCAACGGCGTGACGAACACCGCCAAGCTCTGCGCCCAGATCATCCGCAGCGACCGGTTCCGCCGAGGCGAGCTCGGTGCCGATATCATCGAAGAGCATCTGCCTGCTGCACGATAGCGCCAGGCCATGTTTTGCTCGCCATTGCCCACATACAAGGGATAGAATCGAGACAGCAACTCGAGAAACGGTATACAGTGTTGAACAGAGCGTTCAAGCGAGGACACGGACGATGACTGACTTGGCCGACCGTAGCAAGCGTGAAGTCGATATTTCCAGGTACGCCAGGGCCGCCGCGCAGGAAACGCTTCAGCAGGAAGGGGTGGTGCGCATGCACGCCGGCATTGCCGCTAAGCTGGGCCTGCGCAAGACGCCCGGCGTGACCGCCCGTATCGACGATGAGGGCCGACTTCAACTTGACGTGTCGGTTGTTGTACGCTATGGTACAGACTTGGGCAAGCTCGGTCCGGTGATTCAAAAGGCCATTCTAACGAGGATTGGCCACATCTCGAACCAACCGATCGGTCAGATTAACGTGATTTTTGCGGATACAGAGTGTGGGAACGAGGACTTGGAACAAGAAGAGGGCTGCCACAGATGAAAACGTTGGAAACTATCGCGAAGAGAATCTTGTGTCTTTTCCTGTTGCTCACCGGTAGCCTGCTACTCATTCTATGGGTGTGGGAATATCAGCTTGACGTTATGAGAGAAGCGGTTTGCGACGCCGCGGCGGCACATGGAACGCTGCTCGTGGTGTGGCCCGGTACAGGTATTCTGCTCGTCGTTTTGGGGCTGCTGGGCCTCTTGTCCCGAGCAGATCGCAAAGTGCCTGTGAAATCCATTTCCTATCCTGGCATCCGCGGTGACATCGTGATCGAGTTGGAATGGGTCGAGGCCACGTTGAACCGCGTCATCGGCAAGCTGCGCGAAGTCAAGTGGATTTCGGTGAGCGTCGACCCCGAGGAAGAGCGCGGCAAAGCCAGCGTCACCGCAGAAGTCAAACTTGTCAAGGGCGCCGACGAAAGTGCCCGCGAAACCGCCATTCGGGTCGGCGACCGGCTCGCCGACACCGCGGCGAATCTACTGGGCGTTGAGGACGTGACCCGTGTGGATTTGATTGTGAAGGGCGGTGGACTTCAAGACGCCGCTCCCGCGACCGTGACCGCTCAAGCACCGAAGCCGGCCGAAGAAGCAGAAGCCAAACCCCTCGAACCAGAACCCGCCGAGGAGCCTGTGCCTGCCGAACCGGAACCTGCCGAGGAACCCAAGCCCACCGAGGAACCGACTGAGGTTGTCCGGGGCCAGGAGAGAGAGGAAGTGGAAAAGGAGGCCCCCGTGGGCGGACCCGAGGACAAGGAATCGGCGGGAGGCGGCCAGCCTGAAGAACCCGCGGCGGACGACGAAGCTGCTGACACGAAACAACCGGAACCCAGAGATGGACTCGGTGAGTTCCCTCACGGTAATGAATAAGGCCGCCGTGGGGACAAGCGAAAAGCAATCGCAGGCGCTGGGCCTGAGTTGGAAGTGCGGCCGGAAACCAAGGACGTTATGCTCGCCAAACGCATCATACCTTGCCTGGATGTCGCCGATGGACGCGTCGTCAAAGGCGTCAATTTCTTGGGCTTGCGCGATGCGGGCGATCCCGTCGAAATTGCCGAGCGCTACGACGAAGAAGAGGCCGACGAACTGGTCTTCCTGGACATTCGCGCCTCGACCGATAATCGCGACACCATGCTCGATGTCGTGCGCCGCACCGCCGAACAGGTCTTCATGCCGCTGTGTGTCGGTGGCGGCATCCGCACCATCGAAGACATTCGCCGGTTGCTCTCGGCAGGCGCGGACAAGGTCTCCATCAATACACCAGCCATTCTAAATCCGGATTTCATCTCCGAGGCCTCATCCCGGTTCGGGACGCAGTGCATTGTCGTCGCCATCGACGCAAAACGCGCTGGAAACGGCGCATACATCGTTCACAGCCATGGCGGCCGCGATGGCGGCCGGCCGACGCCTCTTGAACCGGTCACCTGGGCCAGGGAAGCCGATCATCGCGGCGCGGGCGAAATCCTGCTGACCTGCATGGACTGCGATGGCACTAAAGAGGGCTACAACATCGACCTGACTCGGGCCGTGGCGGACGCCGTTGGCATCCCGGTCGTTGCCAGCGGCGGCGCAGGGAACCTCGAACACCTCCGCGCGGCGCTTCAGGAGGGCGGCGCCGATGCCGCCCTGGCCGCCTCGGTCTTCCATTTCCAGGAGTACACCATCCGCCAGGCGAAAGAATATCTTGCAAAATGCGGTGTGCCTGTGCGAATATAACGCCAGGTGACGGGTGTCAAACGACAGGGGAGAGGTGATGCTGCGGATTTTTCTCGACGCCCTTACTCTGGGGACCGGCGTGCGTCGGCGACTCTCCCGCCGATGGCGTCACTCCTCCCACCTGTAGCCTCCGAAACTTCCGGCATATTGTTTCCCCCTTTTCGGGGTTTTCGCCCGAGTTTTCTCATGGCTTAGCTGGAATCCCTTCTGCGTTATGCAAGGAGTTTAATTCCATGAAACTGACCGATTTAGTGAAGTTCAATGACCAAGGCCTGCTTTGCACAGTGGTGCAACATGCCCAAACCGGCCAGGTGCTCATGGTCGGCTACATGAACTCTGAATCGCTCGCGCGAACCTTGCGCGACGGAAGGGCCTGCTTCTGGTCGCGCTCGCGACGAAGGCTGTGGACCAAGGGTGAAACGTCCGGCCACTTCCTGCACGTCCAGGAGGTCCGTATCGATTGTGACGGGGATGCTCTTCTTTTGAAATGCGCCCCGGCTGGGCCCACGTGTCATACAAACGAGACGAGTTGTTTCTACCGGAAAGTCGAGAGTGATGGCGCCGTCACGCTTGCGGGAAACGGCGTCGCAACGCAATAGGCGCCCGAACCAAGAGAAACCATAACCCAGACGGAGAGGTCGGATTATGATACATCCAACATTAGAGGAGTTTCGGGACCTGGCGCAGCCGGGCGCACTCGTGCCTGTGTACCGCGAGATTCTGGCAGACCTCGAGACCCCCGTGGCCGCTTACGTAAAAATCGCCACGGGATGCCAATACGCATTTCTGCTTGAAAGTGTGGAGCAGGCTGACACGCTCGGCCGCTACTCGTTTATCGGGTCAAACCCATCCGTTATTTTCAAGTCGAAAGGGCGAACGGTTACGATAACCCGCGATGGACGCGACGCCGTCTACGAATCGGACGACCCGCTCGGGGAGCTGCGCAAGCTCATGGCCGCGTATGAGCCAGTGTCTGTTGAAGGCGTGCCCGAGTTTTACGGCGGCGCCGTTGGCTACATTGCCTACGACCAGGTCCGGTTCTTCGAGCGGCTGCCCGACAACAATCCCGACCAACTCGGCCTGCCTGATCTCTATTTTATGATTACGGACACGATCCTGATCTTTGACCATGTTAAGAACCGTATCAAAATCGTGTCAAACGCCCACGTAAAGGGCGGCGTCGATACCGCGTACAGCGAGGCCGTGCGCAAGATCGACAACCTCGAACAAACGCTTCGCAACCCCTTGGTGGAGAGCACGGAACGCGTGCGTTCGGGCCAGGTCGACGCCGCGCTGGTGTCCAACTTCAGCCGGAAAGACTTCTGCGCAGCGGTCCGCAAGGCGAAGGAATACATCCGCGCCGGAGACGTCTTCCAGGTCGTGCTGTCGCAACGGTTCGAGCGGGAAGTCTACGCCAGTCCGGTGAACCTCTACCGTGCGTTGCGCTCCATCAACCCCTCGCCCTACATGACCCTGGTCCACTATCCCGATGTCGTGCTGGTGGGCTCGAGTCCCGAGGTGATGACCCAGGTAAAGGGCAACGTCTGCATGGTCCGGCCTATTGCAGGGACACGCCCGCGAGGCGCTACGGTCAAGGAGGACCTCGCCCTCGAGAAAGAACTCATGGCTGACGAGAAAGAGCTTGCCGAGCACATCATGCTTGTCGACCTCGGCCGCAACGATGTGGGCCGCGTCAGCGAGACGGGCACGGTCGCGCCGGTCCCCGAGCGCAATATGGTCGTCGAGCGTTACTCACACGTCATGCATATCGTCACCGAGGTCGCGGGGCAACTCAAGCAGGGCGAAGACGCTTACTCAGCGCTTCGGGCAACATTCCCCATGGGAACGGTCAGCGGCGCGCCTAAAATCCGCGCCATGGAGATCATCGACGAGCTCGAACCGGTCCGCCGCGGGCCCTACGCAGGCGGTTGCGGCTACATCAGCTTCTCCGGCGACATGGACACCTGCATCATTATCCGCACTATAATCATTAAAGACCGTGTGGCGTGCCTGCAGGCCGGCGCTGGAATCGTCTACGACTCCGACCCTGAGCGCGAATTCGACGAAACTGTCGATAAGGCCAAGGCCCTGTTCCGGGCCGTCGAGCTGGCCGAGCGAGGACTGGAACTATGATTGTAATCATAGACAATTACGATTCGTTCACCTACAACCTGGTGCAGTACCTTGGCGAATTCGAGGCCGATCTCCGCGTGTTTCGTAACGACGCCATCGGCGTCGAAGGTATCCGCACATTAGGACCGGACCGAATTGTCGTCTCGCCCGGACCCGGCACACCCAACGAAGCCGGCATCTCGCGCGATGTCATCCGCGGGCTCGGCCCGGAAATCCCGTTGCTTGGGGTGTGCTTGGGCCACCAGTGCATCGGCGACGTGTTCGGCGGGGAGATCGTCCGGGCGGACCGTATCATGCACGGCAAAGTCAGTTCCATCATCCACTACGGCAACCCTCTTTTCGCCGGGATCGACTCGCCCTTTACCGCTGCGCGCTACCACTCGCTGATAATCAAGCCGGAAACCTGCCCGGAAATCCTCGAGATCACCGCCGAAACCGACCAAGGCGAGATCATGGGCGTTGCGCACAAAGACTATCCCATCTGGGGTGTCCAATTTCACCCCGAGAGTATTCTGACCCCCTGCGGGAAGCAATTGATCAAGAATTTCATGAGCCTTTAGCCAGGGCGCGGGCAAGGGACAAGTTCGTTCCTCCCTGTGGGAGCTAACAGGTGGGGAAACCACGACTTAAGCGGCGTGGGGTTTGACATTGCACCCTACTTATGCTAGATTGAGCGGGCTTTTCGAATGGTCAATCCAGTGTGAGAGGTGGTCGACTATGGGACCAAGCAGGAAACAGCTAGCGCTCATCGATGCGTTTAATAGGCGTGTTGGAATGACCCGGGAGTTTATGAACGATTGGCTTTTGTTCAACCAGATTCTGAGTGCATACCCAAGTCCGGGGGTCAACAAAGCCCAGTTGGAAAACCAGTTCCTCAAGATTAAGAGCAAGCTCGCGCGTGAGCACCGCGTGCTTAAAGATGCGCTCGGAGGGGATTACGGGATCGACCAAAACACCATGAATATCGTGTCCGGCGCGACCAACCTCGAGTCCATTTACTCTCAATCGGAAGTCGCGGTCAGGAAGCTGCAAAGCGAGTGGCACCGCGCCTTTATCTCGATCAACGAAACCTTGGGGGGGCTCGAGGACAAGAAAGCGCGCGCCGACGCCGGGGAGAAAGTCTTCATCATGACGACCGGCGGAGGAGGCGGTCCTGCCCTAAAGGGCGGCGGGATGTCAGACAAGGTCAAAAAGAACTTGATCGTCGTCGGGGTACTCATTGCCATCCTTGTAGGGATGTTCATGATTCCGCAAGTGAGGTCTATCTATGTCAAGGCTTTGCAGGACTTCGGCATCCTAAGCCGTTAGGGGGATGGGAAGCCGGTTTGACGGGTGCGGCTGATTGGTATACGGTGAAAGGAGGATCGCGTGACGAAACGAGAACTCGTCATTGATGTAGCCGAGCGGCTGGGCTATACCCAAAGCGAAGTGGCCAATGTTGTTCAGGCCACACTAAACGCGATTACCGACTCGCTCGTGCAGGGCCACCGAATCGAGGTCCGCAATTTCGGCGTGTTCGAGGTCAAAACCCGCGATGCCCGTATCGGAAGAAATCCGCGCACCGGCGAGGAGGTGCCTATTGCGGAGAAGCGCGTGGCCACGTTCAAGGCCGGCAAAGCCCTCAAAGAGCGCGTCGAGGGACGCGTCTCCCAATCCGTCACGACCGATTCATCCGCACATGCCATGCCCGGCCAGTCGTCGGATTTCCCCCAGCAATCAGATTAGATTGCAGGCCGGGTTTCTAGTGCTCGGGCCCTCTATCGAGCCCCGTACAAACAGATCAGGTACGCACTGTGTCAAACTATGAAGCGCGCATGACGTTCACCGAACACCTGTCCGAATTGCGCACTCGCATCATTCGCTCGGGCGTCGCATTGGTCCTGGGGTTCGTGGTGTGCTACGCCTTGTCCGAGCAACTGTTCAACCTCGTGCGATCACCTCTCATGCCCCCCGAAAACACCGGCATCAACTCACAAGGTGACGCACACAACGCCGACTCGGAGAAAGGGCAGGAGAGAAACGTCGAGTGGTTCGCAGGCAACTTCCTCGAACCGGTCTTCGTAAAGCTCAAATTGGCCGGCTTTGGCGGCGCCTTGCTCATGTCCCCTTACATCATCTACCAGATTTGCGCGTTCATCTTTCCAGGACTCAAGGCCCGCGAGAAACGGATCATCCGCATTCTCCTGATGGGTTGCGGCACACTCGCAATCATCGGCGTGGGGGTCGCCTACTTCGGCATTTTCCGCTTCCTCCTGCCATATCTGCTCGAGTGGACCCCGGAGGGCGTGGTCACCAGACTGCGCATGGGCGAGAATGTCGTGCTCATCGTCAAACTACTGGCCGCGTTTGCCCTGGCGTTCCAATTCCCCATGGCGGTATTGGTGTTGGTTTACATGGACCTGCTTTCGCCGGCCACGTTGAAGCGTTACCGGCGGGTTGCTATTGTAGGTATAGCCGTGGGGGCGGCAATGTTCACACCGCCCGACCCGGTTTCGATGATCGTAATGCTGTTGCCATTAGTCCTGCTCTATGAGGGCAGCATATGGGTATCCTATCTCGTCGTGAGACGAAAGAAAAAGGCCGCGACATAATGAGGCGGTCACGGCTCGAGCCTAGAAAGGAATACGGGCACGGGCACGGAAAGGAATACGTGCACGGGCAGGGAAAGGAATACGTGCACGGGCACGAGCACGGGCACGGAAAGGAATACGGGCACGAGCACGGGCACGGAAAGGAATACGGGCACGAGCACGGGCACGAGCACGGGCAGGGAAAGGAATACGGGCACGAGCACGGGCACGGGCACGGGCACGAGCACGGGCAGGGAAAGGAATACGGGCACGAGCACGGGCAGGGA
>Ga0315541_1001954_pt1 | contig 17943 bp, 13 predicted proteins | sample SalMarSW160190MG_FD_203095 | JGI IMG/M metagenome (GOLD analysis project Ga0315541, IMG submission 203095) | Salt marsh sediment microbial communities from the Plum Island Ecosystem LTER, Massachusetts, United States - Salt Marsh Sediment SW1601-190 ...
GTGATGGAGGGGGTGGCCGGCTGTTGGCGTTTCACTCCTGCCGCGGGGCAGGCGCGTGAGGGATGCGTGGGCGATGCTCGATCCGGTGCCGCCGCGCGCCTGCCGCAAGGCATCTCCTTCCAGTCGTAGTTTCGTCAGGTCCCCCAGTTAGCGGGCTCTTTGGGAGACGGCCTCTGGTCGGTGCAGGGATACTACGTGTCTGCTGAACGTGAATCTGACCTCACTGAAGGGCTTCAACGGCCGTCCGTCCTCGGGGATGACGCCCTGTCGCAGCTTCTCCGTGCCAACACCGACTACGGAACGCACGAGGATTTTTGGGAGGCCGTGCAGCGCAGCATCCGGGACCGGCTCGGCCAGGAGCGCTACAGCATCTGGTTCAGCCAGACCGAGCTGATGGGGGGCGACGAGGGCCGCCTTGTCGTCGGCGTCCCCAACGTCATCATCCAGCAGTTCCTCACCGTGCGCTATGCGGCCGCCGTGTCGGCCGCCGTGGAGGATCTAGTCGGTCGGCCGATGCAAGTTGAGTTCGACGTGGCCCCGCGGCTGTTTCGCAAGATGCGGGCCGAGCAGCGCCTCGAACTCCAGCATTCCGACCAGACGGCCTCCAAGGCTACCCCACCCGCGCCGCGCCAGCCCCTGGCGCGCCGCGACTTGGGCTTCGACCGCCTCATCGTCACCCGCTCCAACAGGTTGCCCTGCGCGGCTGCCCGGGAGCTGGCAGGGCAGGAGAACCCTCGCTTCCGATTCCTGTATGTCTGCGGAGACTATGGACTTGGCAAGACCGCCCTGATGCAGGCCATGCTGGCCCTCGCCTCAGGTCCAGAAGTGGGGCTCGACCCCGTATACATGCTGGCCGAGTCGTGGTGCAACGAGTACTACCACGCGATCCAGCAGAAGACCACGCGCGCGTTCCGCAATCGCTATCGCGCCTGCACCATGCTGCTGCTGGACGACGTTCAGTTCATCGAGGGCAAGGCGGCGGGCCAGACCGAGCTCGTCCACACGGTCAAGCACGTCCTGAACCGGGGCGGCCGGGTGGCCCTGGGCGGCACCCCTCGCCCGGAGGAGCTTCGCGAGATCGGTCCGGAGTTGCGGGCCTTGCTGGGCAGCGCCTTTCCGGCCGTATTGATGCCGCCCCATCAGGACGAGCGGCTGGAGATGGCACGGGAACTGAGCGCCCGGATGGGGCTGCGCGCGACCGAGGATGTCTGCCGGTCCGTCGCCGAGTCCTACGGGGAGAGCTTTGCCAGGCTGGAGTCCGCCGTCTGTTGCCTCGCCCTTTACACCAGCGTGCATGGCTGCGAGACGGTCGGGGTGCCCGAAGCGGCCGAGGCCCTGGCCGGGCTCCAGCCGCAAGGCGGACAGCGGCTTGGCCTGATCGAAATCGCGGAAGCCGTTCAGGAAGCATTCGGCGTCGGGGCCGAGCAACTGACCGGCTCCTCGCGCTCGCGGACGGTGTGTCTCGCCCGGCAGGTGGCCATGCACCTTGCCAGGGAGATGACGGGGGCTTCCCTGACGGAGATCGGCCGCCACTTCGGCGGGCGCACGCACAGCACCGTCAAGCACGCGGTCGAGAAGGTTGCCGCCGAAAGGGAGTCCGACAGCCACCTAGCCGCCCTGGTCGACCGCATCGCGCAGAAGCTGGGCGGCCGACCGCCCCGCTAGCTACTCTCTACGCTCCCACCGGCCATACATTCCTGCCGAGCCTGGGCTGCCAGTCATGCGCCATTCTCGGTCATTCCGAGGAGGCCCTAGCGTGGCGGCCGACGAGGAATCTCCGCTCGGCGCACGATGGGTCACCGCAAGCGTGGCACTCAGCTCTGCCTGGTTGCCTCCAGGTACCGCCGGTTGGCGAAGTCCCAGTTGGCTACGCCCATGAAGCCATTGACGTAGTCCCCGCGCCGGTTCTGGTAGTCCAGGTAGTAGGCGTGTTCCCAGACGTCGCAGACGAGCAGCGGCACCGCGCCCCAGATGGTCAGGTTCTGGTGCTTCTCTGCCTGGAGCACGAGCACCTTGCCGCCGATCGGCTCGTAAGCCACCACGCCCCAGCCGCTGGCCTCAACGGACTTCGTGGCCGCGGCGAACTGCGCCAGGAAGGCGTCCACCGAGCCGAAGTCTTCCTTGACTGCCCCGGCCAGCTTGCCGCCGAGCGGCGCGCCGCCCGGAATCATGCTGTGCCAGTAGATGGTGTGCAGAACGTGCCCCGAACCGTGGAAAGCGAGGTCACGGCTCAGGTCCTTCACGGCGCCGTAGTCGCCGGCCCTCCGGGCTTCGGCCAGCTTCTCAAGGGTTGCGTTCAGGCCGTTGACGTATCCCTGGTGGTGCTTGCCGTGGTGCAGCGCCAGCGTTTGCCGGCCCAGGAAGGGCTCCAGGGCATCCTCGGCGTAGGGCAGGGGAGGCCGGGCGTACTGTCCTCCCTCGCCTGTGGCCCCCGCGATGGTTATTGCCCCCGCGCCCGGTGCCGCGCAGGCCGTGCCCATGCCGACCGCTGTTGCGACCGTGCCCACGCCGACTCCTCTCAGAAAACCACGCCTGTCCAGGCTGCCATCCATCTGGCGTCCCCCCCTTGTTGAGAAACGAGTAGCTGTTGGGCCGCAGGCCCCACGTTGGCCCCGCATGCGGCCCAGGTACCCAGCATAGGCCGTTCGAGGACGGCGGTCAATAAGAGTCTTGACCTGGCGGGGCGGTCAGCGGGACGGATGCCTCTCCGGCGGCCGGGGTCGCTGCCGGGTCAGGCGAGGATGCCGTCGATGGCGCTCAGTTCGGCGGCGGAGAACTCCAGTCGGTCCAGGGCCGCCACGTTCTCCTCCACCTGGCTGACGCGGCTCGCCCCGACGAGGGCGCTGGTCACGCGCTCGTCGCGCAGGACCCAGGCCAGGGCCATCTGGGCCAGGGATTGCCCCCTCTCTTGGGCCAGTTCGTTCAGCCGCCGCACGCGCCCAAGCTTGTCCTCTGTGATATGCTCCGGGCGGAGGAAGCCGGTCGGCTTGGCCGCCCGGGAGCCCTCGGGGATGCCGCTGAGGTACTTCGCAGTCAGCAGCCCCTGCGCCAGCGGCGAGAAGACGATCACGCCCATGCCCAGCCGGCCCGTCTGCTCCAGCAGGTCCCTCTCGATCCACCGGTTGAACATGGAGTAGCTGGGCTGATGGATGGTCGGCGGGGTCCCCAGGCGCTCCATGACGGCCTGCGCCGCGACGGTTGCTGCGCCGCGGTAGTTGCTGATGCCTGCGTAGAGCGCCTTGCCCTGGCGCACGGCGGTGTCTAGGGCGCCCAGCGTCTCCTCCAGCGGCGTTTCGGGGTCCGGCCGGTGTGAGTAGAAGATGTCCACGTAGTCCAGCCCCAGGCGCCGGAGGGACTGGTCCAGGCTGGCGATGATGTACTTCCGGGAGCCCCAATCACCGTACGGGCCGGGCCACATGGTGTAGCCGGCCTTGGTGGAGATGAGGAGTTCGTCGCGATGGGCGGCGAAGTCCTGCCGCAGGATGCGGCCCACGTTGCGCTCGGCCGCTCCGGGCGGGGGGCCGTAGTTATTGGCCAGGTCGAAATGCGTCATGCCCAGGTCGAACGCGCGCCGCAGCATGGCGCGCGCCTCGTCCTGGTCGTCGGCGTCGCCGAAGTTGTGCCAGCACCCCAGCGAGACGGCGGGCAGCATCAGGCCCGAGCGACCGCAGCGGCGGTACAGCATGTGGTCGTAGCGTTCTTCGCTGAACTCCTCATCCATCCCCATTCTCCTGCTGAAGGCACGCCGGCCGGATTGGCCCGTGGCGGCTCTCAGCCCTACAACTGCTCCAGGGGCTCGACGTTCGCCACCTTCGGCTTGAAATCGGCGCCCGGCTGGGCGGCCCACCGCACCGTGTTCAGGATGACCTTCTGAATCTGCGGGTTCTTGAAGATGGGGAACGTCTCGTGACCGGGCCGGAAGTAGAACACCTTTCCACAGCCGCGGTAGTAGCAGACGCCGCTACGGAACACCTCGCCGCCGGCGAACCAGCTGATGAAGATCAGATCGTCCGGCTCGGGCACGTCGAAGAACTCCCCGTACATCTCCGTGTGGGGCAATTCGATGTACTCGCCGATGCCCCGGACGATGGGGTGTCCGGGCTGAACGACCCAGAGCCGCTCCTTCTCCCCGATCTCGCGCCATTTGAGGCTGCAGGACGTGCCGGTGACCTTGCGGAATATCTTCGAGAAGTGTGCCGAATGGAAGCACAGGAGCCCCATGCCGTCCAGGACGCGCTGATGGACCTTGTCGACGATTTCGTCCTGCACTTCGCCGTGGGCCATGTGCCCCCACCATGTCAGCACGTCCGTCTCGGCCAGCACCTGGTCGGTCAGGCCGTGTTCCGGCTCGTCCAGCGTGGCCGTTCTGGCCTCGATGTCCGGCTCGGCGTTCAGAAAATCGGCGATCACTGCGTGCATGCCCTGGGGGTAGATCTCCTTGCACGCGTCCAACTGCTTCTCGTGCCTTCCCTCATTCCAGACCGTCACTCGAATCGCGTCAGCCATCGCTTCGCTCCTTGCGCGACTTCGGTTATGGAAACTGCCGCTGGGGGGCCGCCGGCATCACAAAGGCGGGCTGGATTATATGCGCAACCGATGCGCTGTCAAACTCAGGCGCTCAGGCGTTACGTGCCGCCCTCGCCCGCCGGTTCATGCCGCAGGCCCAGTTCGGCCTCTCCGAAGACAGTCGCGCTGAACCTGTAGACCATCGCGTCCGCGCGCTGCCAGGCGTCTGGCGGCAGGCCGGCCTTCCGGCACGTGTGCTCCAGGAACTCATCCCTGTTCCACCCGTACTCGGTCGCCACCTGGGGCAGGAGCAGTCCTTGCTGCCTGCCCATGCGGATGATCAGGCCGTCCCGGCCGACCTGTATCTCCTCGACGGACTGCGTCCGTTCGGGCCGGGTCATGACGCTTATGCTGATCTCTATGTCGTCCAGTTCGTCGGGCTCCACCGGCTCGAAGCGCGCATCGCGCAGCGCGGCCAGGGGAGCCACCTCGCACACGGACCGGTGGAGCGGCAGGTCGGACACGATGTGCCCGATGCAGCCCCTCAGGCGACCTTGCTTCTCCAGCGTTACGAAGACGCCGCACCGGGCTTGCAGGGCATCCGAGGCCTCCTCGTCCATGCTGAGCGCGGGCGCTTCGCCGCCTTCGTTCACCTGACGCTCTATGGCCTGGCGAGCCAGCCTGAGCAACGTGCGCTTATCGCCGTCCGTGAGGGCGGGCGGCGTCGCGGCCTCGGCGGCCGAGTCAGCCGGGCTGGTCTCAGCGGGCAAGGGGGAAGCGCTCTTGATCTGGCCGAGTGCCCCGGCCCGCGCGTAGACGGCCAGGGCGACGTAGCTGACGCACTGCTCGTAGGAGCCGCTCAGGTCCCCGGAGTTGGACCACTTCAGGAGCTCGGGCTGGCACCCGCGGCACTGCGCCAGCAGCTCCAGCATTATCTGCACGGCCACGCGGCCGCAGATCGTGGGACGGCGCTCGGCGACGTAGCGCGCAAAGGCCGCCGGATCGAGGGCCAGTATCCGCTCGACCGCCCCCATGTCCAGCTCATTGATCTTCTCGCGGAGCCTGTCCGCCGGCGTCTGGCGGAAGGGCTGGAACCCGTATCCCGACCCGTAGTGCGTGAAGTCCGTGCTGACCAGCAGAAGGGCGTCCGCGTCCAGTATCCCGGCGATGCCGGCCGCGGCCGTCCGGCATTCAGATGGGCTGAGCTGCCCCACCAGGATCGGGACGATCTTCGGCGGGTCCGGCCAGAGGACCTGCAGAAACGGCAACTGCACCTCCAGGCAGTGCTCGGCCTGGTGCGGTCGGCGCAGCGCCCGGAACGGCTCGGCCTCTGCGAGCTTCTCCCGAGCTTCGCCATCCACGGGCACGGAGCCCAGAGGCGTCTCGTAATGGGAAAAGTCCGCGACGCTGCACGTGCCCCCCAGCGGGAAGCGATGGCTCGGGCCGATCAGGATGACGCGCGACGGCCGCTCCTTCCCCTCGAGCAGCTTGTAGGCGAAGGCCGCTGTCTGGCCGCTGTACGTGTAGCCGGCGTGCGGGACGATGAGCGCGACGGGCCTTGCGGCCTGCCATTCGGCGGGCACGTCGGGGTCAGCACGGTCAAGGAATCCCTCGACCTTTCTTCGCAGCTCGCTCGGCGAGCCCGGGTAGAACGCGCCGGCGACCACCGCCGCTCGCGAGGGCGCGGGATCAGCGCTGGCCTGGGGCTGTCGGCCTGCCCATAGCATGGCCGCTGTAACCAGGGCCAGGGCAAGGCCGGCCGCCGGTCCGATGCGCCGTAAGGCAGTCATGCGCCGCCTCCCTCAGAGCAAGAGACAGCTCAAGAACGTGACGTCGTCGTCCGGCTCGACCGTTGCGCAGCGTTCCAGCAGCGCGTCGAAGAGCTGCGTCAAGTCGTGGCCGTCCTCCGGCCGGTGTTCTGCCACGAGCGACCGAAGGCCTTCCGTTCCGAGTCGCTCCTCCCCGCCGATCCGGATGTCCGTAGCCCCGTCCGAGTAGACGAGCAGCCGGTCGCCGCTCTGCAGCTGTGCAGTCATGCTCTCATAGGCTGCCTCGGGCTGCACGCCCAGGGGGAGTTGTGACTGACTGAGCAGGAGCACGGCGCCGTCAGCAGCGCGCTGATGGAAGGCCGGCGGATGCCCCGCAGAGGAGAAGGTGACTGTCTTGCGTTCGGCGTCCACCGTGAGGGCGACGGCCGTGAAGAAACCGAGACCTTCAGCGCGCTGAGAGGCGCGCTCGTTCAGCTCCGTCAGCAGTTCCGCCGGGTCGGCTGGAGGCGGTTCGCACTCCATGACGAGGCTGTAGATCATGGCGGTCGAGAGGGCGGCCGAGACGCCGTGGCCGGCCGCATCGGCGAACAGGACCGCGAACTGGTCCTCCGAGAGCCGTCTGACGTGGTAGAAATCCCCGCCGATCAGTTCCAGCGGCGCGTACTCGACGGCGAACGAGACACGCTCGTCCTCGGGAAGTTGCCGGGTCAGTAGCTGTTGCTGCACGCTGCGCGCCAGCTCCATCTGCCGGATGCTCTCGCGTTCGTCCCGGAACACCTCGACCCCGCCGATGACGTTGCCGTCTTCGTCGAAGACGGGTGCAGTGATGGTCGACAGGGCGAGGTTCTGGCCTTCTTTCGAGACGGCGTAGACGACGACGGGCTTCTCGCTGGGCGCGGCCCGGACCATGCTGCGATAGAGGGGGCACAGGTCGGTGGTGCAGAGCACGCGGCCGTCCTTATCCCGGTGCCTCAGGATGTTGGCTGTGCAGCGGTGCCCCACCACGTCCCCTGCTGCATGTCCGGTTATGTGCTCGGCGCCCTTGCTCCAGAACATGATGCGCCGGTCGGTGTCCGTGATGTAAACGCCGGCGTTGATGCAGTTGAGTATCTCGCCGAAGCCCCTCTCGTTGACCTCGTTGATATCCTTCATGTCGCCCTCTGAGCTGCCGCTGGGCCTGTGAAAGTAGCTTACCACAAAGGTTTGAGGGCCGCAAAGACAGCGGCGCCACGCTGCCGAGACGTTGCGCCCCAGGCCGCCGGGGCATAAGATGTGCCGTGGTTCCGGGTTTGGAGCGGGGAGGACGCTTCGCCGTGCGCACGGAGCACCTTCAAGCAAGCCGTCGGCAGGACATCGAGCGCGCCGCCGCGCTGCTGCGCCAGGGGCGGATCGTGGCCTTTCCGACCGAGACCGTCTACGGCCTGGGTGCGCGCGCGGACGACGCAGAAGCCATCGAGGGGCTCCGGCGCGTGAAAGGGCGACCGGGCGGCAAGCCGTTCGCCGTGCTGGTGCCGACGCTGGAGGCGGCGCGGCAGCACGGCGTCTTCGGGCAGGTGGCGGAGAGGCTGGCCGCCGCCTTTTGGCCGGGGCCGTTGACCCTGGTCGTGCCGGACGGCAGGGGAGGGGACGTCGGCCTCAGGTGCCCCGACTGCGAGCCGACGCTGGAGCTGCTCCGGCTCGCCGGCTTCCCGGTAGCCGCGCCGAGCGCCAACCCCAGCGGGCGTCCGCCCGCCACGACGCCCGACGAGGTGATCGAGTCCTTCGATGGGCAGATCGCGGCGGTCCTGGACGGCGGCCCGTGCCGGCTGGGCGCGCCGAGCACCGTCGTCCGCGTGCTCGGGGAGGAGATCGAGGTGCTGCGGGAAGGGATGCTGTCCGCCGACGAGCTGCGCTCCGTGCTCTCAAACGACGACTGACTTCGGCGGGGCGAAACAAAGCGGGGGGACGCCATTCCGGCGTCAGGGGGAGATGGTGGGTAGAGCCGGGATCGAACCGGCGACACCAGGATTTTCAGTCCGTTCTGGCGTCTTTCGGATGCGAACGCGTAACTTGTGGCCGGGCTGTTCCTTGTGACGTAAGCTGTTTCGTGCCATGGCAGTTGCGACCACCATCGGGCCGGGGATCAGCGGGGGTGACCGCGACTGAACTGGAGCCAGCGGGGGGTGTCGTCACCCCGAATTCAACCCGCGTGCGGTGCATCTACCGGGCTGGCTAGCCCGATGGTCCGACGGTTCACACTGCAGGGCCAGCCCCGCCAGGACGAGGTAAGGTGAGCGTTAGCTAACCGCGGACCTCCACGCTCTCCGCGACGCCTGTGGCACGCACCTGAGCAAGAACGGGGTCGCGCCCCGGACGGCCCAGGCCGCCGTGCGCCACTCTTCACTCGAGCTCACCATGAACGTCCAAACCGACGGCAGCCTGCTGGACATCGCCGGCGCGTGGAAGCGCTGCCTGATCCAGTGCGGAGCGACGATGCGCAGGTGCGTTTGCCGTTCTGGGAGGCGTTGCCCGAGGCATCAGACAGGTATCACGGGCGCGAAGAGCGGGAAGGCGGCAGGGACGTGAGCGCCATAACGTTCCCGCGGGCAACGGGTTAGGATGGTGAGGGCGGTGGGGATCGAACCAACGACCTACGGATTAGAAGTCTGCCAAGAGGCCTTTTCGGGCACTCAGTCATAACCCGGCTTCGGGTCGCCTCTTACGACGTAAGTCCTTACTTTCGGTTGTCTTCTGACGCAGTGCCCGTGCGTGAATGAGCGACAACCCACGGCGTTCAGCGAGGGCCAGCGGACATGGGCGACGTATCAGATGCGTATCACGTGGGGGCGACACACGTGCCGTCGGCAAGCCGGCTGGCCGGCGTTGCCCCGCCGGCAGCAGCTTACCACCATGTGACCGTCGCCCTCTGACTAGGTCATCTGGAACCATCCGCCGATTGGCCCTGCACCTAGCTCAGCAAGGACGACGTGGCATAGCGGACAGCCCAAGCCGCAATGCGCCATTCTTCGCTCGCTCTCACCATGAACGTCTACACTGATCCGACACTGGTGGACGTGGCGGGGGCGCTGAGCTCACTACCGGACCTCGCGCTGGATGGTAGAGCGTCACCTGATGCTACACAAGCTGGTCAGAGACCCCCGCCCCACCGGCCGCGCGGGGGTTCCTTCGCAAGATCTCTTGCTCGACCTCACGACGGACGTCTACGCTGGCCCGGCGCTTCTGGCTGTGGCAAGCGTAGGGGAACTGAGGTAGCATTGGGCAGTCGCGGAGGCCGCAGGACCTTGGCACGCGACCCGGGATCGCGCAGTGCCCGTGCGGCAGACCCGAGGGCGGTCGTGGGGTGTCGAGCCACACGGATCTCTTTCGGGCCTCTGCTCGGACTGCTGGCCCACGCTGTTGAGGGAGGAAACGGAATGAGGGTCCCGATCACGGTGCTGGCTGCTGCGCTGACCGCCCTGGGTTGTGCATGCCGTTCGGTCAGTGCCGCCGAAGGCAACGACGCCACTGTCATGCGATCCGCTGGGACTGCTTCCCCTTCAGCCGGGAGCGGAGACATGGACCACCCGTTTCTCCTCGTGACTCAGGGCCAGTATGCGGACCTTCAGGCGCGTGCCGAGCGCCCTCCCTGGAAGGATATGAAGGAGGCCGCCCTAAGGGCCGTGCTGGGGTCCAACTGGGACCGGTGGAGCTCCCAGAGCCCAGAGCGCAGAGCCCTGACGATCCAGAGGACCGCCAGCGTCTGCGGGCTGTTGTACATCCTGGACCCCGGGCACCGGGAGGTGTATCGCGCGAAGATCCTCGCTGCACTGCACAAGTGGGACGACGTGGGCCAGCGGGCCCGCGCCGGCTGGTCCAACTACGTGCCGGTCGCGTCCGCTTTCCTCCAATCCGTGGTTGCCTACGATATCATTTCTAGCGATGTGAGCGGATCGGACCGCCGCGCTGTCGAAACCAAGCTCGAGGCGGTTGCCGACTGGTACTACAGCAATCCGGATTGGTCGCTCCCCGCCTCGGGAGCGGTGGGCACATGGTACCTCTTCAAGCATCCCTCCGGCGATCATCCGCGTTTCCGGTGGGCCCAGAGGAAGACCAGGGAGAACCTGTATGCCGGGCCGGGCCCCGACACGCGTAGCTGGGAGAGACTGCCCTATATCACGCCGAACGGCCTGTTCCAGCCGGGCAGCAACTACTCCTTCGGGCGCATGTTCTGGAGCAGCGAGAACTCGGCCAAGGTGCACTTCATGGACATCCTGAGCTTCACCGGCCAGGAGGACTACTACGAGAAGGAGGTCATGAAGAGGTACTTTCAGTGGGTGTTCCACTTCAACGTCACGCCGTTTGGGTGGCTGACCACGTTCGGGGATTCCCGGGCCGGTCTGGACGCCGGAGGATTCGCCTGCAATCCTCGAAGCTACACGCTGTACCGTTGGGACCCGGAGCTGGCCCGGTTCCGGGCCTGGGTCCAGCAGCTCACGGGAGAGCGGCCGGAGAACGACCCGCGTGTGATTCTCATGACCTACCTGCTGATGAATCCGGACGGTCCGGAGACGCGGGTGCAGAAGCCGGCCACGTACATCATCCCCGACGGCGCAGCCATGCATGAAGCGGAGGAGACGCCCGAGTCGCTCATGGGCCTGCTGTTCACGAATACGGGGCAGGGCCCGAACACGGGGCACGCGCTGTACGAGACGAACGCCGTCTACCTGGCCGGCTACGGCGTTCACCTGATCCGCAATGTGGGCCGGACCGTCGGCGCGGGACCCGACATCAGGCCCGGCTACTGGTCGGCGAAGAACCAGAACGCGGTTGTCATCGGCGGCCGCGAGCACACGAACAAAGGTGGCGGACGGACTGTCGAGGGCCTTGCGAGCGACGCGTTCGACTATGCCTGCGGGGATGACGGTCCGGTCATCGACAACGGTTCCCATCTGCGCAGCTTCTGCTTCGTCAAGCCCGGAGATGGGCGCAATGGGTACTTCGCCTGCTTCGACGAGGTCGACGCCGACGATGGCAACGTGCCGGTGCAGGTGAGCTTCAAGCCCAACTCCAAGACCTGCACGACGGTTGCCGAGAACGCCCACTACAGGTGGGCGATCGACCTCGTGACCTCCGAGCGGAACCCGTCCGCCGGGCTGAACATCTTCCTGGGCACGCAGCCTTCGTCGGTCTCGATCTACGACGGCCCGTTCCTGGACAGGGGCAGGGCCACGCCCAGGAGTGTCACTTACGGCCGGGCGATCCGGTCCGAGTACGCCACCGACGGAGCGGGCAAGGCTCAGATCGTGGCCTTGCTGTACCCCACTGACCAGGCACATCCGCTTCCCAACGGGGCGGAGTCGTTCTCGCGGCTTGCACCCGCGAACGGGTACAGCGGCTGCAAGGTGGCGTATGCCGACGGAGCGACGGACTACCTAGCCGCATCGGACGGGAGCGCGGCCGGCGCCTATGGCGGGGTCACGTTCAAGGGTCGTGCCGTCGTGTGCCGCGTGAGGGACGGCCAGACGCTCTTCTACTTCGTACGCCAGGGCGAAGTCTACGACGACGAGACCTCCCGCGCCCACCGCCGTGGATTCCAGACCGCCGACGGGGCCAGCGCGAGCGTGTACATGGCGCAGGGCCCGGATGGCGCGGCCAGCCGCGGCCGGATCGTCACCGACGGCGCCGAGATCACGTTCCGCGAACCCGGCATCACGGGCGTGATTTTGAACGGTTCCCCGCTCACGGTCCTAGCCGGCGGCGCCGGCTGGGTACGGGTGCACATTCCGCAAACGGCGGAGCCACTGCAAGGCGACCTTGTTGAGCTGGCCACGGGGGGCGCCGCGGCTGTAAGCAGCGACTAGGTGGGCCCGAACCATCCGGATGCGGACGACGCCAGCCCCGGTACTACAGGCTAGGTGTCAGTCCAGAGCAGGAGGCGAGGAGCCCCTCATCATACAAGATGCTCTGAGCGAAGCTGCATCTCAGGGGACTGTCCATACTGATCGAAGCCCGCTCGACGCGGTAGGCGTGCTAGTGGCCGTGCCGGAGCTGTCGCTGAGTAGCGAAGCGCAGGCTGGTGCTGGGCAGGCTGCAGAGCAACCCCCCGCCCCGCCAGCCGCACGGGGCGTCTCTCTTGGCACACAGCTGCCCGTACTTGCGCGCCGCCTCGAAGTAGGTCCTCACGTTCTCTCGCGGCGTCTCCTCGCGGATGCTGTCGCAGGTGCCGAAGATGAAACCACGGGGGCCTGCCGTCTCCATGGCGCACTTCACCATGCGCTCGACATCCTCAGGCGTACCCCTCTTGATAACGTAGAGCATATCCCCGTAGCCCAACAGGCAGACGGTGTCGCCGATGCGCCGCTTGAGCTCTCCAAGATCCACGTGGCCGACCGGTGGCGGACCTATGGTCTCGAAGATGTCGCCCCCGGCTACCTTTACCATGTCGGCGATGCCCATGCACTTGCCGTCGTCGTAGTAGCTGTATACAGCATCGTAAGAGTGCGTCAGGGCCACGTGAGCCTTGACCATGGGTAGGAAGACTTCGCGGTAGATCGCCGGCCCCCATCCGACGCTCATCGAAGCGAAGTACCAGCTGCCGAAGATCACGTTGACTCCGCGCTCCAACAGAGCTTTGGTCTCGGCCATCATCTTGTCGAACCATATCTTCAGCAGCTCGTCGAAGTAGTCGCGCACGCCCCTCATGTAGGCCAGTTCGTCGCCGGGACGTATACCCACCGCCGTCGGCGTCTTCGTTCGCAGCGTGCCGTGGGCTTCGTCTACGGTTGTGCTTCTGGCCAGAATCAGCCTGGACTGCTGACCGGCGGACCTCTACACTTGAGGCTTGAAATGGCGCTGCCGGAGCTGTAGATATTCCTCGCCATGTGGAACCTTGCACCGATAGCAGGATCTTTCGGTGACCGGCGGACCTGGAGCAGCCGGCGCGTGGCCAGACGGCCAGAATCGGCGAAGCCGCGCGGCTTTTCGGCTTGGCGGTACGCGTGAGGTCTGTCGGACCACATTCCGTAAAGAGGAGTTGCAGCAGCAAGGCAGCAGAGGGATGTGGTCCGTCTGGGGTCCAGACCGGGGTACCAGACGGCACCGGAATCCGGGAAGGGTCAGCTCATATCAAGGGACATCGGAGACGAAAGCAGTGGACACTGACAGGATTGTCCATCGCAGCATCACGTGGTTCCTCAACTCGGGGATCATGCGCCCCGCCGACGGCTTCTGGGGCGTCGCGGAGCGCATTGCCCTGCTCGCCCACAATGAGGCCGCCGCGCAGATCCGCCGCGCGTTCCCTTCGCAGACGCCGCTCGCCTCGAGCGTCGTCGTCCTGGAGAACCGCCGGCCCGACTGCAACATGCAGACAGCCCTTCTATTCGAACTCGCCACCGACGTGCTGGGCCACGCGGCCATACGGGGCGTGGCCGACCACATCCTCGATTACCTTCTGCGCCGAAGTTGTCTGCGCGACGAGGCCCCAGCGTCCGCCACCTGCGGCCTGTGGCGCTGGGCGAACCCGAAGAACCGGAGTTCCTATTGGACGGACGACAATGCATGGGTGACAACGATCGCCCTGCTTCTGGCGGGCCGCGGCCGGCCTTACCTACGGGAGGTCGGTATAGCCGCTGCCCGCTCTCTGAACCGCCACATGTCAGCGTTTCTCGCCGAGATCCGTGCCGTTGGCGCTCCGTCCCGGCTCCACGGAGCGCCCATGAGCGGCATGCGTCTTAACCCACACTGGCTCGGACTCGTCACGATGGCCCTGGCCCACGCCGCTGCGGCCGATCCCGAGACGGACTACGCGAGCACCGTGGTGGTCTACCATGACCTTGTCCTTCCGGGGCCGCACAAGGCCGGCCGCAGAATCCGCACCTCGCCCTCCGGACTGGGCTGGACGCTTTCGGAGTACGCCTACCTCGCGCTCACTGCGTCGGTGTGCGCGCACCAGTTCGGAGACGAGGCGATCCGCACCGTTGCGCGGGAAGCGGCCGACATGCTGATACGGCGTCAGTCGGACCAAGGGCACTTTCCCTCCGAGCACGACGAGGCGCCCAGGGGCGAACACGTGGCGGACCTCATCTACACGCAGAACTGGGCGACGCTCGGCCTGCTGCATGCAGGACGGCTGTTCGACTGCGCCGACTACCGCGCGGCCTGCGTGCGGTCACTGGAGTTTCTGGACCACATACAGGACGACTCGCCTGAGCCATGGTTGCGGGGATGCTGGCGAGGGGCGTACGACATGCGGACCAGGCGCTGGGGCGGCGGAGACCGTTTCGAAGGCGGCGCCGGAAGCATCTACTCCGGCTGGACGAACGCGCCGATCGCGCTGGCGTTCCTCATGGAATCCTCCGGCGCCAGCCTCTTCCCGGGTGGTTTCCGACCTGCTCGTGGCGCGCTTCGCTGAGACTGCCGGGCGGGCCGGCAACGCACTCCTGACCTCGCCGTTGGTGGAGTAGAGAAACGGCACGCGTAGACCGTCGAAGTCAAATGGTCCTGCCCGTAGGCCACGAGGGTACCGTTCGGCCTGGGTCAGCACGCCCTGCGGGCCGAGTGTGAGCTTCTTGGCTTCCACAACGGCCAGCGCCCTGCCGTCTGATGAAAGGGCGTAGTCGGCCGGCCCACTGGCCGTAGGGTGCTCGGTGATGGCGTAGCAGCCCGGACGTGCCGATGCGGCCAGTTCGAACGGAACGACGGTCCAACCCCAGGCCTCCAGCTTGGGGTCAATCAGCTGCTTCCGCGTAAGCCGTTCGGATTGCCCGGGGTCATGTTCGGTCACTGGCCAGTTCAGCTTCGAAGTGCAACAGCGGCCAGACCAGATAGCCAGTCTCTGCTCCGTGCTCTGCAGCAGCCCGCTCCTTGTTCCGCGCCATGCCGCTGTCTCCTTAGCGTATCAGGTACAGCAATATCCCCCTGCGGGTGAGATTATCGCGCTCTGCGGGAGCATGTCCAGCCGGCGTCCAAAGCCATATCGCTTCCGCTGCTGCCCGTGCCTGGCCCTACCATGCCGGTAGGCTCCTGGCAGGCCTCAGCGGGCGATGCGCGGATGACCAGTTGCTGGAATTGACGCGTCCTTCCCGCCGCCACCACTATGGCTACAGGGGCAGACTGTCGACCTCCCACCCGGCGCAACGCTGATCAGTCCGGCACGTGCCACGCATACCCTTTGACGGCGCTGACGTTGCCTATCCATTGGCGTTGCCAGGCAACAGCCCCGCCCTCCGCCGAGTTGAGAACGAAAACCTTCTCCCGCGCTTCCCGCACGGCCTTGACGACGGCCGCTGGCCCTCGTAGGATTCGGCCGCAGCGATGTGTGCGAACCGCACGAAGGAGGGGGATGTTCACGCGCCAGTGCGAGCCCCTCGGCCTCCCTTCCGACGGAGACGGCGATGGGTGACCTGAACTGGGCCGCCATTGCGCGGCAATACCGCGCCGGCCTGCTCGAGGACATAGTCCCGTTCTGGCTGCGGCACTCCCTCGACCGCCAGTGCGGCGGCTACCTGCACCACTTGGACCGTGACGGCAGCGTCTGGTGCACGGACAAGATGATGTGGATGCAGGGCCGCGAAGTCTGGATGTTCGCGCGGCTCTACAACATGGTCGAGCGGCGCGAGGAATGGCTGGAAGCCGCCCGGCTCGGAGCGGACTTCCTGCGCCGGTACGGACGCGACCAGGACGGCGACTGGTTCTTCCTGGTTGACCGTGAGGGCGGCCCGAAGCGCGTCGCTTACAATGTGTTCAGCGACTTCTTCGTCGTGATGGGCCTGAGCGAGTATGCGGCGGCGGCAGGCGAGTCATGGGCGCTCGACCTGGCGCTCGAGACGCTGCGACGGATCGTGCGCCGGCGCCTGAACCCCAAAGGCCGCTACAGCAAGCTGATCCCCCGTGCCGACCTGCCAAGGGATCACGCGTTCCCGATGATCATGCTCAACGTCGCCCGGCAGCTGGGGGCCATCGCGCCGTCCGACGAGATCGAAGCCCTCGGCCGCGCGGCGCTGGAGCGCATCATGCGCATGCACCACGACGCGGCGCGACGGGCCGTGTTTGAGAACGTATGGGATGATGGCTCCCGGCCGGACACTCCGGAAGGGCGCCTGCTGAATCCCGGCCACGCCATCGAGAGCATGGCCTTCGTGATGGACGCCGCTGGCGCCGACGGCGACGCGGGGACGGTGGAATCGGCAGTCGATGCGCTGCTCTGGATGCTGGCGCGCGGGTGGGACCGGGACTTCGACGGGCTGTTCTATTTCCTGGACTTCGGGGGCCGGCCGCCGGAGGCGCTGGAATGGTCCATGAAGCTCTGGTGGCCGCACACGGAAGCGCTCAACGCCCTGTTGCTGGCGCTCCGGCTGACGGGCCGCCCGGAGCTCGCCGAGTGGTTCCAACGAATCCACGACTACACGTGGCGAACCTTCCCAGACCCCGAGCACGGCGGCTGGTTCGGCTACTTCGACCGGCGCGGGAACCGCACGCACGACCTGAAGGGCAGCAAGTGGAAGGGGTTCTTCCACGTGCCCCGGGGCCTCCTGCGTTGCTGGAGACTGGCGGACGAGATCGCCGGGCGCCCCGGAGATGGAAGCGGCTCTCAGCTCGTTGACTGAACCGGCCAGGCTGACCTGCCCCCTATTGTGGTGCCAGTTGTTAAGTTAGTGTTTGGTCAGCCAATGCCGGCTGGCGGAGGCGATGGAGGCGTTGCCGGAGCCGAGGCCGATCGGCGTCAAGCAGTCTGATGAGGAACGGAACGCTGCGACTGCCAGCCTGGGCGCTCCACACTAGACTTACCAGCGGAAGAAGCGGTAGGGGTAGTCCCATGCTTCCGGCACGTCGAGGTAGAGGCCATCCAGCCAGCGCTGCTCGCCTTGCGCCACGGGCTGTGAAACGTGCTCGAGCAGCTGCGTCCGCCCGGCGACGCCCATGTTGGCCAGCAGGCGCGTGACCAGGCAGCTCACGCGGCGGTAAGTGCGCTTCACGTTCCGCTGCTGGGCAAACTCGAACCGCCACGGCCCCTCGCCTGCCGCGAAGTCGCCGTTCCTCAACAGGTTCCCGTCCGCCGGCTCGAAGGCCGGGGCGTAATCGCCCTCATACAGGCGGAACGCCTTGACCCGGAGCCGGGCGCCCGGCTGCGAGCAGCCCAGGTATGCGCGGAGGTCGGCCGGCTCATCGACGGCGAACGTGATGTGCAGCTCCGTCCACTCGTCGGCCGGGATTCGGACGTCTTCACCGCGTCCGACCGATTCGCCCGGTGAGTAACGGACGCCCCACCCAGGCCGAGGAGTGCGTTCGGCGCCCAGGTGTGCATTGACGTCACCCCCAATGGCCTTGGCGAAGACAGCGAGCGTGTACTCCCTTCCGGCCACCGCATCCTCGACCCACTGGCCGAGACTCGCGCCCCCAGGCGTCACCGGGCCGAGACTCACGAGTGCCCCGGGACCGCCCTCGTCGTCCGCGACCGCGTTGAAAGCGGTCGGCACCCCGAGCGTAGGGCTAATGGCCTGCGGCGTGAACTGACAGAAGACGACGTTCAGACCGTCCGCCCTGGCCAGGACGCCGTTGCCAACGGGCACGGCGCCGCTCGTAACGAGGGGCAACTCGCGCGGAGCCCGGTTGTGCACGTCGGCCGGCGCCACCCCCGCCAGCGGCGTGCCCGCCTGAGCGGGCTGGAAGTACGCGGCGATGTGCTCCTGAG
>Ga0315541_1001959_pt1 | contig 17935 bp, 15 predicted proteins | sample SalMarSW160190MG_FD_203095 | JGI IMG/M metagenome (GOLD analysis project Ga0315541, IMG submission 203095) | Salt marsh sediment microbial communities from the Plum Island Ecosystem LTER, Massachusetts, United States - Salt Marsh Sediment SW1601-190 ...
AACTTTTAGCGCCGTGTCATCCGGCTTCCGCTTCGGCTCGCTACGCTCGCCTACGCTCCAGCCGGATGACACGAACACCCGAACACGAACTTACACACAATTAGTTACACCACTGTGAACCTGTAATTGTCGTATGGATTGTGGGGGCTTCCGGATAGGCGCTGTTTCCCCTGCCCCGGACCGGCTGGATCTGCGTTCGGCAAACTCACCCCGACCGGCAAGCCCGCTCGTACACCTGCAAGGCCCTGCGGGCCGTCTCCCGCCAACTGAAGCTGGCAGCCCGGGCGAGCCCGCGGGCGATCAGATCCTCCCGAAGCTCGGCGCTTTCCAAAATGCCCTCGATGGCCTGGGCAATGCCTTCGATGTCGCGCGCGGGCGTTTGCAGGGCCGCGCCGCCGGACACCTCGTCCAACGAAGAACCCGTGGAGCAGACCACGGGACAGCCGCAGGCCATCGCCTCCAGCACGGGCAGTCCGAATCCCTCGTACAGGCTCGGAAAGACGAAGCAGGCCGCCCCGCAATACAGCAGGCGCAACTCCTCGTCGCTGACGTGGCCGGCGTAACGGATGCCGGGCTGCCGGGCTGTGGCCACCGGCCCAACCAAGACCAGTTGCAAGTCCCGATGCCGTCCGCTCAATATCCGAAAGGCTTCAATGACCGCCTCCTCGTTCTTGTACGGCTTCCTGGCGCACATGCCGAGGACGTAGCGATCCAGGCCTAGTTGGCTCTTCATGTGCTGGATTTCGTCCGGGTCGCCCGCGTGAAAGCACGCCGATGCGGCGTAAGGAACAACGTCGATCTTTTCCGCCGACCACGGCAGCATGTCCACCAGATCGTTTCGCGTCGAGGCCGAAGGCGTCATGATTCGCGCCGCCCGACGCGCCGCCCGCCGCAGCACTTTCCGGGCGACGCCGACTTTGAGGCCGGGGAACATGCCGGGGAACTTGAAGTGGATCAGGTCCTGAACCGTCATCACAAAGGGCAGGGGCGAGAATACCGGAACGTTGTAGTGCGGAAAATGGTAAAGGCCGACCCGGCTGCGGTATCGCCCGGCCATCCGTCCGCCACACAGCATTTCTTTTAATGAGTATGGGCGTGCGCTGAAGTCCACCACCTCTGCCCGGTCCTCTGCGGCCGCTGAAGCCGGGGCGCCCATCAGCAGCAGATGCAGGCCGTCGTCCACCAGCAGGAGATGCCGGCAAAGCTCGCAGACGTACCGTCCAATCCCCGTCTTTCCCCACAGCCGGGCGTCGACGGCAATCCGCAGCGGCGTCATGGTTTGCTGTTCCCTCCGTCGGACGCCTGACGCCTCAAGACCTGGGCGCCGACCAAGCCCAGCAGGAGGAAGAAGGTTTCTGCCACGCCGCGAACGAATAGCCAACCCAGCGACGTGGCCGTCAGGATGGCGACACACGCGCCAATCATTCCTGCCACCAGCAGCCGATCGCCGTCATCGCTGCGACGGTACGCCCGTGTCAGCGTCACCACGAGCCCTATCGCTACCGCCAGTGCCGTGACACTGAGCAGACCAAGTTCCGCCAAGATCTGCAGCGGAGTACAGTGGGGCGTCATCTCCAGGTTCTTCCTGGCGTAGTCCATGAGAAAAGAATCGCCGACGTGCGCTTTCTCGAAGTATTCGGGCATGACCTGCCCGGCGTTGCCTAGCCCAACGCCCAGCAAGGGATGCGATTGAAACATTCCCACGCCCAGCCGAAAGAGATCTTTGCGGAACGAGTCCGTGCGGCGAACCAACACGGGGTTGTCGCCAAAGCTCGAGTCGGTGCCACATCTCCTAACGTCATACGAGAACGCCGCCACCTCCGCGAGAAGGATTGCCAGGAGAATCGCCGCCGGGACAAGAACCCGACGACGACCAAGCAGGAGGACGACCAGCAGACCGACACAGGCGCCGATCCAGCCCGATCGCGAGAGGGTGCAGATCAGACTTGCCGTCACCGCCCCCGCGCCTGCCAGGTAGAGCCAGCGACGCCTGGGCTGCGCCGCCGCCGCTGCCAGCGCCAGCGGCACTGCCCCGGCCAGGTAGGCGGCGAAGTTGTTCGGGTTGGCGAGGGTCAAGTGGGAACGCGTGCGTCCAAAAACGATCGTGAAATCGGGATCATCGGTCCAAGCCTGGCCGGAGAAATACTGAGCGACGCCAGCCAGCCCGGCCAGTGCGGCCACCGACAACAGAAGGGCAATATACGTTTTCAGCCGCACGCGTTGGAGGGCCACGCTGCGCACGAAGAGGTATATCGCCAGGGCTTGGGCGATTTGGATCAGTTCCTTGGCCCACAGCTTTTTATTGACGGCTGCCAAGCCACTGACCCCGCAGGCCAGCAGGAAGGCGAGCATCGACCACTCCAGCCATCGCAGGCCCCCAGCAGGCGTCCAGTCCGCCCACCGGCGACGGCGAAGGACGGAGACTGCCCACAGGCCCAGGGCGGCAGAGAAGAAAATCTGGCTGGTCGTGACGTGAATGCCGGAGATCGTCCAACTGACGGACAGGGGCACCAGGACCACGCCCGCCAGGATCAGCAGTTCCAGCCGCGGCCGGCACGTTGGGGATGATTCCGCCGGTGGTTTTGGCTTCAAGCTTGTCATTCCGGATCGTTCCTGAGTTTGGCGCACGCGTACAGCCCAAGGCCGAGTTGTCCCCGGCGGCGCAGGATCCAGGCAGTCATGGCCGCAGCGGGCACCAGCGCCAGTCTATGTGCCGCCCGCAAGGCTCGCATGCCGCGAATCAATGCCTTTCTGGCAAGATGAGCAGTCTCCCCGCGAGAGGCCCGGCCGCGGCTCGGGGCGGATGCTCCCGCCGGCGGCAATCACCAAGCCGGTCAGGATGAGAAACGACTCGGCGACGCCGCGCGTGAATATCCATCCAATAGACGTGGCAGCCAGAACACCCGTCCAGCCGCCCACAAGTCCGACCAGAAGATAGCGGTCATTGCCGGCCGGACGTCTTCGCAGCGTCGAAGCGGCCGCCCAATAGAACCCCAGCACAAACGCCAGGGACGCCAGTGCCCCCGCCGGACCGAGTTCGGCCGTCAACTCCAAGAGAGTGTTGTGGGGGGTAAGCTGGACGTTCTTGAGCTCGAGATCGTCCAGGAAGGCCCCGGGAACGTTGTCCACGTCGTCGAGGTAACGTGGTACTGCTATTCCCGAGTTCCCCAGGCCCACGCCCAGCACCGGGTTCTTTCGTATCATCACCATCGCGATTCTTGTCAGCGCGAGGCGATACGAATCCGTGTCCCTGACCAGAATCGTTTCCGCGCCCGCCTTCTCGACGCTGGCGATAGTTCCCTGTCCACCTACGGTCCCGCGCCGGTGAACGTCATAGCCAAACAAGCTGCCCGCGATTGCCACGGCCCCCAGAAGAACCACCACAGGCAGAATCGCCTTTCTCCGTAGCAGCACGGCCACCACCACGACTCCACACGCCGTGCCCAGCCACCCACTCCGGGAGCACGTGCATATTAGGCAGCCGGTCAGCAGGAACAGCCCAGCAATCCAGGCCCACCATCTCCTGCCTCTGGTGGCAAGGGCCGCGACCGCCAATGGGATCATGCCAGCCAGATAGGCCGCAAAGTTATTCGGATCGGCGAAGGTCACATGAGACCGGGGCCGGCCGCGTACCAGTTGGAAACAGTGATCCTGCCAGGGAAATCCTCCTGCCAGGTATTGCACGACCCCCGCACCAGCCGCGGCCGCAGCCGCGATCAGCAGCACCGTACAGTACGCTGACAGAGAAAACCGGCGCATCGCGCTCGTCCGGACCATCAGGTAGATGCCCAGGCACAAGGTCACCTGCATGAATTCTTTCGCCCACAGCCAAGCGCTTTCGGCGGCGACCAGGCTCACTGCGCACATCAACCAGAAACAGGCCATCGCCGCTTCGACCCACCTGACAGGGCGCAGCTCCGTGGGAAATGCCAAACCCTTTCGAAGCCCCGTTGCCACGAGCAGCAATGCCCAAGCCAGCAGGACCGCGCCGAAGTACAGCTCCGTCGTCGTGCAGCGAACGTTGCGGAAGCCCCAGGTGTAAGACAACGGAATCAGGACGATCCCCAGCAGGAGGAGGAGTTCCAAAGCCGTCTCGCGCCGCCGGACTTTCCCTTGTCTCTGGCCGGAATGATCGCCGGGGCTCATCATGAATCGTCCCTGACTCTGGCGCACGCGTACAGCCCAAGGCCCAGTTGTCCGCGGCGGCGCAGGATGAAGGCAGTCATGGCCGCAGCGGGCACCAGCGCCAGTCTATGTGCCGCCCGCAAGGCTCGCATGCCGCGAATCAATGCCTTTCTGGCAAGATGAGCAGTCTCCCCGCGAGAGGCCCGGCCACGCTTGGCCAGGAGCCGCCCGGCCCGGTGCCACAGAATTCCGTAGGGCATCATACGGTGCAGCACGGTCAGCATGCCTTCCGTGTTCATTTGCTGCTGCCGGATCGTGACGACGTCGAACCGCCGCTGGGTCTCAGCCATGAAATCATCAACTGAGATAGGCCATACTCGTTCCAGCCCCAGGGATTCCCTGGCGATTCGGACGGCCTCCGCGTCAAAGTCGATGCCATTGACGCGGTATCCGGCCCGCTGCGCGGCGGCCAAGAAGGCTCCCTCCCCGCAAGCCACGTCGAGCAGGTCTCCTCTGGCCAACGGCTCCATGAGGAACTGCCTGTGATTCCAGAAGGTACGCGAGTGATTGGCGCCGAAGATACGCCCTCCGTAGATGTCGCACTCGGCATACCATGCCGCCCCGGGGTGCTTCGTCGGCCACCAGAACTGCACGCCACACCGCCCACACTGATACAGCCGGTACCGTTTATGTCGTTGGAGGACTTGGCGGTCAATTCTTGTCGTTCCGCATGCCGGGCAGTCCATGCGCCCTAATTCCTGTCTTTGTTCCCAGCGTCCGAGCCGGCCGGCGCCCCCTGATCCTTTGCTCCTGAAACGAAACCCAGCAAGAACGACCATGCATAGTAACGGGCGCGCCGGTGTAGTGCAAGGTGGAGCCCGACGGCCGCAAACCATATCAGAACCGCCACGGCCGCCTTCCCTGCGCCGCCGAGGTACCAGACGACGCCGCAGACGGGCAGAAGCACGAGCAGTTGCTGCACCAACACCCAGGAGCTTCCGCCGCGGTACGTCTGGCGAAAACGATGCAGCAGCAGCGGCAGGCCGGCCACGGCCGCCAACGCGCCGGCGACCGGCATCAACAGAATGTCGAGAACCGGTGAAAGCAGAACCGTCCCAACCAGAAAGACGGCCGAGTAGACCGCGAAGTAGGCGATCACGCTTTGCGTCCTTCGGGCGACGATCAGTGCCTGTATCGGAATGTAGACCAGCGTATACAACGTCCAGTGGAAGCCGGCCACGAGGAACACGGAAGGCAGAGCCGACCACTCGGGCTTGCGGAAAATGCCGGCCGCCCAGACTGGCGCCAGTGCTCCAATCGTCAGGATGGTCGGACTCAACATGATGCCCAGCCCCAGAAACGTCCTCCACGCGAGCTTTCTTCTCACGTCGTCTCTGTCCTCGGCCGACAGAACGCTGAAAAGGACCCTTCCGAAAATGTACGCCAGCACGCGCGGGTAGTTCAGGATGGTGTAGGCAATGCGATAGATTCCCAGCGCCGCCGTCCCCAGGAGCGCCCCGGCCATCAGCGGGATGCCGGCCTCCGTGAACCAGGCGCCCACGTTGGACAGGGCGATGGGGCCTCCCGTTCTGTAAATCTCCCTGAGGGAGGACCGCTTGAGGGCAAAAAGTTTTCGGGGCCTGGCAAAGACAAACGCCAGGACCGCCGAAACGGCGCCTTTGGCGACGAAGGCGATCCCGAGCAGCTCCACGCCGGCGCCCGCGGCCGCCAGGACGACGGCAAGACCATACAAGGCGACCACGCCGCTCAGTTCGATTCGGGCAACGGAGCGGAAACGAAGCTTCTTGGCCATCAGGGCCATGGGAACCGTGGAGAAGCTCGTCAGAAACGCCCCGCAGCCTGCGAGCGGGAAAAGAATGACGAGCGGTCTGGCGCCCGCCTTGCCCGCGATGGCGAAGGCCGCCGCCAGTCCGAGCGAAACACAAAACACCAACAGCCCCACGAGACACTGAAGGGTGTTGCCGGTTGCCTCCTGGACGGGCTGCGATTTGGGATTCTGGATAATGAAGGCCGCGATGCCGTTGTTGGCCAGGATTCCCTCCATCGCGACGAAGAGGAAGATCGCCGTCGCAAAAACCCCCCATCCGGCAAGCCCCAGGGTCAGGGACAGAAACACAGTCCCGGACAGAGTCACCAGGGCGCCGAGGGCGTGTCGCGCCAACAGCGGCGAGCCGGCCTTCGGCACGGTGCCCTGGGCGCCGCGCGCCGACCCCCGGCCGAGCCCGGGGCCGCTCCGATCAGAGCCTTCCTCAAGATTCCCGTCCACCGGTTGCTTTCTCTTTACTCACGGGTCGATGCACGACCTGGCTGGTTGACACGGGCCGGGAAAGAAGGCGCTCTGGCCGATATGGGCTCTGCGTCACGAGCGGCAAAGCATCGCATCCCGGTGGTCCCGCAGGCGCCCGCGCCTTCACGGGCCGGGAAGGGCGACGCGGCGTTCCCGGCGTGCCGCCCGGCGGGCCGCCCGGCGGGCCGACCCGCCGAACACGGTCATGAGAAGAATGCGCAGGTCCAAGGCGAAAGACCACTTCCTGATGTAGTACAAATCATACTGGAGGCGCTTGCGGAGGGACGTTCGCCCGCGAAAGCCGTTCGCCTGCGCCCAGCCGGTCAGTCCGGCCCGGACCTGGTGCCGCAGCATGTATCGCGGCATCTGCTTGCGGAAGCGCTCGATCAGCTCCGGCCGCTCCGGGCGCGGGCCAATCAGCGACATCTGGCCCAGGAGAACGTTGAAGAGCTGAGGCAGTTCATCCAGGCTGGTGCGGCGCAGGAATCGGCCGAATCGCGTCGCCCGCGGGTCGTGGCTGGCGGCCCAGATCGGTCCGGTGTGCTTCTCGGCGTTCTGCACCATGGTGCGGAACTTGATAATCCGGAAGCGCTTCCCTCCGAGGCCAGCTCGCCATTGACGGTAGAACACACGTCCCGGGCTGGACAGCTTGATGATCAGAGCGACAACCCCCATCGGCACCGCTAGGAGGGCAATTCCCACGGCCGCGGCCACCACGTCGAACATGCGTTTCAGCAAGGCGTCCCAGCCGTGCTGGGGGCTGTGGGTCATGGAGATGACCGGCAAGCCCTCCAGGACGCTCACATCATGCCCGAGAACATACGATGACTTCAGGTCGGGCACGAAGCGCACGTCCACCGCCGTGGTGGCCAGCCGGTCGAGAACTTCCCTGATGTCCTCGTGGCGCTCCCGCCGCAGCGCGACGAACACAATGTCCACGGGTCGTGCGGCGATCACCTGATCGATCTTCTCGAACGGCCCCAGCACCTCCAGGCCGGAGAGCGTCTGACCGACGCCTTGACTGTCCACGAAGTACGCCGGCTGAATGCCCGTCCAGCGGTTGCGCAGGAGCCCCTGGTACACCTTCTGCGCCAGACGGCCCGTTCCGGCAATGGCGGCCATGTGCAGGTTCCTGCCCCGGCGCCGAAACCAGCGAAGCAGGGCCCTGCCCGTCAGTCTGGTGGCGATCCCGAGGGGCAGCCACACGGCCAGAACCGAGGCCATCATCAGGCGCGAGACGGTCGCTTGGCGTGAGAAATTTGCTATTACGTACGTAACGCCCCACACAATGCACACCGCCCGCACGAGCTGGCCGGACTCCGCCAGCAGGCTCTTGGTTCGTTTGGGTCCGTACAGGTCGAGTCGGCTGAAGACGAGGACCAGCAGGACCAGCGACAGGACCATCGGCAGCGCGAAGTTCGAGAACGGCGGCAGCGGGTGTTGCGTCAAGCCCGCCAAACCCCCAAGGTACCGCAGGAAATAGCCGATCACCCAGGCGGCGACGGCCGTCAGGATGTCACTTGCGCCTGCCAGGGCGACGACCGCGCGGTTGTAGCGTTTGACCATGGCTCATCGACCCCTTTGATGTGAAGCAGCGGACGAACTGCGCGCTTAAACCGCTCAAAAAACTTCTCCTCGCTGAAGCGCTTGGCCCAAGCGACGAGCCGACGCCTTTCGAAGCGATCTTCGAATTGTTCGAACCTGGTCACGGCCGAGACCAAGGCGTCAACCATCGGCTGCTCATACAATAAGCCCGTCGGCCCGGAGGCGGTTTGCTGCTGCACGTCCAGAACCGTCTCCAGCGCCCCGCCCGCCCCGTATGCAATCACCGGAGCGCCGCACGCCATAGCCTCCAGCGGCACCATACCAAAATCCTCCTCCCCGGGAAACACCAAAGCCCGGCACCGGCGGTAATGCTCTCGGACCACCTCGTCGCACTGCCAGCCCATCAGCGTCACGTTCGCCGGACACGTCCGCCGCAGCTTCTTCATCTCCTGCCCGGAGCCGATGATTCGCAGCGGGCGAGGGAGCTTCGCGAACGCGGCGATGGCCTGATCGACCCGCTTGTAGGGAGCCAGGGCCGTGACCATCAGATAGAACGGCTCGCGGGCGGCGTCCGACGGCGTGAAGAAGCCCGTGTCGACGGGCGGATACACCACCTCGGCGTGACGGCGGTACGTCCGCCAAATCCGCCCGGCGACGTTCCTGCTGTTGGCGATAAAGAAGTCCACGTGGGCGGCGCTGCGGAGATCCCACGCGCGGAGGTATCCGCGCACGGCCCGCAGGGCCAGGCCCGCCAGCCCCATATTCCGCCGGTAGGCCTGCCCCTGGGACCAGGCGTAGCGCATGGGCGTATGACAGTAGCAGATGTGGGCGGCGTTCGGTGATCGGACGATTCCCTTCGCCACACAGTGGCTGGAGGAGATGATTAGATCGTAGTGGCCGGCGCTGAGGCGCTCGATGGCAAGCGGCATGGCCGGCAGCAGGTAGCGGTAATAGCGCCGGACGGCCGGCAGGTCGTTCAGGAAGCTCGTGATGATCCGCATCCGCTCGATCCGGCGATCGCAGGCCCCGCGAGCGTGCACCAGCGTGAGCAGGTCCGCCTCCGGCAGCAGCCGGCAGAGGGCGCTGACGACCTTCTCCCCGCCCCGCATCCCCGTGAGCCAGTCATGTACCAGGGCAATACGCATGGCGTCCCGGCGGTTGGCGGGCTCCCATGTCATCGCCGCCCGGTGAATACGTCACCGGGCGGATGGACGGGCTCGCCCGCGCAGCTTCCAGCGCCTCGACATCCACCCGGTAGACGCGAATGCGGTCCGTGCCTGCTTGCCCGGGCCGGACGAACTCGCGCAGCGGAACGAACGCAGGTTGGTCGAGCCAGTCCCGCAGCCCCGGGGCCCGCGACAGCTCTGCGTTGCTGATGGCGACGTAGGTGACGCCCGGGCCCGGCGGCGGCACGTGCCGCAGAAGTGCCTGGCGGCTTATTTCGGTATGGTACAGGCGATGACCCTTTACCTGGGCGTAGTAAATGACCCGGGCACTGTCCGTCAAAAGAAAGTCATCCGGGCCGCTGATCGAACCAACGTACTTTCCCGCTTCACGGAGGTAACCCTTGCCCGCGTGCAGCGGCCGGAGGCTGTGAACGATCAGGCCGACGGCCGTGCCGCCCACGACCAGCCCAATCACGGCACCCGCTGCCAGCCGCAAGCCCGCCGCCTTGGCCAGGGCCCGCACGCATTCGGCCAGGAGCAGGGCCCCCGCGCCGGCCAGGGGCGACAGCACGGCCGCCAGAAACATGACGTGCCGGTGCGAAAGATAGCCCACCTTCGTGTGAAAGTTGATCCACAGCGGGGCCAGAATCGCCGCCGCCGCAACCATGACGACGGCCCCCGGCCACCGGGGCGAAACCGATCCGGCCGGCGGCAGTCTCAACCGAAGCACCCGCATTCCGATCCACGCCGCCAGCCACAGGCCCGCGAGAGTTGCCACGGCCGGATGCATGGCTTCCGTAAGCTGACTGAGGAACTTGCACGTTGCGGCCAGCGGCAGCAGCGCGACCCCCGCACGGCCCGGACCGCCGCCCCCGGCCACGTGCAGGGCCAGGATGTCCCTGAGATTCTTCTTGTGTGTCAGGCCGCCGATCGCCGCCACGTAGGGCGCGGCGCAGGCGGCCGTCGTCAGCAGGGCGACGCCCATGCTCGCCAGCGTGAGCCGCCAGCTCGCGCGGGTCCGCAGTTGGCATGCCAGCCACAGCACCGCCGCCAGCACCGGCACGAGCAGGGCTTCGGGGCGGACGAGATATCCGGCCCCGCTGCACAACCCCACGCCGGCGGCCAACACCAAGGCCCGCTTGCTCCGCCGCCCCAGCCACGTCACGGCCGCCAGGGCCAATACCAGCGCCCACATTTGCAGGCAGACGGCCAGCGCGTCGCTCAGCACGTCCGCACTGAGCGCCGCCCACTTTCGTCCGACGCCGAACACAAGCGCGGTCACCCATGCGACCCGCCAATCGAAGACCATCCCGGCGAACAGCCAGACCGCGATCATCGCGGCCAGGCCGGCCAGCAGCGAGATGATCTGACCGGAAAGCTCCCAGCCCGGCGGGTCCGCCGGCCCGCCCAGCGCCGTCAACGCCCGGTGGCAGCCGACCATCGAGACCGGATAGCCGATGTGGTAGCTGTAATCGCGCGCGACGGCCAGCGGGTCGGCCGACCAGGCGCGGGCCATCTCGATGTAGACGAGCCCATCCTTGGCGATGACTTCCGTATGCCGTATCAGCCAGACGCGCAGCCCGGCACAGACCAGCAACACCAGTGCGAGCTGCCCAAGACCCTTTGTCCACGCTCGGCTTGGCCCCGCCGGGGTGGGCACACTCTCGATCGAGCCGGTGGCCATAGCGGGGACAATACGGAATGGGCACCAGCCTGTAAAGCGATAGAACCCCGCATCGCCCGCGCCGCCCGGCGCACGTGCGCCGCAGTTGCGGCGGCTGCCGGGGCGGTTTCCGCCGCCGGCGCGGCCGGGAAGGTCGAGATTCGTTTCAGGAGCCCCCAGAGTTGCCGAACCGCCGGCAGAACGAAATGGTCGGGGGTCGATTCCTTCAGACCGCAGCCCGGGAACTCCCAAAGCGTCAGACTATCCGTGCAACGCCAGCCGATCCCACGCCCCGAGTCGATCCCCTCGAAGTAGCCGATCAGCAGCATGCGGAGGTGCACCCCAGGCGGAATGCTCGGCCGGGCCCCGCAGGCCGGCGAAAACATCCTTCTTGACTTGTCTGGGCCCTTGGTTTGCCATAGTCCCCCGCAGGTTTCGATCGCGCCCGGCCGGGCTCGCCGACCGCGGCCGGGTCGAAGTCCACGCGGGGTCCCGGACTCACGCGCAACCTTTGAGGGCGCCCACGGCATGAGCAGCTTCCGGCGGATGGTCTCGGCGTTTGTATTCCTGGCGGCCTCGCCGCGCCGCCTGCGGCGGTGCCGGGCGGGGCGCTTCGAGCGCCTGGCCGGGGCGACCATGCTGGTGGGCCTTCTCTGGGGGCTGGTCCTGGTAGGCCTGTGGGCTCTGGCCTTCTGGCTGAGCTGGACCTGGCGGCATTATCTGAGCTGGACCATCCCCGCGTGCGCCTGCGCCGCGGCGATCGTGGCCGGTCCTTACCGCCAGGCGGCCCTGGCTCTCATCAAGACCGCCCTGGGTCGCCGCCCGCTCCAGCGGCGGATCGTCTCGGCCGCGTTCACCGCCGGCCTCAGCGAGATCGGCGAGCTGATCGCCTCCGTATGGAAGCCGGCCTGGGCCAGCCGGCTGCTGGGGCGGTGGGCCGGGCTGAAGCAATGGCGGCAGTGGGTGGGCCTGGCGACGATGACCATCGGCCTGGCGGTCATGCTCAACTACAGCTTCCGCCTGTCGGAGGCGGACTGGCCGACGCGCCTGGGCCCGGGCTGGGCGTCGCTGTGGCCCAGGGCCATGTACCGGGTGCTGGTGCTGGCGCCGCTGTGGGGGTCCTGGTCGATGCTGGCGCTGGGGCAGTTCCACCGGCCCGTCCAGACGGGCGACCGGGCCAGCCGGCACTTCGCCGGCAGCATCGGCCCGGTGGCGGCGGCCGCCTACCTCCTGGCCCCGCTGGCGGGGTCGTTGATCTGTCTGACGTTCCTGTCTCCCTGGCACTTCGTGCCGGCGGTCAGCGCCATGCTGGGCGCCCTGGGCGGCGGGACGGCGATGGTTCACCTGGCCGGAAGGCCGTGCCGCCGGGTGCTGCTGGCGACCAACCTGCTGACCCAGTTGTGCTTCCTGATCGGCTATCTCAGCGTCCGGTAATTCCCGCCGGCGGGGCCGCAAGCCGCCCGGAAGTTGTGCTTGATTCCGCCCCGACCGTTGGATAGAAGGTCTGGGTATGAAGACCACCGCCCTAATGACCACGTCGGTCGCCGGATATCCCAAGCGCAGCGGGAAGGTCCGGGACATCTACCAGGTCGGCGAGGAGCTGGTCATCATCGCCACCGACCGCATCAGCGCCTACGACGTGGTTATGCCCAACGGCATTCCGGACAAGGGTCGGGTGCTCACCCAGATCAGCCTGTTCTGGTTCGGCAAGCTGGCGGAGCTGGGGCCCAACCACCTGATCTCCTCCTCGCTGAAGGACCTGGCGGCCGAGTTCCGCACGGAGGAGCTGGACGGGCGCTTCATGCTGTGCCGGGCCTGCGAGGTGATCCCCGTGGAGTGCGTGGTGCGAGGCTATCTCGCCGGCAGCGGCTGGCGGGAGTACCAGAAGACCCAGAGCGCCGGCGGCATCGTGCTGCCGTCGGGGCTGAAGCAGTGCCAGAAACTGCCCGCGCCGATCTTCACCCCCGCCACCAAGGCCGCCAGCGGGCATGATGAGAACATCTCCCAGGAGCGGGCGGCGGACCTGGTCGGGGCCGCCACCGCCGCCGAGCTGCGCGAGCGCTCGATCACGCTGTACACGGCCGCGGCCGAATACGCCGCCGGCTGCGGGGTAATCATCGCCGACACCAAGTTCGAGTGGGGCCGCGACGGCCGCGGCCAACTGACGCTCATCGACGAGGTGCTGACGCCCGACTCCTCCCGCTTCTGGCCGGCCGAGGGGTACAAGCCCGGCAGGGACCAGCCCAGCTTCGACAAGCAGTTCGTGCGAAACTACCTGGACAAGATCAAGTTCAATCGGCGCGCGCCGGCGCCGGTTCTGCCGACGGACATCGTTCAGAAAACGCGGGCAAAGTATATCGAGGCCCATCAACTGCTCACGGGGCAGAGGTTTCCCTGGGCCTGAGTCCTTCCCGCCACGCGCAATGGACTTTTCTCATAACGCCGGTCTGCCGGGCCGCGCCCGGTGAGCTGCTGCGGCAGGCGGGCAGTGTGGCCGTCCTGACCGGGGCGGGCGTCTCGGCCGACAGCGGCGTGCCCACCTTCCGCGCGCCCGGCGGGCTGGCTCCGTTGGGGCAAAGCCCGGCTTCATTCTTACGTGCGTGCAAGCACGCACCCTACCAACTGGTGGCACAGGCTTTCAGCCTGTGAGGCCCGCATTAATTCTAACCATACCCCAGTTTGCGGAGTTCCTTTTCCTTCAGGCCGAAGTGGTGCCCCATCTCGTGAAGGAGCCTAATGCGAATCTGGCGCTTCAAGGCAGCGCCGGACAATCTGCCGCCGCGCGAGCAGGCGGCGGCGATGATGCCGCCCCGGAACATCTGGACCTTGTCGGGCATGACGCCCGAGTGCGGCACGCTGCGCCCAGTCAGGGGAATGCCGGTATAAAGCCCGCAGAGTCCCCGCGGGTCGCGCACCCGCGCAGTATCTCCGCGCTGGGCCGCTCATCCACAATAAGCGGCACCTCCTCCAGCAGCGCGGTCAGATGCTGCGGCAACTCCGCCAGGACCTCCTCCAGCAGCCTGTTGAACTTCTGTTCCAGCGTTTCTTTCACCGCGATATGCTGCCCCTCCGGGCGTGTGAGGGCACGATCCTGTTTCTCTGCCTCTTTGTTCCTTTTCGGTCCGCCACCCCGCCCGTAGGAGGCAGCAGTCACCAGGATTTGATTGGACGGTCCAGCCCGGCTTCGAAGCGTGCGGCGTCGAACACCTCGTCCGGAATCTGGCGCTTCGTGTCCAGATGGATGATGCTCATACGCTTGACGGGCTCGCCGTCCTTGCCTTCGATTTCTATCAGTCGCCTGCGGGGGTACCAGTGCCCCGAAGGCGTCTTGTCGTAGTCAAGGACGGTCGTGGTCCGTTTTCCGGGCTCCCTGGCGTACTCGGAAAGGGGAGGGAAGTTCTTGGCCTTTTCTTCCGGCGGGACCCAGTCCTCCTGGAAGTCCCCGATCCACTGCTCGTACCGCTCGGCGACGTAGTCGCGTTTCGGATTGAGATACACCGTCCACCGGACCGGCAACCCATGCACCTTGCCGTTGAAGACCCGGGCGGGCTGGACGTTCCGGGTCCCCAGCAGCGGGCCGTTGGGCCCGGGCAGGTCGGGAATGTGCCGCCCGTAGTGGTCGCGGATCGTCTGCCACGGGAGGTTCTGGAAAAGCCCGGGCTCGCCTGGTTGGGAGGACTTTCCGACATACGTCGAATGAGTGAGGTTGTAAAAGAGGCCCCCTCCCGGGCCCGTCATGTCGACGTTGGCGGGATGGTGGGTCGCCAAGTAACGTTCCAACTCCGGGACGTCCTCAGCGTCGGGCGACGGTGTGCCTTGGCCCTGGGGGATTCCCCACCACTCGACCCGTCGCTTGTGCGGTCTCTGGTAGTAGACCCGTACGGTGTCCACCCGCATCTTGCCGGTCCCCTCGTCCACAAGGCCTTCACAGACGATAGCGCGGAAAGTTTTGTCAAAGCGTTCCTTGGCCAAGTTCGCCCGCGCGAGCAGCCGCGCGCTGTGGTCGTCGCGGGTTCGCACGTCGAGAACCTTCGCGTCGCGCGGAACGCCCAAGGCGTGGATGTCCTCGGGACCGGAAGCGGGGTAGTCGAAGTCAAAGGCGCTTTCACACCCATGCTCGGAAATCTCATACCGGGCGAGCCGCCTGGACGCCTCGTCCACCGCCAACGTCCTCCGCGTCTTGCCATCCACGCTGACCACGGTGAAAACCTTGCGCTTCCGCCCGTTGACCGTCTGGTGAGTCGTTTCCAGCAATGCGCCGCGGTCCCGGTCTTGGGTAATCGTGTCCATGAGGTAGTCCAGAAGGCTCTGGCAGGCGCCCGCGCGGAAGTCGTGGGTGCTATCCTCGACTCGGATTGTGTTGTTCTCGTGAGTGTAGCACAGCGAGCGGCACGTCTCGGCGTCGTCGAAAATCACATTCTGCCCGGATTTGTGGATGGTCCGGAACGGGTGCAGACAGATCCAGAGTTCCAGCTGGGTGTCTCCCCTGTGACCCACCCCGTGAACCCACTGGGCCGATTTGGACTTTTGCATCGCCTCAGCCAGTTCCGCGTAGGCGGACTCGACTAACGTCGGACTGGGCAATAGCGCCAAGATCACCAGCGCAGCGGCAACACAGGCCGCGGCAGCGGGCGCGCACCATTTCACGATCCTGAGGATGCGTCGCTTCCTGTTGGGCAGCCCCGACTTGGCGCCCTCGGACGATGGGCCCGCTTTCGGTTCCTCCCGCCGGAACAGACGCCGGCGGATCGTCTCCTTCAAGGGCGGGCGGGGGCGGAAGGCGCGGACCGCCTCGTTCAACGAACGCTCGATTTGCACCTCGATGTCGGATGTATCCATGTTCACTGGGAAGTCTCCTGTCGCACTTGGAGTTTCACAAAGACATCGCGGAAGGCCCGGCGCGCCCGGAAGAGCGACATGCTGACGGCATTCTCAGTTCTACACCGCCGGCGGGCGATCTCGCGCACCGACAGGCCCTCGAGATACTTCTCTTCCAGGAGTTCGGCGTAATCCTCGGGCAGGGCTCGCATGGCGCCTGCGATCAACGCGGCCCGTTCTTTCACCCCGGGCTCGTCGACCACGGGCGCCTGCTCCGGCGCGCCCGCGTCCACGCCGGTGCGCGGCGGGTCCCGGGTGCGGAAGTAGTCCACCACTTTCCGGCGCGCGATGCTCCGCAGCCACGTCAGCGGCGAACTGTTGCCGCGGAAACCGGGCCAGCCCGTCATGGCGCAGAGAAACACTTCCTGCGTCACGTCTTCGGCGGCCTCGGTGTCCGGGTAGAGGCGGTAGGCGACATACCCGTACACATCCTCGAAATGGCGATCGAATACCGCCTCCAGGTCACTCGGCGTTTCACCTGTCAATGACGAACTCCTCGGCCTGAGCCACACATTCCAGACCATGGTCTCACCCACATAGACGGGGATTCGCCGCGGATCTTTCGCGCCTTGTCCGGACGGCCTGGGTGACGCTTGGGGCACGTGGCCTGGGCCGAGGGCGTCAGGCACGAAGGTCCACCTTTATTCTCTTGGTGGCAAAGCCTTTCAGCCTGTGAGCCCGGCTTCATTCTTACGTGCGTGCAAGCACGCACCCTACCAACTACCAACCGGCCCGCGCCCGGCGAGCTGCTGCGGCAGACCGTCGCGTGAGCCCGCCCGCCGGCGCGGCAGCGCAGCCGCCGTTATCCGCTCGCCAGGTGCTTGGCGAAGAAGTCGACGGACTTCGCCCCGCTCCACTGGTGGCCGCCCTCGAACAGATCCAGCTCCAGCGCGTCGCCGGCGCCGGCGGCGGCGTAGATTTTCTCGACCTCGCGGAAGCAGCTCATGGCCGCGTCCAGCAGGAAGCAGTCGTCGTAGGCGCCGATCTCCACCAGCAGCGGTCGCGGGGCGATCAGCCCGTGCAGGTCGGGCAGGTCGCACAGCGCGTACAGCCCCGGCGTGATCTGGCTGCCGCAGAAGTTCCCGTCGCGAATGGCGAAGGCGGCGAAGCGATCGCTGTAGCAGATGATGTCGGCGGCCTTGATCCGCGGGTCGACGATGCTCATCCACGTCGTCATCGTCCCGCCGAAGCTCAAGCCCATCACGCCGATGCGCTCGGGGTCGACGAAGTCCTGCCCGCACAGGTAGTCCAGCGCGCACGCCCCGTCGTGGACGTCCATGCCCAGGACGGTCATGCCGAACAGGCCCGCCCGCAGGTAGATGAGGTTGCAGGGGTCCCGGCCGCCGTAGTTGTTGATGAAGTTGGGCTTTCTCCGGTCGTCGCGCTCGCCGAAGCCGCGCCAGTCGATGGCAATGACGGCGAAGCCCGCCTGGGCCATTTGCAGGCCGTAGTCATAGTTGTTCTGCCGGATCTTCGCCGCCATCTCCGGCGAGCCGCGATTGCCCATGACCGATTCCTTGCCGAACGGCCCGTGCCCGTGACAGGCCAGTATGCCCGGCAGCCTGCCGGCGGCCCGCGCCGGGCGGAAGACGTAGGCCGTCGCCGAGAGCCCCTCCTCCACGTCCAGGATGACCCGCTGCTTGATCAGGCCGTCCTGGGACCACTCCGCCTGGACTTCCGGGTTGAGCGGAACCTTCTCCGGCATTTGGCCCAAAGTGGCCTTGACGGCCGGAAGGAGCTGCTCGCGCCAGCTCGCCCAGTCGCTGCCAGTGGAGCCGGCGAAACGGAACTTCGGCCGGTGCGTTGCCGCCTTCTGACGGAAATACGCGTTGATGGATAGGTTGCGGCTCATTGCTTGACTCTCCCGTGGCTGAAGCCTCTGGTAGATCATGCGTGCCGGCGTGATGCCGGCCTGGGCCGGCGCAGTCGCCCATGTGCCCGCGGCCGCTGCACGCCGCTTCCGGCCCGGCCGACGCAACCCGCCGGCCGGGGACGGCCGGTCGTCGCGATTATCCATCCTCCTCGGAATAATGCAAAGCCGGCTTTTTTCTAGAGATGGCTGGCCGGCTGCCAGCGGGCCGGGCTCGACTGTATTGGGTCGCTGACGCAAATCATTTTACGAAAATATCTTAGAGCAATTTAAGAATGACATGTCGCATATCCACAGGACTGAAACCAGCCTTGGGCATCGTGGGCTGTGATCGTTTTCAGGGCATTGGCGATGGTTGCCAACAAAGTGTCGAAGGTGCG
>Ga0315541_1001960_pt1 | contig 17912 bp, 17 predicted proteins | sample SalMarSW160190MG_FD_203095 | JGI IMG/M metagenome (GOLD analysis project Ga0315541, IMG submission 203095) | Salt marsh sediment microbial communities from the Plum Island Ecosystem LTER, Massachusetts, United States - Salt Marsh Sediment SW1601-190 ...
CCATCCTCTGGCTCTCTTACATGCCAACATATTGGCACCTGCACCGCACCTCCAGTAGACACGAAAAGCCCTGATTCCAGGGCTCTTGACTGGAATCAGGGCTCCAAATACGGTGGGAACTTCAGACTAGCCCGCGCGCCCGAACAGCGGTACTATGATTAGTACATTACATTGTACCAAAGGTGGTGCTCGTGCCGATCCTCAAGCCCAGCCAAGACGTCCAGCCGCTCTCCGCCTTTCGGGCCAACGCAGCGGGCTTCCTCGACCAGGTGAGAGCGACGAAGCGTCCTCTCGTCATCACGCAGCACGGCAAGAGCGCCGCGGTCGTCCTGGACGTGGACGAGTACGAAGCACTTGTGGAGGAGCTCGAGGTCATCCGGGCCATCCGCCAGGCGAAGTCGGAGCTGGCGCGGGGTGAGGGCATCGCGCACGAGGACGTGGTCGGCGATCTCCGCGCGAGACTGGAACGGTGAGGATCGTCTGGTCTCCAACCGCGAGGAAGCGGGCCCAGGCCGCCGTCGACCACATCCGCCTCGATCGGCCCCAGGCAGCGTACGAGTGGCTGGACAGGCTGGTGCACCGGATTGAATTGCTGCCTGACTTTCCTGAGCAGGGTCGGGTAGTGCCCGAGTGGCACGAACCGTCGGTGCGAGAGATCTTTCACGAGCCCTACCGCGTCATCTACGAGGTCCTCGACGATCGGATCGAGATCCTCACGCTGAGTCACGTCCGGCAGCAGCTTCCTCCTGGACCGCCGGGAAGCGCTTCCTGAACCAAGCCGGGCCGCGTGATGCCCGCGCGCCTCCGTTGACCTCCAAGCCCGCTTTATCCATCTTTCTGCGCTGTCCAAACGGACGGTGAAATGCCGAGAAGCGGGGCGCTGGACCGGCGCCCCCACCTTCAGGGCCCCGAGAGGGCCGACGTGAGGGTCGCGAAGAGCCGCGGTCGGGGCACACCCCGTCGCGGCACGGTTGCGGCCCGAGATCTTCTCGGGTTTTTCTGTTGGTCCGGAGCCCTACGGCTCCTCCTGGTGACTCGAGTCGGAGGTAATTCAGATCAACGACAAGAGAGTTCGCGTCAACGAGCAGATCCGCATCAGCCCGGTGCGGCTCATCACGGACGACGGCGAGCAGATCGGCATCGTCTCCATCGACGAAGCCCGGGAACGCGCGGCGGAGAGGGGTCTCGACCTGGTGGAGGTGGCCCCCGAGGCGCGTCCCCCCGTGGTCAAAATGATGGACTACGGGAAGTACAAGTACGAAGAGGCCCGTCAGGCTCGTGAGGCGCGCAAGAAACAGCATACGATCCAGGTCAAGGAAGTGAAGTACCGGCCCGGGATCGAAGAGCACGACTACCAGTTCAAGACACGCCACGCCCGCCAGTTCCTGGAAGAGGGCAACAAGGTCAAGCTGACCATGATGTTCCGTGGCCGGCAGGTGACCCACCCGGAGCTGGGCCTGGAGGTCCTCTCCCGGGTCACGGAGGACCTGCAGGAAGTCGGGAAGGTGGAGCAGCAACCCGTTTTCGAGGGGCGCACCATGTCCATGGTGGTGGCACCCCTGAAGGTCAAGTGAGGAAGCAGACATGCCCAAGATGAAGACCCACAGGGGTGCGGCGAAGCGCCTGAAGGCCACCGGCACCGGTCGGCTGAAGCGCAACAAGGCGAACAAGAGTCACATCCTGACGAAGAAGACGACGAAGAGGAAGCGCGGGCTCCGCAAGGCGACCCTGATGTCCAAGGCCGACGAGAAGCGGTACCAGAAGCTGCTTCCCTACGGCGCTTAAGGAGGAAGAACCATGCCTCGCGCCACATCCGCCCCTCGGCGGCACAAGCGGAAGAAGAAGCTGCTCAAGGCGGCCAAGGGGTACTTCGGCGGCCGAAAGAACCTGCTCCGGACCACGAAGGACGCGGTCACGCGGGGCTGGGAGCACGCCTACGAGGACCGGCGGAAGAAGAAGCGGAACTTCCGGAGCCTCTGGATCGCCCGCATCAACGCGGCGGTCCGCGAGCACGACATCACCTACTCCAGGTTCATCTGCGGCCTCAAGCACGCCGGCGTGGAGATGGACCGGAAGGCCATGGCCGACCTGGCGGTGCGGAGCCCCGAGGGGTTCGCCGCCCTGGTGGAGGAGGCCAAGAAGGGCCTGACGGTCGAGGCCGGCTGAGCCGGGGTCACCGAGACGGGGAAGGGGCTCCACGGCGTGCGCCGTGGGGCCCCTTCTCGTTACTTTACGCCCTTCGAGGCACACCCCGCCCCGCCGGAAGACCATGAGCGAAGTCCACCCCACCGAAGCGCTGCGCTCCCTGGAGCGCGAAGCCCTGGAGGCCATCTCCCACGCCGCGGATCTCCACGCCCTGGAGGAGGCCCGCATCACGTACCTGGGGCGCAAGGACGGGCGCATCTCCGTGATCCTGCGCTCCGTGGGTGCTCTCCCTCCCGAGGAGCGTCCCGCCGTGGGGCAGGAAGCCAACCGGGTGAAGGAGCGGGTCACCGAGGCGCTGGACTCGCGGGAGCGAGACCTGGCCGGTCCCGCCGGCATGGGAGGAGAGGACCTCACCCTTCCCGGCCGCGGGCCCTGGAAGGGGGGGCTGCACCCCGTCACCCGGGTGGTGGACGAGATCTGGGGGATCTTCCGCGACCTGGGCTTCACCCGGGCCCGGGGCCCCGAAGCCGACACCGAGTGGTACAACTTCGTGGCGCTGAACACGCCGCTGGACCATCCCGCAGCCGACGAGAACGACACGCTGTACCTCGACGGCGGGCGGGCGCTGTTGCGCAGCCACACTTCCCCGGTGCAGATGCGCACCATGGAGAAGCACGCTCCGCCCATCCGCATCATCGCGCCCGGGTGGGTGTACCGCCGCGACACCTACGACGCCACCCACACCCCCGCCTTCCAGCAGATCGAGGGGCTGGTGGTGGACGAGGGGGTCACGTTCGTGGACTTCAAGGCCACGCTGGCCGAGTTCCAGCGCCGTTTCTGGGGCCCGGGCACGGAGGTCCGCTTCCGGCCTTCGTTCTTCCCGTTCACCGAGCCCAGCGCCGAGGTGGACGTGAAGCGCATCATCCAGCGCACCGACGGCACCCGGTTCCAGACCGACTGGATCGAGGTCATGGGAGCCGGCATGGTGGATCCCAACGTGTTGGACAACGCCGGCTACGACTCGGAGCGCTACACGGGCTTCGCCTTCGGCATGGGGCCGGGGCGCATCGCCATGCTCAAGTACGGCGTGGACGACTTGCGTACCTTCTTCGACAACGACATCCGCTTCCTCGCCCAGTTCGCCCGATGAACGTCTCGTACCGTTGGCTCAAGGACATGGTGCCGGGGCTCGAGCTGAGCCCGGAGGAGGTCGCCGCCCATCTCACGCTCCGGGGCGCCCCGGTGGAGGGGATGCACTCCCCCGGCGCCGAGCTCGGCGAGGTGGTGGTGGGCCGGGTCGTCACCGCAGGACGCCACCCCAACGCCGACCGCCTGTCGCTGTGCATCGTGGACGCGGGCAAGGGCGTGGTGTCGGTGGTGTGCGGGGCGCCCAACGTCAAGGCGGGTTCCTGGTATCCCTTCATCCCGGCAGGATGCACGCTTCCCGGGGGCGTCCTGATCAAGAAGTCGAAGATCCGGGGCGAGGTCTCCGAGGGGATGCTGTGCTCGGCCCGCGAGCTGGGACTCGGCACCGAGCATGCCGGGATCCTCGAGATCTTCGGCGACTTCACCCCCGGCGAGCCGTTCGTGGAGGCCATGGGGCTGGACGATGTCACCTTGGACGTGGAGACCACGTCGAACCGGGGGGACCTCCTCAGCCACCTGGGGATGGCCCGGGAGTTGGCCGCCGAGGGCTCGGGTGCGGCGCGCCTGCCGGAGATCCCCGGCGCGCCCACCCTCGATCTGGGCTTCGCCGAGGCCCCCGACGAGGTCGCCGTGGGCGGCGTCCGCATCCGCATCCAGGACCCCGAGCTGTGTGCGCGCTACCTGGGCGCGGTGATCCGGGGGGTGAAGATCGGCCCGTCCCCGGCGTGGATGGAGGAGCGCCTGCGGGGCGCGGGCTCGCGCCCCATCAACAACGTGGTGGACGCCACCAACTACGTCATGCTGGAGATGGGTCAGCCTCTGCACGCCTTCGACCTCTCCAAGCTGGGCGGCTCTGCGGTGGTGGTGAGGCGTGCCGGTACCGGGGAGAAGACGTTCACGACGCTGGACGGCGAGGAACGTGCCCTGGACCCCGACATGCTCATGATCTGCGACGCCGAGCGGCCGGTGGCCGTGGCGGGCGTCATGGGCGGAAAGGACTCGGAGGTGGACGACGCGACCACCGACGTGCTCCTGGAATGCGCGCTCTTCGAGGCCAAGTCCATCCGCTCCACCCGCAAGGGGCTGAACCTCTCCACCGACGCCTCGTACCGCTTCGAGCGCGGCGTGGACCCGGAGGGGATGCGCACCGCCCTCGAGCGCGCGGTGGCGGTCATCCTCGCCACCGCCGGAGGCCGCGTGGACGGGCCCGTCCTCGATGTGTGCCCGCGGCCGTTCACGTCCCGGGTGGTGGAACTCCGCCTCGCACGCGCCCGCCACCTGCTGGGCGTCGAGCTGGACGCTGCCGCCGTGCGCGGATACCTGGAGCCCCTGGGGCTCCAGGTGGAGAGCGAGGCGCCGGGTGTCCTGCGCGTGCGCGTCCCGGGCTACCGGAGCTACGACGTGACCCGGGAAGTGGACCTCATCGAGGAGGTGGCACGCGCCCACGGCTACGACGTCTTTCCCGCCGACCTGGGCGGATACCGCCCCGGGACGGTGCCCGACCACCCCCTCTTCCGCCTCGAGGACGAGCTCCGTTCCGCCCTCGTGGCCCGGGGGTTCTTCGAGGCGCAGACGCCGGCCTTCGTCCCCGAGGCTGAAGGGAACGTGCGCGTGGCCAACCCCCTCAACACCCGGGAGCCCTTCATGCGCCGCACGCTTCTCCCGTCGCTCCTGCGCCGGGTGGTGCACAACTTCACCCGGGGTGCGCGCGACGTGCGTCTCTTCGAGCTCGGCACGTCGTTCCGTGTGGCGCCGGAAGGAGGCCAGCCGCTGGAGGAGACCCATCTGGTGGTGGCGTTCACCGGGCGGCGGGAGCCTCCCCACTGGTCCGTTCCCGACGCGCCGTTCACCGTCTGGGATCTGAAGGGGCTCGTCGAGGAAGTGGTCGCCCTGGCGTGGCGCGGCTCCGCTTCCGCGGCGCCCTCCGTCGAGGCATCCCCCTTGTTCGCTCCCGGCACGTGCTTCTCCGTGGTGGACGGCCAGGGGCGCGTGGTGGGAGGCGCCGGGCGCGTCGCCGACGGGAAGGTGGACGCGCCGGTGTGGGCCGATCCGGTGTGGGCCCTGGAGCTCACCCTCCCGGATCCCGTGATGGCGGCGGCCACGCCGGTCCATCACCCCCTCCCGCTCTACCCGGCGGTGGAGCGCGACCTGGCGCTTCTCGTTGGGGACGCGGTGACGGCGGCGGCGGTGACGGCGCTCATGCGCGAGCGCAGCGGCGAGCTCCTGGAGCAGGTGACGCTCTTCGACCACTACCGGGGAGAGGGCGTCCCTCCGGGGAAGCGCTCCGTGGCGTTCCGCTTGCGCTTCAGGGCCGCCGACCGGACCCTGAAGGACAAGGAGGTGGACCGGGCGGTGCAGGGGATCGTGGGACGCCTCAAGGAGGAGCTGGGTGTCGAACCTCGAAGATAGCGGCGGCAAGACGGAGAAGGCCGCGCTGCGCGAGCTGGAGCGTGCGGTGGCCGGGGCGCTGGAGCGCTTGCGCTCCCTGCGCGCCCGCGCCGAGGAGGCCGAGGCGAGAGAGCGGGACCTCCAGGAGCTCCTCCGGCGCTTCACCGGGGACCCGGAGGAGGCGGGCCGTCTCCTCGGCCGGATGAGGGCGCTGCAGGCGGAGAACGCCGACCTGCGCCAGCGGCTGGACCGGGGGCGGGAAGGGGTGGAGCGGATCCTGGCGCGGCTGCGCTTCCTGGAGGAGCAACGATGAGCGAGGAGCGCGCTTCCGTCACCGTCCGCATCGCCGGAGAGGAGCACACCATCCGGGCCAACGCGGAGCCCGCGTACACGCGCAAGTGCGCCCGCCTGGTGGACGAGCGCATCCAGGAGATCCGAGCCAAGTCGGGGCTCATCGAGGGACACAAGGCGGCGATCCTTGCGGCTCTCTCCATCGCCGACGAGTACTTCCAGGCCCTGGACGAACTGGCGCGCTCCCGGAAGGACGTGGTGGCGCGCTCCCACGCTCTGACCCGGCGCCTGGACGCGGAGCTGACGGGGGGAGGGGACGCCGGTCAATCTTGACCGCGGTCAGGTTTACGCCCCGCCCCAGCAGGGTCGCTTGCGCTCCGGTTGCGGGAAATCCTATTCTGGCAGGGATCTAGGTTCCCACGCTCTCCTCTCTAACGAGGCGTTGGGTATCTTCTGTCCATCAGGCGGCCAGGCGGTGGCCGCTTCTGGAGTCAATACATGAGCAGCCCGCTCGTGGCGGCGCTGGCGGTCGCAGTAGGACTGGTCTTGGGCACCCTTGGCGGCATCCTGGTGGAGGCCCGCCGGGAGCGGGTGCGCCGGGAGAGGGAGAAGGCCCAGGCCACCGACGAGGCTTCCCGCATCCTGAGCAGGGCCGGCGCGGAGGCGGAGAACCTCAGGAAGGCCGGCGAGCTCGCGGGGCGCGAGGAGGGCTTCCGTCTCCGGGAAGCGTGGGAGAAAGAGGAGACCCACCGCCGGGAAGAGCTCGAGCGCATCGAGTACCGGCTCGTGGAGCGCTCCGAGACCCTGGACCGGCACCTCGAGCGCCTGAACGCCCGCCAGACGGAACTGGAGGCCCGCACCGCGGAATTGGGGGAGCGGGAGAGCGCACTGGGCCAGGAGGCGGCCCAGGTGGCCCGGGCGACACAGGAGGCGGCGCGCCGCCTCGAGGAGCTGGCCGGGATGTCGGCGCTGGAGGCTCGCAAGAAGCTCATGGAGGACCTCCAGGACGAGGCTCGCGCCCAGGCCGCCAACACGCTCCGGGAGATCAAGGAGCGGGCGCAGAGGGAGGGGGAGCGGGAGGCGAAGAAGATCGTGGCGCTGGCCATCCAGCGCATGGCGGCCGAGCAGACCGCGGAGAGCACCGTGTCCGTGGTCCAGCTTCCCTCCGACGAGATGAAGGGACGCATCATCGGGCGGGAGGGGCGCAACATCCGCTCCTTCGAGCAGGCCACGGGCGTGGACGTCATCATCGACGACACCCCCGAGGCGGTGGTCCTTTCCGGCTTCGACCCGGTGAGGCGCGAGGTGGCCCGCCTGGCCCTGGCGCGGCTCATCGAGGACGGCCGCATCCATCCCGGGCGCATCGAGGAGGTGGTGGCCAAGGCCGCGGTGGAAGTGGAGGAAGGGATGGCGCAGGCGGCGGAGGAGGTTCTCTACGAGCTGGGGATCCACAACGTCCACCCGGAGATCGTGAAGACGCTGGGGAGGCTGAAGTTCCGCACGTCGTACGGGCAGAACCAGCTCCAGCATTCCCGGGAGGTGGCCCTGCTCGCCGGCAACATGGCGGCGGAAATGGGCCTCGACGTCCAGGCGGCCAAGCGCGCCGGCATCCTGCACGACGTGGGAAAGGGGATGACCCACGAGCACGAGGGGACGCACGTGGAGTTGGGGTACCGCCTGTGCAAGAAGCACAACGAATCGGAGGTGGTGCTCAACGCCATCCGCGCGCACCACGACGAGGAGCCCCACTTCTTCGCCGAGGCCTTCCTGGTGAGCGCGGCGGACGCCATCAGCGGGTCCCGCCCAGGCGCGCGCCGGGAGATGTTCGAGGGGTACGTGAAGCGCCTGGAGAAGCTGGAGGAGCTGGCCATGGCCCACCCCGGCGTGGAGCGGGTCTTCGCCATCCAGGCGGGGCGCGAGCTCAGGGTCATGGTGGAGCCGGAGAAGGTGAGCGACGGAGAGATGGCCCAGATCTCCGAGGCGGTAGCTCGCGAGATCGAGAGCGAGCTCCAGTATCCGGGACAGATCAAGGTGGTCGTCGTGCGCGAGACCCGGGCGGTGGACTTCGCTCGATAGGACGGCGATCCTAATCCCCATGCCTGCGCAGATCATCTCCGGAAAGGACATCTCCGCGGCCATCCGCGGCGAGCTCCGCCAGCGTGTCTTCGCCCTGGCGGCGCGTCACGGCGTCCAGCCCGGCCTCGCCACCGTGCTCGTGGGGACCAGTCCCGCGTCCCAGATGTACGTGGGGATGAAGAACCGGGCCGCCTCCGAGCTGGGGCTCCACTCCCGGCAGCTCACCCTTCCCGAGGAGACCTCCCAGGAGGAACTCCTCGGCCTGGTGGCCGGCCTGAACTCCGACCCCGCCATCCACGGGATCCTGGTTCAACTCCCCCTCCCCGGGCACCTGCGTAAGACCCGCGTCATCGAGGCCATCCACCCCTCCAAGGACGTGGACGGCCTGCACCCGGTGAACGCCGGGAGGCTCATGACCGGCTCCGGACCCTTCTTCGCTCCCTGTACCCCGCTGGGCGTGGTGGACATGCTTCTCCGCTCCGGCCACGATCCCAACGGGAAGCGGGTGGTGGTCCTGGGCCGGTCGAACCTGGTGGGCCACCCCCTGGCCAACCTCCTCCTCCGGAAGGGAAGGGGCGGCGACGCCACGGTGACGGTGTGCCATTCGCGCACCCGCGACCTCGCCACGGTGACGCGTACTGCGGAGATCCTGGTCGTGGCCATCGGGCGTCCGGAGATGATCACCGGGGACATGGTGAGCCCGGGCGCCGTGGTCATCGACGTGGGGACCCACCGCGTTCCCGACCCCGCTTCGGAGAAGGGCTACCGGGTGTGCGGGGACGTCCTCTTCCGAGAGGTCCGGGAGGTCGCCTCCGCCATCTCCCCGTCCCCGGGCGGCGTGGGCCCCATGACCATCACCATGCTCCTGGCCAACACCGTGGAGTCGGCGGAGCGCGCCGCGGAGGACGTCTGACGTTCGACCCACCCCTCGCTCCTCCCCGAGGACAGCAGTCCGAACCCCGGGTCTGGACGGTCTCCCAGGTCAACCGAGCCGTCCGCTCCCTCCTGGAGTCGGCGGTGGACGCCCTCTGGGTGTCGGGGGAGGTGGCCAACTGGACCCGCTCCCGACAGGGGCACTGCTACTTCACCCTCAAGGACGACCGGGCCCAGCTCCGCTGCGTCCTCTTCGCCCGAGACGCGCTCCGCCTCCCCACCGACCCCCAGGAGGGGATGCAACTCCGGGTCTTCGGGTCCCTCACCCTCTACGAGCCCAGGGGCGACTACCAGCTCGTGGCTCGGCGGGTGGAGGCGGAGGGGGGCGAGGGACTCTGGCGCCTGGCCTTCGAGAAGCTCCGGGCCCGGCTGGAGGCCGAGGGGCTCCTGGACCCGGCCGGAAAGCGGCGCCTCCCCCGGTTTCCGGAAACGGTGGGCGTGGTGACCTCACCCACCGGGGCCGCCCTCCACGACATCCTCACCGTGCTCCAGCGTCGAGCTCCCTGGGTGCGCGTGCTGGTGCGTCCCACCCGGGTGCAGGGGGAAGGAGCGTCGGAGGATATCGCCGCCGCCCTGGCCGCGCTGGACTCAAGCGGCCTCGCCGACGTCATCATCGTGGGGCGGGGCGGCGGCTCGGTGGAGGACCTGTGGGCCTTCAACGAGGAGCCCCTGGCCCGCGCCATCGCCGCCTGCGCCACTCCAGTGGTATCTGCTGTAGGACATGAGGTAGACGTTACTATCTCAGATTTGGTAGCGGACTTACGTGCTCCGACACCATCCGCTGCGGCAGAGGCGGTGACCCCGGATCGGGCCTCCGTTCTGGAACAGCTCGAGGGCGTACCGGAGCGCCTGGCCCGGGGCCTGAGGGGTACGCTGGAGCGCCGCCGCCTCCGGCTGGACCGCTCCCTCTCCCGGGTGGCCAGAGCCATCGAGCGGCGCCTCGTGGTGCCCCGGCAGGAGGCGGACCTGGCCGCCGGAAGGCTGGAGCGGGGGCTCCTGCGCCTCGTGGAGCGGCGACGCTCCCAGCTCTCCGGCGCCGCAGGGCGCCTTCACGCCCTGTCGCCCCTGGCGGTGCTGGAGCGAGGCTACTCGATGGCCCGCACCCGGGAGGGAAAGCTCCTCCGGAGGGTGGAGGAGCTTCCCGCAGGGCGTACATTCCTGCTACGCGTGATCAACGGGACGGTGGCGTGCGAGTCCGCCGGGCCCCTGAGCCCCCTGGAAGGGGAGGGAACGTGACCCAGCCCAAGAAGAAGGCCCAGGCCGCCCGGGACGAGGCCCCCACGCTGGAGGGGCGCCTGAAGCGCCTGGAGGAGATCCTCGCCCAGCTCGAGGCCGACGAGGTGGAGCTGGAACGCGCCCTCGTCCTCTTCGAGGAGGGGGTGGCGCTGGTCCGCGACGCCGAGAAGGTGCTCTCCGAAACCGAGCTCCGGGTGGAGGAGCTCCTGGCCAGGGGGGGCACGGCTCCCCTGGAGGAGGAAGGCGCTTGAGCGGCGCCTTCGACCTGGATGCGTATCTCGCCGGGGAGGCCCCCCGGGTCCACGCCGCCCTGGAGCGCGCCACCACCTGGATCGGGGAGCGGGTGACCCCGGACGTGGCCGCGGCGGTGCGCCACGGCGTGCTCTCCGAGGGGAAGCGGCTCCGCCCGGTGCTGTGCGTCGCGGCGTTCCGGGCCTGTGGTGGTGGAGACGGGGACGCGGCCTACGACCTGGCTGCCTCCTTGGAGCTGATCCACGCTTACTCCCTCATGCACGACGACCTACCGTGCATGGACGATGCCGACCTCCGCCGCGGCCGCCCCACCACCCACAAGGCGCACGGCGAGGACGTGACCCTCCGTGCCGGGGCCGCCCTCATCCCGGCCGCCGCGCTCCAGGCGTGGAGAGCCGCCGAGGGGCTGGGGTGTCCCCGGTCGACGGTGCGTGCCGTGGTGGCCCGCCTCATGGAGGCGTCGGGAGGCGGGGGCATGGTGGGCGGACAGTGGGTGGACCTGGAGGGAGAGGGCCGGGCGCTGGGGGCGGAAGCGCTGGACGGGCTCCACCGGCGGAAGACGGGTGCCCTCCTGGCCGCGTCGCTCCTAGTGGGAGCCACCGCCGCCGGGGCGCAGGGCCCCACCCTGGAGGCCCTGGAGCGCTACGGCCGCGCCATCGGGCTCGCGTTCCAGATCGCCGATGACATCCTCGATGCCACCCGGAGCGCGGAGGTGCTGGGGAAGAACCCCTCCGATGCGGCGCTGGAGAAGTCCACCTACGTGGCCCTGTACGGCCTCGAGGAAGCGGCGCGCCGGGCGCGCTCCCAGGTGGACGAGGCGCTGGCGGCGTTGGTGGGCTCCGGGGTGCGGGCTCCGGTGCTGGAGGCGCTGGCCTTGTTCGTGGTGGAGCGGGAGCGCTGATATGTTTATGGGTTGACCCTCATCGCAGCAAGGAGTGATCCGGTGGCCCTGCTGGATCGAGTCCATTATCCCCGGGACCTCCGGGCGCTTCCCCGCACGGAGCTGGCCAAGCTCGTCGAGGAGCTCCGCTCGCGGCACATCGACGTGGTCTCCCAGAAGGGGGGACACTTCGGCGCGACGTTGGGCGTGGCCGAGCTCACCGTGGCACTCCACTACGTGTACGACACCCCCCGGGACCAGCTTGTGTGGGACACGGGGCATCAAGCGTACATCCACAAGATCCTCACCGGGCGCAACGAGCGCCTCCCCACCATCCGGCACCAGGGGGGACTGGCGCCCTTCTGCCGGCGTGACGAGTCGGAGTACGACGCCTTCGGCGCCGGGCACGCAGCCACGTCCATCTCGGCGGCGTGGGGGATGGCGGTGGCACGAGACCTCACCGGGCAGGACTTCGACGTGGTGGCCATCATCGGCGACGGCGCCATGACGTGCGGCCTCGCCTACGAGGCGCTGAACAACGCCGGCGGCACCGGGCGGGACTTCGTCGTCATCCTCAACGAGAACGACATGTCCATCGCGCCCGCCGTGGGTGCCATGAACAGGTACCTCACGGGGATGATCACCAACCCGGCGTACAACAAGCTCCGGGACCTGGTGAAGGAGGTCCTGCACTTGGCGCCTCCCTCGGTAGGTGGCGCCATGGAGGAGATGGCCGGGCGCATGGAGGAGAGCGTCAAGCACCTCCTCACCCCCGGGCTCATCTTCGAGGAGTTGGGGTTCCGCTACGTGGGCCCGGTGGACGGCCACGACATCGACGCGCTCGTGGACACCCTCAAGCGCGTCCGCGCCATGAAGGGCACCATCCTCGTCCACGTCCTCACCCAGAAGGGGAAGGGGTACGTGCCCGCCGAGGCCGACCCGTGGACCTGGCACGCCGCCGGGCCCTTCGACAAGGTCACGGGGAAGGGGCAGTCCAAGGGCGGTGGGCTCCCCCGCTACCAGAACGTCTTCGGGAAGGGACTCATCGAGCTGGCCGATGCAGACTCCCGGGTGGTGGCCATCACCGCCGCCATGCCCGACGGCACCAGCACCGACATGTTCCAGAAGGTGCACCCCGACCGGCACTTCGACGTGGGGATCGCCGAGGGGCACGGCGTCACCTTCGCCGCCGGCCTGGCCACCCAGGGCATGAAGCCGGTGGTGGCGATCTACTCCACGTTCCTGCAGCGGGCGTACGACCACATCGTCCACGACGTGGCGCTGCAGAACCTGCCCGTGGTGTTCGGGATGGACCGGGCCGGGCTCGTCGGCGAGGACGGACCCACGCACCACGGTACGCTGGACATCGCCTACATGCTCAGCGTCCCCGGGATGACGGTGACCGCGCCCAAGGACGGCGCCGAGATGCTGGCGCTGCTGCGTCTGGCCACGCAGCGCCTGGACGGGCCCTGGAGCGTGCGCTGGCCCCGGGATGCGGTCCCTGCCGAGGTTCCGCCCCTCTCCAAGATCCCGCCGCTGGAGCCCCACACGTGGGAGATCCTCCGGAGCGGCGCCGACGCCGCCATCCTGGCGGTGGGGAGCATGGTGATCCCCGCGCTGGCCGCCGCCGAGCAGTTGGCTACGGCCGGGATCCGCTGCACGGTCGTCAACTGCCGATTCCTGAAGCCGTACGACACGGATCTCTTCGAGGAAGTGGCCCGCAGCCACCCCCTCGTCCTCACGGTGGAGGAGGGGCAGGTGAGCAATGGGTTCGGAGCGTTCATGGCCCGGGAGCTGGACGGCCTGGGCCTCGCCCACCGGCCCCGCATGTCGGCGCTGGGGATCCCCGACGCGTTCGTCGAGCACGGATCGCGCAAGGCTCTCCTGGCCGCCATCGGCCTCGACGCCGTCGGGATCGCGGCCCGGGTGCGGGAGCTGTCCGCCGTGGGAGAGAGCTCGCCGGTCCCATGAGCCCCGGGTCAGGGCGGGAGCAGCCCACCGGCCCCATCCGCCGCGTGGGAGTGGTGTTGCGGCGGAGGAGCGCCGACCTCCCCGGCGCCGTCGCGCGCCTGGGCGACATCTGTGCGCTCCACGGGGTGGAGGTGGTCTTCGTCGAGCGCGACCTGACCGAGGACACCCCCGAGGGCACGCGCGCGGTGCTCCTGCACGAGAACGTGGACCTCGTCGTGGCGCTGGGGGGCGACGGCACGCTGCTCCGCGCCGCGAGGCTCGTGGCGGAGCGGGGGATCCCGATCTTCGGGGTGAACCTGGGCCAGCTCGGCTTCCTCACGAACACCGCCGAGGCCGAGCTGGAGGAAGGGCTCGCCCGGGTGCTCGCCGGCGAAGGCTTGCTGGACCGGCGCTTCACGCTCACCGCGCAGGTTGTGGCCGCGGGGCGCGCCAAGGGGGAGGCGTACCACGCCCTCAACGACGTGGTCATCCACCGGCCCACCGCGTCCCGGGTGACGCCGGTGCACCTGGCGGTGCGCTACGGGGACGTCATCGACGAGATCGGGTCGTTCTCCGCCGACGGCGTCATCCTCGCCACCCCCACCGGCTCCACGGCGTACTCGCTGGCGGCGGGGGGGCCCATCGTTGTGCCCGAGGTAGAGTGCATCGTCGTCATCGCCATCTGCCCCCACTCTCTGTCCGTGCGCCCCCTCGTGGTCCCCGCCCGCGATACCCTCAACGTTCGCCCCCTGGACCCCTCCCACGAGCTCCAACTCACGGTGGACGGCCAGGTGGTGCGCACCCTCGATCCCCGGGACGAGGTGGTGGTGAGCCGGGGGGAGCACGACGTGGCCCTGGTGCGGCTTCCCGGACAGACGTTCTTCGGCACCGTGCGCCGCAAGCTCAACTGGGCGCTCCGCCCCCCGGAGCGGGCGTAGGCGCGCCGGGGGGGGCCGGTGCCTCGACGCGCGCCTGGCCCCGACGCGCTGCCGGCCCCGAGGGCGGCGCATCCGGCCATTGAGGGAGGCGCCCCTCCGCCCCTACCTTCCCGTCCGTCATGCTCGTCGAACTGCGCATCCGCGACTACGCGGTGGTGGAGGATCTCTCCCTCTCCCTCGAGCCCGGCCTCAACGCCCTCACCGGCGAGACCGGGGCGGGGAAGTCCATCATCGTGGGTGCCCTCTCCCTCCTCCTGGGCGAGCGCGCCTCGGCCTCGGTGGTGCGCGCCGGCGCCGAGCGGGCCACGGTGGAGGCCGTCTTCGACGTGCGCGGCCTCCCCGAAGTGGAGGCGCGCCTGGAGGAGATGGGGTTCCGGCCCGAAGACGGGCACCTCATCCTGCGCCGCGAAGTCGCCTCCGAAGGGAGGAACCGGGCCTGGGTGAACGGCTCGCCGGCCACCGCGGGCGCCGTGGGGGAGCTGGGGAGCACGCTGGTGGACCTCCACGGCCAGCACGAGCACCAGACGCTGCTCCGGCCTGCGGAGCAGCGCGCCATCCTCGACGCCTTCGCCGGCGCCCAGGAAGCTGCCGCCTCGGTGCTGGAGATCCACGGCCGCGTCCGCGCCCTCGCCGCAGAGCTGGCGGAGCGGGAGCGGCGGGTGCGCGAGGTGGAGAGCCGGTCCGACTTCTTGCGCTTCCAGCTCGGCGAGATCGAGGAGGCCCGCCTCTCCCCCGGCGAGGACGACGAACTGGAGGCGGAGGCGCGCCGCCACGAGCACGCCGAAGAGCTGGTGCAGGGAGCTTCGGGAGTACATGAGGCCCTCTACGCCGGAGAGGACGCCGTGGCCGACCGCCTGAGCGAGGCTCGTGCCCAGGTCCAGCGGCTGGCCCGCTTCGACGCATCGCTGGAGGAGACCGCCCGTTTCCTGGACGACGCCTACCACGCGGTGAGCGAGGCAGGGCGGCGCATGGGCGATTACGCCTCGGGGGTGGAGCACGACCCCCGGCGCCTGGAGGAGGTGCGATCGAGGCTGGACCGCATCTTCCGCCTGAAGCGCAAGTACGGCCCCGGGCTGGACGACGTCCTCGCTACGGGACGGCGGGTGAGCGACGAGCTCCGCGCCCTGGACGAGGCGGACCACGACCTGGGAGAGCTGCGCCGCGCCCTCGGCGGCGCCCGGGGGGAGCTGGAGGCCGCCGCCTCGGCGCTGGGCGCCCTCCGCCGGACCGCCGCCCAGCGCCTCGCCGAAGCGGTGGAGGCCGTGCTCCCGGACCTGGGGTTGGCCGGGGCCGCCTTCGAGGTACGCGTGCGCGCCCTGGACGAGGTAGGGCCCCACGGTGGGGAGGCGGTGGAGTTCCTCGTGGCGCCCAACAAGGGGTTCGAGGCCATGCCGCTGGCGCGGATCGCCAGCGGAGGCGAGCTCTCCCGGGTGATGCTGGCGCTCAAGTCCATCCTCGCCGAGGTGGACCGGATCCCGGTCCTGGTCTTCGACGAGATCGACGCCGGCATCGGCGGCGTGGTGGCCGCGTCTGTGGCGAGGAAGCTGGCCGAGGTGGCCACGCGCCATCAGGTCTTCGTGGTCACCCATCTCCCCCAGCTCGCGTCCAGGGCCGACGCCCACCTCCTCGTGGAGAAGGAGCAGGCCGAGGACGCCACGGTGGCGCGGGTGCGTGCGCTGGAGGGCGACGCGCGGGTGGAGGAAGTGGCGCGCCTCCTGGGCGGCGACCCCGAGTCGGCGACGTCGCGCAGGCACGCCCGGGAGCTCCTGGACGCCCGCGGCTGACCCGCCGCACGACCCGGGTGCCCGCAGCTGACCCGCCGCAGGGCCCGGGCGCCCGTCAGCCCCAGATCCGCCGGAAGAGGGAGAGGCTGAACTCGGCCCGGGTCGCCTTGGGCGTCTGGCCTCCGCTCCCGGAGAGGGGGAAGACCCAGCGCACGCCCACCTCCACCGGTGTCCCCACCAGCCCGCGGCGGAAGAGGCCCAGGGAGGAGTAGCGGAGCCCCACCGCCACCTCCTCCACCGTCATCTCCGTCTCACGAACCAGGAGCGTGACGTCGGCGGCAGGGGAGCCCGCCGTCTCCTCGCCGAGGAGCTCGTACGCGTCCGCCGCCTTGTGGAAGCGTCGGTAGTCACCGGCCAGCGCCAGCGCCTCACCCAGGTGGATGCGCGGCGAGAACTCCAAATGCGTGTAGGAACCCGGCGTCCAGCGCACCGCCCGCAGCGAGGAGGCCTGGGGAAGGAGCACCTCGTGGGGCGCGACCCGGCGCAGGATGTCCACCGCCCCCTGGGTGCCCCGGCGGAAGCTCCCCCGGAAGCCGAGGCGCGAGCCCACGCGGAGCCCCACGTCCACACGCCCCTCCAGGTCCTGCTGACCGTCGCCGCTGGCGAAGTCGAGGAGCACGTTCGGGTCGTCGAGGACGCCCGTGGGGAGGCGCACCAGGAAGCCCCCGTAGAGGGCCCAGGCGAAGCGCGGGGAGACGGCACCCGAGTCCTGCGCCTCCCCCTCCAGGAGGCGCACCGTCGCGTTCACCTCCACGTCCCCCAGTTGCCAGATCCCCGGGTAGCTCGCCAGGGGGGTCATCCCCACCCCCGAGGAGGTCGACAGGGCACGATATGCCGCCTCGTCCAATGCATTCGACGCGAACGCAAGGGGCAACCCCACCTGAGGAACCCCCGCCGCCGCCAGGTCGGCGTTCAGGGCGGCGAACACCTCCTCGAGCCTAGCCGCCACGGGCGCGCCGGCCAGGGGAAAGAAGGGCGTGGCGAAGTACGCCCCGAACAATCCTTCCCAGAACCCGGTGGCCCGCTGGGCCAGCGCCGTGGCGTCGGAGCACTCCGCCGAGCTGCCCGCAGCACACAGGCTCGCCGCGCGCGAGTCAGCCGCCACCGCCGCCTCCCCCAGCGCCGAGAGGAGGTCGGACACCCCCTGGCCCCCCGCGGACGCCGGGTTCAGGCCCAGGTTGGCCGTCGAGTCGGCGCGGAACGCGAAATCCAGCGTGCTCCGCCCCCGCACGTAGGGGACGCTCGCCCCCACCGTGAGCCATTCGAAGACCCCGAGGCGCAGCCCGAAGTCCAGCCGCGTGACCTCCCTGTTCAGCCTTCCCACCGTCGAGCCCACCCGTCCCTCGAACCCTTCATCCCCCGAGAGTGACCGGAGTGTCTCCTCCAGCGTCGTGATCCCCGGGAAGAGCCCCACCCCCCGCTCGTCGGTGAGATCCATCCCCAGAGCCTCTTCCACGTTCTGCCCGTCCGGGCCGATCCCGTACCGTGTGTCCCAGAAGGAGACGGAAGGCGCGAAGTCCAGTCGCACCCTCCCCCTGGGCACCAGCGGATCCGACATGGTCTGGGCCGCCAGCGTGCCCGGCAGGAGCGCCGCCCCCACCACGGCCGCGCCCAGGACCCACGCCCGCACCCTCCGCGCACAACCCCGCCGGTGCCGTGCTCGACCGGCAGGAGAGGGGAGCGGAGGGATCATCGCGACGCTTCCGGGGTTCAAAGTCACAGCAGGCAGGAATGTGGAAAGGCGGCCAAACATAAGGCGCCCTGGGGCCCGGAGGAACACGCCCCAACCCACCGCCCAGGAATTTCGGAAGGTAGGGGATGTGGGGCGCAGTCTGGGGACCTGGAAGGTGTGGGCGGGGGGTGTGGCCGCGTCGTTGGGCCCTGAGGGGGAGG
>Ga0315541_1001963_pt1 | contig 17896 bp, 15 predicted proteins | sample SalMarSW160190MG_FD_203095 | JGI IMG/M metagenome (GOLD analysis project Ga0315541, IMG submission 203095) | Salt marsh sediment microbial communities from the Plum Island Ecosystem LTER, Massachusetts, United States - Salt Marsh Sediment SW1601-190 ...
CCGATACACTTATGATTTTGACCGATGTTGAACAGGTAATGCTTAACTATGGCCAACCAGAAGCCAAAGGTATTTCCCATATGACAGTCGCTGAAGCCGAAAGATACCTAGCCGAAGGCCAGTTTGGCGTGGGGAGCATGAAACCGAAGATAGAGGCGAGCATTGAGTTTGTTAAACACGGAGGGAAAAAGGCAATAATAACCGAGCTCAGCAAAACTGCCGCTGCCTTGGCGGGGAAGGCCGGCACCACAATTACTCGTTAAGCATATCAAAAGCCTGGCAACAGCAGACGCTCTGTAGTCAAAATCCAGGCACTTTTCGCGAGCGGTTAATTTTGGTGGGAGCGCCTCAGGGGTTTAGGTGCTAAAAAGGGGCCGGGGATTTGAACCCCCGACCTCTTGGTAATATACCCCTAATAATATATTAGCAGGTTCAAATCCCGCCGCTGCCAGTTATTTTTGCCCCCAACTCTTAATACCGACCGGATTTGACAAAGCAAGCTCAAATGGGCGATTATATACCCGGAGTTCCCAAATGACGACATTCTACCGACGTCTGCCCAAGTTCAACTACCTGTCCCCCAGCACCCTTGATGAAGCCCTTTCCCTGCTCTCCCGGTATAAAGGCAGGGCAAAGGTCATCGCCGGCGGCACCGATTTTGTCCCCAAGCTGAAAAGGCGGGAAATCGGGGCGCCGGGCTATGTCATCGACCTCAAAGCCATACCCGGCCTGGATAATATAGAATATGATGCCAGCGGATTAAGTCTCGGCGCCCTGGTAACGATTGGGGCGGTGGAGACCTCGGCCATAATTGGGGAAAAGTTCGCCATACTGGCCCAGGCGGTCCAGAGCATGGCCTCCCCCCAGGTGCGCAACCGGGGCACTATCGCCGGCAATATCTGCAATGCCGTCCCTTCGGCGGACTCGGCGCCGGCGCTAATCACCCTCAGGGCAAAGCTAAAGCTGGTCAGCGGTAATGGCCAAAGAACGGTCAGCATTGAGGACTTTTTCACCGGCCCCAGCCAGACCGCCCTTAACGACGACGAGATTTTAGAGGAAATTCATATACCCCACCCACCCCCCAACGGCCAGGGGGTCTATCTCAAGCTCACCCCCAGGCGGGCCATGGATTTAGCCATCGTCGGGGTGGCGGTGGTGGTCACCGCCCAGGACGGGGTCTGCCAGGACATCCGCATCGCCCTGGGGGCGGTAGCCCCCACCCCCATCAGGGCAAAAAAGGCCGAGGCTATATTAAAGGGGCAGAAATTTGACGATGAGCTTATAGGAAAAACGGCCAGGGCCGCCGCCGGCCAGTCCAGACCCATCAACGACCACCGGGCTTCGGCGGAATACCGCCGGGACATGGTAGAGGTATTAGTTAAACGGGCTATAAAACAGGCCATCGGGAGCAAGCTTTGAAAGAGATACACTTAACGGTAAACAACCAGCCTTACCGGCTTTCGGTACTGCCCCACCGCACCCTGCTTGATGTCATCAGGGAAGACCTGGGGCTTACCGGAACTAAAGAGGGCTGCGGCCTCGGCGAGTGCGGCGCCTGCACCGTTCTCATGGACGGCAAAGCGGTCAACTCCTGTCTGGTGCTGGCCGCCGAAGCCGACGGCAGAGAAATCACCACCGTTGAGGGGCTGGCTGACGGCGATAAGCTGCACCCCATCCAGCAGGCATTCGTCGACCACGGCGGCCTGCAGTGCGGCTTCTGCACCCCGGGGATGATAATGTCGGCCAAGGCGCTGCTGGATGAAAACCCCACCCCCACCGAAGAAGAGATAAAGCAGGGTATAGCCGGCAACCTGTGCCGCTGCACCGGCTATGCCAAGATTATCGAATCGATAAAGGCGGCGGCGAAGAACATGGGAGGCAAATAGATGTCGGAACTATCGGTCATCGGCGGGCGGGTGCCCCGGGTAGACGCCATGGAGAAGGTCACCGGCCAAGCTAAATATGCCGCCGACTACTCCCTGCCCGACATGCTCTGGTGCAAGCTCTTAAGGAGCCCTTATCCCCACGCCCGCATCCTCAATATTGATACCAGCAAAGCCGAAAGGCTGCCCGGCGTTAAGGGAATAGTCACCGGAAAGGACTTCGGCGGCTGGAGCTGGGGCTGGATGCCGGCCACCCGTGACGAGACACCTTTAGCCGTTGATAAGGTGCGCTACATGGCCGAGGCGGTGGCCGGGGTGGCCGCCGTTGACGAGGACACCGCCGAGCAGGCCGCCGGCCTTATTAAAGTTGACTACGAAGAGCTGCCCGGCATCTTCGACCCCGAAGAGGCCATGAAGGACGGTGCCCCCAAAGTCCATGATTATGTAAAGAATAATATAAGCGTGGAATATCACTGGAACTTCGGCGATGTGGAGAAGGCCTTCGCCGAGTCCCACCTCGTCCGTGAGGACAGATTTAGAACGGCCAGGGCCACCCACGGCTATCTGGAGCCGCCGGCAATACTGGCCTACTACGACCCCACCGGCTATATCACCGTCTGGGCGTCCAAGCAGAGCCCCTACTTCCACTACCGGCACCTGGCGGCCTGCTTTAAAGTCCCCTTGAGCCGGGTGAGGGTTATCCAGCCGTTTATCGGCGGCGGCTTCGGCGGCACCAAAAACGACTCCCTGGGCGGCGATTTCTGCGCCGTCCTGCTCTCCAAGATGACGGGCAAGCCGGTCAAATATGTAGAAAGCATGGAGGAAGAGCTGGCCACCAGCCGGCGCCGCCACAGCATGATTATCTACAGCAAGATGGGCGTGGACAAAGACGGGCTTTTAAAGGCGGTACAGCAGCGCGTCGTCGCCGACGGCGGCGGCTACACCGCTATCGGCCCCCTCTCCATGTACCTGGTCGGCTTTATGACCGCCATACCCTACAAGCTGCCCCACTTCAAGTACGACGGCTACCGGGCTTTCACCAACAACCCCATCGGGGCGGCCATGCGCGGCCACGGCGTTACCCACTCCCGCTTCGCCGCCGAGATTCAGATGGAGATGCTGGCCGAAGAGCTGGGCATAGACCCGGTGGAGATGAGGCTGCGCAACGCCATTGATAACCCCAAACCGGGGGAAATCTATGAGACGGTCAATGAGGTAACCATAGAGACCTGCGGCTTAAAGCAGGCTATAAAGGAAGCCGTCAAAGACCCCCTCTGGCGAGATCGGGATAAGATGCCAAAGAAAGAGGGCGTTATCTCCTGGGGCACCGGCATCTCCGGCACCTCCTATCTGGGCGGGGCCAGGCAGATGGGGCACCAGGCCTGCGCCGCTATTATCCGGCTCTGCGAAGACGGCACGGTCAACCTCATCACCGGGGCCACCGACTGCGGCCAGGGCTCGGATACGGTGCTCTGCATGATTACCGCCGAAGAGCTGGGCATTAAACTGGACGATGTCGCCATCAAGCGGGTGGACACCGCCTACACCCCGGTCGACCCCGGCAGCTACGGCAGCCGCGTTACCATACTGGCCGGGCAGGCAACTCAGAAGGCCGCCCGCCAGGTTAAAAAACAGCTACTGGAGGTCGCCGCCCAGAACTGGCAGGTAAAACCGGAGGATGTAGAAATCAGGCTGGGCGAGGTTTTTCTCAAATCAGACCCGGAAAAGAAGATGCCCTTCATCAAGCTGGCGCGCATCGCCTGCTACTCGGGCACGGGGGCGGTCATATTGGGCACCGGCTACTCCAGCTACGGCATCGAACCCCTGGACCTGGCCACCGGCACCGGCAACGGCGGCTGCTCTTACAGCTTTACCGCCCACACCGCCCGGGTCGGGGTGGATATGGAGACGGGGCAGATAACCACCACCGATTTCACTATTGCCTCCGACTGCGGACGGCTGCTCAGCCCTATACAGGCGGAAGGCCAGATTGAGGGCGGCGCTATTCAGGGACTGGGGCAGGCTCTATACGAGGACTTCATCATGGATATGGGCAAGACCCTCAACCCCACTTTTCTGGACTATAAGATGCCCCACGCCCTCGATGTACCCAATATAAAATTAATTGATATCGTAACCGACGACCCCTTCGGCCCCTTCGGCGCCAAGGAGGCCAGCGAAGGCAGCATTGTCAGCGCCCCGCCGGCGGTGGTCAGCGCCATCCACGATGCCACCGGCATCTGGTTCAAGGAGCTGCCGGTAACGCCGGAAAAGATAATAAAGGCGTTAAAGGAGAAGAAGTAATGCCTCCCATAGTATCGATTGTCGGTAAATCGGAATCGGGCAAGACCACCCTGCTGGAAAAGCTGATTGCGGAATTAAAATCCAGGGGCTACAGGGTGGCCACGGTAAAGCACGCCCCCAATGAGTCATCCTTCGACGAGCCGGGCAAGGATAGCTGGCGCCACGTCCAGGCCGGCAGCCAGGCGGCGGTAATCAGCTCATCGGACAAGCTGGTTTTAATCAAGCCGCTCGAGCAGGAAGCCGGCTTTGAGCAGATAGCCCACCTGCTGGGCGAGGACTACGACATTATCCTGGCCGAGGGCTTCAGCCAAGGCGATACCCCCAAGATAGAAGTCCACCGCAAGCAGGCCGGCCCCCTCCTCCCCAGAGCCAGGAAGCGCATCGCCATCGCCACCGACGAGCCGCTGGAGACCAAGGCCCGGCAGTTCTCGTTAGAGGATACCAAAGGCATCGCCGACCTCCTGGAAAAGGGTTTTCTAAAGCCCCAGCGGGAACGGCTCTCCCTCTATATAAACCACGCTCCCATCGTCTTGACCACCTTCCCCAAACAGGTTATCGCCAACATCCTGCTGGCGGTGGCCTCATCTCTCAAAGGGGTTAAAAAGGTCAAAAACCTGGATATCTTTTACAGGAAACCCTGAAGTTATCCCCTCCCCCATTTTATATCTATTCCCGCCCGCCAGCCCTTTTTAAGGTAAGCCCCTGACGGGGCTTCTCCCCCACATAACGCACGGACTCCTCCCCTTTTCCCCCCACCAAAAAAAGAAACTGATAGAAGTATCACTTCTGTAGGGCGGGAGGGTGGGAAGATAAACGACCTCTAGAAAAATTATTTGTTTACCCCCCGACTTGTGCTACAATCGCTAGAGATATGACAGTCTCAGACGAACTCCACCTGCGCCACCTCACCCTGGACGAGGCACTGCCCAAGCTGGATAAATACCTCAACGATGCCTTCATGGCCGGCCTATACCAGGTGAGGATAATCCATGGCAAGGGGACAGGCACCCTGCGCCAGACCGTCAGAAAGATACTGGACAAGCACCCCCTGGTAAGCTCCTACCGGCCGGGCGGCTACGGGGAAGGCGGCGCCGGCGTTACCGTAGTCGAACTAAGCCCAAAGTAATCATTGAAAGCCAGCCATTTTTTGACTATAATAGTTTTGCTACCTATGGTGAGTGTAGCCGAGTGGTCTAAGGCGCCAGGTTGTGGCCCTGGAGAACGAGGGTTCGAATCCCTCCACTCACCCCAACATACTCTTATCCACCCCACGCCGATGGTTGGCGAAGACCCAGGCCCGGGTTCTCTTGACAAAATCTCTGACCTCTTCATCAGCCCTGAAATCTTCTTCACCGAAGTAGTCACGATGAATCATCTTGTCAACCGGCCTCATTAGCTTAGGCCTTGACTTATAAGCGGGATAACCCAACGCCACCATATCGTAGACCTCCATATCGGTGGGTATGTGCAAAAGGTTCTTTAATAAGCAATGGTTATAAGGTGCTGCCACCACCGATACCCACTGGCTGGCAAGCCCCAGCGTCGTAGCCGCCAGAAGCATATACAAAAAAGCATTGGCCAGGCTGGAGGTGTAAATTGACTGCCTTAAATGCGAGTCATATCTTACAACCATGGGCAACCCCACCTGCGTTCTGGTATCGCCAAACAGCAATATAAAAACCGGGGCATTCTGGTATTCCATTTCCGGGTCAAGCCAGGGCTGCATTTTCTGCCTCATCCAGGGCTCACACATCTCTTCCATTTTGGAAAATCCCGATGCTCCGGCAGGGCGCGGCCGCCTGACAATTCCCGTAACATCATCTTTTAATTTCTTATCCTTGATGACGATAAACTCCCACGGCTGTGAGTTAAAGCCCGAAGGAGCCCAGCGGGCCGCTTCAATAATCTTGTCCACATATTCATCAGGTATAGGGTCTGGCTTAAACCGGCGGATGCTTCGCCTGTTCTTGGCTAATTCCAGAAAACCATCGTAATCCATAGTAACCCCCTTACTAATAAATGATTCCCGAAAACAAGTATAGGCACAACCCGCCCGCCAAAGCAACAGCCTCAGAAACTGACTTACTTCAATTGACAATAAAACCCGGCGGCTCTAGAATGCTATCGGCGCCTATAGCTCAGCGGACAGAGCATCGGTCTTCGGAACCGAGTGTCGTGGGTTCGAATCCCTCTAGGCGCGCATCCCATTCACCGCTCTTTAGATACTCCACTTCAAACAGGAGGCAGCAACTATGAACTATCACACCACCCTCAGCAGGAAAACCATGATGAAGCTATTGGGACTGGGAGGTACCAGCGCCCCCGGCGGAGCCGCTACGTCATACCGTGACCTTGACGAGGTCAAGTCGTCGCCGGCGGCGGGGCGGAAAACGCCCCGGTGGATAAAGGAAGTCGATAAACCCACCGTGGAAATTGACTGGAGCCGGATAAAGCGCTTCGACTCCAGCAATATCATGTTTAACGATGGCTTTGTCCAGGCAGTCGGCCCCGATAACGCCATAAGGCTGGAAGGAGCTGCCGCCGAGACGAGCAAACAAAATATATTTAACCAAGAACCGGGGTTCAGCCTGAGGGAGAAGGCACTGGTCGATGGCGGCTGGCTGACCTCGCTCTTAACCACAGACCACGCCTTCCTCGGCCCCGGAATAACCGTTCCCTTTGACATGTCGGGCATACCCGGCGAGCTTGAGTACCCCCGCTACGAGGGTACACCTGAGGAAAACACCCGGATGGTTCGGGCGGCGGCCAAGCTTTATGGAGCTGCCTCGGTAGGCGTGGTCGAGCTCAACGAAAACACCCGCAAGCTGTTCTACTCATTTGACGGCTGGGACGGCCGTAAGTGGGAATTTGAGGACGTGGACAAGGCCTACGAGAATAAAAAGAAGAAGGTGATACCCTATAAGGCGCAATGGGTCATTGTCTTCACCATACGGATGTCCCCCCTCACCATAGCCACCGCCCCAGCGGCAATAACCACTGCCGCCTCATCCATGGGCTATTCCGAGGGCACCTCAGTCCAGCTCCGCCTCCAGCAGTTCATAACCAGGCTGGGCTACCAGTGTCTGGCCGACGGCAACATGGGCACCTCGGGCAACAGCCCCGGCTTCGGCGTGCTGGCCGGGCTGGGCGAACTGAGCCGTTTGAACCGGATGATTTCGCCCAGATGGGGCCCCCTGGTGCGGGTATTCAAGGTAATCACCGATTTGCCGCTGGCTCCCACCAAGCCGATAGATGCCGGTATATTCCGGTTCTGCCGCACCTGCAAGAAATGCGCCGAGTTCTGTCCCTCCAATGCCCTCAGTATGGAAACAGAGCCCTCATGGGAGGTACAGGGACCATGGAACAACCCCGGCATCAAGGCATACTATGAGAAAGCGCCTAACTGCTTCTACCAATGGCTGAAAATAGGTGGTCATGACTGCGGCATCTGCCTGGCTAGCTGCCCCTTCTCCAAGCAGGATAACTCGTTCATACATATACACGATTTCGTCAGGCAAATGATATCTACCACGCCGGTCTTTAATAGCACGTTCAGAAAGCTGGATTCCGACCCCGGCTTCGTTAAGGACCCGGAGGCGTGGTGGAGCCTTGACCTGCCACCCCACGGCTATAATAACACTCAAGGGATGTAGCCTGCCCTTTTCCGCCGGGCCGGGCGCCACGCTAGCCGTTACCGGAACATCGCCGCAAGTATTGACATTCAACCCCAAAAAGTCCAAAATGGTTAGCGTTTCTATGTACCGGACGAGCCGATGTAATCCTTGGCTAAAACTCTACACTTCTGGTACATAGCCTATCCTAAAAATTCCCTACTCAAGGTCAAGCAGACTGGAGTAACTAAACCAAAGGGGGTGCCGTAGAGGTAAACAAAAAGGTCGCCACCAAACATTGGCGAACTAAAGCGCCCAATAATAGTTCAAGGAGGTAAGAGACTATGGCCGCAAATCTGGTTAACGCACTAGCTGACCTAAAGGAAGAAGAGGCTCTTAAGATTGTTAAAGATAGGCTGAATACCAGCGAAGATCCGCTCAAAATCCTGGAAGACGCCAGAAAGGGCATGGAAATCGTGGGCAAACGCTTCGCCGATAGCGAGTATTTCATACCCGACCTGGTTTACTCCGGCGAGATACTCAAGGCAGTAACCGAACTGGTCAAACCCAAACTGACCAAGGCAGCGGAGAGCAAGAAGTTGGCCAAGATTGTCTTCGGCACGGTAGCCGGCGATATACACGATATCGGCAAGGACATCGTCGTCTTCATGCTTGATGTCAACGGCTTCGAGGTCATAGACCTCGGCGTGGATGTGCCGGTGCAGAAGTTCGTTGATAAGATAAAGGAAACAGGCGCCCCAATTGTCGGCTTAAGCGGGTTCCTGGCGCTGGCTTTTGATTCCATGAAAGAAACCATAGAAGCCATGCAAAAGGCCGGCTTAAGAGACAATGTAAAGGTGATGATTGGTGGCGGCCAGATGAGCGAAGAGGTTAGGAAATATACCGGCGCCGACGCCTACGGCAAAGACGCCATGGCCGGAGTCGATCTGGCCAAGAAATGGACCGGCGCCAACTAAGCTTCCTCTAGCGACAAAGCGCGGAAGGAGATAAAAATGGCAAAAGAATGGGCAGATATGACGCCAGACGAGAGGCAAGAAGCGATGTTCGCCAGTTGGCTGGCGCCGAAGGACCCCGAAGGCAAAGACCTTAAGTTCCAGAGTCCGCAGGCTGAAAAGACGTATAAAGAGAGAATAACCAGGATAAAAGACGCTGTCCAGATGAAGAAATTGCCGGACAGGGTACCGATCATTTTGCTTCCCAGCTTTTTCCCCGTTTACAATGCCGGCATAACCCCTAAGGACGCGATGTACGACTACGACAAGCTCTACACGGCCTACAAAAAGTTCATCACGGAGTTTGAGCCGGACGGACACCTCGGTGCCGATATGCCCGGCCCGGGCAAGTTCTTCGAAATCATGGACTACAAGCTCTATTCCTGGCCCGGCCATGGAGTTTCCCCCAATGTCTCATACCAGGCTAACGAAGGCGAATACATGAAGCCGGAGGAATATGACGACCTGATTGAGGACCCCACCGGTTATTTTCTCCATACCTACCTGCCGCGCGTCTTTGGCGCCATGGGCCCCTTCCAGGCGCTACCGGTTTTCACCGGCATCCTCGAGATGTACGGCGTTGCCTATAACTTCATACCCTTCGGCGTGCCACCCGTCCAGGAAAGCCTGAAGAAGCTTATGGACGCCGGTAACGAGGTAATGAAGTGGGTGGGGACTATAATGCAGTGGAATATGGAGACCATCTCTATGGGCTACGCCGGCATCGTCGCCGGCTATACCAAAGCGCCCTTTGACGTAGTCGGCGATACCTTAAGGGGAACTAAAGGGATAATGCTGGATATGTACCGCCGCCCCGATAAGCTCCTCGAAGCCATGGACAGGCTGGTTCCGCTGATGATTAAAATGGGGGTTGGCGCCGCCAAGATGAACGGCAAGCCCTTTGTCTTTATGCCCCTGCATAAGGGCGCCGACGGCTTCCTCTCCAATGCCCAGTTCGAAAAATTCTACTGGCCTACCTTCAGGAAGGTCATGATGGGCTTAATCGAGGAGGGCTGCGTGCCCTTCCCGGCGGCGGAGGGCAGCTGGAACACGCGCCTGGAGACTTTCCAGGATCTACCGAAAGGTAAGACTATCTGGATGATCGACAATAGCGATATAGTTGCGGCCAAGAAAACGCTGGGCAAAGTTGGCTGCCTGATGGGCAACGTGCAATCCGACTTACTAGTCCTGGGCATGCCCCAGCAGGTGAAGGACTATGTCAAGAAAATCGTCGACGGCTGTGCCAAGGGCGGCGGCTACATCGTGAGCAACGGCGCCTTCTTCGACCAGGCCAAGGCGGAAAACGTCCACGCCATGGTTGACGCCGCCAGAGAATACGGCGTATACAAATAGGCATTTAAGCCAGCAGGGAAAATCAAAGATATAGCCTGGAAACTGGGGGGTTACCTAGCCGGATAAGCGCCCTTGATTACGTAACGCGCCGGAGGAGATTAAAATGACAAAGCTGTGGCAAGAGTTAACCCCCGAAGAAAAACAGGAGGAGCTGTTTAACCGGTGGCTTTCGCCAAAAAGCCCGGAGGGGAAGGGCCTTAAATTCCAGAGCCCCCAGGCCGAGAAGGCGTACAAGGAAAGAGTAATCAGGATAAAAGACGCCATACAGCTTAAAAAATTGCCGGACAGGGTGCCGGTCATTCCGATACTCAGTTTCTTTCCCGCTTTTTACGACGGAATAACCCCTCAGGAAGCCATGTATGACTACGACAAGCTGGCCAAGGCCAGCAAAAAATACACCCTGGACTTTGAGCCGGACGTGAACCCCGGCATCGGTATCGCCACCCCCGGCCGGGTCTTCGATATCCTTGACTACAAGCTATACGCCAGGCCCGGCCACGGAGTCTCACCTAACAGCACATACCAGTGCCTTGAAGCAGAATACATGATGGCTGATGAATACGATGACCTCATTAAGGACCCATCCTATTTCTTCACCGCTACCTACTTACCACGCATATTCGGCAAGCTGGACGGCTTCAAGATGCTGCCCAATCTGGCCAACATCCAGGAAATCGTCTTCGTCGGCCCCAATCTCATACCCTACGGCCTTCCCCCAGTTCAGGAAGCCTACAAAACCCTCCTCGAGGCCGGCAGTGAAGCCCTTAAATGGGCGGGGGCTGTGGGTGCCTTCAGTAATGAGATGGCATCACTGGGCTTTCCCGACAGCGCCGGCGGATTTAGCAAGGTGCCTTTCGACGTAATCGGCGACACCCTCAGGGGCACCAAGGGGATAATGGTGGATATCTACCGCCAACCTGACAAGGTCATCGAAGCCATGGAGGCAATAACGCCCTTAATGATTGATATGGGTGTATCGGCAACACAGACGGCGGGCAATCCACTGGTTATGATACCCCTCCACAAAGGCGCCGATGGCTTCCTCTCCGATGCCCAGTTCAAGAAATTCTACTGGCCCTGCTTTAAAAAGCTGCTCATGGGCATGATTAACGAAGGCTGTGTCCCGGTGCCCTTTGTCGAAGGTAGCTACAACACCCGCCTGGAAATTATCCGGGACATACCCAAAGGCACCACTTTCTGGACCTTCGACGCTACCGACATGGCCAAGGCCAAGAAAACAATCGGCCAGGTCGCCTGCATCGGCGGCAATGTTCCTACCGACCTGCTAAGCATCGGCACTCCCCAGCAGGTGAAAGACTACGTCAAGAACCTTATCGATACCTGCGCCCCGGGCGGCGGCTATATCGCGGCCAACGGGGTTGCCGCCGACGATGTCAAGCCGGAAAACATAAAGGCCATGATTGATTTCACCAAGGAGTACGGCATCTATAAATAGGCACTCACAGGGAGAAAATATGCCGGTAATCCGTGATATCCCACTGAACTTAAAGACCGGGGCAGTGCTGCGCCGGCAGGGACTGGGTGGGAAAGCCAGGGTCCGGCCTGAGATAAAAAACCTGACTCAGGAATTGCTGGCCAGCATAGATAGTGAGCGTCTCCTGGAGACGGCAGTGACTTATGAATACTACCCGGTAACCGGGATGGCTAGCGACCAGATATCGCTGGAGGGCGGTAAAGCGGTACACGGCCCGGCACTGCCGGCCCTCTTCCCGGAGGCGAAAGAAATCATGGTCCTCATCGGCACCATCGGCCCCAGGCTGGAAAAACAAGCCAGCGACTACACTAAAAGCGGCCAGGCTCTGCGAGGCATGCTCCTGGATGGCATCGGCAGCGCCGCCGTAGACACGCTGATTCCAGAAGCCCTCAAGCCTATCGCCGCTGAGGTTGCCTCGCGGGGCTATGAGATAAGCAGCCCGGTCAACCCGGGTATGCCCGGTTTCTCCATGACCGAACAATGGAATTTAATGGAACTGTCCCAAGCCCATGAAATCGGGGTTAGCCTCACCCATTCGGGAATACTGGTCCCCCGCAAGTCGGTCTCCATGGTCATCGGTATCGGCCCCAGGATGACCCGGTGGACACAGGCCCAGGTCTGCGCCCGCTGCAGCCTCAGGGAGACCTGCCCCTATAAAATAAAGGAGTGAACCAGAAAAAATGACCACCTGTAAAATTGATTTTGAGCCGGTAGGCAGAAGAGGAGAATGCCAGAAAAAAGAATCCCTGCTGGCCTGTGCCCGTAAGCTCGGTGTCGGCATAAGCAGCATCTGCGGCGGCAAGGGGACCTGCCACTCCTGCAAGGTGCAGGTCTTGAGCGGCACTGTCTCCAAACCGACCCCCGGCGAACTGGAAACCTTCTCCCCCCAGGAGCTGAAAGCTGGCTGGCGTCTCGCCTGCCAGACCCATCCCCGCACCGATGTCAAGGTAAACGTGCCCGCCGAATCAATGACCACCCCACAGCGCCTCCAGGTGGAGGGGCAGGAGGTAACCGTCCGCCCTCAAGCTTCGGTTAAGGCCTACCCTATCAAACTGGCTATACCCTCACTGGAATCACCGCAGGCCGATGCCGATAGCCTGCTCCAGACGCTCAACCAGAAACACAAGCTAAAGTGCAACAGCGTTGATATCGGTGTCCTGCGCGTCACCTCCGACCAATTAAGGTCGTGGAAATGGCAGTGCCAGGCAGCCGTCCGCAACGGCGAAGTGATAGCCCTGCTGCCCCCTAAAAGCCACCCCCTGGGGCTGGCCATAGACCTGGGCACCACCAAGATTGCCGGCTATCTTATGAATTTAAGCGACGGCAAGACCCTGGCCGCCAGGGGGGTGATGAACCCCCAGATAAGCCACGGCGAAGACATTATCAGCCGCATTAACGGGGCGGTGCATTCGGAGGAAGAGAGAGCACAGATACAGCAGCTGGCGGCGGAAGCCATCAGCCGGCTGGGCGCCGACCTCTGTGCCGAGGTTAGCGCCAAACCTGAGGAAATTGTCGAGGCGGTAGTCGTCGGCAATACCGCCATGCACCACCTCTTCCTCGGCCTGCCGGTAAGGCAGCTGGCTCTGGCCCCCTTTATTCCGGCGGTCAGCCGGGCTCTGGATATTAAAGCCCGTAATTTAAGCTTAGACTTTGCTCCCGGCGCCTACGTGCACCTGCTGCCAAATATCGCCGGTTTCGTCGGCGCCGACCATACCGCCATGCTGCTGGCCACCGGCGTCGGGCAGAAAAAAGGCCCCATAGTGGCTCTGGACATCGGTACCAATACCGAAGTCTCCCTGATCCATAACGGCAATATCGTCACCACCTCCTGCGCCTCCGGCCCCGCCTTTGAAGGCGGCCATATCAAGTACGGTATGCGGGCGGCGGAAGGAGCTATCGAGCGCCTGCAGATAAGCGGTGATAAAGTCCGCTACCAGACCATAGGCGAAGCGCCGCCGGTAGGCATCTGCGGCTCAGGCATTCTAGATACCCTGGCCCAGCTTTACCTGTCCAAAGCCGCCGACGAAGGCGGCCGCCTGAATGCTGACCACCCCCGCGTCCGCAGCTACCGGGGGCAGCGCCAGTTTATCCTGGTTAGCAAGGAAGAACGTAAAGGCCAGCCGGCTATAACCATCACCCAGAAGGATGTTAGGGAACTGCAACTGGCTAAAGCCGCCATCCGCAGCGGTATCCAGGCGCTGCTGGAGACGAGCGGCGTAACGGAAGAAGAAATAAAACAGGTAATCATTGCCGGTGCCTTCGGCACCTACATCAACGTCGCCAGCGCCATAGAAATCGGCATGCTGCCCTCACTGCCGCTAGCCCGCTTCCTTCAAGCCGGTAACGCCGCCGGCATGGGGGCCAAGCTGGCCCTGATTTCAGTTAAACAGCGGGCTCAGGCCCAGGCGCTGACCTCCCGCGTCCGCTATATTGAGCTGGCCAGCGCCCCCGACTTCGAGCATTCCTTCGTGCAGGCCAGCTATCTGGGGCAGTACCGTATCACCGGTGGCAAAAGAAGAGCGATTAAGGGAGAAAGCAAATGAGAACCATTACCCCTCTGGTTACAACTAAATGGCTGGCGGAGAATATTACCCGGCCGGGACTGGTGGCAATCGACATCAGAAACAGCGACGAATACAAAGACGGTCACATTGCCGGGGCGGTAAACTCCCCCTTCTCATCATGGGCAATAGAAAAGAATGGGCTGCTTCTGGAGCTACCCGAAGCCGACGAGTTGTTTAATGCCATTGGCGCCGCCGGCATAAAGAGTGACTCCAGGGTAGTGGTGGTTAATAAAACCGATACCCCCTTTGACCTCGCCGATGCCCCCAGGGTGGCCTATACGCTCCTTTATACCGGGGTCAAAAACGTAGCTGTTCTCGACGGCGGCTATAACAAGTGGCTGAAAGAAAAAAGAGCGGTATCCGATAAACCGGTCACGCCCGAAAAAGTAGCCTATAAGGGCAAAATAAACGAGGAAATGTTTATCACCAAAACCTATGTTGAAAAGAAGCTGGGAAAATCAATCATCGTTGATGCCAGAACCCCCGACGAGTTCTTCGGGGTAATCCAGAACCCCTTTTCCCAAAAAGCCGGCCATATCCCGACGGCCACCTGCCTGCCCACCCCCTGGATCTGGACGGAAGAAGGAACCTACAAGAATATCGAGGAAATAAAAGCCATGGCTTCCGGCGTATTGGGCAGGGATAAGTCCCGGGAAATCATTTTCTACTGCGGTGTCGGCGGGTATGGCAGCACCTGGTGCTTTGTCCTGCGGGAGATGCTGGGATACACCAATGCAAAGTTATATAACGGCGCGGCTCAGGAGTGGACCGCCGACCCGGAGGCCCCGGTAGCCAGGTACTGCTGGGACTAAGCCAACAGCGGCTCTATCTCACTTACCACCACCCTTACTGTTACCCTTGGCCTTCTCTTCCTTCTCCTCGCCCTTGGTAAAATCCCTCAGCTTCTCCGCCAGAGAGGCCAGGCGCTTCTGCACCCGGCCGTTAATGGAGCTCGGCTCAAAGCTGCCGTCTTTGCGTCGCTTGCCCGCCTTCACGCCGCTAAGCACCTCTATTCCCTGGTCAATGGTGCTCACCGGATAGACATGGAACTTACCCTCCTTGACCGCCGCCGCCACCTCTTCCTTCAGCATCAAGTTCCTAACGTTAGAGGCGGGGATAAGGACTCCCTGTTCCCCGTTTAGGCCCTTAGCCCGGCAGACCTCAAAGAAGCCCTCAATCTTCTCGTTGATGCCCCCGATAGCCTGCACCTCCCCCTTCTGGTTAACCGAGCCGGTAACGGCAATGCCCTGCTTTATGGGCACATCGGCCAGGCGGGAGAGAATAGCGTAAAGCTCGGTGCTGGAGGCGCTGTCCCCATCCACCTCTCCATAGCTCTGCTCAAAGACCAGCCGCGCCGACAGGGACAGCGGTATATCGCCGACATATTTATCGGTTATGTAGCCGTTCAGTATCATAACCCCCTTGGTGTGGAGAGCTCCCCCCAGCTTGGCCTCCCGCTCGATATCAATCAGCCCCTCCCGGCCCACACCCACGCTGGCGGTTATCCGGCTGGGGCGGCCAAAGGCAAAATCGCCCAGGTCTATCACCGCCAAGCCGTTCACCTGCCCCGCCTTCTCCCCATCGGCATCGATAATAATCGTGCCGTTATCTATCATCTCATTGATGCGCTGCTGGATAAGGTTGGAGCGATAGACCTTCTCCTCGATGGCCCTGTCCACATGCTTTCCCTCAATATGCTTGGCTTTACCCTCATCCGCCCAGAAGCTGGCCTCACGCAGAATATCGGCGATATCGGCAAAAAGGGAGGATAGCTTTTTCTGGTCACCGGCCAGCCGCGAGCTGTGCTCGATAATCTGGGCCAAGGCGTCACGGCTAAGGTGCTTTAAGCCTTCGCTGTTGCAGATGCGGCAGATGACGGCGGCGTAGTCTTTCAGGTTGGCCGCTGTCCGGTCCATACGGCTGTCAAAATCAGCCTTGACCTTGAACAGCTCCTTAAAGTCCGGGTCCAGCCGCAATAAGAGGTAATAAAACATGGGCTCCCCGATGAGCACTACCTTCACCTCCAGCGGGATAGGCTCCGGCCTCAGGCTCTTGGTCACCACAAAGCCGAGCCGCTCACCCAGCTCCTCGATAACCAGCTTGCCGTCACGCAGCGTTCTCTTCAAGCCCTCCCAAGACTGGAAGTTGGTCAGTATATCCTCGATTCTCAACACCAGGTAGCCGCCGTTGGCGTGGTGCAGAGAGCCGCCCTTAATCATGGTAAAATCGGTAGATAAAGCCCCGAACTGGGCTTCTTTTTCAATACGGCCGAAGAGGTTGCTAAAGGTAGGGTTCAGCTCCAAAATCACCGGCGCTCCCTTAACCTCCGAGTTGTCCACCAGCAGATTAACCTCGTACTTCCTTAAAGCCTGCCGCTGAGCCACCTCCCGCATGGCGGACAGGGGGTCCCCGTCCTGGGCTTTAGGCTCGGCCCGGAACTGCTCAAAGTGCTCGATGATATCCTGCTCCACCGCTTTCAGGTAATCAACCACCTGCGGCAGCTGGCTGTACTTCTCCCTCAGCTTCTCAAAAAGGTGCCTGATGGAGTAGCCGGCCACCTCACGGTCGGTATCTTCCAGTTGCTTATCGATAGTGCTCTGCTCGGTAGTTAGCCTGGCGATTTGCTCCTTCAGCTCGTCGGTCAGTTCATCCTGCTTCTTTTTTAACTCTTCTTTCTCCTTGGTGCCCAGCTTGTTATAGGCCTCCTCACTCATCGGCTCACCGTCACCCGCCGGCACAAAAACCACTCCCACCGGCGTCGCCTGGAGGATAAACCCCTTCTCCCTGGCTTTCTTCTCCAGCATCTTGAATACCACTGCCCGCTTCTTATTAAAATCCTCGGTTATTTCCTCCCGCCGCTGGGCGTACTCCTTGCTGGTAAAGGTCTGGACCAGGCTGCGCCGGGTGCTATCAATAGCCACTTCCATATCCTTACGCAGGGTCTTGCCCATGCCCGCCGGTACCCCCAGGGCGTTGGGGCAGTAGGCATCACGGAAGTTATGCACGTAACACCAGTCGGAGGGGGTTTCTTTCTTGGCAGCCAGCGCTTCCATAAAGGACTTTATGGCCGTGGTTCGGCCGGTGCCGGCCAGCCCTGAGACATAAATGTTAAAACCGGCTTTGGCGATGTTGAGGCCAAACCTGAGCGCGCTCAACGCCCTGGCCTGGCCGATGATACCGTCTTTGGGCTTTAGCTCCTCGGTGGAATCACACTTAAACACGGTCGGGGTGCACTGCAGTCTTACCTGCTCGGCGGTCAGTTCCTTAACCATGGCTCACCTCCTTTTAGCGCAGCCTATATAATAACAGATATCGGTCTCTACAGCATACACCACAAACGGAATAGTATCCAGATATTGTACTCTATTGTACTCTGGCATACCTGAGTTGCCGTCTTTAAACTTTTTTACTTGCAAAGTTGGCCGCCTTGGTGTATTATTAGGATAATGGTTTCGGTTTAGGTTATAACAAGCTTCTCGGAAGCTACTGACTCAGAGTTTTCTTAAGTATTGGATGGCCCGAACTCTAACTAATAAAAAGAGAGGAGGTCATCCAATTGAGTTTTGAGGACAAATCTATCCAATGTTCCGATTGTGGGACTGCCTTTACTTTCAGCGCTGGGGAACAAGAGTTTTTCCAATCTAAAGGCTTTACCAATGAGCCTAAGCGCTGT
>Ga0315541_1001964_pt1 | contig 17889 bp, 16 predicted proteins | sample SalMarSW160190MG_FD_203095 | JGI IMG/M metagenome (GOLD analysis project Ga0315541, IMG submission 203095) | Salt marsh sediment microbial communities from the Plum Island Ecosystem LTER, Massachusetts, United States - Salt Marsh Sediment SW1601-190 ...
GCACAGCCCCAGCGAACGCCGCGTTCGCGACCCGGAAGGCAAGACAAGACGTGCGCTGCTCGTCCGGCCAAAGGACATAAGGCCGATCTGGGCGGCCGTTCCAATGTTGTGCATGCTGGCCAGGTTCGGGATCGTCCCCATCATGAGGCTGGCCAGACCGGACAGCCTGCCCGTCGCGACCAACTGCCGGCTGTCCGGAAGGCTTGCGGCCATGGACGTTCCCGGGACGAATCAACGTCTGGAGCTGCCCGTGGACTACATGGGACAGGCCATGCGATGCCCCGAAACAGGGGTCTGGTTTTGGGCCCCCAGTGTTGAGGAGGCCCGCGGAGCCAAGGAGCAGGGGACGACAAAGGGCAACTGATGGCTCAGGAGCTCATTTACACGTCAGCTCCGCGCGGGCTCCGCGTAGGTTCGAGCGGGTTCTGCACGGTGGCGTGCACTCGCGGCATGGCCCCCAACTACGTGGAGTTGCTCGAGTCTCTGAGCGGGTACACCGCCCCCTTCCCGCCACACGACCGAAAGGCGCGTCTCAACCCCACGGCGTTCAGCCACTACCGCGTGCGAATCGGAGGCAAACCGCTCAGCATACTGTCCCGCGTTGCCTTCGCCGGGCTGGACCACACGCAACGGTCGAACAAGCTGGCCCACCATCTGGTCCTCCAGCGGACCGAGCAGGCCTCGGGCGGACCCGCCTGGATGCTTCAGCAGCCGGACGCAACGGTCACGCAGTGGAGCGGAGAGCCGCACTACCTCGAAGGGGAGAGGCGGCTGCCCGCAGGCGATTCGCAGCCGGCTCCTTGCACGGCCTGGCAGGAGGCCGTGGGCGATGCGGGATGGGCAGGCGTGCTTGCGCAGGCGTTCCTTGACGACCCCCGAGAGCCGTCGTTCCTGATCTTCGAGCCGGGCGTTGACATGCTCCGCCTCGTCGCCGAGGCGCTCCGCCTGGTCCCTCCGGCGCTCCGGTGGGACGTCGCTTTCAACACGTACTTCACGTCCCTGCCGGTAGGGACGGCCTGCGCCTGGAGGTGCTGCCTGGCCAAGTCGCGGCCCTTGAGGCAGGCCAGGCGCATGCCAAACGCCCTGGTCATCGACCTGACGACGGGCCCGGATCAACCGGACCAGGCCCGGCGCCGTCTGGCCGCCGGATCCCCCCTGATCGCGTGCGCTCGAGACGGCACGCCGCCCCCGGTTCCGGCCGCCGTCGCGCCGACAAGGGGGACGCCCGCTCTCCAGGCCGCGGTGCCGGCAGCACGGGGCGAGCGGCTTCCGACTGCGCCGCCGCCGGGCCGGCCGCCCCCCCCGGCCGACCGATCCGCACCCCTGTACGGCAGACGACCGCCAAAAGGGCTCTCCATGAGCCGCACGGTCGCCGTGCTGGCCGTTCTGCTGGTCCTGTCGCTGGCAGCGACCGGATACCTGCTGCTGACGCGGGGGCAGCCGGCGCCTGAACGGGAGGAGCCTGCCCTGCTGGCCGCAGCCCGACCGGAGCAACCGCCGGAGCCCGCTCACTTCAACGCAGCCGGGCCGGCGGACAAGCCAGCCGTGGAGCCCCCTCCGCCTGCCCAGGATGCTCCGCCGCCGTCAGACCGGGGCGCGGGAGAGAGCAGTGAGGTTGAGGTCGCTGGCGCGCGGCATGAACCCGCTCCAGGGACGGGCGGAGAGGCAGAATCCCTCCCCCAGCAGCCACACGTGCCGCCGGTCCCGACGACGGAGTTCGTCTCCCGAGTGGCGGAGGTAACGACCCCTGAGAACTCCAACCTGGCCAAGAAGCTGCTGACATGGGCGCAGGACAAGCCTACGTATGACCTTGCGGTCGACGGCATCAGCCCGGAGTGGCAAGTCAGAGAGGTGGGATACTCGACCGGGCGGAGCAGCCGTGATTCCGATGGGCAGCCCAACGTCTTCGAGATGAAGGCCAAGGTGCTGGGCACCGAGGATGAGATGATGTGGGTCGCCCGCATTCGACCACAGGACGGCGGGTTGCTGTTCGAGCGCAATCCCGGCGCACAGCCTAATCAGCTGGAGAACTGCCTGGCTGAGGTCGCGTGGGTCAAGCTGCGTCACGACGCCTCCAGGCAGACGGTGTACGTGCTCACCAGCGGGCTTAGCGGCTCGATTCAGTTGCACCGAGAAGGCCAGGGCCCCAGAGCCAGGCTGAAGGGGAGGACCGGCGTGCCCGAGTTGTTCGTCCAGATGCACAAAGCCGCTAGCCTGGACTGCGTCAGCCCCATCACCGACGAGGGCCGGTACAGGGCGGCAGTCGAAACGCACCTGGACCAACACAATGAGCTCGTCGTGAACATCTCTTATACTGACGAAGTCTCGGACGCGATGCGACAGATCAGGAAGCAGCGTGCCGACGCGATGGCTGCGTTGCCCGGCGCTGAAGAGCGCGTCACGAAAGCCGAGGAGGCCCGAAAGGAAGCGAGTAAGCCCATCGACGTCGCACAGACGGCCTGTACCGAGGCGGCTGATGGCCTGGCAAATCTGCCAAGGCTAATCAGGGATTTGAAGTCTGCGCCTCGGGGAGTTGACCGGTCCCAGAGGGAAGCGGACATCCGCGCTCTGGAGGAGCAGCTGAAGCGGTTCGAGGAAGAGTACCCGGCGAGGCAGCAGAGACTCTACAACGCCAACCAAGAGCACGCCGCAGCCGTCAAGCAGGCGCAGCAGAAGCTCAAAGACGCGAATGAGATCGTTGAGTCCCATAACCGCACCATCGCGCAGGCAAAGGCATATGAAGCGCAGGAACAGCGGAACAGAGCAGCGGCATTCGGCCGGTTCTCCTCGCCGCTGCAGTTCACACTGAACGATCAGGTCGTGGCCGCCTTCAAGCTAGAGGCGCCAGCGGGAACGGACGCTCAACGACCGGAGGCACGCCGCTAGCCATGCGCCAGGAACAGCGCGTCGTCAACCAGATCAAGCACTTCCTTGAGTCCAACGCCCAGATGGACCTGCCGGAACTCGTGGCGTTGGCGGAGGAATACGCCGCCCTGTGCCACAAGGCGAACGAGCGGCTCGGCAGGTGCGAGCACTACCTGCGCAGCGGCATGCGGACTGAGGCCGTCCACCTGGCCGAGGCTTCGCCCCCCGTCCTGGACATCGCGGCCATCCTGCATTTCCACGGCGTGGAAGCCTGGCGGGAGCTGACGCGTCGGGGCGAGCAACTCGAAGTGCCCCTGCCCATTGCGGCGGAGACGGTCTCGTGGCTCAACCGCGCGTACGTCGAGGAGGGCTCCCTGGCCGACGTGCTATCGGAGTACCGCGGTCTGGCGCATCGGGGCACGCTGGCTCAGAAGATCTCCGTGCTCAGGCGCCTGGCTGAGCTCGACGAGGAGAACGCGAGCCACTGGCGGGACGACTTGCGCCAGTTCGAGCGGGCGCGCCAGCTTGAGCTGACGGCAGAAGTGCGAAAGGCGGCCGAGGCGGACGACTTGCAGACGATGCAGGCGCTGCATGCGGAACTCGCCTCGCGGGGCTGGATTGCTCCGCCGGACGAACGTCTGCGTGCGGAGCTGGACGCACAGATCCTGCGCGTGCGGCAGAAGCGGGCCCAGGCGGCGGGCAGGCAGATCGCGCAGGACGCCTGGGACGCCTACGGCGCCCTGGACCATGCGCTGGCCGGGCTTGCCCTCAGCCGCTGGGAGGCCCTTCTGGTCGAGGGCTACTTCCGGCCCCCCGGGGACCTGACGGACAACGTGCAGGAGGTGAAGGAGTGGTTCGAGATCGAGAGGCAGCGCCTGGCGGAGGAAAGCGAATTCCGGCAGGCCGTCACGGCCCTTCCCGAGGCCGTTGACCGGGGGGCCGGCAGGGCGGAACTGGAGCGCCTCCTTTTCGCCGCCACAAGACACGGCCGGCCGCTCCCGCCCGAGCTGCGCCAGCGGGTGGAACGAGGGATCGAGGACGCCCGGATCGCCGAGGCCCGCCGACGGCGCCTCGTGATTGCAGGCATCGTCGTTGCGCTGCTTGCCGTGAGCATCCCCAGCTTCCTCTTCGTGCGCTCAGCGATCACCAAACGACGGCGCAAGGAGTGGGCCGAGCGGATCGACCAGACTCGGGAACGTCAGGACTTCTCCACCGCCGCCAAGCTGCTTGCCGAGCTCAAGGAGCGCTATCCCGGCATTGCCGCCGCCCCGGCTTTCCGGGAGCGGGAAGAGGCGGTCCGACTGGGGGCCGAGCAGTACAAGAGGGAACGCCTGCGGTGCGACGAGGTGCTCAGTCAGTTGACGGAACTCCAGACGCAGGGCTTCCCCCCGGACAGACCTTACGGAGAGATGGACAGAATGGCGGAGGGCCTCGTGCACACGTCGGACGAACGGAGCCGACTCGAGGACTGGCGCCTCGCCTGGAAGACCCACGAAGTCCAACTACAAAGGGCTCGCGACGAGCAGTTCACCGTGCAGATGGACAGCGCGCTGGTCGGTTTCGACGAGCTCGCCGGACTCGACCCGGAAGGCCAAGTCAGGCGGTACGGGGCCGTGCTGGACGACATCCAGGAGCACCTGGGGACCGCCAAAGCGATGACCAGCGTCTCCGAGGCCCTGACAGCCCGCCTGGCTGTGTTTGAGCAGAAGCTGTACGCGCATCGAGCCACCCTCAGGGAGGCCCGGGAGCGAGTGGCTCTGCGCACGAGCCTTCTGGAGAGGATACCGCGAGCGCTGCCCGACTTGGGCGACTACGAGGCGCTTCTTGAGGAGTTCGTGACCGAATTCCCCGAACAGCCTGACGCGCCTCGCTTCCGCAGGGCGCTGGCCGACTGCGCACTGGGAAGGGACCTGGAGCGGGGCGCGCAATGGTCCCTCACCTACGACGGGGAAGCGGAAAGGAAGATCAAGGCGTTCCTGCAGTCGCCGGAATCGGAGGGCAGCATATGGCGCGATTCGCTGGAGTGGATGCAGTGGCAGATAGCCATGGCACCGCGCCTGCCCGAGGTCATCCAGGGCGTACGGCGGCTGCGGGGCAATCCTCGCTACTACGACCTGCGCTCGTTCGAGTGCGTGGATCGGACGACTGACAGGACGGTCCGGTACTACTACGTTGAGGATCCGACGATGGGCAACTCCGCGGGCCTTGGGGATCGCAAAGTCGTCGAGTACATGATCGACGTGTTCGCGGATGAGAACGAGCCGATCGAGAAGCGGTTCACGATGCGTCCCATCGTTACAAAGCTGCCCGAGGCCCTGGCCCCGCACTGTAAGTGGTTCCGCCGCATCTACCGTGACTTGCTCAGCGCTGACCCGCCCGATTCCGAGATCGTGCTGCTTCGCGGGCTGGAGGAGCTGCGGACCGACCCGTCGATCGATCCGGTCGTAAAGGCCGTCTTCCTGAGGGCCTTTCTGGCGGAGGCGAAGAAGCTGAGCCCCAACAATGTGACGCAGATCGACCAGATGCTTAGCAAGCTGGACACGATCAACACGAACGTGCTGTGGACGAATCCGAGCCCGGACCGCGCTACGCAGGACGCGCGGCAGGAGATCCACGACTGCCTGGATGAGATGGCCGACCTGCCCGGCCTGGCGTTCCGCACGTCCGTCATCAACCGCCTTCACCGGGCGTCTCTATCCCGCAACCCACGTTGCGTGGGGCAGGTTCTGTCGACCGGGCGTGGCTTCCGGATGGAGCTGGGGCGGTCTGAGGAGCCGGAAGTGTGGATAGTCGTGAGCAGTCCGGAGGGTGAGCCTGCCGTCCATATCGCTGCCCTGGCGGATGAGGAGGGAGTCCTTCAGATCAAGTCGGAGGTGTCGGACTTTCTCTACGCGGGACAGCCGGTGTTTGCGCCGAGCGACGGCAAGCTCACGGGCGGACTCGTCAGGGGCATCGTCGAGGATATCCCGGCCCCTGAACGGATGCTTCTTGAGAGGCTTCCCTGGCCGGCCAGCTGGCCGGTGAACGGGCGCAACGTAGAGCTGGCGCACGAGGCAACGAGCGATGGACGAGACGCATTACTTCATACGGTGGCGCGGTCGGACCACAGGCCCTCTCGCCCTTGAGCGGCTCAGGCACATGATCGCTCAGGGGCGCCTGAGCAAGCTCCACGATATCTCATTGGACGAGACCGAGTGGGCGAGGGCCGGCGATCTCGACGAGCTTTTCCCGCCATACGAATACGAGCCACGTACGATCGAGGAGACCGTCTCCCAGACGTCAGCAGAGCCGTCGTACGGCGCCGTCGAGCAACAGGCCGAGCAAGCCGATCAGCAGGTCGAAGAGTGGTACTATTCGCGCGGTCACAACGTGGAGGGACCGTGCTCTGGCGGCGTCATCAACCAGCTCGTCGCCGAGGGGACGCTGACCCCGGACGACTACGTTAATCTGAGTTCCGATCCCTGGATGTGGAAGCCCATCCGGGACGTGCCGGAGTTCGCGGACGTGGCTTCCTCCATCAAGGAAGAAAGCGGGGAGGGCTGGAGCCTCTACAACGCTCCGGGAGCGAAGGGGCGGCAGACGGACTTCTCCGGCCTGGCAACAGCCTCGCTGGTTCTGGGACTGGTGGGCATCTTCGTGCCGGCGTGCGGGATAGTGGCACTGGTCTGTGCGCGCAAGGCCAGGCGCGGCATGCGGAAGAGCAGCAACTACGCGGGCATGGGCCTGACCGGCGCAGGCGTCGTGCTCGGCATCATCGACATCGGGCTCGACATCGTGCGGGTCGGCCTGACGGCCGTCTTCCTCGTGAGGCACCTCAGGGGATGAGGCCTCGGGCGGGGCGGATGCCCGTCTGTCTTCTTAGGCAGGGAGCGGAAGCACATGAGCAATGAAGCCCCACGCCCGGTACTGCATTGGGAAACCGACGACATCGAAAGGAAGTTGGGATTCCCGGGAGCCAAGTATACCGGGGCGACGCCCTTGTTGACCTTGGGTATAGGCCTGATCCTGGCCGTCGGCTTCTACGCCGCCCTCCTGCCTTTCACGGAACACCACATCGGCAAGATGTTCTTCGAAAGGGGTCCCGTCCCTTACGTCATCGTGCTGTTCAGCGGCTGGAGCCTCGGCATTCTGTTCGTCAAGTGGCGCAAGATCAAGCTGCAGAGGCGGGCCCTGGACCACTCAATCCTGCCGGAGGAACCGGACTTTGTGCTCTCCCCGTTGACGGCCGATGACATCCTCAAGAGGGTCCGGGAGATCTCCGACAATCCCAAGCGATTCCTGCTGCTCAACCGCATTGAGGGCGCCCTGTCCAGCCTCAAAAACATCGGCCGGGTCTCCGACATCGACGACATTCTGCGTTCACAGTCGGACAACGACGAGAGCTACATGGAGTCGACCTACACGGGGCTGCGAGGATTCATCTGGGCGATACCCGTCCTGGGGTTCATAGGAACCGTGTTGGGGCTTTCCGAGGCGATCGGTGGCTTTGGGAAGGTCCTGTCGCAGGCCAACGAGATCGCCGAGCTGCGCGACTCCCTGAAGGGAGTGACGGGAGGGCTGTCCGTCGCCTTCGAAACGACGCTGATCGGACTGGTTGCCGCTGTGTCCATCCAACTCCTCCTGACGGCAGTCAAGACGAACGAGGAGCAGTTCCTGGATGAGTGCAACGAGTACTGCCATCGCCACATCGTCAGCAAACTCCGCGTCGTGCCCGTGGACGAAGACCACCAGATAGAGGGGGCTCCGTGAGAGAGCACCGGCGGGGAGTCGGAACGCCGCTCTCCCTGTTCTCGTTCCAGGACGTCATCACCTGCATCACGGGCATCATGATCTTGCTCGTTCTGTTCCTGGTGCTGGAGGTCATAATGCAGAAGTCGCTCGACGTGCCCGCCCAGCGTCCGCAGGAATCGGCCCCCCTGCAGAACCCAAGGGCAGTGGCCGAGCTGCGCGACGAGAGGGCGCAGCTGGAAGGCGAGATCGAGCGGGCAGCCAGCCAGCTCGCCGGCCAGCCCCACGCGAGTCCCTGGCAGATCAGGCGGGACCTGGAGGGGAGCAGAGCGGAGAGACTGGCCAGACGAAAGGATGAGCTCATCAAAGGGATCCGTCAACGCGAGGACGTGACCCAGACGGGAGAGCAGGACCGGGAAGAGATGGAGCGCCAGGTGCGGGAACTCCAGGAGAGAGTGGAGGAACTCAAGCAACTGCTGGCTCAGCTCACGAGCGAGGATCACGTCACGTTTGCGTTTGAGGAAACGCATAAGACGCCCGTGATCGTCCAGTGCTCGGGCGACCAGATCCGGGCGAAGCCGCTGTCCGCGCAGGAGCGGATGCAGGCCTTCCCGCAGCAGGCCGGGACCTCGCTCACGCCGGGATTCATGGAATGGGCGAACCAGAGGGATGCAGAAAGGGAGGGCTTCTTTCTGGTGATCAGGCCGAGTGCCGCCCCCTACGCGGGCGACCTTATACGGACGCTCAAGGACGCCGGATTCGACGTGGGCTACGAGCCATTGGAAGAAAGCAAGACCGCCGTGTTCGGAAGGGAGCCACTGCCTTGAGCCGCCGCTTCACCGCTGGCGCCAGCGACAATCTGGAACTGCTGCTGGACACGATGTGCAACGCCTTTGGGGGCGTCATCTTCATCGCCATACTGTTGGCGGTGCTTGCCCAGTTCGCCGAGTTCAAGGAGGCGGCCGAGCCGGACCTGGCCGAAGCCAGTCGCCTCCAGCGCGAGCTGATCGACCTTGAAGAAGAGCTCCGCGCGCTGAGGGCCACGCGTGAACAGCAATTGAGGGACGTCGAGGCACTGGAGAGCGTGCTGCCCCTCATTGACGAGTTGAGGACGGTCAGGCAGACCAACGTCGAGCTCAGACGGGAGCTGGAAAGCCTGGCGCGTCAGGCCGAAGAGGCGTGTCAGAGGGCCGCCGCAGCCGGTGACGTCAGCGAGTGGGAGCGAAGACGCTGGCTCCTGGGACAGCAGGAGGCCGCCCTGGAGCAAGCCATCACCGAAGCCCAGAGAGGCGAGGTCAGAAGGGGCGTCCTGCCCAGACTCGTGGCAAGCGAGAAAGACACGTTCTACATGATCGTCAAGTGGAACCGGCTCTTCGTGCTCAAGAAGCCAACCGCCCGGACTCCTTTCGGCGCGGTTAACGAGACGGACGTGACCCATGCGCGGATCCGTTCGGACGACGGGACGGAGAGAACGCTCTACGATGCCATCCCGGATCGGGGCGTCCGGATCGACGCGCCCGGCTGGGAGCGGGCGCCGATCGTCGCCGACATCGTGCGCTACGTGCCGCCGGAGGACTGCAGCCTTCACTTTGCGGTTTACCCGGATTCCTATCCCAGCCTGCTGACCGTGCGGGAGTTCTTCCTGGACAAGGGATACGACTACCGCTGGCATGTGATCCCGGCCCAGGACCTCAAGCTGCCCCTCACGCCCAGCCTGACGGCACCCGACGTCCTCAGATAGCCGCGCCGCCCACGGGGATGTGCATGCTGGGGACGCCAGCCGATCGGCCCCTTGCACCTGAAGGCCGGTTGCAGTACGCTCGAAACGCAACATGCATTGAGCGTGTGAGCGCATCTGAATACGGGATGCGCCCGCCCCCTGTTCCGGACGGAGCCCCAAGAGAGAGGCATAGGGCGCCCGATGCCTCCGCGCAATATGAAGGTCACTTGAGCCATGATCGCGCCACCGGATGAAGGCAGAGGACGGCGCCCGCCGCCACCTCCGCCGGCCAGAAGTCATGTCCCTCCTCCGCCCCTGGCACCGCCGGAGAGCAAGGCGCCGGCCGAAGAGGTGGACGCCGCCGAAAGGAGGAGTCAGACCCGGTGGCTCGTTGCCGTATCGGCCGTCGCGCTGCTGCTGATCCTCGCCGCAGTGCTCATGTTGCTTGCCAAGGGGGTCGGGAGAGCCGCCTCCTCGGGCATCTACGAGGGCAACGGGGCCGGCGAAGCAGCGGGTACGGGCAGCGGCAGGGGCGGTGGCGAAGGCGAGCCCGACCCCCGCTCCGCCCCCGCCGCCGTGGCTGCCAGCGGCGAGCCGGACCGCCGTAGTGAGCAGCAGGTGGGATCCCCGGAAGAGAACGCTGCACCCATCGTTGCGCAAGACGCGGAGGCCGAGCAGCAGCCGTCGCTTATCCTGCTGGAACGAAGGGCCGTCCCCCCTCGCGTCGTCTTGCCCGGCGGCGAAGCCGGCACGGGCGGGGGTGCCGGCGCAGATGCGGCGAGGTTCTTCGGCGTCTGGGACAAAGGAAAGCGCTTCGTCTACGTCGTGGACAGGTCCGGAAGCATGAGGAGCAAGATCGCGGCGACCAAACAGGAGCTCGCCCGCTCAATTCAGCTCCTGCAGGCCGACAGGCAATTCTACGTCATCTTCTATAGCAGTACTCCGCTCGCCCTGCCACCGCTCCGGCTATGGCAGGCGACGGACCAGGGCAAGGCGTTTGCCCTGCGATGGGTGGAGGGCGTGTCCGCAGAGGGCGGCACAGAGCCGCTGCAGGCCGTCATGCTGGCCCTTAGGTTGAAGCCCGACGCGGTGTTCCTGCTCTCAGACGGCCACTTCAGCGTGGGGATAGCCGGTCAGATACGGCAGGCAAACCCCGGCGCCCAGATCCGCATTCACACGCTCGCGTTCCACGACCAGTCCGGGGAACAGGTACTAAAGAGGATCGCGGAAGAGAACAACGGCATATACCGTTTCGTGCCCGGGCCTGGGCCTCCTACTCCTCCGGGCGTAGGGCTGCCGGGGTTCGGCCGGGCGCCATGACGGCCATGCACCTGCTCATCGGTACATCCGTTGTCTTCCCCGTCCTGTTCCGCACGGGGCCGTGAAGGAAAGGGCTTACGCGTCGGGTGTTCTCGATGCACCTGGAGGTGGCTTGAGCGATGGCCGGGCCATTGGACGAAGGCAAAGGGCGGCCCCCGCCCCCACCGGTTCCCCCTCAGCGCCCCAAGGCTCCTCCGCCCCTGGCGCCGCGCGAGAAGGTAGACGCCGCCGAAAGGAGGAGACAGACCCGGTGGCTCCTCGTCGTGTCGGCCGTCGCGTTGCTGCTGATCCTCGCCATCGCCCTCATGCTGCTGGGCGAAGGCGGCAAGGGCAGAGGCGCCTCCACGGGCGGGCGTGAGGGAACCGGCATTGGCACGGCCGTCGGGACGGGCAGCGGCGAAGCCGGCGCATCGTCCGATGGTGCAGCTGCAGCGCCCAGTAACGAGCCGAAGACCAGCGATGGGGAGCACGTCGAAGCTCAGGAAGAGAGCGCGCCGACCGTCGTTGCGCAAGACGCGCAGGCCGAGCAGCAACCACCGCTCGTCCTCTTCGAGAAGAAGACGGCTCCGTCACGTCCCGTCGGCCCCTCACGTGACTCGCGCACGGGAGAGGACAGCGAAAGCGGCGCCGGTTTGGGTAATGCCGCTGGCGGAGGAGGAGGACGTCCGCTAGGCACCGGCGACGTGTCATTCCGCATCTACTGGAGGCCGCCCATCCACGACGTGGACTTGCACGTGATCGATCCTCACCAGCACCGTCTGTTCTTCGGTGATAGGTATTGCGCGTGTGGTGGGCAATTGGACCGAGATGACCGGACGAGCGGCGGACCGGAGAACATCTTTTGGCCCACGGGTCGCGGTCCGCGAGGAACGTACACCTATCTGGCTCATTACTACGCCGGCGCCGGCGCCAAGGAAGTCGTCATCGAGGTACGCAAAGGCGAGCAGGTCGTCGATCGGAAGGCCTTCGTGCTCCGACGCGTGGGCGAGTCCAGCCCCGCCTTCACCTACTCACATTAGCCGAAGTTCCGCAGTTGCTGTGGTAAGTCGTTGTTGTGCAAGGGCCGGCCTTCGAAAGTTTTTACTACATCTGAGCCGTTTTGATGCTCCCAGGCAGTTCCAGACCCAGTCGCCCAAGCAGTATCGCCTGGTGTTCGCTGGGCCGGGTGATGCATCGTTTCCGGATCGTTATGCCCTTGCGCGTCGGCAGCATTACGTCCAGCACCTTGATCTTGGATAGTTCCTCAAAGACCCGACGTGGCTCCTGCCCCAGTCCCGCCGTCCGGCATAGCTGCCCCAGCGTCTTGCACAAGACGTAGGCCAGAACGCAGACCAGTATGTGCGCCAGGACACGATCCTGCCTCTGGTGCCAGATCGGCCGGATCTGCAGATACGTCTTGTGAATCCGAAAGGCCGCCTCCGCTTCAGTCAGGTGGATGTAGGCCCTCCACAGGTCCTGGGCCTTCCAGTCCGTTAGATTGCTTCGCAAAAGGTAACAGCCTTCGCTCAGGGCCGCCCAATCTGGCCAGGCTTCCACCTTCTTCCACACCAGCTTTGCGCGCCCCTGGGCGTCCTCAACGACGTCGGTCTCAAACAGACCGGCCGCCCGGCTGTTCCTCTCCAGAAGCCTGCCGACGCGCTTGGCAATCCTCACCGCCTTGTATCTGCGCTTCCGGCAGCTGCGGGCGATCTTGTCCAAACCTTCCTCGATGCGCTTCTCAAAGCGCCGGTGCATCGCGCGCTCTTTGCCCCGGCGCTGGCGGCTGCGGCACAGGATGAAGGTCTCTTCCCCGTCCGCCGACCGGCAGACCTTTACCTCCAGACCCTCCCGTACCAATTCCCAGTCTTCTTCGAGAAGCTCCCGCTCAAAGTTCTTTAGGCACTGCTGCAAAAGCCCATCCTGGCTTCGGCCGGCTGCGAGCACCGAAGGGCTGTGTCGGCCTGCATCGGCGATTCTGGCCTTTGAATCGCCTGCTTCGGCCTCCTTGCCCTCGGCGTTCTCGCTCGACCTCGGGCCGACGGAGCGGGTTCTGCAATAGCGCCTTAGCATCCCCCTGGGCGTCCCTACGATGTAGCGCCGTCCGCCCCGCTTGAAAAATTCGATGTTCGCCTTCGATATCATCCCTCGGTCCAGCAGCCAGATGCGGTCGGCCTTGCCGTAGCGCCTCTGCATCGTCTGGAGAATCTCCTGCAGAGTCGTCACGTCGGACCGGTTGCCGGCAAAGACTTCATACCCAATTGGCATCCCGCACTTGGAGACCACAAGCCCGATGCAGACCTGCTTGCAGTCCGGACGGTGGTCGCGCCAGTATCCTCGCTGCGCCAGGGGATTCGCTCTGCCTTCTCCCTCGAAGTAGGTCGAGGTGACGTCATAGAGAACAAGGTCATACTGGATTTCGAACAGGCTCCCCAGACGGTCCTTCAAGAATCGTTCCAGCGCCTCCTTGTGCGGCACAAGCGCATCCAAAGCCCGGCAAAGCCGGTCCTCTCGTTCACCTTTGGGCACGCAACTCCCACAAGATCGCAGAGCCCGCGCTGCCTGTAGAAATGCTCGGCGATGTGCAGCTCGCTGGAGGGATGGCACAGCCGGGCAAGCACCAACACCAGGGCCATATCAGGCCAAGCACTCTCCTCCCGGCCGGCAGGGATCGTGCTGCGGAGAAAATCCTTCAACCCCAGCTTCCGCACCAGTTCCAGCCCTAACCAGGGGCCGCCGAAATCCCGGCAATTCTCCACGCGAACGCGCGAAGTATCCACCTCTACCCATTCCGGCTCAGTCTCCTCAAAGAGCTTCTGCTGGCCGGAAGGCCCTCTGTCTTCGGCGGCCAGCTTGAGGCCCAGACGCCCTTTTTCATCCAACTGCCCAAGGTAAGCCACTGTGCGCTGGCGCGGTCCGCGCTCGGTGCGATACGACTCCACAAGGGCCCGATAAGCGTGGCGCTTACCGTCCTTTTTGACGTAAATGGGACGAGTAAACATGACCCCATTGTACGTCCTAAGAGCTGGCCAGTCACGGGGTTAAGTTTTCACTACACGGCCTCTTGCGGCCAATTTGCGCGTCCCCTGACGGAGCAACAAGCACTTACGACAAACCGGCGTCCAAAGTCGCCCCCAAAAGCTTGAGAAATCCCCCATTTCCCCCCAAACTGCGGAAGTTGGGCTAGCAACCAGCGCCCTTCTGGAGACGCAACTGGCTGCTCGCAGTGAGCGGGGCTGGCTCGACAGTCAGTTCGCCAGGATGTCCGGCTGTTTCATGCTTCTGGTGTCCTTCCTGCTGTGGCCAGCGGCAGTAGTGGTTGGGCTGGTCGGCCTGTTGGCCTGTCGCGACCCAGTGGCCAGGGGAAGGGCCGTGGTTCTTCTGGTTTGCGGCTTGGTCTTCGGGGTCTTAGCCATCCTGTTAGCACTGGCTGCTGTGTCGCACTAACGGGTTGGCGCAGGCGCAGAGGTGGGGCCTTCGGGCCCAGGTGGGCTGTCTTTCGCACGTTTGGCCTCATATGCGCGGAGCACGTTAACTGCTTGTGGCGCGGTGATGATCGATGCCGCACAAGCCGTTCACACCCTCGGGCTCCTGGTCGGAGTCGCGCCTGCTGGAAGGCCAGCGCCAATGCGCGGAGATGACGATCCGGTACTGCGTCGTCATGATGTCGCGCGGAGTCGAGAAGGTCCTCATCCACTCGGGCTCGAGCGGCAGCGTGAACATGCCGGCGATGGAGTGGTGCATTCCCAGGTACGGCGGCGCGCCGGCGAAGATGTTCCCTGTTCGAGACGGGGGAGCGGCCCGCGCTCGTGTGCTGGAGCGCTTTCGACGAGGTGGAGGTGATGGTGCCTGAGGGCGCGCAGGGCGTCGACTTCAAGGGCAAGGAGCTGGCGGGGCGCCAGGTCATCCTCACCGCAATCCCCATCCATGTCGTCGGTTCCGCCGGCCGTGCCTGGCCGCTCCTCAGCGCCGTGAGGAGGGGTGGGCTCTGAGCGCCACTCGCCTGAAGTTCGGGAAGGGCGGCGTCACTGGTCGTCAAGTCGAATCCTGCGAGTGAACCGGCTGCACGACCGCGGCACCACGCACCAATGGGCCCCCCGAGCGCCTTCTGCCCATACGGCTTGGCACCATCGCGACCGCGGGCACGTTGCACGGCACGCAGGTTTCGGGTAGGATATCGCTGTGTCTCTAGCCGGGGGGGATTGGCATGACGGGAAGGGACGATCCGAAAGGTGTCTGCCCGCAATGTGATCGAACGCGAGAGCCAGACGCTATCTGGCGTGTAGGTTGCGGCTTTGACCTGCAAAGGGGCAACCGACACAGGATCAGGAGCAGCACTCGCTGGCCAGCCAACAGCGGAGCTATCGCGGTTGATCTGCCGTGGCGCAAGATCCTCGTAGGCCTGGTGTTAGCCGGCGCGGTGGCATTCGTCTGGCTGCAGTACGTCTCTCCTCGCGGGACGCGGTTTGCAATCAGATCCGCCTTCGACCGAGCTATGTGCGGCCACCTTCGGGAGGGGCTTGCGGAGCTGCGCGACCTGGCGGAGGAAGTGCCCGAGGAGTTCCGGCCGCAAGTGGACCGGTCTATCAGACAGGTCGAGATCGAAGCCGGCGAGCGGCAGCGCAGGCAGTTGATGAGCATGAGCGTGGACGAAACCGAAGACCCGTTTCCCTCGTACAGGTTTACACTGACTATCCGGAACAACGGGTCGGAGCCGGTCACGCTGGAGAACGGCTTCTTCTATCTGCAGGGGCGAGATAGCATCTCCCTGCCTGCTGAGGAGCACGCTGCCAATTCACTGGACGGCCAGACTGTGGAGCCCGGCAGCGCAGCGACGGGTATGTTAGCGTTCCGGAAGGCACCCATGGTTGCGGTCGCCGAGACTGGTGCCGGCCGGTCGAGCAGCACACGCTATTACAGGCTGGTCTACAACGACGGGGATAGCTACGCCAGCCACAAGATATTCGTTCATTAAGCGGGGCTTCCTGATTTCGTTGGGTCGGCGCTCGCCGGAACGTGAGAGTGGCCAGCTCAGGCAAGCAACCAGGGGCGCCCAGAATGGTCTCCGAAGGTAGTCGGCGGGCGTTGCCAGGTCGTCTCGCCCGTGGCATCTCTTGTGGTCTTGTGCGACGGGTGTGCCGGTATATCTGCAGGCTCCACCTCTGTGGTAAGGGAGCCTTTCCGGCGGCGTTTGTGTTTGCCAGTTCCGGTCCGAAGGCGTGGCTGTGGTTGTCGTCGGTGGTGACGGCCGCGTCGTAGCGGCTCATGAGCCGTCCCGAGCCCTGCCGAAGCGGCTTGCCGCCCGTCAGGGTCTTCTTCAGCCAGTTCAGCAATTCCTCGTCCGAAGCTTCAGCGAAGGAGGATCACGCTCCCGGCGGCACCATCTTCGTGATCCGGAATCCCCGTCCCCGCTTCATGGCGTCCTTCGACTCCAGGTAGCGGTCTGCCTCGATCTGGTCCTTCAGGGGATGCTGCTCGGCCTCGACGCCGTCCACGCTGGCCCGGCGCGGCTGCGCGGCGTTCTCCCTGATCTGCTGCTCCAGCTCTTTCGACATCGGGAGTCTCCGATCGTTGCCTGGGCGATTCGCCAAAAAGAAAGAACCGCATGGGTGCATGGCCCCATGCGGCTCATTGCTTTCCGGCTCAGCAGCCAGGCGGGGATCAGCCGCCAGACTGTCGCCCGTTCAGTTTGTCGGCAGCCATTATCAGCGTGAAGCGGAAGTAGCGCAAGGGGTGCGCCCAGGGGTGGAACTGGCCCTTCTCGAACGACCTACTGGCCACCAGGTGAGAGGACACTGCCAGAGCATCCGGGGGACGGTGACTGATCGCCGTGCCCGGCGTGTCAGGCACCTCAGGACCGGCATCCCTTCCCCAGGGAGCCGAGCAGCGCCAACACCACAACCAGCAACACCAAGCCTGGTAGGGCGACCGCAGATCGCTTGAGGAGAACGTAACCGTTCACGGATTTCTTGGGAGTCTGGTGCTTTTGCCCTGTGGCTTCGCGTATTCTGCCGGGTCATGGCGGATGCACCAACACCCGAATGTGCCAACTGCTGGCGCCTGATGGCGCTGATCCAAGAGCTTCATGCCACCTACGGCAAGCGGATTGCCGAGCTTGAGGCCCGCATCGCCCGTCTGGAGAAGGACTCCTCCAACTCGCACAAGTTTACCCGCCTCTGGCGGGCCACCTTCCAGTGACATCGTCAAGCCCAAGCCGCCCAGGCCGCCCCGCGTCGTCCAGCAAGTCGAATTGGGCGAGAAGCCCCTCGTCGTCACTGAGCACCGCGCCCTTACGTACTGGTGCCCGAATTGCCTGAAGATTGACCACGCGCAGCTGCCCGACGAGGTCAGAAGGGCCGGCCTGGTCGGCACGCGCCTGACGGCCCTTGTCGCCTGGCTCAAGGGGTCCGCGCACGCCTCCTATTCGACGATCCAGGCGCTGCTGGGGGACGTCCGGCCTTCGTAGCCGTAGGCTACTACGGCGGAGTAGGCTGCTGGGGGTGGGGCTCTCGAAGGGCCAGTTCGCCCGCCTTGTGGGCAAGGTCAGCCGTGCGCTCGATCCGGCCTATGCCGAACTCCGGCAGGCGCTGCCCATCGAGGCGCGCCTGAACTCTGCTTCGCCCTGCGTAGCGTGCTTCGCAGAGCAGGGCGGCCTACCGCAAGTACATGGGGGACGTGGGCGCCCAGGTGCAGTTCTGTCTGGCGCACCTGATCCGGGACGTGAAGTTCCTTACGACGCTGCACGGGCGCACGCGCAAGTACGGCGAGAGGCTCTTGGCCCGACTGCGCAGGCTCTTCGGGGTGATCCACAGGCGCGACCAGATGGGGGCGGAGCGGTTTCAGCGTGCCCTTCAGCGCGAGCGGAAAGCCATTGTGCACGCCGCCCGGCATCCTCCCTGGACCAGAGAGGCGCGCAACATGGCCGAGCGATTCCGCCGGCACGGCGACGCCTACTTTCGGTTTATAACGACGCCCGGGCTGGAGCCGACGAACAATCTGGCCGAGCAAGCCCTGCGCTTCGTGGTCATCGACCGGCGCATGACGCAGGGGACGCGCGGGCCGGCGGGCCGCGCCTGGTGCAAGCGCATCTGGACCGCGGTCGCTACCTGCCGTCAGCAAGGTCGCTCTCTGTTCGAGTTCCTTTACCGCGCCCTTGATACTCATTTCACCGGGCAGCCCGTGCCCTCCCTGCTTCCCCTTTGACGCAAAACCCGTGAACGGTTACGATTACAGGTGCAAGGTCTGCGGATACGTCTTCGAGCTTTTCCATGGCATGTCCG
>Ga0315541_1001968_pt1 | contig 17865 bp, 15 predicted proteins | sample SalMarSW160190MG_FD_203095 | JGI IMG/M metagenome (GOLD analysis project Ga0315541, IMG submission 203095) | Salt marsh sediment microbial communities from the Plum Island Ecosystem LTER, Massachusetts, United States - Salt Marsh Sediment SW1601-190 ...
AGGTACGAGTGAATCGTCATCGCCTGTTGATGCAGAGTATCATTGCAATGAGTATGCCGAGGTGCTACAGTGACATAATCACTGAACAATAAACCCTGACATTTTCCCTGGACAACGACATACACCCCTTGGTAGACTGCAAACAAGATTATACCCTTTTGGAGCATCCACCTAATCGGCCGGTTAGTGGCTCTAGGTAACAATCTAGCGAATTGTGTTCAAGCTTGGTGGGGAAGCCAATATCGAGGAGCAATGTGATGGAAAGTGAGCTGCTATTAGGTAGCCTTGTTTGTCCTGTAAACTAGCATCTCCCCTCCCTTACTTGAACGAGCCCAACATCGATTTCCCTAGAGCAAAGACGATTACGCTTCCACCCATGGAGAAGCATATTCGCCGCTGGTTAAACACACAATAAAGCCGTAAGGTTTGTCAACCCACCTGGTTATGAGCGGGAGATGAGGAAGCCCTCTGGGGCAAATGGCGACGGTAGGTGTGTTGAATATATGCCTTTCATGATGCTTGCCCATACCTAACTCAATTTCAGCCCCCAGATAATTTAAGTCATCAGGGTCAAGACCGACAAAAATCAGTATCTCCTCCTCAGGATGGACATGCGCTTCGCCTCCCCGGTTCCATGTGCCACACCGGCTGTAAAATCCCCAGGTAAAATTAACCTCAAACCCCTCCAGGTCCTTACCGTAGAGCCATACAACCTGATCGCCATTCCCCGGCCCCACGCCTCTTTCTGCAAAGTGCAGTACGCCAGAGCGGTCAGCGATAGACGAATAATCCAGTGGCGCATTGGCAGGTGGTCCGGCAGATTTTCGAGAATCTACCTCTTTCCAATCAATATAAGTAATCAGTCTTTTAACCAAGTGCCGGTATTTTAAGTCTGCCGTTTTAACCGCTTTTGCCTTTCTGGGAACTGAGGCAGCCTTGTAGTCGGCGGCCAGACCGATGGAGTAATGTACGATAGGTCTATCGACTCGTCTGAAGGTAACCGGCCCGTGCGGCATTCCTTTGGGGATAATTACTACAGATGGTTCGTTAAACACATGCTCTTCGGCTTCTTCACCAAGCTCTATCGATACCTCGGCGCCTAAATAGAGTATATTGTTATTATCGGTTCCGGCAAAAACCAAACATTCGTCATAAGGATGTATCACTGCCCCTTCGACGGGATGACACACGCCGGGTTCCTTAATGAATCCAAAGGAAAAATTGCCGTTATATCCCTCTAAATCCTTGCCTTCCATCCACACCCGTGGTTCAGGATATAACCCTGCCGGTCCCTTCTGAACAAGTAACGGTTTTACCAGATGCGCATACTCTTTCTCTGCCATTTTTAGTATCCCTTCCTTTGTTTATGTTATAGCTGGTGGCTGATTATCTCAGCTTTACCTCCTTTAGCTAATTATAGCAGAATGTCAACCATTAAAAGGAGTAGGGGAGCAGGTCAACCACCGGAAATCATCAAGAACCCTTAGAAACCAACAATAGGGCGGTTTGTTACATTGGGTAACAATTAAGTAAATTGTGTCTTTTGGAGAATTTTTATTGAGCATGATCCTGTGAGGAACCAAACCAAATTGTAATGAAGAACTGATAGACTATAGATATAGTCTACTGGCGATTCTGACAATATGCGGTTCAAGTCTAGTAACGTGGGCGGTACTGTACGATAGGTGGAACCTTTAAGCTGGTTTTTGCGATACAGGATTAGTTCAAGGTAAGGATAATTAACTTATTGGACGGGGAGATTGAGCAGAGTCGAACTTCCTTTGAATACATTGCTGAGTACGTCAATAACTGCTGGTCATCACCGTATACCTGATGCTAAATAGTAAAGGCACGACAAACAGATCGTGAAAAATCTAATCATAATCAGCCGGCTCATCCGGCAGCCCGCACGTTCCGTCACTGCATTCATTATCGGGATTTATTCGCGCGCCACCTATCAATAGATACGCTGGTTGCGTGGCCATAATCCGAAGCTTTCCATAAGGGGCTTGCCTCTCCGCCCACGACAATGATGTTGATATTGTCCGGATTATGATAGGGAGCTATCAGCTCGTCATCCGGGGCCTTTTTCCATGAAGCATAAGGTTCTACTCCTTTGTATGCCTGAGATGCTACCAACATGTCTATATAATCGGTTTTCCAGTATTGTCCCGCAGGCATCTTAATGTTCTGCGATAACCAGCGGCAGAAATCCTGCTTGGTATTAAAGCCCTCGTTCTCCTTTAAATTTCTGGCCACCAGCGGATCCATTATTAAGGTAGCCGCGGAATTAAGCGGGGGCATCACCGCTAACTGGATATTCAATTCCTCTCCCACTGACCGGTGGGAAGCTGCGCCGGTACTGTTGAGAAAAGACCATCCCCTGAAGATACTTACAACACTCTCTTCGGCCTTGAAACCTTTCCCAACATGAAAAGGCTCCCAAACGCTCCTCTCCTCATTCTCGGCAGCGCACATATTGTTGTAAGTATGATTATTCCCCTGGGAACTCCACAGGGTCTTTTTGGGCTTAGCAAATCCCTGGCAGATGCTCATCAATGTCCAGGCTCTTCCGATTACCGAATTTGCCATGTTTACCGCACTGTACGCGCCAATACCGGAGTTCATACCGATTTCATTGCGAATTGGCCCGTTCACCAAAAGCATAGCTTCAAAGGCTGTTGTCGAGGGCATAAGCGACGGTTGTTTTGTGGCTGCGATAGCCAGTATCACGGGAAAATACTCCGGCCTGGCGCCGGCCATGACCGCAATGACCGCGATATTGGAAACCGTGTACTTAACGAGTTCTCCGGTATCGAACCGGAATGATTCGCTCACCACCTCGTCCGGAGAAGCGCCGGTGCCCGCGAGCATTTTCTTCACCCGCTCCTCGGTAGGCAGTATGATGGGCAATCCGTCCGTCCAGCCTTTTTCATAAAATAGACGCTGTAAATTATCTTCGGTATCCGGTTCCAGGAGTACCTGGGGAGGTCCGGCTTTTACGGTTACAGGAGACTCGGGCTGCGACTTCTTTTGGCTCATTGGTTTGGTCAATACATCAAGTATTTCATTGATGACAGGTTTACCGGTATCGGGGTCATTGCCTACGATATATCTATCGAGGACTTCAGGAGACAGACCTATCACCGGATACGGCGTATATATGAAACTTAAAGAAGCGGCTCTCGGGTTACTCTTTGCAACGCTTTCCATCGTGTATGCTGAGACAGGAGCAACCGGGATACCATAGGACTGTTCAAGATTCGTACTACCTGCAGCGACCGCTGCAATACAGCCCGGTCAGCCGGCTACGCCAAGGACAACGGCATGGCCCTTTTCCTTAATTTCCTCCCAGAGGTCATTGTCATCGTCCGTGAACACCATACCCGGTTTCCGTTTTGGTATCGTGGTGACGGACGGCATGTGTTCGGCAAACCATTTCTGCAGTTGCAGCATGAATTCATAGCCGCCGCCGAAACCGATATCTACCAGATACACAGTTTTGTTTTCCAATGTATCCAACCGCTTGGCAAAAGAAGGTGAAGATGGCACAGGTCCACCCATACCCGGTGGAGGCCCACCCATACCCGGCGGCGGTCCACCCGTACTCTTCTGGACTCCAGCTTCAGGACTCATTACAGAAAATCGCACTTCAATTGACATTATATTCCTCCATTCGAATGTTCAGGGTTTTAGCTGCATCCTTGATTAAAAGGGCCCCCTGTCTTCTTTAACCCACGTTATATCCTGCCTGGCTTTCCCCCACCCGGATTCGGCTGCACCCCCGAAGGGATTATCGCCGCCCATGTGTTTCCTCATTTCTTCCATGCGCTTCTTCATCAACTCTTCCTGTTTTTTCATGCCTTCAGGAGTGGCATAATTGATGAGCCGCTCAAAGTTATCCCTCAACATCTTCTCCGGGTCCGGGGCCGGGATAATAAAGAGTTGCTCGTTTTCAATGCCCTTCTTAAGCAATTGTGCCAGCTCCACAGGTTCGATTCCTTGTGCATGAATAGAACGTAGAAAATCAATTGTCTTTTCATTTACATTATATCCGGTATTTTGTAAATGCTCTGGTCGTGTAAAAGTTGCTTCAGCTATATTTGATTTGATATTACCCGGGCACAGGACAGATACACCTATATTATAAGGCTTGAGCGCCTGGTAATAACACTCCATGAGACTGTTGACTCCGGCCTTGGCAGCCGAGTATGGAGTACACCCGGATGCTGCCATAAAACCTCCCATTGAGGAAGTCGTGGCGATATAACCGCCCTTACCGGCTTTTATCATGCGCGGCACGAATGTCACCAAACCGTTGATGACGCCACCCAGACACACACCCATCACCCAGTCATAATCTTCAAATGTCGAGGCTTCAGCCGGACCGAAGGTATTGACACCCGCGGTATTGAATAGCATCTGAGGTGGACTCCCGAATACCTTCTCTACCTCGTCTGCCGCCGCCGCATATGCCTTGCGGTCCGTAATGTCCAGTTGTATGGCGTGAGCTTCTACCTTTTTATCCCGGAAATACGCCATTGCCTCGTCCAAATGGTCCTGGCGAATATCCGCGATAACAACCTTGCAGCCTGCTTCTGAAAACACCTTTGCCTGACCGAATCCGGCACCGGAAGCACCTCCGGTTATAAATAAAATTTTACCAGCGAAATCTTTCATTATTTCCTCCTTTGCATTGTTAAATAGTTTAAAATGAATGGCAACATATTACAAATTCTGGGGGAAGGTCAGATATAATTATTAAACACTTGATATGAATAAGTTGAGTTGTGGATTTTTTCTATATAAGGTACTATAGAATATCACGGTAGAGCAAGAATTATATCTTAACCGTTTATACTAATAATTTTACTAAGAGGCCAGATTTCAAATACACTTAATATTAACCACATATCAAGATAACTATCAACATTAAAAGTGTTTTCATATCGAAAATCTGGGATGTTAGTTCTATAGAATATAGTGTACCGGTCGTCGTATAAGATTCTGTAATTCCATAGGACTCTTCATCCGCAGTAAAAACAGTTAGGAGAAAAAACATGGCAAGTAATAATTCAAAAATCACAGTGCTGGACCCCGGAGGCCAGCCCAGCGGCATCTTCGGACGGCGGCTTGACGTTGATTCACCAATCTTCGCTATTCACGACCCTGAAAACCAGCCGAGAGACACGGCAGAAGCCCTCGGGAAACGTAAAATGGCGCCGCGCCTTGATAACCTGAAAGGCAAAACCGTTTACCTGGTTGATACGGGGTTTGCCGGCAGCGCGGATTTTATGGAAGAGGTCCAAAACTGGTTTACACGTAACCGGCCCTCGGTGAAGACCGAGTTACGCCACAAGAAGACCAGCATGTTCACCGACGAACCCGAACTCTGGGCCGAGATTAAAAAAAGTGGTGACGCCGTTGTCTTCGGCGTCGGCGGCTGAGACGGCTGTTCGGCGAGTATCGCCGACTTTTCCCGGACGATGGAGGACGCCTATGGTGTGCCGACGGCCCCCATCGTTACTGCCCGTTTTGTGGACTACGTCCAGCGTGACAGCCGGAGTCATGGCATGAGCCTCCGCTACAGCTTCCCTCCCTACCCGGTCGGCTGGGTCTCCCGGGAGACGCTGCACGGCTATGTCGAGGGCAACGACCCGATTTCCGGCGTACCCCTCATGGAGGAGGTTATTTTCGCCCTCACTCAGCCGCTGACGGAAGCGGAGAAAACCTACAAGGCGGAAAAAAGACCAGAGCGGCCGCGGCTGCTCGAACCAGATACCGAAACTAACTTACACCGCCTTTTCCTGGAAAACGGCTGGACTGATGGCCTGCCCATTGTCCTGCCGACCGAAGAGCGCGTGGAGGAGATGCTTACCGGCACCGACCGCGGCCCCCAGGAAATCGTCGGCATGATGTCGGTGACCACCCACGAGGAGAGGCTCCAGTATACGGTGGAGAGAGTTGCAGCTATCGCCGTCATGGCCGGTGCCAGGCAGGAGCACTTTCCGGTCATCCTGGCGCTGGGCGCCTCGGGGCGGCCCTCCATGCCCAGCTCGACGTCTTCCTTTGCGAGCATGATGGTAGTAAACGGCCCTGTCCGCGATGAAATCGGCATGAACTACGGCCTCGGCGCCTTAAGCCCGGTCAATTACGCCAACGCCGTTATCGGCAGAGCCTGGACCCTGATGAGCATTAACTTCGGGGACGTCCGGCCCGGCGCCACGTTCACGGCCAGTACCGGAACCACTATCAATTACAACAACATGTGCTGCGCGGAAAACGAGGAGTTGAGCGTCTGGGAGCCTTTCCACGTGCGTAAGGGCTTCAAACGCGATGAGAGCACGGTCAGCCTTTTCCGCGGCTGGACTGTCCTCGGTTTTAACACCGGCCCGGTCCAGCGAATGCTGGAGGTTATGAAAAGTCTCAGCGGCCCCTTCGGCGGCGCGTTTACGTTCGTCATCGACCCGCTGGTAGCCAAGAGTCTCAAGAAGGAAGGCTATGACGACCCCATGAAACTCAGCGAGTGGCTCGTGAATGAGATGAATCCCCGTTTCAAGCGTCCGGAGATGGTGAACTTCATCGTCGTCGGCGGGGAAATGAACCCGGTGTGGGTTACTACCGATTTCTCCTATTTCCAGACGGCAGTCGTAGACCCGTGGATACCCGCGGCCGGCATCCGCCATGATGAAAAGCCGCTCCGCATGCCGGAGGCAGTTGCCTGTGCCGACGGCTCCTGCGGGATTTCCCGCTAAAACCGGTTACATTAATACTTGGTTACGGGAGTGAAAGAAAATGGAAAACATTGAAGGGAAAATAGCCTTTATCACCGGCGGTGCCAGCGGCATCGGACTGGGCATCGCCAAGGTATTCGCTAAAAACGGCATAAAGGTCGTCATCGCCGATTCACGGCAGGACGCCCTAGATGAAGCGATGGCCTATTTCAAGGAGACCGGCGAGCCTGTCCACCCTATCAAGCTGGATGTCACCGACCGCGTTGCCTACGCCAAAGCCGCTGATGAAGCGGAAGCCGTCTTCGGGAAGATACACGTGCTGGTCAATAACGCCGGCGTAGCCTCCGGCGGCCCGCTGCAGAACATGACCTTCAAGGACTGGGACTTCAGCATCGGCGTGAACATCACCGGTGTCGCCAACGGTCTCGTTATCATCCTGCCGCGTATCCTCAAGCATGGCGAGGGTGGCCATGTGGTTGCCACGTCTTCCACGGGCGGTATTGCCGCTGTCGGTGGGGCTGGCATTTATTGCACGACGAAGTACGCCGTGGCAGGGATGATGGAGTGCTTGGCTACGGACCTTCAGGATACAGGTATCGGGGCGTCGGTACTCATCCCCGGTCCAACGACGACTAACCTTGGCCCCTCTACCTTTGCCAACCGCCCGGAGCACCTGAAGAATGAAGGACAGGAATGGTCCCCACGGCGCCCGATGTCCGATTTCTCCGTTTTCATGGACCCCGTCGAAACCGGAGAGCGTGTCCTGCGAGGTATCAAGCGGAACGATATCTTCATCCACACCCATTCCGAGTTTCGGGAAGGCTATATCGTCCGAAACGAGGCCATCATTCGGGCCATCCCGGACGAGCTCCCGAACGAAAAGCGACGCGACGTCATCAAGAAGTTCGGGACGCTAATATATAATCCCATCTACGAACGACAGACCACGCCCGGACCGCCGGACTGGAAGATGGACTGATATCTATACGTTATAGCTACAAGACAAATAAAGAGACAATCCCTTCTGAAGCATGTCTTATAGCGTGAGGTCAGGTAAACTAGAAAGTTGTAGAGGATATGCAAGCATAAAACCCGAGGTGTTAATCGAATAAATCACTTTAAACGATAATCGGTAAAAAAATATTTTTTCTATACTCCGGGGGGACTCAAACCCCCGGCCTCTTGCGTGTAAAGCACCCTTGAGAGATTACTTCACCGTCAGGTTCATCGCCATGACACCATGATATCATCTACCGCGGTATTTTTTAATGCCTTCACCGATGGGGTGGGACATCATGTAGAATATCTGCTTGGTGATATTGCGGATTATCATCGGGCCTTGCTCCACGTTGGGGGGGATATACGCCCCAAAGCTTTTATTGATAATATGCTTCTCACCGCCGATCCAAAGCTCGACTTCGGCGCACAGGTCGGTGATGTCATCGTAGTTCATAGCATTGAAAACAATAGACGTGCCGTGGGGCAGGATATGCGCGTCCATCATCATCTGTCCCGCTTTTGACTTTTCGCCCGGCAAGAGCCACCTCGTATCGCAGCCGAACTCAGCATCGGGAATGACAGTCTCGTCGATGTAGGCTATAGGGCGGGTATATTTGGGGTCGGTCTCGCGCATATAAGGAGGCATCTTTCCGTGGGGTTCATTACCGTAGACCATGTATTTTGCGTATTTAAACGGGCCGGTTTTCTTGATTTTGGGCATCTCCTTCTGCTCGGTTGTTGGATCGGGCGTTTCTTCGTCTTTTTCTCTCGTGTACACGCCGCCCGGTCCGGAGGTCCAGTGGCAAACGGGCTGGCTCGTGACCCTGCCGCCGGCACCCCGGGTGGGCATGTGCGGCATATTGGCCGGGATATAGGCGACCCAGCTTCTGTCCAGGGGTATTTCTTCGTCCTGCATCAGCATCCCCATGGCGCTGGTGTCCTCCGGGTGGTCAGGGTCGGTGCCCCACCAGGAGAGCAGTTCGGGGAAGTCGTGAACATGGGGGAACATTGCCGGAGTCTGTAATCCCCGCTTCATCAGTTCCTCCCAGGATATCTGGTTCGGGTAGGACGGGGGCCATATCCAGGTGGACTCGCCGTAGTAGGCGCCCGGGATAACCTCGTCGTCAATCCAGAGGACATGCTCCATACTGATGCGTCTGCCTTCAGCCGCGAGCTTATCTCTTTCTTCCGGGGAGGGGCCGGGCAGCATGTGCCTTTTTTTTAGTTCCGTGCAGATATAGTTGTCGTATTTAGCCATTTTTCATCCTTCCTAGTATTTACTATCAATATATAAGAATCGGTTTTAAGGGACTCTTGATAAAAGGCGAAGACCGCTTGCCTCCTTTCTAGACGTTATTATATATAATTTCTTAACTCGGCTTCAAAGTTATAATAATATAGCTTTCCAACAGGCAGACGCCAATAATTCCAGGAAACCCAAAAAGTAACGAAATGTCATCATTTGGTTATTGATAAAGCCTTCTTGTTATTAATTGCATTACAATAGCAGTCACCAGCAAGAGCACCAATACGGAAAAGGCAGCGGTAACGTTGATGAAAGAAACGCCGATGACCAGCAGAAAGACAGGCGAATACCCGATTAAAATCAACTTATCAACCTTTACCCACCTACGGCTAATATCGCTATCCACCAGGTGGTACTTACCGGTAGCGTATGTCCAGATTATGAGTCTCATAACAAGGGCAAGTAATACATTGCTTGCGTATATAACTATCGAAAGCTGTTCCGTTCCGTAGTTCCCGATAAGGGACGTGGAAAAAGGTATCAGGGCGACGAACATCAGGAAAACTATATTTAACCATACCAGTGCACTATCGCAACGCTTGATAGAATGAAAGGAACGGTGATGTAGAGTCCAGAGGAGGCCCAGCACTATAAAACTCAGTGCGTAGCTGTACAACTTGGGCCATAGTTCAAGTAGCCTCCTGGGCAGTTCCGCCTGCAGCGATGGGTGCACTATCTCCGGGATAGTAATCTCCAGTACCAGCAAGGTCATTACGATAGCGAATACACCATCCGTCAAGGCTTCAAGGCGGTTTGGAGTGAATACAGTGGCTGACACTCTTTTTTTAATTTGGCTCATATCTCAACCCCCTTTTTTAAATAATATGCTACTTCTCAGTATTCCAAAATCAACACATTATACTATTAACAAATAAGGGGGAGCTAATCACTCCCCCTTTCCTTATTTTATTCTTATTTTGCCAATCTCGATGGTGGGCGGTACAGGACTTGAACCTGTACTGGCCGCCGGCGCCTGATGTTAAGATACCTGTTACGTCAACTCAAGAAGTGGTATCCTTTATAGGGGCAGGTCAAAGAAATTCTAAACCTGCTTAAAATCATATACAGGCTTTAAGTAAAATTGTAGTATTATTAAGCTAAATAAATCCCGTTAAATATAAATAACGCAATGTAAGCCTAAAAGGAGGGACGTTAGTTTATGCTGCAAACAAAAAAAGATGAGTTAGTAATGGAGGAAGTAGTAAACCTTGTTGTCAACGGGGATTCGTACAAAATGAGCGTACAGTCGAACTGGACGTTAGCCCATGTGCTCCGTGAAAAACTCGGCTTAACGGGTACCAAGGAATTTTGCGGACAGGGCGCGTGCGGCGCCTGTGCCGTCATCATAAATGGGAGGCCAATCCTGTCATGCATGACACTGGTTATAGAGTGCAATAACATGACCGTAGAGACCGTGGAGGGAATCGCCAAAGCAAACCATCCACTAATCGAAGCATATGTAAAACACCACTGTATGCAGTGTGGTTTCTGCACTCCAGGCTTCATAGTCACTGCCAAAGCATTACTGGATAAGAACCCTAACCCAACGGAAGATGAGATAAAGGAAGCTCTTGTGGGCAATCTGTGCAGGTGTGGGACATATCCCCAGCATATCAAAGCAGTTCTAGAAGCAGCCCAAAAATTGCGTGGAGGGTAATGAACATGAACAATGAAGAAATGTCCAGGATGTTAGAGTCATTCGATAACTTAAAGGCGGATAAATATCCCCTCAAGAAGTACAACAATATAGGGAAACGTGGTGTACGCCGTATAGACGGGGTTGAGAAGGCGAGTGGAGCGGCTAAATATACGATTGACGTGCAACTACCGGGAATGCTTCATGGTAGATTCCTTACATGCCCCTATCCTCACGCCGAAATAATAAGCATGGACACCAGCAAAGCCGAAAAGCTACCCGGTGTCAGGGCTATATTGAGATACGATGACCCGGAGCTGCCGGAAACGGCATCTTTGGGCGGGCACGAACCGTTCCCCACTACTGTTCTTCCTGGAGTGGCTCACTTCCAGGGGGAAGAGGTGGGTGCCTTTATAGCTGCCGATAGCGAAGAGATAGCTGAACAGGCACTGAAGCTGATAAAGGTGGAATGGAAGGAACGCCCCTTTGTCCTTGACCCGGAACAGGCATTACTGCCGGATGCTCCCCTGACAAACCCTGAAGCACTCCCCAACGGGAATCTCGACCCGGAAAGCACATATATTGAAAAGCAAGGTGATATTGAGAAAGGTTTTGCCGAAGCTGATAAGATAATTGAGTTCAAGTTCACACAGGGACTTAATACCTGGATTGGACCGGAACGTCCCTGCGGCGTATTTCGATGGAATGGAGAATACCCGGAGGTCTGGGTTAAACAACAGCGCCCTCATATTTCCAAACGTCATATAGCGACCTGGTTCGGCGGCATCCCGATGAATAAGATTGATATCCATTGTCTTTATCAGGGTGCCAGTTTCGGCGGATGGAGCCAGGTCTCGTGGAATTTGGGAGGGCACTACTGTGCGGCACTCCTGTCCAAAAGAACCGGCAGACCTGTTAAGTGGACTTTCACTAGGCGGGAAGACTTCTATGGTGGTGAGATGGATGAAGGAGTCTACTATTATAAGGTTGGCGCTAAACTGGATGGTACGATAACAGCTATCCAGGCCAGAGCCGTGGTTACCAACCAATTCCTGCCAGTATTTGGTATTGTTAAGCATTTTATTGACAACACCAAGGTTCCAAATATATACGGCAGGACAGAATCAGTAATGATAAATAAAGGGCCCACGGTGGCGACACGTTGTGAACAGAACTCGAACTGCCACAGTATGACTCAGGTATTCAGCCGTGTCGCGGAGGCGCTGGGGCTCGACCCGATAGAGGTAGCACTCAAAAATGACGGTGCCGAAGGCCATGATATGACTTGGCTAGACAAACGCAAGGCAGATATGGGATTCCAGGTTAGAGACAGCCTTAAGGAGTGTGTCGAGAAGGGGAAGGCGGCTATTGAATGGGATAAGAAATGGCATGCGCCGGGAACGAATAAACTCCCGAATGGCAGAATGCACGGGTTGGGCTTTAACTGGACGCATGAGTGGGACGATTCCGGTGGTTCCAGTGAGGTAGCCATTTACATTGAACGCAATGATGGTACAGCCACTATTCTGGGGTGCCGTTCTGATATTGGCGTTAATGCTGAAACAGCCTATTGCCAGATCGCTGCCGATGAATTGGGCCTTCGCATGGAAGATGTTCGTTTTAAGGGACAAATGGACGCCGGTTTCTTCACGATGACACCCGATACCTCCACCAATATGTCCATTAATGGCTCGGCAGTAAGACATTGCGCCCGGCTTTTGAAGAGAAAGATCCTTGAATTGGCAGTAGCACCCAGAGGAGTGACTCAACTAAATAGCTTCCCGCCGGCTTTCCCGGATACGCAACCTGAAGAGCTTGATATCAAGGATAGCCTCATCTACGAAAAGGCAAATCCATCAAACAGAATGACACTGGCGGAATTTATCGGGCCGAGCGGGGCCATGGGCCCGCTCCTCTCCGCCATTGGAGAACCCGTTTGGGCCGGTAAAGAAGGTATTGATTATCCTTTGCGTCTCACGCCGCCCATCTTTGAACATGCCTGGCATGTCCAGCGGGGGACCTACATCGGCGTGCGCCTCCGTCTGTGCCGGCAGGCGCATTTCATGGAAGTCGAGGTAGATACCGAAACCGGCGAAGTTGATATAACGCGTATGGCTACGGTCAATGATGTCGGTAAAGCGATAAGTGTGGAAGGTTGTGAGGGGCAGCAGTATGGCGGAGCTATCATGGCCGCCGGAAGAGGCCACAGCGAGGAAATAGTCCACGACCCGAATACGGGAGTTATGCTCAACGGTAATCTTTTGAACTACAAAATCCCGACTATGCTGGATGTTGGGCCGATTGATACCGCTCTCGTGGAAACCGGCATGGGTTATGGCCCGTACGGACTTGTCGGCATCGGCGAGGACGTGGCCACAGTTATGCCTACTCTCATAGGCGCTGCTATTCACAATGCCATCGGCAAATGGATAGATAGCTACCCGGCAACTCCAGACAAAGTGCTCAAGGCGCTGGGAAAAGCGTAAGAATGTATAAATTTTTTTTGGAGATCTGACAAATGAAGAAATTCAAACACATAAATGCAGGTTCTTTGGAAGAGGCAACATCAGTACTCAAGGCCTACGGGGAAAAGGCTAAAATTATCGCCGGCGGCACGGATATTTTAGGCGAGATGCAGGACGCCATATTACCGGATTATCCCGAGGTTATCGTCAATATAAAGAGCATTGCAGGCATGGACTATATCATGGAGGACAACGGGGTGCTCCGCATGGGTGCTTTAACGAGGCTGGAAGACATAGCTAGGGATAAGGTAGTAAGAGAAAAATATTCCGCACTGGCTGAGGCATCCGGCAGGACGGCTTCTCCGCATATCAGAGAGATGGGTACTCTGGGCGGCAACATCTGTCAAAGCAACCGGTGCTGGTACTACTGGGTCCCCGATAACAGGTTCTACTGCCTGAGGAAGGGCGGTAAAACGTGCTACGCCCTGACCGGTGATGCCAGATATCACTCTATATTTGGAGGCACCAGAGTATATCGTACACCCTGCTCTGCGGAATGCCCGGCCAACGTGGAAATACCTGACTATTTAAGCCAAATCAGGGAAGGCAACCTTGTTGAGGCCGCCAAAATCCTTCTTGAGGCCAACCCCCTTCCCGCCATAACAGGGAGAGTCTGCCCGCATTTTTGCGAAAACGATTGTAATCGAGATAGCTACGATGACCCGGTTTCCATCAGGTGTATCGAACGCTTCATGGGTGATTATATCCTCGAAAACTCGGACGTAATGGTTGAACCCCCACAAACTGAGTCGAAAAAACATATCGCTATTATAGGTTCTGGTCCCACAGGACTTTCGGCTGCCTACTACCTCCGCCGGACGGGCCATGCCGTGACCATTTTTGAGAACATGGAAAAGCCAGGTGGACTGCTTACCTACGGTATACCACCGTACAGGCTCCCCAAGGATGTCATCAATAAGCAGATTGAAGTTCTCCAAAAAACGGGTATCCAGTTGAAGCTTAATGCTAAGGACATCAAGGTAGATGAACTCGCTAAAAGCTTTAATGCCGTATTCCTGGCGTGTGGTGCCTGGAAGGAGCGGCGCTCGGGAATAAAGGGAGAGCAGTTTATGATGTCCGGGATGGAATTTTTGAGAAACTCCAACACCGGTATCAGGAAAGTCCCCGGCAAGAAAATCGCCGTAACTGGCGGAGGCAACGTTGCCGTAGATGTCGCCAGGACTCTCTTAAGGCTTGGAGCAGAACCGGAGGTCTTATATCGACGTGGCCGGGGGGAAATGCCCGCCCTGAAGGAGGAAGTAGAAAAAGCTGAGCAGGAAGGCGTTAAAATCCAGTTCCTCACCCTGCCCGTCGAGGCGTCAAGAAATGATGGTAAGATAGCCCTTACGTGCACGAAAATGGAACTTGGGCCTCTCGACGAGACGGGAAGACCGCACCCGATTCCAATAAAAGGCTCGGAGTTCACCACCGAGTTTGATGCCGCCATAGAGGCACTCGGGGAAGAACCGGATTTATCTATCGTCCCCGAAGGGCTCCGCAATGGTCTTGAGCGTCTCAAAGCCGAGCCTTCCACATATTCCCTGGGTGACAACTTCTTTGCCGGAGGGGATTTCATCAAAGGGCCGTCAACGGTGGTTGAAGCTATGACCGCCGGGAGGGAAGCCGCCAGTTGCATCAATCAATATCTTGGGAATGCCAAAAAACAAAGCGGAGGAAAAAATATTAAGAGTGAGAAATTCAATAGTGCTTACCTTCAGAGAATAAACCGGGTCGCTACCCCGGAACTCCCCACGGCGGAAAGAATCAAAAGCCTGGACACTGAGGATATTAATGGTCTGGACATGAATGCCGTCGAGACAGAGGCGAATAGATGTTTCAACTGCAGTTGCGTGGCTGTAAATTCATCAGACATGGCCCCGGCCTTGATAGCTATGGACGCCAAGATTAAAACCACAAAAAGAATTATTGAAGCAGGGAAGTTCTTCACGGTAGAAGGCGATAAGACTACGGTACTGGAGGATGATGAAATAGTCGTAGAAATTGAGGTCCCGGCACCCAGTTCGGGCACTAAATGCAAGTTCATCAAGTCCGCCATCAGGAAGTCGATAGACTTCCCCTTAGTCAGTTGTGCGGCAGCAATTGACTGTGAGAATGGACTGGTTAAGAGCGCCAGGATAAGTTTAAATGCGGTGTACAACACGCCTTACAGAGCTGCCAAAGCCGAGACTTACATTAAAGGTAAATCAATTAATGAGCCGACTGCCGAGACGGCAGCTAATAAGGTAACCGCGGATGCATTTCCATTACTGAATAACAGGTACAAGATTCAAATAGCCAGGGCACTTATTAAGAGAGCTATATTAGCCTGCGGCTAGGTAATAAAACTGAAATGGGTATTAAGTTAAATATTTTCTATCCCCGTTTAAAACAGTTTATTACAGACCCTGACTCAGTCGAGGTTAATGGCAGTACCGTCGGTGAATGCCTGGACGATTTGGTAAGACATTTCCCTGGCACCAAGAAATGGCTATTTAACGAGCCGGGGCAATTGCTCAGGCACGTATATGTTTACGTAAATGCCGAAAGTGCCTTTAAGGCAGACATGGCGGCACCGGTAAAAGACGGGGATACACTCATTATTGCTGCCTTAATTACGGGAGGATAGAACTTCTGGTATAACTATAAAGCAGTTTAAGAAATAGAAATGAATACCAACGAACACCTTACCAGAACTATATGCGAACTGCTTAGCCGGGGCTCGCCACTGGTACTGGCATCTATCGTGAAACAGGAGGGTTCCGCTCCAAGGCACGCTGGAGCCAAGATGGTTATCGATGTAGATGGCAGGAGCTACGGCACCATCGGTGGCAGCCTGATGGAAGCGGACGCTATCAAGGAAGCAAGGTCGGTTTTTACCAGTGGCCGGTCGAGACTTATCGAATTCGACCTCACTGAGCAGAATGTGAACATCTCGGGGATGATTTGCGGCGGCAAAGCCATGGTAATGCTGGAATACCTGGGGGCTACGCAGGAAAATATTGATTTCTTCCGTAGCCTGTACGATGCCGTGATAAACGGCGATGATTTTACCTTTATCACACTGTTTAAAGAAGACGGCCAGGCTGTGTCTGATATCGGTCATTGCCTGCTTTCCAGCGACGGCAAAGTAGCAGGAGAGTGCCCCTTATCAGAGGCGGATTTAGAACAGCTGATAACCAGAGTACACGCTACTCATATGGCCACGTCCGTTCGCTTAGAAGACTGGCAGGTGTTACTGGAGCCGATGCATAAGACCAAAACGCTGTACTGTTTCGGTGCGGGGCATGTCGCCAGGCCGACAGCCCATATAGCGGTGCTGGTGGGTTTCCGTGTGGTCGTGGTTGATGACCGTGCCGAGTTCGCCAATGCAGAGCGTTTCCCCGATGCCGGGAACGTTCGCGTTATTGATGATTTTAACCATGTCCTTAAGGATTTTGATATAGATGCGGATTCATATATCATTATTGTTACCCGTGAGCACCTGTATGACCGCGTTGTCCTGGAGCAGGCATTGAAGACAGATGCCGGCTATATCGGGATGATTGCCAGCCGGAGGAAAAGAAACGCTATCTACCAGGCGCTTCTGGCCAGCGATGTAAAAGAAGAGGAGTTGGCGCGAGTGCATTCTCCCATCGGATTGGATATTGGTGGCGAGACACCAGAAGAGATTGCGGTGAGCATTGTCGCGGAACTGATTCAAGAACGTGCGAGGCAATATACATGAAGACCAAGCGTTATGCTGCTATTGTCCTGGCTGCCGGGTTTTCGCACCGTATGCAGCAATTCAAACCTCTACTATTACTCGGAAAAGAGACGATATCGGACTACCTGATGGCCACGTTTTTGCAGAACGGGGTCGAGGTTTATCTGGTGGCCGGTTACCGGCAAGACGAACTGCGTGCCGGTATCAAAACTGGGAATATTCAAATCGTAGAAAACCGCGACTATCAACAAGGTATGTTCAGCTCCGTTCAGGCGGGGCTGCGTTCTCTCAAGAGTGATTATCAGGCAGCCTTTATCGCCCCGGTAGATACCCCTCTGGTACATTCCAAAACCATCCAGAGCCTGCTGAGAGCTGTGGAAGAGCACCCGGGCAAGGTGATTCATCCCGTGTTCAATCAAAAGCGGGGGCATCCGCCCCTTATCCCGGCAAATATGTTCCCGGCGATTTTGGGATGGCAGGGAGATGGCGGCCTGAAATCCGTTCCTCATTTTTATGACGATACAACCGTCGAGATTAACGTGCCGGATAGCAACATACTCTTTGACGTCGATGAACCCGCCGACTATGAGGAGCTTTTAGAGCGTTTTCAAAGCCTTGAAGCATCACCGGAAGTAGAGCGTAGATAATTGTTGTAGAATATATATAGACACATATTGCAGAAAAATATAAAACACTGGATAGACAGTCTCTGGCCAATAAGCGTAAAAAGGGGTAAGGAGGTAATGAAATGGCTGTAGTAACATCAGTCCCCAATTTTTTACCTCTTAATAGTTGCCCTTCTTGGCTAACCGGGAGAGCCAAATAGTTGAGGAATGTGTAGAACGTCAGCGATAATGGGACACAAACAGGGCCACTAAAACCGTACACTTTAGACGGGGTGGCATGAGCTCCTGAGAGGTAGTAGACTAACCTCAATATAGAAAGGAGCGAGTCATGTCCCA
>Ga0315541_1001969_pt1 | contig 17860 bp, 16 predicted proteins | sample SalMarSW160190MG_FD_203095 | JGI IMG/M metagenome (GOLD analysis project Ga0315541, IMG submission 203095) | Salt marsh sediment microbial communities from the Plum Island Ecosystem LTER, Massachusetts, United States - Salt Marsh Sediment SW1601-190 ...
CCCTCGCGGTCGAAGCGTTCCGCCGCGAAGTAGCGGCCTCCGTCTCGCGTCTCGAACAGCGTCGTCGAAGGAACCTTCACGCCGGCCGCCTGCGCCATGAGGGCGTATGCCGCCTCGACCGCGCCGATGTCGGGGGCGTCTTCCTTCGCGGGGAATTTGACGAGGAGGTGGCGGTAGCCATCGGGCAGGTCGGAGGTTCCGGCGGTGATTCGTCCGTCATCGCGGACTCCGACGAGCACCTTCGGACGCGCGCCGCCCGGAGAGCCGCCCGCGATGCGCAGAGCCGGCAGAACCTCCTCCGCACTCCCCTCCAGAACCCGCTCCGCCTGGCGCGCCAGCGCGTCCAGGTCGATCCAGAGGATCTCCTCCTCGGCAGTCGTCGTCGGGGGGTGGTAGGTGAACGCGCCCATACCACGCGTGCCGATGTAGGCCAAGCGATCGAGCACAGACACCGTAGCCGGATCCAATCCCCGCTTCTTGAACTCGCGGTCCATGAGCAGGAGACCCCAGCCGTCAGGTAGGGAGTCGTTGAATACGCCGAACACTTCAGCGAAGTCCCGTTCCGCATGCTCGAACAGCCCCGGTCTCACGGGGAGCTCGAATGGCGACATGGGCAGGGGCGCGTCCAGGAACGCAGCATCGTACTCGAAGTAGATGCGCCGCTCCTGCTCGGCGAGAGTGCCTACAACAACCTGCTCGTCCCCCCAGTCCAGTCGTACCTCAAGTCTGCGCATCGCGTCGCTTGCCTCGTTTGCGTGCTTGCGGCTCCGCTCGTTGCTCCAGCTCAGCCAAGGACTGCGCAGGAGAGCGGACGAAGATCTGGTCGAAACCCGCGCGAGTATCCAGGATCGCCGCGAGCTTGAGGAGGCGCTCCAAGGATATGTGCCCGGTACGCTCGAACCGCCGGTAGGTCGCCAAGGCGAGGCCGGCACGCTCGGCGACCTCCTGCTGAGTCCAGCCGCGATCCAGGCGCAGCGCCTTGACCCGACGGGCCAGCATGCGTGCCATGTCGCGCGGGGTTTGGAGTTCGCTCGGCAACATGTTGTCAGTTATCCTCCCTGTGCGGCCGTAACCGACAACATAATACCCCTTCTCCGCGCGATCGGTCAAACCCGACGGGGCGCGCCTGAACGCGAAGACGGCGGAGGTCCTGCGACGGCGCTGGGGCTGAGCAACGCCCGCACGAGGGTCCCCTCCCGCAATTCCAATGTTCCACCCCCCGCATCAACCTCGGGGGTCACCGCCGCCCGCTATGGCACAAAGGAAGAAGATTGAGCAGAATCTTCCATCTTCAGATCTCCCGCTCCCCGCAGCACCCCGGGGGTCCCGTGGCGCTGAACATCAAGAGCGACGAGGCGGACCGCCTGGCCCGGCAGCTCGCCCAGGTCGCCGGCGAGAGCCTCACCGAGGCCGTGACCCAAGCGCTACGTGAGCGCCTGGCGCGTCTGGAGGGACGCCGCCGCCGCCGGGGTCTGAGGGAGGACGTGGCGCGGATCCAGGAGCGCGTGGCGGCGCTGCCCAGGCTCGATCCCCGCACCGACGACGAGATCCTCGGCTACGACGGCTCGGGGCTCCCGGCGTGACCTCCGTCGTCCTGGACACTTCGGCCCTCGTCGGCATCCTCCAGAACGAGCCCGAGGCGTCGTCCGCCGGGCACCGAACTCCCTTCCCCTCGCCGGCGGGTTCCACGGCCTGCCGGTGGGGGAGTTGGGGTAGGAGCTGAGCGCTCCCCTACCCCTTCACGATCCAGCGCGCTCCGCCCGGACGGGTGGCGGCGGCCTGCGCCTCGGGGATTCGGTGAGCGCCACCGACTTCATCTCGGCGTCGTTCGCCTTGGTCGCGGTGGCGTCGATGACCTCCCACACGTTCACGCCCAGCCGGTCCGAGATGATGAGGAAGAAGTCCTTCTACGTGAAAGGGTCTGGATGTCACCGCACCGGCCGGGGCCCCACGGGGCCCCTCAGGGCCTGGCCAGGCGTTTCGGGAGATCCCGGGGCGCGAGGAAGACATGGGCCCGTCCGCGCCTGGACTTCACGAGGATGCCCTTGGCGGCCAGATCCACCAGATCCGCGCGCGCCGTGTTGTTCACCACGCGGTGGCTCGTCTCGTGGGACCGCACCGTGTACTCGAACCCAGGGTGACGCAGGGCATGTTCCAGGAGCTTCACCTGGCGGTGGTTCAGGTCGTGACGCGCACGGATCTCCGACTCCACCTGTCTCGTGGCCGAGATCTTCTGACGGACATAGTCTGTGAGTGCCTCGATGCTGCGGATGAGTACGTCGAGTTGGTGGTCGACGAAGTAGGTGAGATCGCCGTCGTCAGTCTCTGTGTGGAGGTACGCCCTCGCGTACCTGGCCGGCGCCTCCCGCAGGACGCGGGAGATCGAAAGGAACTTGGCCAGAGGATAGCCGTGGCGAAGCATGGACCAGTAGTACAGGGCCCTGGCGACCCGGCCATTGCCATCTACGAACGGGTGGTCGAACCCCACGATGAAGTGCAGGATGATGGACCGCAGGGCGGGGTGCAGCCAATCCTCCGGCGTGGTGCCGTTGGCGAAGGCGAGGAGGCGCTCCATGCGGGCAGGGAGTTCCTCCGCAGGCGGCGGCACGTGGGCGGTTTCGATGGAGTGGATCAGTTCCACCACGACCTGGTCATCGCGCGTGCGGAACACTCCCGCCTTGGTCGGATCGTCCAAGGTCCCGTCCACGAGGATGCGATGGAGCTCGAAGATCGTGTCGGCGGTGAGCGCGTGCTCGGCAAGCTCCTCGATCCGCTCCATGGCGACGAAGTTGTTCAGGATCATGCGCTCGCTCCTGTCGCGCGGGGGGCGACGTTCGCGGATCATGTCCTTGGCCTTCGCGCGGGTCGTGGATGCGCCTTCGAGCTGACTCGACCGGATCGCCTCCTCGATCAGGGAGTTCGTCAGCAGGTACCTGCGGCCGTGGGCATCCACCATGGCCTGCACGTCCGAAGGCGGTCCGGTTCTGCCGAAGCTCTGGTCGATCTGATGGAGGCGTCGGCGAACGGATGGAACGTGCACCAGTGAGAAGGGCCTCCCGGCCTTGTCAACGAGCGGGGTCTCCTCGGCTACGCCGACGCGCGAGAACCGGATGCCGAGCCACCACTCCTGAAGGCTGAGGTCCGCGGGAGGTTGCCGGTGCCTGAGCTTGTCCCAGTGGAGGTACTCGTCCCCCACGAGGGGCCTGCCGTGGGCCAGGGCGGCCGCGATCCGGTCCTCACGAACCACCTCCAGGAGGCGGGCGAGGCTCGGCGGGGTCTCCGGCATCTTCATGGGCGTTTCCTCACAAACTCGCAATTTGATATCAATTGCTAGATCGCGTACCCCGCCTTGTCAACCCTGGGCTCCGGGCCTTCTCAGGAGGTCACCCGGCCCTCTGCCCCGGCCAGGCGTTACGACGGCTCGGGGCTCCCGGCGTGACCTCCGTCGTCCTGGACACTTCGGCCCTCATCGGCATCCTCCAGAACGAGCCCGAGGCGGGCCCGGGTGTTCGTGATCGTGAGCCCTGCCGCGCTCGTCCGCTCCAAGCACGCGAGCTGGGGTAGCGGCGGTTCGAGGAATTCGCTTGACCCATGCGGCCACTTTGGACAGGACTTAGATTCGGCACATGAATTCGCGTCCTCTCGATACCGATCCCGGTAGTTGGTCCGAATACGTGGCTGTGCTGGACCGCATGGACGGTCCGGCGCGCCTTCGGGCTGCGGCTGAGTTGAGTGATGCGGTTCGCAAGGTGCGCCTGGCGGGGATCCGCGCACGTCATCCTGAGCTGACCGGGCGGGAGATCGTCGCCCGGTTGGTCTCGGAGGACTACGGGGTCACCCTGCCCCCGACGCCGTGAGCCTGACGGCGTTCCTTCGAAAGGTCGTCGAGATCCTCGACGCCGCCGGTGTGCCGTACATGCTGACCGGCTCTCTAGCGTCAGCCTATTACGCAGTGCCAAGGGCTACCCAGGACCTGGATGTGGTCATCGAGGCCGAGGACGCCGGGATTGCCCAAGTTGCCGATCAGCTCCGGATCGCCGGTTGCTACGTTGACCTGGATGCCGCGCTGGAAGCCAAGCGCACACATGGTCAGTTCAACGCAATCGAGCCGACGTCCGGATGGAAGGTCGATCTGATCATCCGAAAGGACCGCCCCTACAGCAGGGTCGAGTTCGAACGACGGACACGCGTCTCGCTGCTCGATGTAGGGGTTGCGATAGCGAGTCTCGAAGATGTCCTGATCGCGAAGCTAGAGTGGAGTTCCCTTGGGGACTCCGCTCTTCAGCGACGGGATGTGCTTCAGCTCCTGGAGCGGACTTGGGAACGGCTCGATCATGCCTATGTGGAGAGGTGGGTCGCTGAATTGGGGCTCCAATCCGAATGGGAGAGGGCCCTCAACCAGGTGATTCGCCCTACCGGCGAATAGGGATGTGAAGGGCCGAATCAGCCGCAGCATTCTGGGAGCGCAGCACGCGGCAGGCGGAGGCGTCGTCTGCCGCGCACCGAACCCCTTTCCCCTCGCCGGCGGGTTCCACGGTCTGCCGGTGGGGGAGTTCGGGTAGGAGCTGAGCGCTCCCCTACCCCTTCACGATCCAGCGCGCTCCGCCCGGACGGGTGGCGGCGGCCTGCGCCTCGGGGACGTGCGCCGTGGCGTTCCTGCCGTCCACCAGGATCCGGCTCAGGCGCACCACGCGCCCGTAGTCCAGGCTCGAGTGGTCCGCGAGGATCAACACCGCGTCGGCCCCCGACAGCGCCTCGTCGGTGAGCGCCACCGACCTCATCTCCGCGCCGTCCTCCTCGATGACGGGCACGTACGGGTCGTGGTACTCCACGTGCGCCCCGTCGGCCTCCAGGAGCCTGATCACGTCCAGCGCCGGCGACTCCCGCAGGTCGTCGATGTCCTTCTTGTAGGCGACGCCCAGGATGAGGATGTCGGAGCCGTTCACCGATTTCTTCGCCCGGTTCAGCGCCTCGCGCACCTTCCCCACGACGAAGTAGGGCATCTCGGCGTTGATCTCCGAGGCCAGCTCGATGAAGCGGGTCTTGTAGTTCAGCGTGCGCATCTTCCACGACAGGTAGTGCGGGTCGATGGGGATGCAGTGCCCGCCCAGCCCCGGCCCGGGCGTGAACTTCATGAACCCGAACGGCTTGGTGGCGGCGGCGTCGATGACCTCCCACACGTTCACGCCCAGCCGGTCCGAGATGATGGCGGTCTCGTTCACGAGCCCGATGTTCACCGCCCGGAACGTGTTCTCCAGGATCTTGGTGAGCTCGGCGGCCTCCACCGACGACACGGGCACCATGGTCTGGATGAAGCGCCGGTAGAGCTCCTCGCCGACCCGGGCGCACTCGGGGGTGATCCCGCCGATGACCTTGGGCGTGTTCTTCGTGTGCCAGGTCGGGTTCCCCGGGTCCACGCGCTCGGGGCTGAAGCAGAGGAAGAAGTCCCTCCCCACCGTCATCCCCTTCGCCTCCAGCGCGGGGAGCATGATCTCCCGGGTGGTCCCGGGATACGTGGTGGACTCGAGCACGACGAGCTGCCCGGGCCGGAGCGCCGCCGCCACCGACTCGGTGGCCGCCAGGATGTACGAGACGTCCGGGTCCCGGGTCTTGGAGAGCGGCGTGGGCACGCAGATGGAGACGGCGTCGCACTCGCCCAGGCGCGCCATGTCCGTGGTGGCCTCCAGCAGCTTCTTCTTCCTCAGCGCCGCCACCTGCTCCGCGGCCACGTCCTGGATGTGGGACTCGCCCCGGTTCACCAGATCCACGACGCGCTTCGACACGTCGAACCCCAGGACGTTCAGGCCGCTCTCCCCCGCCTCCACGGCCAGGGGGAGCCCCACGTAGCCGAGGCCGATGATCCCGAGGGTGACGTCGTCGTCGTGGAAGCGCTTCAGGGTCCGCTCGACCATGGTCTGGGCTCTGGTTGGGGGGTGCTTCGGGTGGGGAAGCTGAAAAGCCTTGGAATATTGCGCGGGCGGCGGGGGTGTGGCAAAGGGGGCGCGAGGGGTGGGCGAAGGCCCTCTCTGACGGCGTTCGAGGTCAAGAGCCGGCGGGATCCCCCTCGACGAGTTCCTGTCGTCGGATCCGGCGCGGTGGGTGTAGGCGCGAGCAGGGCCTTGCTCAAACGGCTCAACCGACAGGCGAATGCCTTATCGGTGTTTCAGCCAAGAGTGCCAGCAAGATCGGAATCGGGATCACAGGAACGTCCCCCTCCGGATCGAAGACGGTGCGAGAAGCAACAACACCCTCACCGAACGCCTTGGCGATAGCAAGCCGAGATCGCCCGATCCCTGAGTCGCTATCGCCCTTCACCTCGATGGGCATTCGCCCGCTACGCCCTCTTGATGGAGCCGGCACCACGAAGTCCAGTTCCCGGTTGTTTGAGGACCGCCAGTAGCCCACGGCCCCCGGTGCCGGACCCGCCTGGGTCAGAGAGTGCCCGGCCGATCGAAACAAGCCGGCCGCGACGATGTTCTCCACGAGGCCTTCTTCGGGGGCGCTGCGTGCGCCCGGCATGAGCTGAGAGGGGATTTCGGAGAGGAGAGGGTCGATGTAGTACACCTTGCGTTGCTTACTTGGCTGCAGAGTTCCCCCGGCCAGGTCCCAGAAGAACACAGTCAACAGCGAGAACGACTCGGACAGGAATTCCACGTACTCGCGCGCGGTGTTGTTGCTGCCGACGCCCATTGCCCTTGCCGCGCCCGACCACTTCAGGGGATTCCCCAGGGACACCGCAATCTCCTCGAGGAGCTTGGCAGCGGCTGTCTGGTTCCTACCGGACTTGACGATGTCTCCAGCGATTGCCGACCACAACATCCGCACGGTGTTCGGGTGCGGTCGGCGACTGGGCGAAGCCTTGTGGTCGCCTACGGCGGCAGGGAACCCACCGACAGTCAGGTACGTTCGGAACGCGCGCTGAAGGTCACCTGACTGGAGATACAGACGGCGAGCGAGCTTGCGTCCCGCGTCACTCAAGACGCCCTCGATATCTGTTGTCTCTGGCGGCAGAGGGATCCCCTCCACTTGGTTGCAGAAGTCCCGGAAGGACATTGGCAAGTGCAGGAAGTCACTGCCATGGCCTCTGCGCCCTGGAAGTTGCTCAGAACCCACCTTGAGATCGTGGGCGGAGGATCCGGTCAGCAGGAGAGAGTCGTCGCGGGTGAGGCCCTGGTCCCATGCGACCTTCACGCCTCGCTGCCACTGCGAAATCGTGGTCACTTCGTCGAGGAATAGGTACCAAGGACCCTCGGGATCCGGATGCAGATCCTTGGCGCGCTGAACGACATCGTAGATCGCTTCGGGCTCTGTATAGAGGTCGAAGCTGAAGTAGAGGATGCGCGGCTCACCGCCCCTCAGTAGGCGCTGTATGAGTCGCTTCGCGAGTGTCGTCTTGCCCGCCTGGCGCGGCCCGCGAACCGTGTGAGTGTCTCCGAGCGTAAGCGGTAACCCGTCCAAGAGCGGTGGGTCCCATTGAACGGGCGCTGTCTTGAAGCGCCTGATCGTGGGATCCTGATCAATCAGGCTCGGATCCGTCCACCAGGGGTTCCACGATAGAATCTGTTCATCCAACGATGGCATGCTACCCCCTGATCTCGCGGTAGGATGCAATAAACTACCCATCTTTTTTGCATCGCACAGCAATAATAGGGGGTAGTGTGCGGTCGACGCAAGTCTTGGGTTCAACCGGGGGACCAACCAGATCGGTAGTCCGGTTATATGGTCACCGATCTGTGCAGACGCACCAGTCTCCTCATGGAGCGAGCGGACCAGGGCGGCGTGGTCGTCCCGCGGGGCGGGTGAAGCCGCCCCCTGCCCCGCTCCCCTACCCCTCCACCTTCCGCACCGTCACCTCCAGGACCCAGGCGTCCACGCCGCCCTCCGTCTCCAGGTGGTGTTTCAGCGCCGAGCGCAGCGCGCCGTCGGCGCCGTCCCGCGCCACCAGCACGACGGCGTTGGCCTTGCTGTCGTGGAGCGCGTGGCGGAGCGCAGCCTGTCCGCCGAAGAGCGGGAGCGCGCCCAGCGAGGCCCGGGCCACCGCCGCCCCCGGCGCGGCCACGGCCACCGGGCGCAGGCGCGGCGAGCTTACCCTGGGGAGCTGGCGCACGGCCAGCTCCGCGTCCTCCACCTCGGCCAGGACCACCACCGCCGTTCCCTCCTGGGAGAACCGGCGCGTCGTCCCCTCCAGGAGGCGGAACGAGAACCGCGCGCCGACGGTGAGGAGCGAGCACACGAGAAGGTCGATGGCCACCACGCCCCTCGACAGCCCCACGCGCTCCACCAGGATCAGGACGCCCGCCGCCAGGAGCGTGCCCAGGAAGTTGGCCCGGAGCACCTTGAGGGCGTCGTACAGCCCGAACGTCGCCCACGGCGTTCCGTAGATCCCCGAAGCCATGAACGCGAGCAGCTTCATACCGACGTAGAGCACCACCGTGGACTGGAAGTACGGTAGCTCGGCGGCCAGCTCGGAGGGCTCCCACCGGATGAGGTACGCCGCGTAGTACGCCAGCGAGATCCAGACGCCGTCCAGGAAGAGCGCGGCCACGGGGTAGCGCCGCTGGCTCTCGATGACGAAGCGGTAGAGAGAGAGTCCGGCGGTGCCGGCGCCTTCCGCAGCCGCCGCTTCCTCGCCCGCCTCCGCCATGACCGCGGCGCCCAGCGCCCGGTAGCGCACCGCCAGGAGGTACGTCCCCATCAGCGTCACCATCCCCACCAGCACGCCCCCCAGGAGGAGCGCGGTGCCCCGCTCCGCCGAACGCAGGAGGAGGCCGATGGCGCCGCCCATAGCCGCCATCCCCCAGAGAAGCCAGAGCGTGGGCTTCTCCTCCATCCCCAGCGCCACGAACCGGTGGGAGGTGTGGTCCTTCCCGCCCTGGCTCACCGGCCGTCCCTCCAGGATGCGCCCGATGGTCACGAGCGTGGTGTCCAGGATGGGCACAGCGAGGATGAGCACCGGCGCCGCCAGAACCGCGGCCAGGCTGCGGGAGAGGCCGGGGGCGGGAGCCAGCGCCAGCCCGGCCAGGAAGAGTCCCAGGAAGAGCGAGCCCGAGTCCCCCATGAAGATCCGTGCCGGCGGGTAGTTGTGGGCCAGGAACCCCACCAGCGCCGCCGAGAACCCGAACGAGAGGATGGCCAGCCCCAGCGATCCTTCGAGGAAGAAGAGGATGGCCAGGTACGCGCTGGCGATGGCCGCCGTGCCCGCGGCCAGCCCGTCCATGTTGTCCAGGAGGTTGAGCGCGTTCGTGAGCCCCACGAACCAGACCAGGGAGATGACCGCGTCCACGGCGTAGACGCCGGTGAGCCACACGCCCGTCCCGCTCAGGAGGAGGACCAGCGCGGCGGCGGTCTGGCCGGCGAGCTTGGTGAGGGGCCTGAGGTGCGCGAAGTCGTCCACCAGCCCCACGAGGAACGCGAGCGTGGCGGCGAGGATCAGCCCTTCCCAGGTGGTGAGGGGAAGCACCGCGTGGGCCGGGCGGGCCATGAGCCCCTGCACCGCGTTGGGGTCCAGGACGTACCCGATCCCCACCGCCAGGCCGAACCCCAGGAAGATGGCCACCCCGCCGATGGCCGGGGTGGGGCGGCTATGCCACCGGTCCGCCTGGACCTTGCGCACCATGCCACCGGCGATGGCCGCACCCCGCACCAGCGGCGTGAGGGCGGCGGTGAGGACCAGGGCGAGGCCGGCGACGATCCCGGCCAGGAGGATGGGGCTCATGGGCGCCTGGGCTTGGGGATGGGGAAGCGGGTGATAACTGAAGCCGGAAACGCCGTTCGGGCAAGCGTATCGGCGCGGCCCGTCGGCCGCGCCCGTCGGCCGCGCCCGTCGGCCGCGCCCGGCACCGCGCTCCGCCGCGCCGTCACCGTTGCGGATCGTGGGTCCGGCCCGCAGCTTGGAGCATGCCCCCGCGTGCCCCCCGGCCCACCGCCGCCCCGCACCTGGCGCTCGTTCCCACCCTGGTCGCGTGCGTCGGCCTGAGCGGGTGCCTCCAGTCGGACCAGGCCCTCCCCTTCGAGCTCGAGGAGGGCGCCACCGCCAGCCGCACCATCGGGCCCCTGGGCGGCACCATCAGCCTCTCCTCGGGCGTCGCCATCGTGTTCCCGGTGGGAGCGCTGAAGACCGGCACCCAGATCACCCTCACGCCCCGCCTGGACGCCGCGTTCCCCGGGGATGCGGGCCCCATCATCCCCGGCACGGTCTTCGACGTCGCCCCGGCGGGGCTCCAGCTCGCCGTCCCCGCGCAGGTGTCGCTCCGCCTCCCGGTGAAGAACCTCCCCGCCGCCGACGCCGTGCGCCTGGGCGTGGCCACGGCCTCCGCGGGGCGCGCCAACCTGGTGGCCTCGGGGAGCTACGACGGCACCTCCGGGCTCCTCACCGCGTCCCTGGGCACGCTGGGGCCCGTGGCCGCCGTGCTCTCCAACGACGCCATCCCCGTGGGGACGGGGCTCCCGCCCACGTTGGGCGGCGGCACGTTCTGGGGAGGCGCGGCGCCGGTGGGCGTGTGGGGCCCGCTCCTCGCCGACGCCGGCCAGCGCTTCGAGGCCTCGTGCCGACCCGAAGCGCGCCGCTGCTTCTCCTCCGGGATGGTCCAGGTGTGGGCCTCCGAGGAGCTTCTCGACCGCCTGGGCGGCACGCTGGTGATCCTCTCGCCGCGCCTCGAGGCGGACCTGGTGTTCAGTAGCATGGACGCTCACGGGTTCCCCACCCAGGCCCTCGGCTCCCTGAGCCTGAAGGGGACGCTCCGCGCCCAACTCGGCGGGGGCGTGTCCAGCTACGAGGTGGACGAGTCGTTCCGCACCGGGACGGGCTCCGCCGCGCCCCTGGCCACCGGGGTGCGCTTCGCGAACAACAGGATGATCCTCGCCCGCACCTCCGACGGGAACGACCGGACCATGGAGTACGGCCTCGGCCCCATCGGCACCGGACGCCTCCTCACGCTCCGCGTCGAGGAGGAGGTGGAGATGGAGAACGACGACGGCTCCACGACCAAGGGGACCGTCATCCTGTTCGCGAGGCTCCGCGGATGAGGCGGGGGGCGGTGGGCACGTGCGCGCTGGGGTTTGCGCTGGGGTTTGCGCTGGGGTTCGCATTATTCCTCCCCGGCGCCGCATCTGCGCAGTGGGCCGGCAGCCCCGTCTCCGGCGGCATGGGCGGCACCGGCGTGGTGTGGGCCCGGGGCGTGGACGCCCTGGACTTCAACCCCGCCAACCTGGGGTTCTCCCGGGGGTGGTCCCTCTCCCTGCTGGACCTGGGCGCCGCCGGGCTCCTCACCGGCACGACCATGGAGGACCTCTGGGACATCGCCACCGCCGCCGGCGAGGGCGACCGCGCCCTGGTGGAGCGCCTTCCCGCCGACGGGTTCCGGGTGTCGGCGCTCACCGAGGGGTACACCGCGTCCAAGGGCGCCGAGGCCGGCGACTTCCCCTCCCCCGGGGCGTCGCTCCCCGGGTTCGCCCTCTCCTGGGGCCCCGTCGGCCTGCGCGTGCGCAACCGGGTCCTGGCCGAGGCGGCCATGAGCCGCGAGGTCGCCGACCTCACCGTGAGCGGGTTCAACCCCGAGCGCATCCGCGAATATGCCGTGCGAGAGACCGGCTTCCGCGTCGCCTCGTTCACCGAGATGACGCTGGGATACGGGTACACCGTGGCCGGCCGCCTGGGCGTGGGTGTCGCCGCGCGCTACGTGCAGGGGCACCGTTTGGCCCAGGGGCGCTTCTTCGAGCCCGAGATCGACCTGAACGACGAGACGCTCCGCGTCACCGGCGTGGCCGTGGAAGCTCCCGGCGGCTCCGGGTGGGGCGTGGACGTGGGGCTCGCCCTGGACATGGGGCGCGGGTGGGCCATGTCCCTGGCCGCCCGGAACATCGCGCAGCGCATGACCTGGGACGACGCCCTGCGGAGCCACGAGGCCACGTTCACCGACGAGGACTTCGACTCCTCGGACCTCACCGAGCTCCTCGACCGGTTCGCCGACACGCCCCTGGATCCTTCCGGCGTGAGCCTCCCCACGTTCGAGGCCGCCCGCGGCCTCTTCGCCCAGGCGTACTTCCCCACCGTGTACCGGGCCGGGGTGGGGTGGGAGGGGATCCACGGCACCCGTGTCGAGCTGGACGCCTCCGCCGTCTCCCCCCGGGGTCGCCAGAGCGCCCCCTGGGAGCAGCGCGTGTCCGCCGGCGTGGAGCAGCGCCTCAAGTTCCTCGTGCTCCGCGGCGGGTACGCGTTCGCCGAGGACGGCCTGCGGGCCCTCACCGGCGGGATCGGCTTCCGTGTCGGGCCCGTCTGCCTGGACGCGGGCGCCGGCCGCCTCTCCGGCAACCTGGACGGGATCGCCTACGACGGGGTGCAGGCGAGCGTGGGGCTGAGCGTAAGGGGAGGTGGAGCGTGAGGGCGCGGGAGAGACGGGTGCGGGGGTGGCGGGTGCCGGCGTGGCGGGTGCGGAGATCCCTCGGCGCCGCGCTGATCTGCGCATCCCTCTCCGCGGTCCTCTCCGCGTGCTCGGACTCGACCGGCCCCGTCGACGGCGGGATCCCCCTCGCCCTGAGCCTCCAGGCCGCCGAGGGCGTCCCCGCCAGCGAGGGCGCGGCGCTGGGCCAGGCGTTCGACCGCGTGGACCGGTTCCGGGTGAAGGTCGAGGACGCGATCAACCACACCCTGTACGCCGACACGGTGATCCGGGTCACGCCGGGGGCGTCGGCCCACGAATTGGACATCGTGCTCCCCGAGTCGGCGCTCGGAGCGGTGCTCACCGTCACCCTCACCGCCCTCCAGGGGCAGGTGGAGATGTTCACCGCCACCGTCCAGACCACCGCCACCAAGGGGGACGAAGGCGATCCCACCGAGGTGGGCGTGCGCTACACCGGCCCCGGGCTCCGGGGGAGCGTGGCCGGGAACGACGGGAACGGGCTGGGAGGCGTCACCGTCGAGGTGCTCCGCTCCGGCGCCCAGGCGGCCACCACCACCACGGCCACCGACGGCACGTTCCTCTTCATGGACCTGGCCGCGGGGACGTACACGGTGCGCATCCCGCCGCGGGCCGGGTTGACCGCGTGCCCCGCCGAGCGCTCGGTGACCCTGGGGAGCGCGACCGCGGCAGCGGTGGCGGCGTTCCAGTACCGCGCCGGCGGGTGCACCGCCCGGGTCCTGGTCCTCTCCGGCGGCGACGTCAACGACGTGCCCGCCGCCGCGTCGGTGCTGGGCGGCGTGGCCGACCTGGCCGTGTCCACCTTCTTCCACGTCGCCGCCACGCCCGGGATCGAGGCGCTGCGCGCCTACGACGTGGTCCTCCTCTACCAGAACGGGCTCTTCGACGAGTCGGTGGAGCTGGGCGACGAGCTGGCCCAGTACGTCGCGCTGGGCGGCAACGTGGTGTTCGGCTCGTTCTACTGGCAGGGCCGCAGCGACAGCGGGATCCGGGCCCCCGGGTGGGGCGCCCTCGAAGGCGTGGATCCGTTCACCGCCTCCGCCGGGGGCGCATCCTATTCGCCGTCCACGCTGGGCACCGTGAGCCCCCACGCCCTCACCGAGGGGGTGGCGTCCCTCTCCTCCTCCGGGTACCGGGGCGGCGTGGCCGCCAAGCCCGGGACCACCGTGGTGGCCCTCTGGGCCGACGGTGTGCCCCTCCTGGGGTATCGCGACGGCACGGCGGGGCAGCGCCTGGTGGCCGTGAGCCTCTACCCGGCCCACCACGCCGCGGGCGGCGTCTCCGGCGACTACGGCAGGCTCTGGCGGAACGCGGTGGCCTGGGCCGGCCAGGCGGGGGGACCGGCGCGGACGGGGCCGGTGCCGGGGGGACCGTAGGGGAGGACCCTGGACTCCGGACATCCCCGCACGGATACTAGCCCGATGCGGGTCCTCATCCTTGCCTACGACTTTCCCCCGTATGTGTCGGTGGGCGGGCTCCGTCCCTACTCCTGGTACCGGTACCTCAAGGAGTTCGGCGTCGAGCCCGTGGTTGTCACGCGCCAGTGGGCGAACGAGTACGGCGACGAGCGGGACTACATCGCGCCGAGCGCCACGGACCGGGTCGAGGTGGAGCAGACGGCGTTCGGGACCATCGTGCGGGCCCCGTACCGCCCGAACCTTAGCCACCGCCTCCTGTTGCGCCACGGCCCGGAGCGCCACCGACTGCTCCGCAAGGCCATCACTGCGTGGTACGAGGTCGGGCAGTACTACGCCGACATCGGGCCGAAGGCGCCGCTTTACCAGGCTGCCCGCGAGTATGTGCGAGGGCATCCGATCGATGTGATCGTGGCCACGGGCAACCCGTACGTCCTGTTCCGCTATGCCGGCGCCCTGTCCCGGGAGTTCGGCGTGCCTTGGGTGGCCGACTACCGGGATCCCTGGTCCCAGAACAAGAGCTTCGATACGCCTGCGCTCTGGCGTTGGTGGGTTGGCAGTGTCGAGCGACGTCTGGTAGCCTCGGCCTCCGCTGTCACCACGGTGACCGAGTCCTTCCGGGATCTCCTGATGGACGCTCACCCTGGCAAGCCGGTGGTGATCGTGCCCAACGGGTACGACCCGGAGGCCATGGCCACCGCCCAGGGCATCGCGCAGGACCGGGACCGGCTCACCATCGCCTTCAGCGGAACCATCCGGAGCTGGCATCCCATCGAGAGCGTGTTCAGCATCCTCGACGACTTCGTCACCTCCCACCCCACCCCCTCCTTCGGCCTCCGCATGGTCGGAGTCAGCAGGAGAGAGCAGATCGAGCATTTCCTGCGGGCCCAGTTCCCTGCCCTGGCGGAGACCACCACCTTCACGGGCCGCCTGCCCAACGCCGACATGGCCAGGGAGATGGCGCAGGCGAACGCGTTCGTGCTCTTCAACATGTACGCGTACCCCGGCACGAAGATCTACGATTACCTGGCCCTGCGGCGCAGGATCCTCCTGTGCTACTCCGACGACCCCGAAGCCATGCGGCTCAAGCGGGAGCACTACAACATCGCCCCGACGCCGGGCACCGACGAGCGTCTGCTCGAGAAGATCGTCGAAGCCACCGGGTCGGGCGTCGTCGTGAGGGACGCGCCTCACCTCCTGGAGGTCCTCGCGGACCTCCGGCGCGAGTTCGTCGAAACGGGTTCCGTCTCCTGCCCCTCCCACGACATCGAGCAGTACTCCCGCCGCACCCAGGCGGGCCGCCTGGCTGACGTCCTCCGCGAGCTACCCCGATAAGCGGCGGCGTCGTCGTGGATTGCGGGATGCCGCTGGTTCGCCTCCCGAAGACGCCGGACCCCGCTACCTCCCGTACTGCTCCCGGTGGTACGCCCAGTACTCGCCGCTCTTCACGCGGCGCCACCAGGTCTCGTTCTCCAGGTACCAGCGCACCGTGTCCGCCAGCCCCTCCTCGAACGTCACCGAGGGGCACCATCCCAGCTCCGTCTCGGCCCGGCTGAACTCGATGGCGTAGCGCCGGTCGTGTCCCTTGCGGTCCTTCACGTGCTCGACGCGGTCCTCGGGCTTGCCCAGCGTCCTGAGGATCGCCTTCACCACCGTCAGGTTGGTGCGCTCCGCGTCGCCGCCGAAGTTGTACACCCGCCCGGCGCGACCCTGCTCCGCCGCCGCCACGATCCCGCGGCAGTGGTCCGTCACCTGGATCCAGTCCCGCACGTACAGCCCGTCGCCGTACACCGGAAGCGGCCGGTCCTCCAGCGCGTGCGTGATCATGAGCGGGATGAGCTTCTCCGGGAACTGGTACGGGCCGTAGTTGTTCGAGCAGCGCGTCACCACCACGTCCATCCCGTGGGTGGTGTGGTAGGCCAGCGCCAGCAGGTCCGAGGCCGCCTTGCTCGCCGAGTACGGGGAGCGCGGGGCCAGGGGCGTATCCTCGGTGAACTTGGGCGCCGTCGGGTCCCCGTCCGCGGGGTCCCGCCACGGGAGCTCGCCGTACACCTCGTCGGTGGACACGTGGACGAAGCGCCCCACCTCCAGCGCCAGCGCCGCGGCCAGCAGCGTCTGCGTGCCCAGCACGTTGGTGCGCACGAAGGGCGCGTCGGCGAGGATGGAGCGGTCCACGTGGGACTCGGCCGCCAGGTGGAGGACCACGTCCACCCCCTGCATGGCCTCGGCCACGATGCCGGCGTCGCAGATGTCGCCGTGGACGAACATGTAGCGCGGGTCGCCCTCCACGTCCTTCAGGCTCTCCAGGTTCCCCGCGTAGGTGAGCGCGTCCAGGTTGATCACCCGGACGTCGGGGCGGTTGGCCAGGAGCCAGCGCACCAGGTTGGAGCCGATGAACCCGGCGCCGCCGGTGACGAGGATGTTCATTCGCCGGCCCCGTGGGGATCGCCGGCGTGGGGGCTCACCGAGCCGTTGCGGAACCCGGCCAGGACCGGGTTGTCCCCGTCCTTCGCCACCAGGTTCGCCGCGCGGTGCAGCGACAGGATGGTCCCCGCGTCCGTCCACCACCCGTCCAGCACGTGGTGCTTCATGGCGCCCCACGCCACGTACCGGTTGTTCACGTCGGTGATCTCCAGCTCGCCCCGGTCCGAAGGCCTGAGCTCCCCGATGATCTCCCACACGCGGGCGTCGTAGAAGTAGCACCCCGTCACGGCCAGGCGGCTGGGCGGGTCCTTGGGCTTCTCGATGATCTGCGCCACACGCTCCCGCCCGTCGGCGCCCCGCTCCAGGCGCGCCACGCCGAAGCGCTGGGGGTCCTCCACCTCCTTGAGCAGGATCTGCGCCCCGGTGGGATCGGCGCGGAACGCATCCACGGCAGGCTTGATGGGGTGCTGGAAGATGTTGTCCCCCAGGATCACCACGATCGGCCCGTCGTCGGCGAAGTGCCGGGCCAGCCCCAGCGCTTCGGCGATCCCGCCCTCGCCCTCCTGGTACGCATAGGCCAGGTGCTCGAGGCCGAACTCGTGGCCGTTGCGCAGGAGCTTGAGGAAGTCGCCGGCGTGGTTCCCCCCGGTCACCACCAGGATGTCCCTGATCCCGGCCAGCACCATCTGCTGGATGGGATAGTGGATCATGGGCCGGTCGTAGACCGGGAGCAGGTGCTTGTTCGTCACCCGGGTCATGGGGAGCAGGCGCGTGCCCAGCCCCCCGGCGAGGATGATGCCTTTCATGGAGTCTCCGTGACCTCTTCGTCAGGGTGAGACATCGAGAACCTCGAGGTGCCCGAGTCCGGCGTACTCCACCAGGGCCCGGTCGCGGGTCGCCAGAGCGCCGCCCACCACCCGCGCGCTGGCGGCGAGGATGCGGTCGGCGGGATCTCCTTGGAATCCGCCCGGAAGCCTCGTGCTCTCCACGGCGATCTCCGGGGTGAGCTCGAGCAGGCGGACCCCTGGCGCCCTCAGCGCGGCGCGCACCCACTCGTCCAAGGGGCGGGAGAGGCTGATGCGCCCACGCGCCTCCAGCATGGCGACCTCCCACACGGAGATGGCGGACACCGCGACACGTCCGCGTCGGCCCGCCTCCTCGACGGCCTCCACGGCCCGCTGTGACATCTTCTCCGTCGCACCCTCCACAGCCCAGAGCCAGACGTGGGTGTCCAGGACGAGGAGGGGTCCGGGGTCCTCAGCCATCGGCCTCCCAGGTCTCGCCCGTGGGTCCGACCACGTCCCCGTGGAACGTGACCGTGCCGGCCAGCGCGCCAACGAGGAAGCCGGCTCGGGACACCTCGCCCGGTTCCAGGGGCGAGAGCTTGGCCACGGGGCGTCCGTACCGGGTGACCACGATGGTCTCCCGGGCCTGGGCCACCCGGTCCACGTAGTGGTGCCAGCCCTTCTTGACCTCGCTGGCGGACACCTCGACGGCCTGGCCGGCGGGCGCGCGTTCCTTCATTCGGCCTCCTGGAGGGTGCGAAAGATTGACCTATTAATTTAGGTCAATTAGGTGGACACAGCAACCGAAATGGCGGATTGG
>Ga0315541_1001970_pt1 | contig 17856 bp, 16 predicted proteins | sample SalMarSW160190MG_FD_203095 | JGI IMG/M metagenome (GOLD analysis project Ga0315541, IMG submission 203095) | Salt marsh sediment microbial communities from the Plum Island Ecosystem LTER, Massachusetts, United States - Salt Marsh Sediment SW1601-190 ...
GGACAATGGGCTTTCTTTTAAAGAAGTAGAAACTGGCTGGCTTTCTCATCCTGGTAACTCCTCACGGTAAGTTATTACCACTAAACATACCATGAGTGTTACCCATGTATCTCAGCCTCCGCATACCCTTTTACTCTATTGGGGTATTTTTTTATCAAGAATTTTTTCATTGCTTAAATTCCCTTGGTCACCTTTCGAGTGAATCATGATTTACACAATGTGGGATTGGAGAAAGCTATTATCGAGTCATGTTGATTTGTTGGTTGATCTAGTTCAGATAGATTAGTGACACTTTGTATGTTTGTAACGTTGGATAATAACCTCCTGTGTCATTGCGAGTCCCGACTTGTCGGGGCGTGGCAATCCCGTTGGCTAAATTCCAAATCCCGATATCTAAATCCTAAACGATGCCAAATGACAAGGCTCAAATGGCAAATCAAGCTCAAAATCCGAATGACAAAACGGAGTAGTTTTGGCATTTAAGCATTTGGATTTTGACATTTGAGTCTGTTCAGTTTTTGCGTTTTGAGTTGTCATTCTGATTTTTGCCCTTTGATTTTTGAATTTCGATATTATTTGGGATTCCTTCAAATCAAAAATTCGCGGTCTGCCTTTCAGTGTCCCCCCTTAAAATAAGGCTTCTCTACCTTTCATAACTCCCCCGCCTGCCAAGCCTTGGCGGGCAGGCCTTCCCCCCTCTTATTTTAAGAGGGGAACCCTTCACATGGTGATTCTTTCCTTAAATGTCCCCCTTAAAACTTTAAAATATGGATTCTCTCCTTCGTTATCCCCCCTTATTTTAAGGGGGGATAAAGGGGGGTTATTTCCATGGGCATCATGTCGTGCTTGCCTGCTCAATATCGATTGCATTCATCCTAAGACAGCGTCGCTTCGATTTTGTAGTTGGATCGTTGTAAAGGTATATATTCATAACTCCCCCGCTTGCCAAGCCTTGGCGGGCAGGCCTTCCCCCTCTTATTAATAGGGAGAGCGGCGGGGCTCGTCCCCGCCCGCTCTTTGTCATTGCCAGCGCGACCGTGAAGGAAGGGATTCCTTCACGCCTCGTAATACGAAATTATGGGGAAGACCATAAACTGCTAAAATAGGATTGTGCCCGTAAGGTTAATAGCCAAGAAAGGCTCGACCTTCCATGATTTCCCCTACTCTCATCCAGAGCGGAAGTGCTTCCATTGCTGGATTATCAATGTCACGCCACCGGGGCCAAACCAATGTCTTCACGATTGTATCTACTGCTATGCCAGAGAGGCTATTTACTCCAACTACTCCGAGGATACCCTGATTTATAACAACTTGCCTGAGTTAGTGGAGAGAGACCTCGAAAAGCTAACTTTATGCCCGCCAATTTCCCTGTCCAATATCTCCGACCCCTGCCAGGACATACCTGAATTGAAGATAGAGGTCAAAAGACTGATACAGCTTCTTATGGACTACGGCGTCTCCTTTTTCATCACCACCAAAGGCGACCCGTCCTTTCTTTTGGAATTGCCTGACTTTATCGATTACAAGCCTAAATTTATAGCTATAACCATCGAAGGGACTCCTGAGGTGCTCGGGCTTTTGTCACCAGGGGCGCCTTCGTTCGATGCCAGGGTAGCTGCTGCCGGCAAGCTATCTAACATGGGTATAGACATTGTCATTCGCCTCGACCCCATTTTTGTCCATTTATTCCAGGCCCTTTACGGTGATTCCTGGTTTGCAAAAATAGCGGGGTTGCTTGATGTCTTCGCTGCGATGGGAGCCAGGCATGTCACCGCCAGCACTGGCCGGCTATCCAGGAGGCGCTCTCCATCGGCCGGTCACAAAGGCACAAGTCCCGATACATCGGGATGGCAGCGAATATACAAAGTTATCTACAGACAGTCGCCACTAGCAGCTAAGAAATTCGAGCAGGAATACATCTACGAGGCACATTGGTCAGGCGGAGGCTATCGCCTGCGCAAGGACTTGAGGCTCGGCTTCCACCGGAAAGTAAAGGAATTGGTTGAAGCCAGGGGAATGACCTATGCCACCTGCCAGGAACTTTCCGCCGGGGAAAGCGATTCCCCGGGCATCCCGCACTGCGAGGGATTACCACTGCCCTTTGCCCGAAAGCAAGCTGACGGCAGGTTCAAGCCCATTCCAGGTTGCACTGCTAACTGTCATGTCTCTTGCCGGGGGTTATCCAGTCCACCCTGCGGGCAGGCTAGATTAATAAGTTTCGAGCCGCTGCGTCTCAAAAAACTACGCTTTAAATCAACCCTGAAAAGTCGTTAAGGCTTTTTGGGCGATAAACTTATAGTTAACCGCATAATCTCGTATAAAAATCCTCTCCCTTGATGGGAGAGGATTAAGGAGAGGGTGAAATCCCCCTCCCTTTAACTCCCTCCCACCAGGGGAGGGAGAACTATAAGGAGTTTTGCAATGGACTATAAATTAACGGGGGCCACGGGAATCACAAGATTTTCGTGGGAGGTTTAACGATTTGTCAGCTCCACTATGGTGACGCCATAGTCTCCTTCGCCATAATCACCAAGGCGATAGGACTTAACCAGAGGATGCTTGGCTAGTGAGTCGTGCACGGCATGGCGTAATTTTCCTGTCCCCTTGCCATGAACAATGCACACAGAGGACAAGCCAGCCATAAAGGCATCGTAGAGATATTGGTCAAGCCGCCATAGGGCTTCCTCGACGGTAAGATGGCGTAAACGTAATTCCCTGTCTACTGCTTTCACTCTGACTTGATAAACTCCAGACGAAGGATTTCTTTGCTAGCTTTCGTGACTTTAACCCTATCATCAATGCGCCAGTCCACTACCCAGATGATTTGCTGAGGTGAACAGACTATTGGGATGTGGCCTCGCCAGGAACGAGGTATCTTAGCATCAACCATAAACTCTGGAAGCTTCTTGGGTATATTCATGCCCAGGGGCTGAAATCTATCCCCGGGCCGACGCTGACGGACGAAGAGTTCGGTTCCTGTCTTGTGTAAATCGAAATCGGCTGAGATTGCCTCGCCAAGCCTACCCTGATTGGGGCGAGATTCTTCGCTACGCTCAGAATGACACTCTCCCCCGTCATTGCGAGGAGCCGAAGGCGACGAAGCAATCTCCACAGATTGCCACGCACCTTTCAGGTGTTCGCAATGACCTTCGTCCGATCGCTCCCCAACTATGCTGGCCATCACCTTCCATCCCGGGAAAACTGCCTTACCAGGCACTTTAAGAGGAAATTCGCCTGGCAGCGGAGGAAAGGGACATGGCGGAAGCTGAGATTGCTTGGCTGTACTCGCAACCACAAGCTCATCATATCCGCCCTGATAGATAAAGCCATGGGGCAGAGAGATTCTTTTGCCCACTGGCTTATTTAGCAGGCTCCTTGCGGCTTCAATATGACTGGCTTCGATGTCTCGAGCATCCCCGGCCAACTTGGTCACAGCTACTCTCAATAATTGCCTCTGCAAGGCTATCGGCAAGCTAGCAATCTGCTTCCTATCCAGATAAATGGCGTTATTTTCCTGCCTGGCCACTTCCTTCCACAACTCAGAAGCCTGCTGCTCAATGAACGCATTATCCTCTTTGGCGATATCAGCTAAACGGAGCAGGGCTTGGTCAAGGCTCGGATTATATTGTCTGAGCAGAGGCAGCAACTGGAGGCGAAGGCGATTTCGAAAGAAGGAAAGCGAACGGTTGGAGGAATCAATACGCGGGTCAAGCTGGTGTTCCTGGCAATAACTCGTGGTTTCCTCCCTAGTAATATCTAGAAGCGGTCTTATTACTAAGAGATTGCTTCGCTGCCCCTTCGCTACGCTCAGGGCTTCGGCTCGCAAGGACATTTCCTGGCTGCCATACGCCATAGGCGCGCAAGCTTGCCTGCCAGAGTACCTGTACGGCGAGCAGGGGGCTAAACCGCACAATCCAGTAATTCCCGTTCCCCGTAATATGTGCATCAAAATGGTCTCTACCTGGTCATCCCTGGTATGACCTATGACTATTCGATTGGCTCCGACCTTTTTAGCTACCCTGGCAAGAAAAGCATAGCGTAGTTCCCGGGCAGCTTCCTCAACGGAGAAATTTCTTTCAATCCTGTGGGCAGCCACGTCCTGCCTATCAATAGTGATGGGAATGCCAAGCGAGCCAGCCAGATTAGATACGTATTTGGCATCAGCTTCGGATTCAACTCCCCGAAGTTGATGATTTAGATGAGCTACATGAAGTCTTATACCCAGTCCTTTCTGCCATTTTGCCAGGACATGAAGCAAGCACACTGAATCAGCACCACCTGAGACCCCGACAACCACTATCTCCCCAGGTGAAACCAAGCTATACCGCTGGATAAAATCTATGACTTTTGACTCTAGCTTAATCTTGCTCATAGTGATTGATTTTCACCCCAAAAATTCTACGAATTTTTTGGGAACCCATTTGCCTTGCCCCTCTCAACTCTGAATAAACCCAAATGTCAAAATCCAAATGCTTAAATACCAAAACTATTCCTCTTTGTCATTTGTCATTGTTTAGGGTTTTGAGGTTGATTTGGCATTTGAGCTTTGTCATTTGTTATTGCTATTTGCTTTGCCCCTCGCAGCTAACACTGATAGGTGGTATCGTTAAATGTCACCAAGCGGGTTCCATAATCCTGAATCTCGAGGATGCTTACCCCACCAAGGTCTACCTTGAATTTGGTAAAGCAGTCCAGAGGCAAATTTAAAGCTTTGAGAATGATGACTAATGTAACGAAGTAATGGCTGACTACTACCACCGTAGTCCCTTCGTTGTGCTCGGGATTAGTTTTATGCTTTTCTAGCAGACGTTCAACGACCTTCCAGGCTCTCTGTTGCAATTCAACAAGACTTTCTCCGTTGGGCAATTTCATTGCCCCCCCATCTTGCCACCATTGCATTAAAAACTGGCTGAACGTGGTACTTAAATTTGAAACAGACATGCCTTCCAGTTCACCAACTCTCAGCTCTCTAAGCCCCTGGTCAACCTCTACTGGCAACTGGTGATGGCTGGCTATGACTTCGGCTGTAGCTATAGCTCGCTGCAAAGGACTGCAGAGTATAGCAGCAACGGGCTCATTCTCGAGGAAAGCTGCTAGCTTCCTGGCTTGCTCCAATCCGGTATCATTCAGTTCGATATCACTATCGCCACCCTGGACACGCCTCTCGTGATTCCAATAAGTTTCGCCATGCCTAACTAAAATAAGCTTCAAAAGGCCTCCTTAGATTGCCTCGCTTCGCGACAGCGAGAAATATCCCGACATGCCGGGATGAGCTAATATTACCCCTCGGTATGGGTAATATTTTAGTTTTCCACAAGTTCCCTCTTAGAATTGGGGCTCTCTCCTTCAACATGCCCGCTAGCATAAAGATTCTTTCCATCATAACTCCCCCGCCTGCCAAGCCTTGGCGGGCAGGCCTTGCCCCTCTTATCTTAAGAGGGGGAATTCTGGAAAAACTTACCTGTTACCATCATAGATGGGATGGACTAAATTTACGATGCAGCAGCGCCCTTCTCCCTGGTTACTATGACCTTCTCTATCTTCATTCCACGTATTTCAGTGATAACGAACTTCAGGTTCTGGTACTTAAAGTGCTCTCCCTGCTTCGGTATCCGACCAAGGTGGCTGAGAATAAAGCCGGCCACGGTCTCATAATCACCGCTGGGCAAATTCAGCCCCAACTCCTCGTTAGCGTCTTCAATCCTGAATCCTCCATCCAGCTGAAAGGTGCTGTCGCCAGTTACAATGAAATCCTTTTCTTTACCCGTTAGCTCATCGTGAATATCGCCGACAATCTCCTCAGTTAGCTGTCCGAGGGTAACCATTCCCGCAATTCCCCCAAACTCGTCGACAACGATTGCCACATGGTGACCACCGTCTCGCATCTCAGCAAGAAGCTCCCCTAAACGTTTCCCTTCAGGCACAAAATAGGCGGGGCGCATCAAATCATCGATGACGCTGTCTCTGCTGTCAGATTCATCGGTTAACTTCATCAGCACATCCTTGGCATACAACATACCTACCACATTATCGGTATTATCCTTATATACGGGGAAACGGCTATATCGTCCCTGGGTATAGAGATCCAGGAAATCACTTAGCTTCGTCCCCTGCTCCACCCAGGCGATTTCTGTTCTGGGAACCATTATCTTACTCACCGGGCGGTCGGTAAACTCAAACACCTTGTGCAACATCTCTGCCTCATTACCTTCCACTACCCCTTCAGCCTCACCTATGCTGATAGCTGTACGGAATTCCTCCTCGCTGATGGTCGGCTTGGGAATTTCGCCCTCCCCGACTAACTTGGTGAACCTAATCCCTATGTGGTTCAGGATGTAAACCAGAGGATAGAGGATGGTAGAGATTATTTCTAGAGGTCTGACATATTTCGGAGCTATTCTTTCTCCGTAACGAACTGCCAAGCTCTTAGGAATAAGCTCAGCGAAAATCAAGGTTACTATAGTGATCACGATGGTAGCGACGGCTACTGCCCAGTTCTCATTTCGAATTAGTGACACTGCTATGATTGTGCCCAGAGTGGCTACTGCCGTCTCAAAGAAGTTGATCCCCAAAAGAACTGTAGCGAGAAATTTCTCCGGCTGTTCTATAATCTTTGCCATCCTTTTGGCGGCGGGGTGTCCACTCTGAATCAGATGTTGTAGACGCAGCTTCTGTATACCAATGAAAGCAGTCTCAGCACTGCAGAAAAAAGCGGCACACCCAAGACAGAGGAAAAACAATATCACAAAGAGGCTGTTAATGTTCACACTTAACGCTCACCCTGAGTAAACGACATGTGCAACCAGATTACTACCAGCTTTAGACAAGGAGATAAAAGCTGACTCAACACTGGAAAAGAAAGCTGAGAGAGCTAGGCAGAGTGGAAAGGCTAATAAAAGCCAACTATCGGCGTCATCCACCTATCACCACCCCCTAAGTCCCCTCCCCAAGCAAATTAACCATCTTGCTACCATTAACTTTGGCTGCAATCTACTTTATGTAAGTTATGATAGCATTAGCTGGCAAACCTGTCAAACTCCACATTTTTAAACAAGCCTCGGCGAGTGATAAGCTCCAGGTTTTCCGGTATACTTACGGGGATGGACAAAATGTTCCTGGTGGACAAGCCTAAAGGGCTTACCTCCTCCCGAGTGGTGGAGCGGATAAGAAAGAAGTTCAACGTGAAGGCTGGTCATACGGGGACATTAGACCCCCTGGCTACAGGGCTTTTAGTTGTTCTAACCGGCAGGCGCACAAAAAACGCCTCTTTGTTTCTTAAGCTGGACAAGGCTTACGAGGTTAAGGCTGTTCTCGGTGTCGCGACAGACACCTTTGACTCTGAAGGAAGGGTTTTGCGGCGAAGCAATAACGAAGTAACTAGAGAAGAATTGGAAAGGGTCTTGAAGGAATTTTACGGTGATATTTGGCAGACCCCTCCACCATTTTCAGCTAAAAAAATGGCGGGACGAAAAGCTTACCAACTAGCCAGAAAGGGTATCAGCGTCGATATACCACCTAAAAAGGTAAGCATTTATTCCCTGGAGCTCAAGGAGTTCCAGTTTCCCTATTTTGCTTTCGCTTGCGAGGTGTCTTCGGGATTTTACGTTAGAAGCCTTGCTCACGATATCGGAGAGAAACTCGGGGTGGGCGCTACTGTAGTGGAAGTCCGCCGCACTAGAGTGGGCCCTTATCATGTGGAACAAGCTAAAGGTTTGGAGGAACTCCTAGGCTATAAGGAGTTGCCCTTGAAAAGCTTCGATTTTTAGCGACAATGGTAAACTAAGGCAAATTTTCACGCTAAAAAGTGTAGACCCGGCATTATTTCCCCATTGATTGAGTTATAGTCCCCGTGATACAATATTTAAAGAGTGGCTACTGAGAAAGAGAAGGCAGTCGAATTGGCCATTGAGCAAATCGAGAGGCAATATGGCAAAGGTTCGATTATGAAGTTAGGCGAAGCTCCAGCCAGAGTAGCTGGAGATGCCATTCCCACCGGGGCACTGGCTCTTGATCTGGCTTTAGGAATAGGTGGCATACCTAGAGGGCGAGTTACCGAGATATTTGGTTCTGAGGCTTCAGGTAAAACTACACTCGCCCAGCATATAATCGCTGAAACTCAAAAAACTGGTGGTATTGCTGCATATATTGATGTTGAGCATGCCTTTGACCCTAGATATGCCGCTAACTGCGGTGTCAACCTGCGCGATTTACTCATCTCCCAACCTGACACCGGCGAGCAAGCTCTGGAAATTACTGAAACCCTGGTGAGAAGCGGTGCTGTAGATGTAGTAGTCATCGACAGTGTAGCCGCCCTAGCGCCCAGAGCTGAGATAGAAGGCGAGATGGGCGATGCCCATGTTGGTTTGCAGGCCCGATTGATGTCCCAGGCACTGAGAAAATTGAGTGCTGCTATCAGTAAGTCTAAAACAGCGGTTATTTTTATTAACCAGTTGCGAGAAAAGGTGGGCATTGTTTTCGGTAATCCGGAGGTAACTCCTGGGGGAAGGGCGCTTAAGTTCTATAGTTCGGTTAGAATAGATTTGAGGCGGGGTGATTCCATCAAGCAGGGCACAGAAATGGTAGGCACAAGGGTAAGGGCCAGGGTGGTTAAGAATAAGGTAGCTCCTCCCTTTCGCAGCGCTGAATTTGATATTATGTTTAATCACGGGATAAGCAAAGAGGGGAATCTGGTTGACCTTGGGGTAACAACAGGCCTGGTAAAGAAAGCTGGCGCCTTCTTTACTTACGGCGATACGAAGTTGGGGCAGGGCAGGGAAAATGCCAAGGATTACCTGAGGCAGCACCCTGAACTAGCTTCACAACTAGAAAGCACAATAAGAGCTTCAACAGCTATTCCCGGCATCTCTCCCGGAGAAGGTTCACAAACCTCCTCAGAAGAAGCTTGATGTAATTCAGGAAGAAGCCAGTTGGCAGATAGTAATTCCTTGCAGGATTGCCTCAATGCCGCCTATCGTTATCTCAGTTATCGCCCGCGCAGCGAAGCGGAAATCAGGCAGTGGCTTCACCGACGCCGTTTTGCTAATGAAGTAGCAGAGAAAGCAATTGCCCAACTCAGGGAGCAAAACTTGAGCGATGATTTCGCCTTCGCCCAATTCTGGACAGATAACCGCTTATCCTTCAGGCCTAAGAGCAAAAGATTGATAAAAAAGGAATTAAGGGATAAAAAAGTAGCCGCAGAAATCATTGAACAGGTGACCGAGGACATAGATGACGAAGAGATTGCTTATAAGCTGGGCTCTAGCCGGATGCCGGCCCTTGCCCATTTAGATTATCCAGACTTTTACCGACGCCTATCAAGTTACCTCACTTACCGCGGTTTTGGTTACGAAGTCGTAAAGCGTACCGCGGCTCTTCTCTGGCAGGAAAAGGAACGGCATTAAGATGATAGACTGGGGAGAGTTAGGCCGAGGTGAATTCTCCCTTAGCTTGACAGTCTCTTCCCACAAAAGCTATATTTTACCTGCCGAGGGCCATTAGCTCAGTTGGTTAGAGCACGGTCCTGATAAGACCGGGGTCTGTGGTTCGAGTCCACAATGGCCCACTTTTTACTTGCACAATTTAGCAAATTAGGCCCCATTTAAATCACTCTATTGACAAACTAAAGGACAAGGTTTATATTTTAAATAATTAAATATAGGAAAAGGCTGAGAACAGGACTAGTACAGCTTAAGGCGGAGTTCAGAGAGTCGGGGAAGGTGTGAGCCGATACTTGCGCGAGGTTGGAATGGACCTGGGAGCCGCAAACCGAAAGGTGAACACCTAGTAGGCTTTGCCGCAGGGGCAGCGTTATCAGAGTCCAGGGTATCGCCAAATTAGGCTGTACCTGAAAAGAGATGGCCGAAAAGGCCGAAAAAGGGTGGCACCGCGAAGGTCGAACCTCTCGCCCCTTGGCGAGAGGTTTTTTTATTGTGAGGTGATATGTATTATCCAACACTGGAAGAGATTCGCCAACTGAAGAAGCACGGCAATTTGGTACCAGTTTGCCGTGACATTCAGGCTGACCTAGAGACGCCAGTATCCGCTTACCTTAAGATAGCCCGCGGCAATTACTCCTTCCTTCTAGAAAGTGTTGAGGGTGGTGAGCGACTGGCTCGCTATAGCTTCATTGGCACCGAGCCCTCTCTTGTCTTAAGGACAGAAAATGAGAATTCCGTTGACCCATTGAATCGGGTGGAAAAGGAGTTCGCTCGACTTCGTCCCGTGTCCATTGCCGACCTTCCCCGATTCCACGGTGGCATGGTTGGCTACTTGAGCTACGAGGTTGCCCGCTACTTTGAGAGACTGCCCTGCCCCGACCAGGACCCTCAAGGACTCCCCGAGTCTGTGTTGATGCTGGCAGACACCTTGCTTGTTTTCGACCATGTTACCCACAAAATCAAGGTTGTCTCTCACGTTCACTTAGATGGGGATGTTGACACAGCGTATCGGGAGGCAACTTGTAAAATCGACGACCTGGTGAACAGGTTGGAACAGCCGATGAATTCTAAGACTCTTGAGAATGCGCCACCAGATAAGTCTGAAGTGTCATCAAATTTTTCCCTGGCAGAGTTCGAGGCTATAGTTTCTCAAGCCAAGGAATATATCTATGCCGGCGATATAATTCAGGCTGTCTTATCACAGCGGTTGGCAAGACCTACTTATGCCAGTCCCTTCGCCATATATCGGGCATTGCGCTCTGTTAACCCTTCCCCCTACATGTACTACCTCCATTTAGGTGATTTCTATATTGTCGGAGCTTCCCCCGAGCTTCTGGTGCGAGTCGAGGATGGCATAGTATCTAATCACCCCATCGCCGGCACTCGCCCTCGGGGTAGGGATATCACTGAAGACCTGGCTTTGGAAGAGGAACTCAAGAGCGATGAGAAGGAGCGTGCTGAGCATATCATGCTCGTTGACCTGGGGCGTAATGACATCGGGAGAATTAGCGAGCCGGGCACAGTCGAGGTAACTCAGCTTATGGATATAGAACGCTATTCGCATGTTATGCATTTGGTATCGCATGTTCAGGGCAGGCTCAGGGCTGGACTTTCCCAGTTTGATGCTCTCCGCTCCTGCTTTCCCGCCGGTACTGTTTCCGGCGCTCCCAAAATTCGGGCTATGGAAATCATTGCCGAACTGGAAAGAGAAAAAAGGGGGCCCTATGCCGGCGCAGTAGGCTATTTCGACTTCTCGGGCAACCTGGATACCGCCATCACCATACGTACCATTGTTATTAAAAATAACATTGCTTATATCCAGGCGGGTGCTGGCATCGTCGCCGATAGCATCCCTGAGCGCGAATACCAGGAAAGCCTGGCAAAGGCTCAGGCATTGCTCTCCGCTATTGACCAGGCAGAGGCTGACCAGTATGCTTTTATGCGCTCAGTTTCGTCCTGAATTAATTATGACCGACGTGGGGAAGGTTTGTTGAAGAATTTTCTAAAACAAGGAGTACAGCGATGATTAAGGAAGCCATTGAAACTGTGGTCAGTGGTCGCTCGCTCACCTTTGAGGAAGCTGCAGCCGTAATGGAGGAGATAATGATTGGCGAGGCCACGCCAGCCCAGTTTGCCGCTTTCGTCACCGCCCTGCGCATTAAAGGTGAGACTGTGGACGAGATTGCTGGCTTAGCCAGCGTCATGCAGGCTAAGGCAAAACTTGTCCAGGTCACCCCACCGGTGGTAGATACCTGTGGGACAGGGGGCGATGGCTCTTCCAGCTTTAATATCTCCACAACCGCCGCCTTCATTGTCGCTGGTGCAGGACTCAAAGTGGCCAAGCATGGCAACCGGGCAATGTCCAGCCACTGCGGTAGCGCCGATGTCCTGGAGGCGCTGGGGGTGAGGATTGAGCTTGGAGCTGAGGCTGTCGCTCAATGTCTGGAGACAGTGGGCATCGGTTTTATGTTTGCTCCCGTCTTCCACCCGGCGATGAAATATGCCACTGCCCCCCGACGCGAAATCGGAATTCGTACTGTGTTTAATATTCTCGGCCCCCTTACTAACCCTGCCAAAGCCAAGTTTCAGGTCATCGGTGTTCCCTCTAAGGAACTGGGAGAGAAGATTGCCTTCGTTCTCCACCGCCTGGGCACAGAGCATTCCCTGGTGGTACATGGCATAGATGGCATGGATGAAATTTCAATCAGCAGGAAATCTCTGGTGTGGGATGTCAATCAACATAGGGTATTGCCACCTTATGAAGTTTCTCCTGATGATTTTGGGTTTATGAAGGCAAGCATGACCCAAATTAAGGGAGGAACAGCCAGGCAAAATGCTAAGATACTGCGCGGCATATTAAGCGGAGAGGTGGGAGCCAGGCGGAACATAGTTATCATGAATGCTGCTGCCGCGCTGGTGGCTGGCAACCAAGCATCAGACCTCAAAGAAGGTGCCTCCGTTGCCGAGAAGACGCTCGACAGTGGACAAGCTCTGGCTAAACTCGACGAGCTAATCAAGCTCAGCCGCAGCCTGAATAAGGAGTAGCCAGCATTCGGCGTTTAGCTGGCAACTGATTGCTGGAAGCTGGGAAAAGGAAAATGCTGGATAAAATTATCGCCCAAAAAAGGGAAGAGGTTGAGCAAAGAAAGAAGGAAGCTACCATAACTTATTTGCAACAACGTATTGCCCGGCAGAAGCCGGCGCTTGACCTCACCCTGGCTCTCAAGGGCGACCACATTCGACTGATTGCCGAGGTGAAGCGAGCTTCCCCATCACGGGGGGTGCTAAGCTCTAACTTCAACCCCATCGAGTTAGCCCAGACCTACGCTGAGGGTGGCGCTGCTGCTATTTCAGTGCTCACTGAGGCAAATTATTTTATGGGCAGCATTGAGCACCTAGCAGCAATCAAAGAAGTGGTTGGGCTTCCATTGCTGAGAAAGGATTTCATCTTCGACCTTTATCAGGTATATGAGTCTCGGGCCTATGGCGCTGATGCTTTATTGTTAATCGCAGCCATTCTAAGCGAGGAACAGCTTAAGGAGTTCATCTCGCTGAGTCACAGCCTTGGTTTAAGGTGCTTGGTTGAAGCGCACAATGAAGGCGAGGTGGAAAGGGCAGTTCTCAGCAAAGTGGAAATCATCGGAATTAATAATCGAGACCTCAATACCTTTACCGTTGATATCACTACGACCCGCCGATTGCGGCCTCTCATTCCCCAGGAGCGAATTGTAGTTAGCGAAAGCGGCATTAAAAGCAAAGGAGATATTGAAAAGCTCGGGAAATGGGGAGTTGATGCTGTACTTGTTGGCGAGGCTCTGGTCACCGCCGGTGATGTCCTGGCTAAAATGGAGGAATTGATAGGAGAATGAGTTAGAATTTCGGATTCAAGATTTAAGTAATGAGGGAAAATCCTAAGCACTAAATACGAAATGCTAAACAATATCGAAGCCCAAAACCCTAATGACCGAAACAAGAAGGTTTTGAATTTGGGATATTTAGATTTTGAATTTGTTTAGAGTTTAGATATTAGAATTTGGAGTTTAGTCTGTTATGACTCGTGTCAAGATTTGCGGGATTAAAGATAAGACCAATGCTCTAGCAGCGGTTGAGGCTGGTGCTGATTTTATCGGGTTAGTCTTCGCTCCTAGTCGGCGCCAGGTCTCTCCCCAAAAAGCATTACCGTTGGTGGAAGTGGTTCGTGGGTTAAGATCCCGTCCGGCTGTGGTTGGTGTTTTTGTGAACGCAGCAGCTCAAGAAGTTAATCACATTGCTGACTACTGCCAATTGGATTGGGTGCAGCTTAGCGGTGACGAAACCTGGCAATATTGCCAGGAGCTTAAAAAAGCAATTATCAAGGTTATCCATGTATCCAGCGGGCAAAAAACTGATGAAATTCTGCCTGATATAGAGATGGGGTACCAGTTGCTTCCAGAAAAGGAGCTTGTCTGCCTTCTGGATTCACGGGTGGGGGGGGCTTACGGTGGGACGGGTCAGGTCTTTAACTGGCAACTGGCAAGAGAGGTCTCAGTTAGGTTTCCAGTGATGATTGCTGGAGGACTCACCCCGGCTAATGTTGGTCAATTGATCAGGGAGGTTCAGCCTTGGGGGGTTGATGTCTCCACAGGTGTAGAGAGTAATGGTCTAAAAGATGCTTCAAAAATTAGAGCCTTCGTCAAGGCAGTTAGGTCAACACAGTAAAGTGATAGATTATCGACACAGAGGAGGAATGGTCAGATGCTTGTTGTTATGAAAAACGATGCTACCGAAGTGCAAGTACAAGCGGTTATTCGTGAGATTGAGAGCTGGGGCTACCGTGGTATTCCAATACCAGGCGCCCAGCGAACTGCCGTTTGCATCGTAGACAACACGGGGCCGGTTGAAGATTCGAGGTTGCTTTCGTTGGATGGGGTAAAAGAGGCTATCCGTGTAACTAAACCTTATAAACTGGTCAGTAGAGAGACTCATCCGCAGTCTACGATTATTGCTATTGGCGATATCAAGATTGGTGGAGAGGAACCGGTAATAATGGCCGGGCCCTGCGCTGTGGAAAGTGAAGAACAGGCACTAACAATCGCACACCTAGTGAAGCAGTATGGTGCACAGATATTTCGCGGAGGTGCCTTCAAACCTAGGACATCACCCTACAGCTTTCAAGGATTGGGAGAGGAAGGATTAAAAATACTGAAGAAAGTCCGTAGTGAAACAGGCTTATTAATCGTAACCGAGGCCACTGACCACACAAATATTGAAATTGTCGAACAGTACGGTGATATTATTCAGATTGGGGCTAGGAACATGCAGAATTATTCGCTGCTACGCCGTGCCGGTCGTGCCTCGAAGCCAATCCTGCTGAAGCGAGGTTTCGCCGCCACAATTGGTGAATTATTGATGTCGGCAGAATACATTATGTCTGAAGGGAGTACACAGGTCATTCTGTGCGAGCGCGGAATCCGCACCTTTGCTGACAATACCAGGAGCACCCTGGACCTAAGCGCTATACCTTCAATCAAAGAAGTCAGTCACCTGCCTGTAGTAGTTGACCCTAGCCATGCTGCCGGACGAAGGGAGTATGTTATCCCTTTGTCAAAGGGAGCCATAGCTGTAGGTGCTGATGGACTCCTAGTTGAAGTACACCACGACCCTTCGCACGCCCTTTCCGATGGAATGCAGTCCTTGTATCCAGAGCAGTTTGAGAAATTAATGAGAGAGATAGAGAGTTTACGTAGATAACGCTTGCAATGAGAAAAAACGATTAAGATTCGGCTCAGGCAGAAGGAGGCGTATAGTACTACCTGATAATAAAGGCTACTTTGAAGACTATGGCGGCAAGTTCGTCCCTGAGACTCTTATGCCGGCCTTGGACGAACTGGAGGCAGCTTACGAAGAGGCAAAGCGTGATTCATCCTTTTGGGCTGAATTCGATTCTCTGTCCCGTGATTATTCAGGAAGGCCAACACCACTTTATTTCGCTGAAAGGCTCACCAGGCATTGCGGGGGGGCGCAAATCTTCCTCAAAAGGGAGGACCTCCTTCATACTGGAGCCCATAAGATAAACAATGCTCTCGGGCAGGGCCTCCTCGCCAAGAGGATGAGAAAACAAAGGATTATCGCTGAAACTGGCGCTGGCCAGCATGGGGTGGCTGCCGCCACCATATGTGCCAAGTTGGGGCTGGATTGTATTGTCTACATGGGTGAAGAAGATGTGCAGCGTCAAGCCCTCAATGTCTTCCGTATGAAGTTGCTTGGTGCTGAGCTGCGTCCTGTTTCCTCAGGTACCAGAACACTGAAAGATGCCATCAATGAGGCTATTAGAGATTGGGTAACTAACGTCAGAGATACCTATTACCTTCTGGGCTCAGTGGTGGGGCCTCATCCTTACCCGGTAATGGTGCGTGATTTTCAATCAATCATAGGCAAAGAGACCAGAGAGCAGATTTTAGCTAAGTGCAGTCGTTTGCCCGACTATATCATCGCCTGTGTGGGCGGAGGAAGCAACGCCATCGGGATTTTCCACCCCTTTGTGAACGATAAAAACGTCAAGTTTATCGGGGTAGAAGCAGCAGGAAGGGGAATCAGGACAGGAAGACACGCCGCCTCTCTGGTTGCCGGTACAGTAGGAGTTTTGCATGGGACAAAATCCTATGTCCTTCAGGATGATGCCGGGCAGATTCTGGGGACTCAAAGCATTGCCGCCGGGCTGGATTACCCCGGAGTAGGGCCCGAGCATAGTTATTACAAGAAGATTGGACGGGCTACCTATGTCGCAGTGAATGATAAGGAGGCGCTAAAAGCTTTCCAGCTTCTCTGCCAGACCGAAGGCATTATCCCGGCGCTTGAACCAGCCCACGCTATATCCTACGCGGCCAAAATTGCAGGCTCCCTGAATAAGGAACAAATTATTGTAGTCAACCTGAGTGGGCATGGCGATAAAGACATGGACATTATAGTCAAGGCATTGGGGGTAAAGCTTTGAGCCGCATTGCTTCAGTTTTTGCCGGAGCAAATCATACTGCCCTCATCCCCTACATTACAGTAGGTTATCCCGCTGTTGAAACAACCTTGAAAGTAGTGCCTCTTCTCGCCAGCAGTGGATGCGACATCATCGAGCTTGGCATCCCCTTCTCCGACCCTCTGGCTGACGGTGCCACTATCCAGCGAGCAAGCTATGAAGCACTCAGGCAAGGAATTACCCCCAAGCTCTGCTTTGAAGTGGCTCAGGAGCTAAGACGGCAAGTGGAAATTCCCCTGGTGTTTATGACTTATTACAACCCTGTGGTGAAGTTCGGGTTGGAGCAATTTTGCTTGAAGTGCGCCGAGGTGGGGATTGACGGGTTGATTATACCCGACCTCCCACCCGAGGAAGGACAGGAACTGGAAAAATCAACCAAAAGACACGGGCTTGACCTTGTTTATCTTCTCAGCCCAGCTAGCACCGAAGAACGCATCAAGCTAGTGGCCAGCAGGTCAAGCGGCTTTATCTACTTAGTTTCCCTGACCGGTGTCACTGGCGCCAGGGATAAACTCCCCGACGAACTGGAAGGTTTCGTAGCCAGGGTGAAGGAAAGGACTGAAAAGCCTCTTTGCGTTGGCTTTGGAGTCTCCACCCCCGAGCAAGCACGAAGAATTGCCAAGATAGCTGATGGCGTCATCGTGGGCAGCCGTATTATACAGTTGATGGAGGAGGATACCACCTTCTCTTCTCTCAAAGCCTTTGCGTCAAGCTTACGAGAGGCTTTGGTCAATAGAATGGTAGAAAAAACTAGGAGGTGAACATGCGCTAGCTATTCTTAAAGGAGTCAGCCCCAATATGAGATAGAAAGGAGAACAAAATGGAGAAAGGAATGTATTTTCTTGACCAGAAGGATATGCCCACTCGTTGGTACAACATTATGGCCGATATGCCCGGGGATATGCCACCAATGCTGCACCCGGGAACGGGAAAGCCGGTAACCGTAGATGAAGTAGCCGGTATATTTCCCAGGGCATGCGCCGAGCAGGAGCTCAATAGGAAAGACCGCTGGATTGAAATCCCTGAGGAACTGCAGGAGGTTTACCGCACGTGGAGACCAACGGTGTTGCATCGAGCATATCGGCTGGAGAAGGCTCTGGATACGCCGGCCAAGATTTTCTACAAGTATGAAGGAACAAGCCAAGGGGGGAGCCACAAGCCCAATACCGCAACGGCTCAGGCATACTACGCCAAGAAACAAGGCCTCAAGGGTTTATGTACTGAGACCGGGGCCGGGCAGTGGGGCAGTGCTTTATCTATGGGGACTCGCTTTTTTGATATGGAGTGCAAGGTGTTTATGGTCAGGATTAGCTATGACCAGAAGCCATATCGCCGCATCTTGATGGAGACCTACGGGGCTAATTGTGTCCCCAGCCCCAGTCCCGAGACCAAGTCAGGGCGAGCTATGCT
>Ga0315541_1001974_pt1 | contig 17837 bp, 13 predicted proteins | sample SalMarSW160190MG_FD_203095 | JGI IMG/M metagenome (GOLD analysis project Ga0315541, IMG submission 203095) | Salt marsh sediment microbial communities from the Plum Island Ecosystem LTER, Massachusetts, United States - Salt Marsh Sediment SW1601-190 ...
GACACAAGTGTCGCTACTTCGGCGCTAAAATTGATCATCATATATCTTGACTTTTTCCGCTTCCATCATCCTTTGAACCAGCTTACTGTATGCTTCCTGTTGTTTGTCCCTTTTGAGCTCAGACTCAATCTGAGCTTTCACCTCGCTTAGTTCCCTGTCCTCGAAGTCCCCCTTGTGCGAATCGTAGTAAAGCTTCATCTCTGTTTCACTGATCTGAATATCTTGGGGAATCTCCTCAGTCAAAAGCTTGTTGATCATCAGTTGCTTTTTCATCTGGAAGGCCCCTTCGATTACGTCCTTATCCTTATCAAAGCCGCGCCTGAGCGCGGTGTCATACAGAAGCTCTGCCCCGACGTATTGCTGCAGGAATTCCAACTTCCCTTTCTTATCCGTAAATTCGGTTTGAACCGAAGGAGGAAGCTTCTCGATCTCGTTTTCCAGATCGGTCATGGAAATCTCCCTCTCTCCGATCCGGGCCACCACCACCCCACCTTCCTTTCTTGTCTCGCTTTGACCAAGCCCCGTGCTTCTCTCCAACTGCTTTTGAGCCTCCAGGGAGCGCCCCATCCTCTCAAAGCAGATCACCAGGTTCTTGTTGATTTTCTCTTTCAGTTCACTCTCTGGATTTAAGAATCTTGCCTTAACGAACCTGGCTGCTGCATTTTCATAGTCTCTTAGGTAATTCAAATAGATGTTCCCCACGATGTAGCTTATGTTAGCTTGTTTTTTTACCTCCAACTCGCCGGAATCGAGCAGTTTGTCGTATTCTGCAATGGCCTGAGAATACAGCTTGTTGTCCACCAACTGGGAGGCAAAATCCTGCTGCCGGGAAACATCCAGTTTGCCTTTGGACAGCTCTCCCCATCGAAGGTAAATCAAAGTAGAGAGGACAAGTGATATCCCCAGCAAAGTCACAATCACAAGTGGAAATGGATTTGCTTTGGACTCTTTTTCTGCCATGTTCAACTTTCAGATTGATTTGTGACCGCCAGACACCTGGTGCCGCACTTCGTCCTGCCCTTCGGTCCCGCACTTCGTCCTGAGACTCAGTGTCGAAGGAAGACCTCAGGGTCGAGGGAAGACTCAATGTCGAAGGAAGCCTCGGTACTAGGCATGTCTCGCTACTCCGAGTCTGCCGGAGTGGCAGAACTCGTCATAGCCGAACCCCGATGAATCGGCACAAACTCCGATCCCGCTCAGGCCCAAGTGCCTGTTAACGTGCTGCCGCCCGTCGACAACTACCCCGCCAAATTCTTTTTTTCCGGCGGCTTGCGCTTCTCGGGCTCCTCGTCCTTTTTGATCTCCTCATCTACTTCTTTGAGCCCCTTTTTGAACTCGCTCATGCTTTTGCCCAATCCTCGAGCGATCTCCGGAATCCTTCTGGCTCCGAAAAGAAGCACAATGATCAAAAGTATTAACAGAATCTCCTGGGCTCCGATTCCTCCCAACATGAATTCCTCCCGGGCCAAACGGCCCTCAAATAACGCTACACATCCTAACGCGTCTTTGCGAGGAGCGGAAGCGACGAAGCAATCTCATTATATTCCAACTCCCCGGAGATTGCTTCGTCCCCCGCCAGATGCGGGGGACTCGCAATGACAAATTATTGCAACATTAATTGACAAACGACGCTCCGATCGGGTTGTCCGAATTATCTGAATCTTTTGGCCCTGGCTCTGAAAAAAGCCATCAAAGGTTCCACGTACGACTTATCGGTCACGATCTGGATGTGGTCCAAATCTATGGAACGAAAGGTCATATCCAGATTGGTTTGTTCGGCCACCGCATAATCCCGAAAGCTCTTCCTCACCCTTGAGTCCTTGGTGTCGATCAGTATCCGTTCGCCGGTCTCGGTATCCTCCAGCTCTATGAAACCCGCGTTAGGCAACTCTATCTCACGGGGGTCAACTATCTTGATAGCGACGACATCATGTCTTTTGTTGGCAACACAGAGCTTTTTTTCAAAACCGGTGCTTAAGAAATCCGAGACCAAGAAGACCACGCATCTTCTCTTTATGATTCGCCCCAAGAAATCCAATGCGCAGTTTATGTCGGTTCTTTGATGTTCCGGTTTGAAGTAAAGAACTTCCCGGATCAATCTCAACACATGGGAACTACCCTTTTTGGGGGCTATGTATTTTTCTATTCTGTCGGTGAAAATTATCATCCCCACCTTATCGTTATTCTTGATGGCGGAGAAAGCCAGAACCGAGCATAATTCAGCCGCTATGTCTCCCTTCATCCTTTGAGCGGTTCCGAACTCCCCCGAGGAGGATGCATCCACCAGAAGCATGACCGTCAGTTCCCTCTCCTCGGTGAATTTCTTGACAAAGGGATATCCGTAGCGAGCGGTAACGTTCCAGTCTATAATCCGGATGTCGTCCCCCGGTTGATATTCCCTCACCTCCTCGAACTCCATCCCCCGACCTTTGAAGATGGAGTGATACTCTCCGGAAAAGACGTCGTTCACCAGCTTCTTGGTCCTTATCTCGATTCGTCTGACTTTACTTATGATCTCTTTTGGCAGCATGTCTGTCGGATTTATGCTTAACCAGAACCTAACTTAAGTTAGGTTCTGGCCTTCATACGAAAAATGTCCTGCTCTGCAAGACTGGTCAGCAACTTAATGCACTCCAAGATATTCTTTTGATCTCCCAACCTTACAGCCTTCAAACCTTCTAACCTGATAACTCCCTCACTTACGGAACCTCCACCTCATCGAATACTTTTTTGACAATATCCTCGGAGGTGGTCTCCTCCGCTTCAGCCTCGTAGGTGACGATAACCCGATGCCTCAAGACGTCCATGCCGATGGCTTTGATGTCTTCCGGGGTCACGTATCCTCGTCCCCTCAAGAAGGCGTGGGCTTTGGCCACCAGATTCAAGTAAATGGAGGCCCGCGGCGAGGCTCCATAGGCGATCAAATCCTTCAAATCCAGATTATATGCCTCCGGGTTGCGAGTGGCAAAGACGATATTCAGAATGTAATCCTTGATCTTTTCATCCACGTAGATATGGTTAACCACCTCTCTGGCTTTCAGGATCGCATCAGGGGATACCACCTTCCTCACCGGAGGGAAACCCACCTCGGCGTTTCGATCGATGATCTCCCACTCCTCGTCTTTGCTGGGATAGGTGAGGGAAAGCTTAAGCATGAACCGGTCCACCTGCGCCTCTGGAAGAGGATAAGTTCCCTCTTGCTCAATGGGATTTTGAGTAGCCAACACCAGAAAGGGCTCGTCCAATTTGTAGCTATTGTCCCCGATGGTCACCTGTCTTTCCTGCATCGATTCTAAAAGCGCACTCTGCACCTTGGCCGGTGCGCGGTTTATCTCATCCGCCAGTATCAGATTGGCAAAGATCGGACCCTTTTTGGTGGAGAAGTTTCCCTTTTGGGGGTTGTAGATCATGGTGCCAATCAGGTCTGCCGGAAGAAGATCAGGGGTAAACTGAATCCTCTGAAATTTGGTCTGTATGGCATCGGAGAGGGTCTTAACCGACAGAGACTTGGCCAGCCCGGGAACGCCTTCGATCAGAATATGGCCATTGGCCAAAAGAGCTAACAACAATCTCTCTACCAGATACTTCTGGCCAACGATCACCTTCCCTATCTCGGACAAAAGCTCCTGAACGAATAGGCTTTCCTTTTCCACCTTCTCCTGAATGGCCTTAATATCCTGTGCAGTTCGGTTCGTTTCTGTGTGCATACTTCCTCCAAGAACGTCATTTGAAGTTTATCGGTTGCGAGTTTGAGAATTACTTCTCCAAATCCAAAGAGTGCAGCGGAAGGCTTCAGCCTTCGACCTTCGAAACCCAAATGTTTCGGATACACTCTCAAAAAAAGGGAGACAGATCTGCTCGACTATTTCAAAGTTCTTTCACATACTGAACCATTTTACCTCTCACCTTACACTTTGTTCCAAGAATTTCTTGACTTGGCTGGATATCTCGTCACATCTTTCCTTCTCCGCCCCTTCTTTGGCGAATTTGACCAGATCGCAACTAGAGAGAGTATCTTTTATTAAACTTATCTGGTCCTCGGACAAGTTTAGAGGCGCCAAGGAATCGATGATGTCATTGGTCGTCTTCCCGGCGGTAAAGATGTGGTATTTCTCTTCTAAATAACTTGTCATCAATTTATAAACCTTAGAGGAAAATTCATCCGCCTTTCCCTCTGAAATGAGTGAAGACAACACAGATAGGTTCTCCAGATTCTTTTCCTCCAGAGTCTTTTCTGGAATCTTGACTTCTTCTTTGGTCTGGTCAGAGATTTGTATCCTTTTGGTCTTTCTCCTGGCAGAATAAACCACATATATGAGAATCGAGACGATGGCGATGATTAAGAAAATCTTGTAATCCGGCTGTTTTTTCTCCATTGGTGGATTTATCTTTACGCTTATGGGCTGAGTGGAAAGAGAGGAACTATCCTCGGTCACATTGTCCACATAGCTGAACAAGACCGGCCCGATGCCTCCGGTCCCGGTTTGAGTGGGCTTCAGAATAAACTTAAAGGTCTTGGTCGATTTTGCCTCTCCCTCCACCATCTTGGTCTCGTTCACCGATGAGCTTCCTAGTATCTCAAAATTCTCACATTCTGGCGGAGCAATCGGGGTTATTTTGAATCTGCTCTGTTCTCCATCCCAGCTTGCTTGCACGGTCAGGGTCAATTTTTCATTAAAGGGGAGTTCAGGGCGATCCACTGCTGCTTCCAATTGGATTTTTGTCTCCGTGGTCCGATTCTGCTTACCATAAACAGAATCGACCTGGGAGACTGCCCAAGGGGAAGCAGAAAACACGAACATTAAGGATAGAAATATGATCAAATAGAATCTCATCTCGACAACAGCCTTAAACACTCTAATTACGTTAATCGCTCCAAAGATTACTAAAATAAACTTTGCCTGCTTGTTGTCAATACCCATTTGCAACAAAGAATTCGGAGATTTCAGAAGAAAGCAAGTTGGGCAGCCAAGACCCCTTGCCGGAACCTAACTTATAGTTATCAACTAATTATGTTGATGATTTGGAAAAGGGTAAGAAAAGGAGTGCGCAAGCTTGCTTGCGCTGCGGAAGCTCTGCTTCCGCACTCCGATTTAAACTCGATTAAGAACTCGTAGGGCTTGACTGCATCCGGCGGGCTCCCAACCCCCACATTCCTGAGTTCCTCAGAAGCTTGACGAAAAGGTGTCTTCGCAATATAATAATGTCAGTAGTTTGCAAATAGAGAATGTCAGGTTATAATCCCCTTCTCAAGAGGAGGTGATAAGTTTGTTAAGCCTGACGATGAAAGAGGCACCAAGGTATAAGACGATTTGTGAGATTGAAGAGGGTTATCTTAGGGTCAAAGAGGCTGGTTTGATTTTGGGATTGCGTCAGCGGCAGGTATATCGGATAAAGGCACGGGTGGAGAGGGAAGGAGCCGGAGGGATAATCCACAAGAGTAGAGGTAAGCGTACGCTGCGTTGGCTTACGGAGAAGATAAAGGATAAGATAGGCCATTTTTCTAAGACTGAATATGGAGGTTTCAACCTGACCCACATGACGGAGTATTTGAATGAGGAGGAAGGGATAAAGGTTTCCCGGGAGTCGGTGAGACAGATTTTATTGGAAAGGGGCTCTTACGTCAAGCAGAGAAGATATCCCAAACACCGAAAGAGGAGAGAACCTTGTTCCAGGGAGGGTCAGATGGTTCAATTTGACACCTCTGATCACGATTGGCTGGAGGGGAGAGGTCCTGGACTTTATCTGATTGGGGGTGTGGATGATGCTACCGGCAAGGTGGCGGGAGCCCAGTTTGTGTTGACTGATGGGGTAAAACAGAACATGGGAGTATTTAGGGATATTGTTCGGAAAAGAGGGATTCCTTTGAGGGTGTATGTGGATCGTGGTTCCAACTTTAAGACCACCCGCCACCAGAGTATGGAGTACCAGCTTAAAGGAGAATATCCCTCCACACAGTTTGCCAGGGCTTTAGAGGAATTAGGGGTAAGGATGATCTATGCCTATTCACCCCAGGCCAAAGGGAGGATGGAGAGGAAGTTTGGGGTATTCTAAGACAGACTCTGTTCGGAGCTCCGCTTACACAACATCCCCATCTTAGAGGATGCTAACCGTTATCTGCAAGAGAAGTTTATTCCCAGGCACAATCGGATGTTTTCTCGTCCGGCTAAAGAAAGTGGAACTGCCTATAGACCCTTACCAAAAGAGTCAAGCTTAAAGGGTGTCTTCTGTTTTAAAGGGGAAAGGGTTGTGGCTGGGGACAACACCATAAGTTACAATGGAAGGGCTTTTCAGATACTGTCTAATGGATACCGGTCAAGCTACTGCAAGGCCAAGGTGAAGGTGCATGAGTATCTGGATGGTTCCGTCAACATCTTCTACCAAGGCAAAAAGCTAAAACATAAACCGGTATCAAAGGAGAAGATCAAATCCTTTAACCGCGTTATCCAACAAAAGGAAACCCAGCTTGTAACCTTAAATTACTGACATTTTTAATTTGCAGAAAACCTGACATTTTTGACTTGCGTTGACAGTGGACATTTTTTTGTTGACAAAGGATGCGTAGTGTTGTAAACTGCAGCTTAATTGAAAATCGTTTTCCGAAATTAAAAATGGCGAAACGAAAAATCATCGGGATCATTCCTGCCAGATACGGCTCCAAGAGACTTCCGGGAAAACCTTTAATACCAATTGATGGAAGGCCTTTGGTGCAAAGGGTATATGAGTGCGCCAAGAAATCGGGCTTTCTGGACAGGGTAATCGTGGCCACAGATTCTGCCCGGGTCTCAGATGAGGTCTATGGGTTCGGGGGAGAGGCATATTTGAGCCTCAGAAAACATCCCACCGGAACCGATAGGGCCGCGGAGGTGGTCAGAAACCTACACTGCGATCTGGTGGTGAATATCCAGTGCGATCAGCCGTTTCTTGATCCCAGAATGATCGATGATTTGGTCTCTTCGATGCTTTCGGAGAGAAACCTCGCGATGGGAACCCTGGCCAGGAAAATAACCGATCCTGAAGAGCTGAAAAATCCCAATGTGGTCAAAGTAATCTTGGACCAGAAAGGATTCGCCATCTATTTTTCGCGTTTCCCCATACCCTACGTGCGAGACATACACCGCACCCCGTATGCCAAGGGTTTTACCGAAATGAACCTGAAAAGGGCGCCATATTATGAACACATAGGAATGTATGCATTCAGGAAGGATGCTCTTTTGAAGTTTGCGTCCTGGAAGCAGACACCGCTGGAGAGATATGAGAAATTGGAACAGTTGAGGGCGTTGGAAAACGGATACAAAATCAAAGTGTGTGTCACAAAACACAAATCTCTTACCGTGGATGCGCCGGCAGATTTGATAAAACTGAAAAGACAAAAGAAAGGGAAATCAAGGTGAGCGCCAGAGAAAAGTCCGCAGGGAATGTGAAATACATATTTGTGACCGGAGGAGTGGTTTCCTCCCTGGGAAAGGGCATTGCCTCCGCATCCATTGGACTTTTGTTGAAAAAAAGAGGCCTGAGAGTCAATCTGCAGAAACTTGATCCCTACATAAATGTTGATCCGGGAACCATGAACCCCTTTCAACACGGGGAGGTCTTTGTGCTGGATGACGGGGCGGAGACCGATCTGGATTTAGGGCACTACGAGAGGTTCATCGGCGAAAACCTGTCCAGAGATAACAACCTCACCTCTGGCCAGATCTACGATGCGGTCATCTCGCGGGAAAGAAAGGGAGATTATTTAGGCTCCACCGTACAGGTTATCCCTCACATCACCAACGAGATCAAGGACAGGATAAAGAAGGTGGGCCGGATGAACGGAAAGGTGGACGTGGTGATCACCGAGATCGGGGGAACAGTAGGGGATATCGAAAGTCTGCCTTTCTTAGAATCCATCAGACAGATGGGGTTGGAATGTGGGCTTAATAATACGCTTTTCATCCACCTTACCCTGGTTCCCTTTGTTCGGTCTGCCGGGGAGGTGAAGACCAAGCCTACCCAACACAGCGTGAAAGAGTTGAGGGAGATTGGAATCCAGCCCAGCATACTTTTGTGCCGGACCGCACAGGCCCTTACCAGACAGTTGAAGGAAAAGATCGGGCTCTTTTGCAACGTGCCCAGCGAAGCAGTCATTCAGGCCATCGACGTGGATTGTATATATGAAGTGCCGCTTCTGTTTCACCAGGAAAACCTGGATGATCTAATCATCAAACATCTTGATCTAAAGTGTGGGGAGCTTCAGATGGATGATTGGGTCAGGATGCTGGACAAGATCAAGAACCCGAAGAATAGCGTCAGAATCGGCATCTGCGGCAAGTATACCCATCTGAAGGATGCCTATAAAAGCATAATCGAAGCCTTCGTGCATGCGGGAGTGGAGAACGACTGCAGCGTAGAGTTAAAATGGATCGACGCAGAGGAGGTCACCAAAAAGAGCGCAGATTCAGATCTGGGTGATGTGGACGGGGTGCTGATCCCCGGTGGCTTCGGTGAAAGAGGAATCGAGGGGAAAATCGAGGCGCTAAGATACGTGCGGGAGAATCAGACTCCCTATCTGGGGATTTGCCTGGGTATGCAGTGCGCAGTGATCGAGTTTGCCCGAAACGTATGTAAGCTGGAAAAAGCAAATAGCTTTGAGTTTGATCAGGAAACCAAACATCCGGTGATCCATCTGATGCCGGATCAGGAAACGATCACCGATTTGGGTGGCACCATGCGGTTGGGGGCCTATCCCTGTATTCTGGAAAAGGAAAGTCTCTCCTTTAAAGCTTACGGAAAAAAAGAAATCTCAGAAAGGCACAGGCACCGATACGAATTCAATAATCAGTTCAGGGAGGTCTTGACCAAAGCCGGACTTAAGTTAGCCGGGCTTTCTCCGGATGGTAGGTTGGTGGAGATAATCGAGCTTGAGGGTCATCCCTGGTTCGTGGCCGTGCAGTTTCATCCGGAGCTTAAATCCCGCCCGACCGAAGCCCACCCACTTTTTAGAGACCTGGTGAAGGCAGCGTTGAAATATCGAAAATCAAGAGAATCGAATATCCCCGAAGAGAAAGAATCGATCAAAAAATAAAAGACCAGGAGTTTCATCATAAAGTCGGATGCGCCCAGCGGATGATGACATCCGCCTGAGAGCAGTAAACGGACGATAGCATCTCGCTACGCGAGGGACGTTATCATCCCGAGGAAAAAATAAAGGGGATGATAACATCCCCTTTGAGCCAGACAGCAAAACCGCACCAGCACGCTGGTGCACTCCTTTTAAAGATAATGATTTATTTCTGGGCAATTTTAGCTTATCTTTTAATCCTGATCGGCGTGGGGGCTATACGCAGCCGGGCGGTTAAAACGCAGACGGACTTCATGGTGGCGGGAAGAAAACTCTCCGCACCGGTATTGGTGGGGACGCTTTTAGCCACCTGGATTGGGTCGGGAAGCATCATTGCCTCAGCAGGGCTTAGCTACAGGAAAGGTTTTTCGGCCCTGTGGTTCGATGCGGGAGTGTGGGTGGCGATTATTGTCCTGTATTTCATAGCCGGTCGTGCCAGAAGATTCGCTCAATTCACGGTTCCTGACATCCTGGAAGCACGATATAATAAATATGCCCGCATCCTGGGAACCATCACCACCATCATTGCCTATACCGCTATCGTCAGTTATCAGTTCAAAGCCGGGGGTTGGGTTTTGAATATGGTGGCAGGCATACCTATCGATCAAGGGATAATTCTCACCGCGGTCTTTGTCATCGCCTATACCGCTCTGGCCGGGATGATCTCGGTGGCCTATACCGACGTGGTGAACGGGGTGGTTTTGCTGTTGGGATTCATCATTGGTTTTCCATTCTTGTTGAAGTTAGCCGGAGGCTGGGGAAATATAATGAATAACCTGCCTGCGGAGAGATTTCAGGTTTTGGGAACCATGAGCATCTGGGAGGCTTTGAGCTATTCCCTCCCCACCATGCTTCTTTTGTTGGGTGAATCCAACATGTACCAGAGATTCTTCTCCGCGAGAGACGAAAAAGCTGCAAAAGCGTCCGTGATTGGCTGGATTTCGGGCACCATCTTTGTCGAGACCTTGATCGTGGTTTTGGCCATAATCGGAAGCAGTGTATTTTTGGATATAGATCCGGAAATGGTGCTTTTGCATTCAGTGCGTCATGGATTATCACCGGTTATTGGATTGATCTTGCTTGCCGCCATCGTGGCGGTGATCGTCTCCACCGCGGATTCGTTCCTTCTGGTTCCTTCCACCAACATAATGAGAGATATCTATCAGAGATTCATAAATCCGGACGTCTCGCAAAAAAGGATAGTGCTTTATTCAAGATTAGTGGTGATTGCATTAGGGATTATCGCTTTTGTTCAGGTAAAGTTTTTCACCACGGTTTTGGCTATGGCTCTGTATGCTTACACCATGTATGGTGTAGGCATAACTCCAGCCACCTTGGCCGCCTTTTTCTGGAAAAGAGCCACACCCGCCGGCGGGGTTTGTTCCATCGCTTTGGGCATGGTGACCACCATAGGATGGGAACTTTTGCAGAAGCCCTTTAACGTGCCCACCATCTATCCGGCACTTATCTTATCCGTCTCGAGCCTAATTATCGTAAGTCTGCTGACGCCCAAACCTGAAGAAGAGAAATGGAGGCCCTTTTTCAAAGATTGAGTCCCCCCTCACCTTATTCCTCTCCCCAGAGGGAAGAGGATAAGCTTCTTATCAGAGACAAAGGCGTAGGATTGATCGACAACACGTGAAAGGGATTTATTATCAACAGATGAAAGAGATGAAACGGCTGAATTCCCAACAGATTGAACAGATTAAGAAGATGAATAATCCATAAAAAGGAGGTTTGAGATGTTCAGAAGGATCAGCGGTTTATTGATTTTGTGTTGTTTGATGTGGTTGACTCTTTTCAGCTGTGTCAGAAAAGGGGCAGAGGACCATAAATTCAAAGTCCTGGTGGATGAATTTGTGGAGGGTTATTTCAAGGCACATCCGGTCTGGGCAACTTATAACGGCGAACACAAATACGATGGGCTCCTGGATGATTTCTCGCCAGAGGCAATTTCAGCAGAGCAGCGGCGATTGAGATCCTTTCAGGAGAGGATGAGGGCCGTCGACACCGCCAAGCTTAACGATACCAATTCTGTGGATTTCAAAATCCTGGAGAATGAAATTCACAGTCAGCTGTTACGATCAGAAGAGCTGAAGCCCTGGGAGAAGAGCCCGCTCATGTACAATTATCTGGTGGGAGGCTCGATTAACTCCCTGATCACGCGTGACTTTGCTCCCTGGGGCGAGCGGATGAGAGACGTTCTTTCTAGGTTGAAACAGATTCCCCGCCTTTTGGAACAAGCCAAATCTAACCTGAACGATCCCGCGGAGATCAATACGAAAACCGCCATAAGACAGAATAGAGGAACCATAAATCTGATCAAGAACGAGCTATCGAAACTGCTGGACAAATCCCCGAATCTGAAGGACAGCCTGGCCGCCGAAAGTGAGAAGGCTGTTGCCGCTCTGGAGGACTATCAGAAGTTTCTGGAAAACGATCTCTTGCCCAGATCAAAGGGGAATTTCAGATTAGGGAAAGAGCTTTACAACAAGAAACTGAGATACACCCTCCAATCGGATCTGCCATCCGATGAGATTGTGAGAAGAGCGGAACAAGAAGCGAAAAGTGTGCGCAAAAGAATGTTTGACATCTCCCTCCCCTTGCATCAGAAGCTTTTTCCGACTCGTAAGCATAAAGAGACCGGAAAAGAGTTGGAGAATGCCATCATCAGAGAGGTCTTAGATGAAATCGCCAAGGACCACTGCAAAAAGGATGAGCTTCTGGCGGTTTGTCGCCAGATCATGAAGGACTTAGAGGCTTTCGTAAAAGAGAAGGACCTGGTGGATCTGACCGGAATAAATCCGCTGGAGGTGGAATGGGAACCTGAATTCTCTCGGGGCATCGCGGTGGCCGGGCTGGATGCTCCCGGACCTCTGGATCATGACCAGAAGTCTTTCTATAGAGTTTCGCCCCTCCCGGACGATTGGAGCCAAGACCGGGTGGAATCGTATCTAAGGGAATATAATAACTTCATGCTCGTTGATCTTTCAGTTCATGAAGCCATGCCCGGACATTACGTGCAGCTGTTTTATGCCAATAGGTTTCCCTCTTTGGTGAGAGCTATTTTTGGCAACGGTGCTTTCATCGAAGGATGGGCCCTTTATTCCGAGCGGATGATGGTCCATGCCGGATTCATGGATTTCGATCCCCGGTATGAGCTTCAACAGCTTAAAATGTATCTGCGAGCGGTGATCAACTCGATTCTGGATGCCAAGATTCATGCCGGAGACATGGGTGAGGAGGAGGCTGTCGAATTCATGATCGAGGAGGGATTCCAGGAAAGGTCTGAGGCAGAAGGTAAATGGGTTCGGGCCTGCCTGACCTCCACCCAGCTTTCCACCTATTTTGTGGGTATTCAGGAGGTTTTGGATCTGGAAAAGGCTTACAAGGAGAGAGTAGGAGAGAGTTTTTCCCAAAAAGAGTTCAACCATAAGCTTCTGTCCCAGAGCTCACCTCCGGTAAGGTTTTTAAGAGAGATTGTTTTGGCGGAGGAGTGACTTTCTTTCTATTGAGAATCGAACTCGGTGATGATGGAGATGAATGACCCCTCTGTTGCATGAGACCAGGGAGTGAAGCTCGACTCAGCCGCGTAGGTGAGAGGCCTTGCGCTGCTGGGCCTTACAGCACCATCCCCCTCACATTGGCCCTCTCCCCGCCAAGGGGAGAGGGGTTTTCGCCTATTCCCGCTCCACAAACTGTTGAATAATCGCATATTTGCGGGAAAGCGGAAGTATCTGCCTAAGGCATGACCAGGCCCGGGACAATCTTTTCCTCAGAAAACTCACAGAATTTCATTGACAAATTCAGAATTTGTTGTAAGTTACGATAAGAGAATCGAGGGGGATTCTTCGCGACAAAAAGAAATGCTTTTGAATCCAAACTTCAAATCTTTAGGAGGTGAAGTCACCCATGACAAGAGTTAGATGGTTCTTGGCCCTTGTTTTCATGGCTTCAATCCTTTTCTCATCCCAAATCGGATGGGCAGAGAGCCCTGACCGGGATTGGCAGATAATCCAACAGAGGTTATCTGAGGGCGTTCGGGCCGTGGAGCAGGTGGTTCCGGTAGTAAAGGGTGGGCTTAAAGATGGGGGAGATCTGTTATGGTGGTTTCAGGGAATCGAGAACGTGGAGTGCGTCTCCAAGTTCGTGGACGTGGATGGTGATGCGCTTCCGGACGTGCTTGCGGAGAGCTATGATTCCGGAGCCCCGGTGGAAGATCATTTCTATTGTATCAAAGGGAACAGCCCTGGTTACGGCACCGTTCTCTGGTCCTGCCGTCCGCCGGGCGGACCGAGCAACAGCGGAGGCTATGGCGACCAGTGCGTCTCATACGCGGAAGACCTGGATGGAGACGGCTATGCGGACGCTCTGCTGGCAACTGCCTGGGGAGGAAGAACCGCCTATGCTATCGAAGGAGATTCAGGATACGTGATCTGGTCGTATGATACCTATGACAATCTCCCTTCCGGCTGGATTTACAGCATCTGTCCCATCGAGGATCTGAATGACGACGGCAAGGCCGAAGTCTTGTTCGGAGCGGGCTCCGACGCAGACGCCGCCTTCTGTGTAGATGGCACCGACGGGAGCTTGATCTGGAAGTTTCAGGCAGATGATGCGGTTTACGCTGTGGCGGAGATTGAGGACGTCAACGAGGACGGAAAAAACGATGCCTTAGTTGGTGCAGGAGATGATGAGGATCGAATCATCTGCGTTTCAGGTGCCAGCTCGGGAACGGCCAGCGTTATATGGGAACACGGATTTGGGGCCTCCGTCCACGACGTGGCTGCCATTGAGGACGTGAACGGAGACGGAATACAGGATGCCTTGGCCGGAGTGTGGGACGGAACGGTGTACTGCAGAAGCGGAACTGACGGAGCACACATCTGGAGTTATCTGGTCGGAACGTACGATTACCTGATGAGAGTCGTGCCCATTGACGATGTTGATGATGACGGGATTCAGGACGTTTTGATCGGGTCGTGGAAGAACGCCATAATATGCGTCTCCGGAGTCGACGGGGATTTGATCTGCAGCTATACTGTGGGGACATTGAACGGAGGAGACGTCTGGTCAGTCGATGGAGTGGACGACATAAATGGCGATGGGTATCCTGAAGCTGTGGGGGGTTCGTTCGACTACAACGTGTATTGCGTTGACCTTAGAGCCTGCGACACCCTCTGGACTTACTATACCGGCAATCGCGTCTTTACGGTAAGAGGTCTTCCGGATGTGGACGGAAACACCACCCCGGACGTTCTGGCAGGAACGCAAATGCTATCCAAGGCTGGCGGAAAAGTCTACTGCATTCAAGGAGGCGTCCAGCTGGACACCGTGCCCAACATTGTCTCCACCTCACCAACACAGAATCAGTTGAATGTTCTGGTTTCAGCCAACATATCGGTGACTTTCGATATCGACATGGACCCGACCACCATCAACGATTCCACTTTTGTGGTCAATGCATGGTCTACCGGGTTACATCAAGGCACGATCACTTACAACGGTCTGACTAAAACCGCAACCTTGGATCCCACAAGCGATTTCGATGAAGGGGAAATCGTAACCGTGGTTCTCACCACCGGAATAAAATCAACCTTCGGATGTTCTATGGAGAGCAGCTACGTCTGGTCCTTCACCACCCGGGTGAGCGAAGAAAGCGGCGGCATCTTTGCCCCGCACGTAGACTATAAGACCGGTGAAGGCCCCTGGTCAATCTATGCTGCTGATCTTGACGCTGACGGAGACATTGACCTTATGACCGCAAATTATCATTCCGACAATGTCTCGGTTCTGCTGAACAATGGCGACGCTACCTTTGCCTCTCCTTCCGACTATGCAGTCGGTGAGGATCCCTGGTCCGTTTTTGCTGCCGATCTTGATGGTGATGGTTACTCCGACCTCATCACCGCAAATATGTATGACAGCGACGTCTCGGTTTTGCTGAACAATGGAGACGGCACCTTTGGTTCCCCCTCGTTTTATCCGGTCGGTGATAGCCCCAGCTGGGTATTTGCCGCCGATCTTGACGGTGACGGCGACCTAGACTTGACAACTGCAAACGTATATAGCGACAACGTATCCGTTCTGTTGAACAATGGGGATGGCACTTTCGCCATGCAATCGGCGTACCCGGTGGGTTACGAGACTATGCCGGCATCGGTCTTTGCTGCTGATCTTGATGGTGACGGTGATTTAGACCTTGCCACCTCGAATTATGGTTCCTACGATGTGGCAGTTCTTTTGAACAACGGGAACGGGGCCTTCGGCTCCTCTACGCTATATCCGGTGGGTGATCTTCCTTTGTCCGTTTTTGCAGCTGATCTTGATGCTGACGGCGATCTTGATCTGGCAGCTTCGAATTGCTATTCCACCAACATCTCGATTCTATTCAATAATGGAGACGGCACCTTTGGCCCCCACACAGTCTATCCCGTCGGCACCTGCCCCTGGGCGGTTTTCCCCGCAGACATTGACGGTGACGGGGACCTTGACCTGACAGCTTCACATGAGTTCTCCAGCGACGTCTGGGTTCTTTTTAATGAGGGGAATGGTACCTTCGACCCTGATTCGGTCTATCCGGTGGCTGATTATGCTTACTCAATCTTTGCCGCCGATCTTGATGGTGACGGCGACCTTGACTTAGCAACTGCAGCTTATGGTGCTGATAGTGTCTCCGTTCTTCGGAACTGTCTTCCCACTGGCGATTGCACCGGTGATGAGGTAGTCGATATTGGTGACATCATGTTTTTGATAAATTACCTTTTCACAGGTACATCTCCGCCTGATCCTTTGGGTATTGGGGATGTCAATTGCAGTGGGGAGGTTGATGTCGGTGATGTCATGTACCTGATTAACTATCTATTTACAGGCACATCGGCGCCGGGTTGCTGTTAGCTCTGATATCTAAAATAATGGGGCAGGGGTTCAACCCTTCAGATAAACCTTCAGGGCAAGCCCCTGCCCCATCACACGATTAACCCAACCTCTGCTCGTGCGGGAATCCCAATTTCCGCACGAACTCATTACTGATCCGTGTTGATCTCTTTCTCTGTTGAAGCCATCTCGGACTCAGATTGAGATGAAGAGGATTCCAGCCCCTCCTTTGGGGTGATTTCCAATTGCTCCAGCTTATCCTTGAACCAATGAAGCTTTCGATCGGCTGATTCGTAGCATCTTGAGGCATTACGCAGGTGGGTGCCTATTAGATGAAAATCACTTCTGAATCTTGAAAAATCGCCTCGGAGTCTGGCTAAGGCGGCAATGATCTCCTGAGCGCTTCTCTCAATTTCCAAACCCTTTAGTCCAAAGAGGATGGTCTGAAGATAGACATAGAACGTATTGGGAGAGACCGGAATCACCCTTTTCTCCATGGAATAATCGACGATGTTTTTTTCTTCCGGCAGAGCGTCCGATTTCACCATGATTTCGTAATACACATTTTCAGCAGGGATGTACATGAGGGCGAAGTCATACGTTCCCTCATCCGGCAAAATATATTTTCGGGCAATTGAGTCGATGTGCCCTTTCACGTCTCTCTCAAATCTTTTTCTAAAAGATCTTTTGTCTTTATCGCTTTTAGCTTCAATCAGTTCTCTGAAATTGTCCAAGGGAAATTTGGAATCGACCGGAACCAGTCTTTTTCCCAGATGAATGACCGCATCCACCCTTTCTCCCGATTTGAACTGATGGGATAAGGAGAAGTGTCTTTCAGGGAGAATCTGTCCTAAAAGGTCAGAGAGAAGGAATTCCCCCACGATTCCTCTGAGCTTGGGCGCCCGCAGGATCTCCTGCAGGCTGGAGATGTCTTTTCCCACCTCATATATCCTTTTGTTCGATTCCTCCAGACGAACCAGGTCCTTCTGAACGTCGCTTATCACTTTGCTGGTGGTCTCCATCCTTTGTGAAAGGACCTGATCCGTATTCTCCATGCTTTTGCGAAGCTGCTCCCGTAAACTGCTCATCTGCTTTTGCATCAGGATGAAAAGGAGGATCAAAATGATAATGACCGCACTTCCGAAGACTAAATATTCCATTGGGATTCCTACTCAAGAATGCTTTTGGTAAGTTTGTGCGCGATGCTTCACCCTCGAACATGCAAGGTCGAGGGTAGGGGTACCCTCGACCAACGGGATTACAAACTATGGGTGACTCTGACCGCTGATTATCGCACTTTCAAGCTTCCAATATTCCCCCGCTTTGGGACCCTCCAATTTCACCAACCCGACATCCTTGGCATACCACTGATAGCTGGTTCCGTTATATCTTGCCATGTTGCCCTTCCATCCGGAGGCAACCGTTCTGAATTTCAGGCAATCTGGAAAGTCGCCAGCCGGCACGCTTACGTCCTCCACAGTTTCGAAAACTGAGGTCCAGCTCCAGATATGATCGATCTGGTCCTCGTAATACGATGTATCTGCACAAACCACGACGTCACCGACTTTGGTTTCTGATTTGGCGATGAGGATGGGGCCGTGGTCAAACAAATCCGTAACTTCCCAGTCAAACCAGTAACCAGTACGCCAGTGCCATCTCAATCCTAAGCTGTCGTTGGAAAAACCATCTTGGGCATAATGATCTACGGAATCGCCGTCTGATTGAAGAAAGCCTGAGCGCCGCGAGGAAATAATGCTGCCATCCGGAGACCAGGAGATGGTTGAATCTATTTCTGCCTTTAAGTGACCCCTGTGAAAATCCGGAATCCAGTTCCACGCGCCGCTTCCGTCCAAATCCA
>Ga0315541_1001979_pt1 | contig 17803 bp, 12 predicted proteins | sample SalMarSW160190MG_FD_203095 | JGI IMG/M metagenome (GOLD analysis project Ga0315541, IMG submission 203095) | Salt marsh sediment microbial communities from the Plum Island Ecosystem LTER, Massachusetts, United States - Salt Marsh Sediment SW1601-190 ...
AGCGAAGACCCTTCTCTCTTTTCCATCTAAGTAGAGCCTTGAATTCATCCACAAATGATGAATCTGTTATGATTATATAATCGATACCCACTGTATCATCTTCTAAATATTCTTTACTTCCCTGACTATTTAAAAAGATTGTTCTCTTTATCCGTGATTCAATTCTGGAAGGTTTTCTTTGAGATAGAGAGCCCTCTAATGAGTAGTTTATTTCCAACTCAATTGATTTATTATAGATGAGTTTTCTTTTGTTTGGTATCCACTGAAAGGGATGGTATATGATATCACAGCTTTGCATTCCCCTGAGATTACCAACCCCTTTTAACTCTACAATTTTTTCAGGGAATGGTCCACTCGAGTTATAAACAATCGGATCTTCATCTACTCTTTCAGGAACTTTGAAATTGATATTTGAGAGAATTGCAGGTTTCTGAACAGGAGGTAGGTAATAAGAATCAGAAAGAATTTCCTGTTCTATACTCTTTATATTAAGTTCAATATTTTTTGCATTCGAAGGAAGCAATATTTTTTCTCTGCAGACCGGTAATTCTGGAGCCCCTAATTTTAGTATATGATCTCCATCCCTGGTGAATATATATTCATATTCTCCAATCGTTTTAATTCTGTAATCCGGAGAGAAAATATTTATAATAAGAGATTCTCCAGAAAGGAGTAAAGAACCTATAAAAAGGATGAACATTATAAATTTTCGCATCTTGTCACCATTTAAAGTTAGATATTAAAGGTATAAAAGTCAAGTGGATGAACGGGTTAGTGAGTAAATTAAGGATGAAATAGTCGGAAGTCATCAGTTGTGTGTCGTGAGTCAATAGAAAAATCTTGCGATAATTGAGTTTGATACATATAATAAACTATGGTTATAGGTATTACTGGAAATACCGGTGCAGGGAAGAGTCTTGTTGCCGGATTCTTTGAGGAGTGGGATGGATTTGTAATAGCTGCTGACTGTATTGGATGGGAAGTACTTCAAAATCAATACGTAGTAAAAAAACTCAAAGAAACCTTCGGAGAAGAAATAATAAGTGGTGGAGAGGTAGATAGAAAGAGGTTGGGAGAGATTGTATTTAAAGACAGTGAAAAGTTAGAGGAACTAAACAAGATAGTTCATCCTATTTTACTCGGAATGCTAAAAGAAGCCATTGATAAAAGTGCACATAATATAGTCGTTATTGATGCGGCCCTGATTTTTGAATGGGGGATAGAGGATTGGTTTGATTATATCATCTTGGTGGATTCAAAACCGAAAGTCCTACGAGCCAGGCTGAAAAGACTTGGAATCTCTGATGAAATCATTAAAGGGAGATTAAACTCCCAGATGAATCTAAGAAAAGCGAGGAAATACGCAGATTTCATAGTTGAAAATAATGGAAGCGTTAAAGAACTAAGAAAATCGGCACGAAGGGTATGGGAGAAGATATTAGAAGAAAAAGGATGAGATTACAATTTCAAATTTCCCTAAGGCTTTATGGAGAAAAACCATTTATGAATTAATTTCTGATTTACTATCTCTGATATGAATATCCTGTTGAGGAAATGGGATTTCAACGTTGTTTTCCTTTAATGCCTTCCATATAGCAAATCGGGCATCACTCTCAATCTTCTTTTTCTTAAGAGGTTGGTCAGTCCATATAAACGCGATGAAGTCAAGTGAACTCTCTCCAAAATCATTGAAATAAACGTCAATGGAAGATTTTTCCACTCTTTCTTTTAATGGAGAAAGTGCTTCAATCAGCACTTCTTTTACTCTGTTTGGGTCAGAAGTGTAGGAAACACCAACAGGAATATCAATTCTAATTAGATTATCTGAATGGGTGTAATTGGTTACTTTATTATAAACAAGCTCTGCATTTGGAACTATTACTTCTACATTGTTGAAGGTTCTTATTATAGTTGCTCGGAGCCCTACAGCCTCAACCCATCCGAGTAACCCATCCACCTCTATCAAATCATTCACCACTATGGATTTATCGGAGAGGATGATAAAACCGCTTAGCAGGTTGTTTACCATGTGCTGTAATCCAAATCCTATACCAACTCCGAGCGCACCTATTAAAACCTTAAGGGTGGTAAGGTCTATACCGACAATGGATAATGCTATGAATATTCCAACAACAATAATTCCATATCTAACTATCATAGAAAAGATATGGATTCTTCCTAAGTCCATAGCCGGAAATCTCCTTAATCTTTTCTCCAGCAACTCTCTTACATTCTGGGAGTATCTAATCGATAAGTAGAATATTATAGTTGCGAGAAATATATCTATTAAACTTATTTGAGTGCTTCCAATACTTACTATTGGCTTTTTAAGGAAAAGAAATACTGGTGTAATTACCCCGAGTTTATGCAGGAGAGCAATGATGAGGATGAGAGATCCAATAACAAGGATATTTAACCAGGTAATTTTTCCTCCCCGAATGTTGATCATTATCGAGAGCAGAAAAAGAAAGATGAATAAATATGAAGAGAAAAAGGCAAGGACTCCTCTATAGGCAGGGTTGAATAATCCTAAATTACTGAATAGGTAACTGAACAAAATGACAAAGAGTGGGAATAGTGAATATTTTATTATTTCTCGCCTTCCCCCTTTTAGCCGTTTTAGTAATGGTAAGGATATTAGGTAGAGAGTGAGGCTTGAAAGTAAAACATATACTAGACCAATTAAGTTATTCATTAGTTGCTTGTCAATTTATAAAGTTTTTCAGCTATCTGAGCAGTCTCTTGGGAGGTTGCTGATAATTCTTGAATAGAAGCTGACAATTGCTGGATTGCCGCTGAAATTTCTTCTGATGAAGCAGCATTCTCTTCTGCGATAGCTGCAATATTTTCAATAGCTTCGGTTATAGTGTTGACCTCTTCTTCTCCTTGTTTGTTGATTATTGTTATTTCCTTGATTCTCTTTGTTACATGGCTTATCTCGCCTGCAATATTCTTTAAGAAATCTGCTGACTTTAATGAGATCTCCTTCCCTTTTTTCACTTCTTCAATTGTTTCCTCTGTTTTCATAATTAACGAATCTATCACGCCGGTGACCTCACCCAATATCTCAGAGATCTTTCTAGCTGATTCGGAAGATTGGGTTGCCAGTTTTCTGATTTCTTCTGCAACCACAGCAAAGCCCTTTCCAGTTTCTCCTGCCTTTGAAGCTTCAATTGTGGCATTAAGAGATAGCACGTTGGTTCTCTTACTAATCTCGCCCACTGTTTCTGTAATGCCAGATATCTCTTCCGAGCGTTTCTGGATTTGTTGAGTGACATCCTCTAATTCATATATAATGTTGGTTACGTTATCCATGGCTAATCGCACTTCTTTTGCTGATTCCCCTCCTTTCTGTGATAATAGAGAGATAGTATCTGAGGATTTTAGTGTCTCCTGTGCACTATCAAATGATTGATGAACGACATGGAGCGCTTTCCGTGCCATCTCGGAGGCAGTTTGTGATTCTGCTGCTTGTTTGTCAGAAGATAGAGCTACCTGTTGCATAGTGGAGGAAATCTCTTCATATGAGGCACTCATTTGCTCTGCTGAGGCTGATAGTTCTTCTGCTTGAGCTGACATTCGTTCTGAGACATCTTGGGTAAATTCTTTGTTTTTTTGTAGGGTTTGAACAAATCTATTAAACGAGGATGCAAGTTCATCGGTCTCAGTAGTCAATGTATTTTCAGATAATCGGACCTTGAGGTCTACGGTACCTTCAGATATTTGTTTCAATCTTTCCTTTAAATCATAAAGAGGCCTGAAGAGTATGATAAGGGATCGGGTTGTTGCTAAACTTGCTAATACTAATGCAGCAATAAGTGAGATGCCCAGAATTAAGGTCAATCTTTGCATAGCGGAGGATATGGCCTTTAGAGATATTCCAATTCTTAATATTCCAATTGGTTGTTTTTTGCCTGTAATCTCCAGAGGATAGATGGGACCTAGGCAATCAAGGAATGATTGCCCCTTTACTTTCCTTAATTGGCTAATAAATTCTCCCTGTTTAACTCTTTCTAAAAGTTCTTTACTTAATTCAAGATCAAAATCGATTTCACTCTTTTGAATTAGATTAATTCCCGAAAGGTTATATGCAGAGCTATATATAATATCTTCTTGACCAAAAAGGCCTTTAATTGGAGGTTCTAAGAGTGCAAGATTTTCTGCGTATAGACCAAGTTCCAGTGTAGGGCCTATTGCCTGAATTATAGCAGCTGCTCTTTCTTCCAAGAGCGTTCTGAAGTTGGAACGTGTGGAGAAAAATGATATAACTCCAATTAGGACAGTTATGCCTATTAAGCTGCTTACCATCAGGATGGATATTCTGCCTTTCAAAGTGTTTGATTTTATCATTTAGAGCCTCCTTTTAAGGAAATTCGATTTCCTCTCTTCATTTCCCATCCTCAAAACTCTCAAGACCTGAAACCCAATAACCCAAATCCAACTTAAAAATTACAACTTTCTAACCTTTGACCCTTATACTCATTTACTTACAAACCATCAATTCATTTACTCATACACTTCTTCAGCAGTTAATAGGAGTCTCTCAGGTATCTCTATACCTAAAAGCTCAGCCGTCTTTTTGTTTAGAATAAGACTCTCTGAAGGAAATCGTGGATGTACTTCTTGTATGTTTTTGCCTTTTTCTAAAGATGAAATGATGGATAAGATTTCAAGTGAAACGTCTGAAGGTAACTGGGAAGCAAGTGCTCCCTTCCGAACAAACTCAATTGATGGTGAAAATACCGGGATATTGTTTTTTAAGGAATAGTCCATCATATTCTTGATTGCTTTCCTATCTCTATATATAGGATCAGTCGGTATCCATAAGAGATCAATATCCTTAATAAAATGTAATGCTGTTGCTATCTCATTTGAATTGGAAACCCCATTCTTAATAAGACTAATGGTAGTATCAGTGATTGCCCTCTCAAGCATTCCTACTTCTACACTTGAGTGTAGGGGATTGTATATTACCCCTATCTTCTTAACGTCCTTTACCAGTTGCAATATATTGTAAAGCTGGACCGTTGGTGAGGTAAAGGAATATATACCTGTAATGTTATGGAATTTTTTATGGATCCTATCAAGATCTATTGATGCACCTATGATGATTATCGGAGTTTCAGGTAGATATTGCAGGATTGGTGTGACAATCTGGGCTCCAATCATTACAACCAGACGGTAATTCTTTTTAGATATATTGCCAAAGATCCCATATATTTTTTCCACCTTTCCTTTTAATTGATATTCGTCAATCTCTACAGGTAGCACATCTATTATGCTGTCTCTTATTCCGTCCTGGAAAGGCGTTTTTTCCCACTGAACAATAGCAATGTCTCCCTTCTTCCAACCCAGCTCTTGTGAGAATAAGAAAAATGGTATGAAAAAGCTAAGTGAAATTCTTAAAATCCTCATCATGCAATAGATTATATGAATATAAGAGGATAAGTCAAGACTCAATGATATCTAAGTAACTGATATTCAGACTTTAATTAAAGCAAAGCAATAGTAAAAAGTGAAAATTATGGTTTATTTTAGACTCTGTGATGCTTGAATTGAACTCTCAAATTATCTAAAATCAATAGTAAAAGGTACTTCCACCGATAAATTCGCGCAGGATTGAAGTTGGGGGAATTTCATCCTCTCTTATACCGAGAAAATGATCCAGGAAATTCAATAATCGCAGTGCTTCGCAGTAATAAGGGGAAGTGGTGTCGACGCAACGGAGGGGCGTTTCAAGGAAGCTTTTTAAAACTGCAAGTTCATATACTAGAGAGGAGTTAAACATAATATCTGCTCTTTCCTGATATGGAAAAATAAATTTCTCTTCCCCTTCTTTTACAGAAGCCCATTGCTTTAGGGTCTGATCGGCTGAATGGCCCCTGAAACGTGTATCTCTGAAAATTCTACGGAGAAGTCGAACATCACGAGTAGGTATGCGGTTCACCCTATTAATATTTAATTGAGTAAGGGCACTGACATAGATAAGAAAAGTACTTATTTCCATATCTTTTAAAAGTCCCGGATTAAAAGCATGTATTCCTTCAATCACAGGGATTGTTTTAGGCGTTAGTTTGTATGTCTTGCCAAACCATTCCTTCCTTCCCTTTTTAAAATTGAAGGTTAATTCTTTTACTTCCTTTCCTGAAAGAATCTGTGAAATATGTTCTCCAAACAGCTTTACATCTAGTGCTTCAAAGGTGTCAAAAAAGGGAGTGCCATCTATGTATAATGGTGTTTTCTTTCTCTCTAGAAAATAATTATCAAGAGATATATAAAGAGGAGTAATGCCGTGTATGCGGAGATGTACTCCTAACCTTTTTGAAAATGTAGTTTTTCCAGAAGATGAAGGACCCGATATAAGTATCATCTTCGTTCTTTCTCTACCACTCAATATTTCCTTACATATCTCCGTTATTTTCTCGGTGTGGATTGCTTCGGCTGTCTTTACTATTTCCGATATTGCACCAGAGACGACATATTCATTCAAACGTGCTACATCCCATACTTTTAGGATCTCCGCTTCCCTCCTTGCTTCTTTATATGTTTTAAATAGTTGCTCCCCTCCTTCAATTTTGCCTAAAGTGGAGGGATCCTCTTGTGTTGGAAGGATGACCAGGAATCCATCCGCAATCTTTATCAGGTCAAATATTGATAAGAATCCGGTCTTGGGCAATAATGGACCTGCATAATATGCTGCGAAATCGTCAAGTTTATATACTGGAATATAAGTTCGAGAGAGGTGTTTTAAAATGTTCAGGTCGTCTTCCCTTTCCTCTAAGAAATGTGTAGCCTCTAATTTTGGTAACATTAAGCGTTCTATTTTTTTATTTGCCTTGATCAAATCGATTATTTCTTTTTTTGTAGTATTTAGATTTAATGAACCCTTCAAAAACCTGCAATATAAAGCGTCTCCATAAGAATGTTCTATCTTAATAGTTACTCCTTTTCTCTTTGCTATATAATCAAGGAGAAACACAAGGGTTCTTTCATAGGTTCTTCTACCCTCTGTATTGTTGACATCCAGAATTTCAATCTTTCCACCGAGGGGGACTTTTTCTTCCAGTGAGGCATATTGATTGTCTATCTTTGCCAGTGTTACAGGATATTTTAAGTCAGGATAGATTTCAAGAATTTGTTTGCTCATTAAGTAGCTTAATATCAGCTTTTCTGTCCATATAGGCTATATTATCCCTTCCATTGGATTTTACATAGTACATCGCAAGGTCGGCAAGACGGAGTAATTCCTGAGAATTAGTTGTTACGTCTGGGAAACTCGCTATCCCAAAGCTGGCTTTAACCCAACATTCAATTTTATTAGAATTATCCCTAATTATATATGGCTTTGACGAAATTAAATTTTTTATTTCTTTAGTAAAAGCAATTGCTTCTTCTAATCCCAGACCCTCCATAACAATTATATATTCATCACCACCATATCTGATTCCTATTTTAGCTTCATCTAAGATATCCTTTATCCTTCTTCCCACTAAATGCAATAATTTGCTTCCAATCAGATGATTGTAAGAATCGTTAACATTTTTAAAATGATCAATATCCATGAATATTAAAGAACCTACTTTTTCAGCAGTGTGCCATCTGTTAACAATATCAGGGAGTTTTTCATTGCAATACCTTGAATTATATAAACCTGTGATATCATCTGTGATTGATGCAAGCCTGATTTCCTGGTAAAGTTTTGCGTTCTCCACAGCAGTTGCTAATTGGTATGATACTTCACTTATGATGTTTGCTTCCTCTATTGAGAATACATATTTCTCCGGTGAACCAATATCAATAATTCCTAAGAAACCGCTCTCTCTTTTAATCGGGATTACCATTTCGCTTTTTATCCCTTTAATCCCTTCAAAGTAATTAGAATCTTTCTCAGTATCTGGTACTATAATTCTTTCCTTATTCTTTATAACCTTCCCTACAAGTCCTTCACCTTTTTTTATAATAGTGCGGACAGGTTTAATGTTTTCAGAGGAAGAGAATCCCTTGAGTGTAATCCTGTCATCTTCAAAGAGTCCTATAGCGGTATAATAGTAATCAAATGTCTTCTGGATTAATTGTGCACTCTTCTTAAGAAGCATTTCAAGATCCAGTATCGAGGTTATATTTTTATTAATATCAGAAATGAGTGTTAGATATCTCACTTTGCTTTGTAAACTCTGTACAAGATTTGCATTTTCGAGAGCAATAGCTGCATGTTCAGCATAATTATTTACTAATTGTAAATCATTCTCATTGAAACTCGTTCCATCTGTTTTATTTATTGCCTCAATAATTCCAAGAATACGTCCCTTACTGATTAGAGGAACTGCCAGAATACATTCTGTCTTAAAGCCTGTGTCTTTATCAATATCCTTAAAGAATCTCTCATCATTATATGGGTCCGAGACAATTACTGATTTCTCGTTTTCTATTGCCCAGCCCACTATCCCTTTATCCATAGGCATCCTTTTCCCGGTTAATTCTTCACTTTTTTCTCCAATAACTTCTTCAAAGACAAGTTCTTTACTTCTTTCATCCAGCAGTAAAAGAGACCAGGCTTTAGCATTAATCGAGCGTGATATGATTTTCATTATTAAGCTAAGAACTTCGCCAATATTTAATTCTTTAGAGTTAATTGCTTTTATTGTTTCCTCGAATTCGTACATTCTATTTTTCATTCTTTTCCTTACCCGAGACCTCATATAGTATCTTCACCCGGCCTCTCTTACAAGATAACTCTCCTCTATCATTGAATTCTAATTTTAAATTCTTCCAGAGTTTGAACTCTATCCTCTTATTTTTATCCTTGTGATCGATATAATAGAGCCCCACTGGTGATATAGTGAAATCCTCGAATATGAATTCCTGTTCAGTTTCTTCTCTTTTAAGAATAGTAAGGAGCTTGTTGATAACTGCCTCGTCAGAATCTTCCCTGGTTAGAAGTTCAGTTAAAAAATATTGATCTGAGTTGAGAAGCAGATTTATTAGTGTGCAGTGGTCTATTAATATTACTGAACGTTCAGGGCTCTTTCCGGATGAAAACAGAGCAGATTCGTCAATGATGATGCCTGTAAGATCCGGATCTCCAAAGGCGTTCGGTGAGAATATAATATCCTTGATGGGTTGTCCGCTTGCTATCCCTATACCAAGTCTGAATAATGATTTGAACTTTGGGGGTAGTAAGGCATAAGTTATTCCATCGTGAAAAATTTCTTTCTCTGTTATTTCTTCAAACCAATCCCTGTAGTTCATATAATTTTCTCTTACAAATTCCTCTGCAGTTTGAACTAGATTTAATGCGGTTCTAATGGCCATCTCTGCACTCTTTGGATGGGGGGATAATGTGAATTCGTCCTCAAAGGCAGTGGAGGAACGAAGGATACCTCCCGATTTACATTCACGACACTTATACATATTCCTGTAGTGCTTTTTAGAGTTACCTCCAAACCACAAGATTCCTCCATCGCCAGTATCCTTTAATATAAAGGATGATCCTCTCATTGCAGCATCAAGCATGGTGGATTGGAACTTGTTGCGTATTGCTCTTTCCTTCTTAGCATTCCGTAAGCGATGCGCCATAAAGCTTGATCCACGAATGTCATAGACTAACACCGAAACAAGGGTTGAGAATCGCTTTCTTAGAGCGGTTGATATAAGCTCTCTTTTTTTGAGAAGCTTTTTATCAACAATGGGTTCTATTTTACCTCTACTCCCGAATCTATAAAAATGTCCACTTGGTAGTAGATTGAGTCCTGCAAGGTGTATCTTTTTGGTTGCAATAATTCTTGATTTAGGATTTTCGAAATCTACATTGGGCGGCCAGATTTCAATCATACGATTTATTACCTCACGGATGAGTAAAGGCTCAAGTATTTCTTTAAATACATTACAATAGTTTGAGATTACTCTTTCTGTATCAGGAATGAATCCGCTTTTCTCCCTATTCGAAAGTTGTAAAAATACTTTTTTATCAGATGCTATCTTTTCTTCCCTCTTGAGAAGCTTAATTATTCGTTTTTCGCAGGAAGGGTCAATGATTTCGATATAAGGTAATTCGTGCCAGAATTCCTTAACTAAACATTCTATATCCCAGAGAGGAGGAGGTGGAAATAATGACTTTATATCCTCTATACTTATATTGAGTAGTGCTTTATTCTCATCAATAGCTTTTTTTAAAGATATGGAAGCGTTCTCATGAGCTTGAACATGTCTTATATGTAGTTTCAGGGCTTTCTCCAATGCTGTAAATTGTTCCTGAGTTTTACTCAACATTGCCTGAAGGTCACGCTTCGCTACATCTATAAGAGATTGTAAATTTTCTACGTTTCTCCGCAGGAGCTGGTGAGTTTCTTCACGGACCTTTAAATCCTTTCTGTCAAGTTCTATATCCTTTTGGACTAATATCTGCTTCACTTTAGAAGCTTTATCAGAAACTATTCTTGAAATTCTTGCGAGTGTCTCATCCTCAGGCCTAAAGAAATCATGGAAAGGAAAGTTGCGCAGATCGTCTATACTCGATATATCTGTATTTTTAAGCAGGGAAACTATATCACTACTTTCTCTTTGTGTAAAGTTTTTTATTAGTATACTATGGATATTAGAGAACAGAGCTGGAGTAAAACCATAGGGGGTAAGAAATTTGTGTAAGTCTTCTAGTGAGGTGTTAATATGTGGAAGGCCGATTGGAATAGGTTCTTTCAGAAACACCTTGGTGAGGTTATCCAGTTCTTTACCCTTCAGTATGTCCTGTAGTAACTTAGATAGCCTTTTACCTACCTTAAATGAGTCTTTTGTTCCCTTAGTTAATTCCCGGGGGTAAGTTTTCAGTATTAGAGATAAAAGTAAGGGGAAATAATGAATTTCCTTGTCGATGACATTTTCTGATAGGGTTTTGAGGAATTGGATATCCTCTCTATTTACCTTATCCTCTGATAGTCGTGTGAACATATCTCGCAGGTATGCTCTTTCCTTATTATTCAGTTCTACGATAAATTTGCTTTTATGCCTGCTGAAAAATTCTAGAGTTTTTGTATCCAAAGCTCTCAACTCAAAGTAACGAGAAAGTGTCTGTTTGGATTTTTCATAGATTTCTCTTTTCCCAACCCCTTCTTCTAAAGATAGTAGGAATTTACTTCCCAGTAAGGAAGCTGCCTCAAGATCGTATATATCAAATGAATTAGTCACTCTCCCTCCTGTACGAATTCACCCCCTCTAAAAGTTACGGTACCATTTACTATGGTTGAATCTACAACTCCCTTTAATTTCCACCCAATGAAAGGAGAATTTGATGATTTAGATTCAAAATTATCAGGATTTACCTCCCACTTGGCATTAAGATCAATTAGGGTGAAATCCGCAATCCCTCCCTTCTTTATTTCTCCCACTGGGAGACGGAGTATCTTGGCAGGCTTATCAGTCATACTGAGAATTAATTGTTTCAAACTTAGATTGCCCGGGAGAACTAATTTGGTGTATAGAACGCTAAAGGCAGTTTCCAGACCAATTACACCAAAAGGAGCGAGGGAGTATTCAAGCTCTTTCGCATAATCAGGATGAGGTGCATGGTCTGTGGCCACCACATCTATAATTCCATTTTTTAATGCTTTCTGAAGGGCTTCTCTATCCGATTTGGTTCTAAGTGGTGGTTTCATCTTAGTATTGGTGTCAAAACTCAAAACTGCTTCTTCGGTTAGAAGGAGATGATGTGGTGTTACTTCGGCTGTAACTTTTATCCCCTTATTCTTACCATATTCTAAAATGTCTATTGACTCCTTCGACGACACATGGGCTAAGTGAAGTTTTCCACCTGTAAACTTAGCAAGAAGTATGTCTCTTGCTACGATGGAGGCCTCGGATATATCGGGTATTCCCTTAAATCCGAGTCTGGTTGATATTACACCCTCATTTATCTGGCCATCCTTAGATAATGACATATCTTCGGGGTGCTCTATAATTGGGACATCTAAAAGAAGTGAATATTCTAGGGCTCTTCTGAGCACGTTAGGGTCCATGACACAGTTTCCATCATCACTGAAAGCTACACAGCCTGCCTCATGGAGATGTCCCATTTCAGCTAGTTCTTTACCTTCTCTACCTTTGGTGATAGTTCCGATTGGAAAAATGCGACATTTATTACTCTTTATGGATTTTTCTTTTATGAATCTTGCCACACCCTCATTATCAATAGGGGGCTCTGTGTTTGGCATCACACAAACTGAGGTGAATCCTCCCTTGACGGCAGCTCTGGACCCGCTTTCTATTGTCTCAGCATCCTCGTTGCCTGGTTCCCTAAAGTGAGAATGGATATCTACAAGACCTGGTATGAGATGAAGGCTGCTGGCATCAATCTCAATATCTGAAGATTTGCTGGAAGAATCATCTACTACTCTGCCATTCTCAATGTAGATGTTGCCAATCTCGTCTATATTGTTTTTGGGGTCAAAAAGATGAGCTTCTTTAATTGCTATCTTCATTGGTCTTTTGCCTGCTTAAGAGGTAGAGAATACTCATTCTGACTGCCACACCAGAAATTACTTGATCTAAAATAAGTGAATATTCTGAGTCTGCCACCCGAGATTCAATCTCAATTCCTCTATTTATAGGACCTGCATGCATTATTAAAACTTCTGGAGATGCATATTTCTTCAACCTTTCGTAGGTTAGACTGTAGTATTTTATGTATTCTCTAATTGATGGAATAAAACTTTCATGTTGCCTTTCCATCTGTAGTCTTAATATATATATGATATCCTTGTCAGGCAAAACTTCTTCCAAATTGTAGTTAATCGTGACATCAAATGTGTCCATCCATTTTGGTATTAAAGTGGGTGGGCCGCATATATGAGCTTTAGCTCCCATTTTGTTTAGCCCAAGAATGAGTGAGCGGGCAACTCGGGAGTGTTCGATGTCACCTATGATAGCAACTTTTAAATTGTCAAATGTTGACATTTTTTTTCTTATTGTATTAAGATCAAGTAAGGCCTGCGTTGGATGTTCATGTGCACCATCTCCTGCATTTATCACTGAAGCATCTAATCTTTCTGCAAGAAAGTGAGGAGCCCCAGGTATAGAATGTCTTATAACTATTATATCTACCTCCATTGCCTGTATATTCTTTGCCGTGTCAAGCAAAGTTTCTCCCTTAAGAATGCTTGAAGAAGACGCTGATAGATTGATATAATCCGCCGAAAGCCTTTTTTCTGCAAGCGCGAAAGAATTCAGAGTTCGGGTGCTAGGTTCAAAGAACAGATTTGCTACAGTAATTCCGCGAAGGGTAGGGGCAATTTTTATTGGTCGCTCTAAAATCTCCTCCATGGATTCTGCTACACTTAGGATCTCCTCAATTTCTTCTCTACTTAAATCTTCTATTCCTAAAAGGTCTTTCCTATTCATTATCAATGCTTACCTCTACTATCTTGACTGAGTCCTCTCCGTCTGTTTCCAAAAGATTAACTTTAACTTCCTCTCCCGATGCGAGATTTACTGACGTTCCAGAGTAATCAGGCATTATGGGTAATTCTCTGCCGCTCCTGTTTACCATAACTGCGAGTTTTACTGTAGAAGGACGACCATAATCCACAATTTCATCAAGGGCAGCCCTGATTGTTCTCCCTGTGTGTATTACATCATCAACAAGTAAGACATGCAAGTCATCAATGTGGCAGGGGAAGTGTGTGGGCCCAATCAGTGGTTTGGGTCCGTAAGTTGTGAGGTCGTCCCGGTAAAGAGTGATATCAAGTACCCCTACTTTGATATCCCATGAAGTTAGCTCGCCTAATGTTATTGCGATTCTTTTGGCTAATATGTCACCTCTTTTCCGGATCCCAATTATGCAGATTTTTTTAAGTCGAGGGTTATTTTCAATAACCTGATGTGAAATACGTCGTAAAGACCAGCGCATCTCTTCCGCATCCATCATAGTTCGTTTTTCAATAAACCTTACATTCATTGAAGTCTACCACCCTCCAGGCGGGAAACGGAAGGGAAGGGTCAGTATGAATTCTACAGGTTCTCCATCCTGTTTTGCAGGATCAAATCTACATTTATAAGCATCCAGCAAAGCTACGGAGTCACAAGAGGGGAATAGTCCTTTTGCAATTTCCGCTTTTTCAACAGTGCCTTCTTTCGTAATGTGGACTTTTATAAAGATCTGCCCACGTATATCCAATTTTTTTGCATTATCAGGATAATCCCTTTCATGAGGGTAATAACTTAGGATAGGTGGTATTATAGGACCCTTTTTTTCTTCGACAGGCTTAGGTTCTTCCTCGGTTACCGCTTCGGAGGGTTTCTCTTCTTCCAAGACAGTAGTGGATGTTGCTGCTTCTAATATTTCTTCCGTCGATGTCTGCGGTTGTGGGGGAGTTGTCTCTATACTGCTTCGTACTCTACTCTCTTGAGTTTTTTCATAGTGTTTTCCAAGTGCCGCTAGTTCAACGGGAGTGGCTTTAGGTTCCTTAAGCCATAATTCGTCCAGGAATGAAATTACAGGTCTTTTATCATCAGATTTTATGCCTCCTACAGTTTTCTTGACCAGTGTTATCTTCTGAGGTGCGTAAAGGAAAGTGTAAGGAAGATCTCCTGCGATGATTTCCTGAAATTCATTCCAAGCTTTTTTAGCCTTTTCTCTGTCAAGGGAAAAGAGTGCTTCCTGCATTAAAGCGTCGGCTTTCTTATTTTTATAACCTACAAAATTATGCACTCCTTTAGAACCCCAGATTGGAAGAGGATTAAAGTCTTTCTCAACACTCCATCCAAGGATGTATGCGTCAAAGTTGTGTTTGAATAAGCGATCTATCAGTTGTGATCCTCTAAGTTCTATGATGGTTGTATTAACCCCTATTGATTTTAAATCAGACATAACATAATCTGCTACTTTTCTTCGAATGGGGTTCCCACTTTCTACCAGTATTTCAATGCTTAAGCCTGGATAATATTGTTGCCAGCTTCTCTTTGAATATCCAAGTTCCTCTATTAATTCCTTTGCTTTTTGCTTATTATAATCGATACCTTTTATGTTAGGATTAAATGCCCAGTGTTCAGGAGTTATTGGGCCATTTAATAGGAGACCATAACCTAAGAGTATTGAGGATATAATACCCCTGCGGTCGGTGGCCATACTGAAAGCTTTTCTCAGATTTTTGTCTTTAAAACGTTCAAGATTCCACCCGATATAAGTATAAGCTCTAGCTGGAGACACTATGGTTTTATACCCTTTTATACCATTATACTGCGCAGGGGGTAGATCATACGCTATGTCAATATTTCCCAAGTTGATTTCGTATAATAATTTTTCCATTGATGATGGGAAGTAGAAAACTATTCTGTCAAGAGGAGGCCGCCCTCGGGAATAGTCATTACTTGCAATTAACTCGATCCACTCTCCCTGCTTCCATGCTTTAAGTTTGTATGGACCATTTCCTATTGGATTGAAACTAAAGTCACTCATCTGTAGATTCTCTATACCCTTCTCAATTTTGTGCTTTGGGATAATTAATATGTTGGTATGGAGTAATTCATCTGCATATACTCTATCAAATACAAACCGAACCTCCCTCTCTCCAATTACTTTTACATCTTTTATATATCGTAATCTTTGAGAAAGTGGTGAATTGCTTTTGGGATCCATTATTTTTTTTACGGTAAAGACAATATCCGCCGAGGTTATTGGCATTCCGTCATGCCACTTAGCGTCTTTGCGAATTGTATATGTGATAGATTTTAGATCCTCTGAATATACCCATGATTGAGCTAAACAAGTTCTTATTTTGCCATTAGGACTGTAGTCATGTAGAGGACTAAACAACTCTTTTATAACTGGTGAAAGACCTGAAAATGCTGGATAAAGGGGATTAAGGGAAGTGGGCTCATTTAAGAGGGAAATAATCAAAGTTCCGCCTTTTCTCCCTTCGTAAGTGAATTTTTTTGCTCTCTGGCAGCTCTCTGTAAGAAGAATTACTATTAAGAAAAAGAATACAATCTTCTTCATTAAAACCTCCCTTCTTTCGCCACAGAGATATTGTCAAGAGTGTTGAAGAACGAAAGTTTCAGAATGTAAAGTGCAACACTGTATCTATCATCCGAATTATTCATTTTATCTTTCAATCACATTCTTTATCTTACGCTGGAGTAAAACCTTTGTGGCAATTAATAAACTATCCCCTTTTAATATTTGTAATAATCTACAAAAGTTTTTTCAATAGTCAAGGTTTTATTGACACTATGTATATTATTGTAAAAACGCCCTTTCTTGGAAAGGGCGTTTTTACAGTAAATTATATATGATTGATTTTTATTTATTCTTCTATTTTTTCTTCTCTTTCTCTTCCTTTTCTTCCCCTTTTTCTTTCTTTTCTACCTCTTCTTCTTCCTCCTCGAGTTCACCTCCAAATAATTTTTCTTCTTTTTTCAATAAGTCCTTTTCGTCTTTTATTTTGACGAGAATTGTGTATATTATAGTATGTCCTGCTGCATGAGTGGATATACCATACCCGAGGATTACGAATGTTACCATATAAAAGGAAAGTCCCATAAGGAAGCCACCGAACGTCGTAGTAGCCCCTGGATAAGCGGAAAGGCTTTCAGCTCCTGCAGATATGAAATGCATCGGTGCGAAGAAAGTGGGGAACCATTTTGCAATCCAGATTGGCAGCCAAGGAATATACAGATACCAGTGACCATTATGCCACATTACATTCCACCACCCCCTTGGGCCAGCCCAGACTCCAAGTATATGGTGTGTTAAGGAAAATGCATACTTGAAAAGCCAGGCGAAGATGAACACGCCTATGAAAACTGTAATCAGGAGAATAACTTCCCAGAGTATATATCTCCAGGTTTGATCATTAAGCAGTGAAAATCCCTCAAATAGAGTGTCAAAGGTATCACTCTCTGTGGTAGCTACAATGGCAGGAGCACTGATGAGGATGATCCCGAGGACGATTGTTAGGTATGTTACGAATAATGCACCGGCAAAAACTGGAATTGCAGATAATCCTATAAGTATTTGTCCTACATGTGGTATTCTTCCCGCCAGACCAATAATCAAACCTGTTAGTATGAGGGCAGCAATAAACAAAGCCATATATATGGGAGAAAGGAAGGTCCCTTTCCAGTTCTTGCGAGCAAATCTCCAGGCTTCTTTAGATTCGTAGAATTCATCTCCTTTTAATTGCTCATATGTTATTTTAGAGATAGCAGTCATAGTCACGAAATAGTGGTATAATGCCCAAAGACCTGCCACTGCCCAAATTATCCACCCATACCATATAAGGTTTCCTTGGAAGAATGGAAACGGGATATACCTGAATTCCTGCCATATTTTCTGTATCTGCCATCCTGATACCATTAATGAGAGGTACGTAAGAACTGCATAACCTGTTATTCCATAGAGAAGTCCTTTTACTGCAACCCAAATCTTTTTTGGGGAAAAACCTAAACGGCCTCCCCGGAAGACATCCTTCCAAACATAATCCAGAGTCATTTTTCCTCCTTTTAGTTGACAATAAGAGAAAATAATTGAAATGTCAAGGGGAAATTTACACTTTTAAAATCCTGTTCTAATCTTCATCTACTCATACACCTGTACACTCATTCCCTTGTAAACTCTCTTTCTGGGGCTATTATTTGTACTTAACTCATTTTTTTACTTGTGTTGAGGAACTTATTATGCTTATAAAACATGTTAACCCTTGACAATAAAAACTAAAATTCTATTCTGCAGTGATATGTTCGGCGAGTTATCTATTTGTCATTTATTTGGCCCAGGTAGTGTTGTTATTGATGTAGGTTCATGGGATAATATTGA
>Ga0315541_1001984_pt1 | contig 17786 bp, 10 predicted proteins | sample SalMarSW160190MG_FD_203095 | JGI IMG/M metagenome (GOLD analysis project Ga0315541, IMG submission 203095) | Salt marsh sediment microbial communities from the Plum Island Ecosystem LTER, Massachusetts, United States - Salt Marsh Sediment SW1601-190 ...
GGTACAGGCGCGGGAAATGCAGCGGCAGCATGGCCATGTACTTCGCGTCGGCCTGGTAAACCGTCGTCCGCTGCGGTGCGACGAACAGGGCGGCGGCCGCCCCCAGCGAGGCCGCCCGCACCCAGGCGTCGCCGCTGTTGAAATCCAGCAGGACGACGGCGTCGCTCACATCCTTGTTGCGGAAGTCGTCCCATCCTCCCCAGCGCAGGTCCACCAGCCGCCGCGGCCGCTCGCAGTTGGGACACAGCGACGCCGCGCCCGGCGTCTTCTTCAGCGGGCATTTCTCCGGCGGGTGCGTGGCGCAGGCCTGGACGCAATTGGGCTGGAGGGCGTACGCCGGCCAGCGCTGCGGGCTGCCGGAGAGCCCCTCGACCACGATGTGGGAGAACGGCTCGTCGGCCACCGAAAGCTGATCGGCCCGGGTGCGATCCAACGCCACCGTGACGTTGCTGGAGAATTCCTCGACCCGCTCGTCGAGGCCCATCCCGGCCAGGGCCTGGCGGACGTAGTTCAGGGCGGCGTCGCAGCCCTGCTGGCCCGTCTGCCGCGGGCCGAGTGCGGCCAGGCGCTGCGCGTGCTGGCGGATCCGCGGCAGCATCTGATCCACGGAGTCGGGGATGCCGGCGTAGTACTGGCGGTAGCGGCGGATCTTCTCCTCGGCCTGCGCCTGGGTTCCGCTGTCCTCTTCCTCCCGGGCGCCCCTCCCACGAGGCGCGCAGCCCGACGGCAAGACGAACGCAATCACCAGAAACAGTACCCACCGGCGCTTCACTTGATGACCCCCTGCAAGTGGGCCGCCTGCCGGAAAACGTGAATCATGATCCCGAAGATCATGCCGCAAAGGATCATAATCACCACCGGCTGGATCTTCTCGCGGAACGAGCGCACGCCCACCCAGCGGAATACGAGCCCCTTGGCCGTCCCGGCCAGCAGGAAGCTGAACCAGAGGTATTCGGCGCTGAAGGGCATTCCGTGGCCCAGCGACCAGTATTCGGCGGCGATGACCACGCCGATGGGGCTGACGGGGAAGCGCGGATATTCGCGCCGCAGGTAGAACAACAGCCCGATGATGGCCACGCCGTAGGACATGTTGAAGAAGGTGCGATTCTTGTCGTAGAAGTTGTCGGCCGGGATGTCGAACACGCGCGAGGTCGAGTGCCGCCCGTACGAGGCCGACCGCTCGGACCACTGGGTGAAACTCGCCCACGTCGTCAGCGCCCCCTGGTAGCTGTTCTCGAAGCCGTAGAAGTACATCAGATTGACGTACAGCAGCGGCGTGACCGCCGCCACCACCAGCATGGTGACGAGAATCGCCATGGCCACCGGGCGGGCGTGCACCTTCAGCTCGTGCGCCACCTTGAACGCTTCCAGCAGCATGTTGTGCGCCCCGAAGCTCTTGAGCTGGCCGTCGAAGCCCCACTGCATCCAGTGCGTCGCCCAGGAACTGCCCGTCACCGGCAGGCCGTGGCGGGTCGCCCAGACGTAATGATCGTGCAGGTAGCTGTACTGGATGGAGACCATCTGGTGGGAGCCGATGTTGTTGTCGTAGATCATCGGCATCCCCTCGATCCGCTGGCGGACCTGGGCGAAGGCGTAGATCAGGATCAGCGCGGTCAGCAGCACCATCTGGATGAGCGTGGTGGCGTAGGCGCCCATCGCGATGAAGGCGACCACCCCGCCGAGGAAGATGCAGGTGATGAACCACCTCGGCAGCTCGTCGTCGGACTCCGGGTCGGTGGGCCCGCCGCCCCACAGCGAGCGCAGATAGCCCCAGATGGTCCGCCGGTTGAACCACACGCTCCAGAACAGCAGCCCCAGGCAGCCGCCAAACCGCAGCCCCCACTTGGTAAATTCGCCCAGCCGCGCCGGGCCCACCTGCAAGCCAAACTTCAGCATCAGCCCCGGCAGCAGGATGCTGATAAAGATGAACGTCAGCGCCGTCGTCATCAACACGTCCAGCGGGAACAGCAGGAACAGCGCCAGCACCAGGGGCCCCCAGAACAGGCGCAAATTCGTTCCCGGAAGGATGTTGTACCCCGTGAGATCAAACCCGCCGCGGAAGCCCTCATCGCCCACCCAGGGGGGAACGGCCCAGTTGGAGATGCCCTGCCCGGAGGTGTCGACCAGGATGATCCCCGGCAGGCAGATGCCCAGCCCGATGGCGAAGGTCACCCACTGCCGGCGAGGCGTTATGAAGTTCTTGGCCCCGCGGATCAGCATGATCGCCGGATAGCTCCAGACGAACGGCAGCCGTTCGTGCTGGATCCAGCGCTTGCGGAACATCAGCAGCAGCCCCATGAGCATGGCCTCAAAGGCCAGGCACATGGTGGACCAGAACAGCATCGGCCGCCACCACAGCCGCCAGGGAACCTTCCCGCCGTTGCCCTGGGTGAAGCCCTTCACGGCCCTGATGGTCTCCAGGTCTTCGGGGCTGAATTTCTGCTCGGGCCTTTCCGGGGAGGTCGGCTCCTGGGCCTGCCCCGGCGCCGACGCGGGCTGTGTGGCCGGTTGTGTGGCGGGTTGTGTGGCGGGTTGTGTGGCGGGCTCCTTCGGCTTCGGCGGTACCTCGCCGACGGCGCGGAGGCGGGACGGCACGGTCGGGCCCCACCAAGGCAGCTCGCGGGCCCAGGCGTACATCTGCTTCTCGGAGTTCCGCTGCATCTCGAAGAGGTTGGCCGTGCTGCTCTCGATGCAGGCCTTGATGGAGATGCACCAGGGGATGGCGATCACCACGCAGGCGTAGATCACCACCAGCTCGCCCCGCTCCAGCCGGCGCCGATGCAGCCACCACGTCAGCCCTATCAGCGGCAGCAAGAGCAGCAGCCCGCGCAGGTAGCCGTCGGTGATGCGCCCGTACTCCTCCGGGCTGGCGCCCAGCCGCGAGAGGATAAAACTGCCGCCCCAGACGACGATCAGGCTGACGAAGAACACCCGGGGAAACTGCAACAGAAAGACCGTCAGGACGGCGCCGAAGCCCAGGACCATCAGCATCTGGTGGGTGTGAACCGAGCCGTAGGAGGTCATCATGCAGCAGCCGGCGGTCCACAGCAGCACCATGAGCAATGCGATCAGGGCGCTGCGCCACGTGAGCGCCTTTGCCTGCGGCTGTTCTACTTCCGTCATGGGTGCTTCCGTCTCCGGTGCCGCAACAGACTACCAGACGCGGTGCATCCCTTCCAGTTCCTCCGCTGCCGGCCGGGCTCCAGGGAGCCCAACGGAGAGGGCGAAATTCTCCTTCGGAGGCGCCTGCGGCGTCAAACCCGCGTTGCGTGGCCTCCGGCCCCGCGCGGGTTCTCATCCCGCCCCGGCGCCAACCGTCGCGTTGGAGCCCAACGGAGAGGGCGGGATTCTCCTTCGGAGGCGCCTGCGGCGTCAAACCCGCGTTGCGTGGCCTCCGGCCCCGCGCGGGTTCTCATCCCGCCCCGGCGCCAACCGTCACGTTGGAGCCCAACGGAGAGGGCGGGATTCTCCTTCGGAGGCGCCTGCGGCGTCAAACCCGCGTTGCGTGGCCTCCGGCCCCGCGCGGGTTCTCATCCCGCCCCGGCGCCAACCGTCGCGTTGGAGCCCAACGGAGAGGGCGGGATTCGAACCCGCGGTACCCTTACGGGCACACGGCATTTCCAATGCCGCCCGATCGGCCGCTCCGGCACCTCTCCGGAGGCGCGAGGACACTATACTCAAACCCCTCACCGTTACGCAACCGCTCGCGCGAAGAGGATTTGTTGCCGCCGGCCGGCGGGTCGGCTACAGTGGCCGCCGCTGCTGGCGGTCGAGATTCACCCGGGAGCGGACAACCACAACTCTTCAGAGGTCTTGCCATGACGCGAAAAGCACGCACCCCCGGCCGAGCCGGCGCCCGCGGGCGAATTCCCTACAGCCGAGCGGAGTTGTACGAGGAGGCGGTGCCCGCCCACACCGGCGAGTCGCTGGGCGGGATCTCCTTTCCCCTCGGCGGCATCGGCACCGGCACCATCGGCCTGGGCGGGCGCGGCGAGCTGCGCGACTGGGAGATATTCAACAATCCCAACCGCGGCTATCGCCCGCCGCACACCATGCCCTTCCTGTTCGTCCGCTGGGGCGGGAAAAAATGGGCCGGCGTGCTCGAGCGGCGCCTGCTGCCGCCGTACGACGCCACCCACGGCCTGCCGCCGGCGGAGCTGCCCGGGCTGCCGCGACTGCAAGAGGCGCTGTTCGTGGGCACCTACCCGGTCGCGCGGATCATCTTCCGCGAGAGTCGGCTGCCGCTGGAAGTCTCGCTGACGGCCTTCAACCCGATGATCCCGTTCGACGCGGACGACTCGGCGATACCGGCGGCCGTGCTGATCTACCGGCTGCGGAATCGCACCCGCAAGCCGGCGGTGGGGACGGTCGCCATCAGCATGGCCAACGTGGTGGGGCTCTCGGCCGCCGAGGGGCCCCGGCGCAACGTCAACACCCTCCACCGGGCCGGCAAGCTCACCGGCGTCTACATGACCTCCAGGGCATCGCCGAAGGACCACCCCGGCTACGGCAGCATGGCCCTGGCCACCACGGCCGGGAGGACCACCGCCCTGGCCGATCTCGGCCAGTTCGGCTGGTTCGACGAGGGGCAAAGGCTGTGGGACGATTTCTCCGCCGACGGCCTGCTGGATGCTACCCCCGCCGGCCACAGACCGCCGCCCAGGCACGTTCCGGTGGGGGTGCTGGGGGCCCGCTTCCGCCTGGCCGCCGGCGCCGAAACGGAGCTGTGCTTCCTGATCGCCTGGAGCTTTCCGGAGCGGCTGGCGGCGTGGCGCCTGCCGGAGGGCTGCCAGCCGCAGCCGGTGGCCAATCACTACGCCCGAAAGTTTCCCGACGCCTGGCCGGCCGCCCGCTACGTCGCCCGCAATCTCCCGTCCCTGCGAAGGCGGACCATGGCCTTCGAGCGGGCGCTGTTCGAGTCGACCCTGCCCGGCGACGTGCTGGACGCCGTCAGCTCGCAGATGTCCACCATCCGCACCAACACCACCATGTGGCTGGACTCACCGCCGGAGGAGCGCAAGGGGCGGATCTTCGCCTTCGAGGGCTGCAACGCCACCAGCGGCTCCTGCCCCATGAACTGCACCCACGTGTGGAACTACGAGCAGTCGCTGGCCCACCTGTACCCGGCGCTGGAGCGGAGCATGCGCCGGACCGACTACGAGGACAACCTCGCCGACGACGGGGCGATGGCCTTCCGCACGACGCTGCCGCTGGGGGCGGGCCTGCCGCTGTGGCGGACGGACCTGCCGGCCGCCGACGGGCAGTGCGGCACGGTGGTGAAGGCCTACCGCGAGTGGCGGCTCAGCGGCGATACGCGCTGGCTGCGGGGGCTCTGGCCGGCCGTGAGGCGGTCGATCCAGTTCGCTTGGAAGGGGCCCGCCCAGTGGGACGCCGACAAGGACGGCGTCATGGAGGGCGTTCAGCACAACACCTATGACATCGAGTTCCACGGTCCCAACACGATGTGCGGGTCGCTGTATCTGGCGGCGCTGAAGGCGGGCGTCGAGATGGCCGAGGCCTTGGGCGATCACGCGGCGGCCGAGGAGTTCCGCGAGGTCTACGCCTCCGGCCGGGCGAAGTACGACAAGATGCTCTTCAACGGCGAATACTACGTGCAGAAGGTGGTGCCCGGCCCGCACGCCCGGCGGGAGTCGCTGAAATATCAATACGGTATGGGATGCTTGAGCGATCAACTGCTGGGTCAGTGGGCGGCCCGCGTGGCCGGGCTGGGCAGCGTCCTGCCGGAAGGGCACGTCCGACGGGCACTGGCGTCGGTCTTCCGGAACAACTTCAAGCCGGAGCTTTCGGAGCATGAGTCCTGCCAGCGGGTCTACGCCCTGGGCGATGAGGCCGGGCTGGTGCTGTGCACCTGGCCGAAGGGCGGGCGCGAGCGATTTCCCTTCCCCTACAGCGACGAGGTGTGGACGGGCATCGAGTATCAGGTGGCGGCGCATCTGATTTACGAGGGCTTCCTCGACGAGGGGCTGGCGATCGTCCGCGCCGCCCGTGCCCGCCACGACGGCCTCCGCCGTAACCCGTGGAATGAGTTCGAGTGCGGCGACCATTACGCCCGGGCGATGTCGAGCTGGTCGCTGCTGCTGGCCATCTCCGGGCAGCGCTACGACGGCCGCAGCAAAACCCTCACCGTCCGCCCTCTCTGGCGGGCGGATGACTTCCGATGCCTCGTCACCGCGGCCGAGGGCTACGGCACGTACAGTCAGCGCCGGCGGAAGACCACGCTGGCCGCGGAGCTTGCCTGCATCGAGGGGCGCATCCGCCTGGCGGCACTGGAGCTTTCCGCCCCCGGCCGGGCCGGCAGGGGCCGCGTCCATCTCGCCTGCCGGCTCAACGGCAGGCCGCTCCCGGCCGAGGTCGAGCCGCAGCCCGACGGCCTGGCTGTACGATTCGCCCGCCGCATCGCCCTTGCCGCCGGCGACGTCCTCACCTGCCGCCTGACGCGACGGTAGGGCGGGGCTACTGCCCCGCCGAAGGCCAGCGCCCCTGAGCGCCAGCCCGCTCATATCTGCCTGACATTGCGTTTGCCCGACAGTCCCCCGCCCGGTACGATGCAGCCCGGGAAAGCCCGGGGAAGCGCCATGAACCACCGACGCAGGCGGCTGCCCGACCCGCGGCCCGTCGCCCGATCCGGGAAACAGAAGGAAAATGCCGCCAAGACATAGAGCGTCCCGGTTTGCCCGGTATATTAGCCAGGTCTTTGATCGAGGGCCGACATGAAAGACCATCGTACCTGCCACCGTGACTGGGGAGTGTGTCTGGTGTGTGTGGCGCTCGTCGGGATCGCCGTCGTCGGTTGCCGCATCGCTGAGGACGAGACGGACGCGCCGACAATCGACCTGTTGCCTCTGGTCCCCTGGAAGTCATCTGACAGTCTGGCGACGGGGCCACTCGTGCGAGAAAAGGATTTCGCCCGTGTCCTGAAGAGTTCCGAATTGCTAGAGGTATATCGTGGGCGCGCGGTTCTGGTGAACGCCGAGACCGAGGGGCTTGCTCGGACCGACCTGTTCAAGCTCCCGGAAGGCAGCTGGAGCCTGAAATGCGCCGTCAAGGCACCGAAGACGCTACTCGTCGTCGAGGAGAACGCAGCCGGAGAATTCATCAAGCTGGTTCCGGCCGGTGGTGCCCCACCGAGAACGGTGTTTTCAGTTCCCAGGCCCAAACGCGGGGGCGATATCCGGCACATCCACAGCCTCTCTCTGTCAAGCTCAGGCCGGCGCGTCGCTTTCATGGTGTCGGAAAGCAATCGATGGTGCGACTGGCGGAATCATACCCTAATGGTCTGCGACCTGCCCGACGGCAAAGCCAAGGCAATCTGGAAGGGGCATATCAACGGACCTTCGGAGCTGCTGAATCCCTATCAGTGGGTTCAGTCCCTCCCCTGGTCTCCGGACGACAGGGAGGTGCTTGTGGCGACGGGTTCGGGGCGGATCGTCAGCGTTGACATCGCGGAGGCTGGCACGCAGGACCTGGGCCCGGGCTTTCTTCCGATCGGGTTCACAAAGGACCGGGAGTTGTTGGTCCTGAAGCGTAAAGGCCCGATCCATCCGCCGTCTTGGCTGGTCGTTCGGCGTAATACGCAGACGATGGCAGAGCAGGCGGTAGTGCGGATCACTGGGCCGGCCGAGCTGCGCGCTCCCTTGCTGTCGCCCGACAAGGATCACATCTCCCTTGCTGGCATGATCTATCCCGGTGGGGAGGGCACAAAGGGGGTGCATCAGTACACCTGCATCATACGCCTTGCCGATTTGAAGCACGCCCTTCTCGGGGCCGAGGTAATCTCCTGGCGCCGCAAGCCGGGCACGCGGCGGACCCAGGGTGACAAAGGGTGACAAAGACAAAGTCGCAGGCTCGGTCGCGCAGCGACCCGCGTTTTCTGTCAGGCCGCGAAGCCTACTCCGCCGACTTGTCCGGCCTAGCTTCAGCGGAGCCGGAAGCCCCGACGCTTCGGCTGCGAAGGCCGGACAGCGCGAACAGCACCACAGGTCGCCCGTAGCCGGGAGCCAGGAGCCAGTAGGGCACGTAGCTCTGCTGCGTGCGGGATGGTTCTTCCTTCGCCCCCGCGCGGTTGACTCCCCGCACGCTCAAGCACACGGTCGCTTGAGCGTGCCAGCCTTTGGCCTTGACATCGCCCGCGCGGAGGGATACCCTTTTTCGCTTCGGTTGAGTATCTGGGGGGTCGTAAGCTCAGACAACAAAATGCCCCAGCGGCGCCGGGGCCGGAAGGAGAGAAGCACATGGCGATCAAGGTTGGTATCAACGGGTTTGGCCGCATCGGCCGACTGGCCTTTCGGGCGATGGCCGAAAAGCCCGACCGTTTTGACGTGGTGGCGGTCAACGACTTGTCCGACGCCGACATGCTGGCGTATCTGCTGCGGTACGACTCCACCCAGGGCCGCTTCCCCGGCAAGGTGGTGGCCAAGCAGAACGCTCTGGTGGTCAACGGCAAGGAGATCGAGGTCCTCTCGCAGCGGGACCCGGCCAAGCTGCCGTGGGCCAAGAAGGGCGTGCAGGTGTGCCTGGAGTCGACGGGCGTCTTCCGCGACAACAAGAAGGGCGACAAGCCCGGCTACGACAGCCACCTGGACGCCGGCGCCAAGAAGGTGATGATCTCCGCCCCGACCAAGGGCGACGCGGTGACGGTGGTGCTGGGCGTCAACGACGACAAGCTCACCGGCGAAGTCAAGTGCGTCTCCAACGCCTCCTGCACGACCAACTCGCTGGCGCCGGTGGTGAAGGTGCTGCACGAGAAGTTCGGGATCGTCAAGGGGCTGATGACGACCTGCCACGGTTACACCACGGATCAGCGGCTCCTGGACCTGGTCCATAAGACCAAGACGCGTGCCCGGGCGGCGGCCGTCAACATCATCCCGACCACCACCGGGGCGGCCGTGGCCGTCGGCAAGGTGCTGCCGGAGCTGAACGGCAAACTGGACGGCTTTGCCCTGCGCGTGCCCGTGCCCTGCGGGTCCATCACGGACCTGACGGTCGTGGTCAACAAGAAGACCAGCATCGAGGCGGTCAACGAGGCCATCCGCACCGCCGCCGAGGGGCCGATGAAGGGGATCATCGAGTACGTCACCGATCCCCTCGTCTCCAGCGACATACTCCACAACCCCCACAGCTCCATCTTCGACTCCAACAACACGCTGGTGATGGAGGGCGACCTGGTCAAGGTCACCATGTGGTACGACAACGAGTGGGGCTACTCCTGCCGGAGCGCCGATCTGATCGAGAGGATGGCCGCGCTGTAGGCCGGCTTCGAAAACGGACGACAATTTCAGCAAGATGGGCCCCGTCGGAAGGGGCGGGCCCATCTTGCCGAAGACAGCTTCGCCGGCCGGAGATGACGGATGGGAATGCTGGCCGGCGTCGGCGGGGCCGAAGCAGCAACCCACCACGCAGCTCTGAAGGACGGAGACGATGGCGACCAAAACGATTGCGGACATTGACGTGGCCGGCAAGACGGTCTTCATGCGGGTGGACTTCAACGTGCCCATCGAAGGCGGCAAGGTGAGCAACGATCGGCGGATCGTTCAGGCCCTGCCGACGATCCGGAAGCTGCTCGACGCCGGGGCGAAGCTCATCCTCGCCAGCCACCTCGGCCGGCCGAAGGGCAAGGGCTTCGAGGCCGAACTCTCCCTCAAGCCCGCGGCCGAGAGGCTGGGGGAGCTTCTGGGTAAGCCGGTCTCTCTCGGCCCGCCCGAAGTCGTCGGCCCGGAGACGGAAAAGCTCGCGGCCGGCATGGCCGCCGGCGACGTGCTGCTGCTGGAGAACCTGCGATTCCACCCGGGCGAGACCATGCCCGACAAGGCCGGGAAGAGCCCCGACGGCAAGCTCACGCCCGAGCAGGCCAAGACCCATCAGGAGTTCGTCGACGCCCTTGCCTGCCTGGCGGAGGTGTACGTCAACGACGCCTTCGGCACCTGCCACCGCCGGCACGCCAGCATGTACGGCGTGGCCAAGGCCATCCGGGCCAAGGGCGGACCGGCCGTGGCGGGCCTGCTGGTCGAAAAGGAGATCAAGTACCTCTCCGAGGCGGTCGCCAGGCCCGCTCGCCCGTTCGTGGCGATCCTCGGCGGGGCGAAGGTCTCCGACAAGATCAAGCTGATCGGCTCGCTGCTGGAGAAGGTCGACCGCCTCCTCATCGGCGGGGCGATGGCCTACACGCTGCTGAAGGCAGGGGGCGTCTCCGTCGGCAAGAGCCTGGTGGAGGAAGACCAGCTCGAGGCGATGAAGCCGCTTCTGGCCAAGGCCGGCGGCAAGATTCTGCTGCCTTGCGATCACGTGGTCACCGACGATTTCGATTCCGGCAAGCCGGTGCCCATCGTCGACGCGAACATTCCGGACAGGCTCCTGGGCATGGACATCGGGCCGCTGACGCGGGCGGACTTCACCAAGGCGATCGCCGCGGCCAAGACCATCGTGTGGAACGGGCCGATGGGCGTGTTCGAGAAGGATGCGTACGCGGCCGGGACCAAAGCCATCGCCGAGGCCGTCGCCAAGGCCACCGCGGCTGGCGCGGTCAGCGTCATCGGCGGGGGCGACTCGGCCGCCGCGGTCGAGCAGATGGGTCTGGCCAAGAAAATGACACACATCTCGACCGGAGGCGGGGCCTCGCTGGAATACCTCGAAGGCAAGCCCATGCACGCCATTGAGGTGCTGGACCAGAAGTGAGTCCGGATTTCGAGGTTCCGGCTTCGGGCTTGGCCGGTCCGGCGGGCGGTCGTCGAGTGCATCCCGCGCGCGTCGGCCGGGGTTTTCTCGTATAATATGGCAATCCAAGGCGGGAGGCGACGAGTTGGGCCGCAAGTCCCGCCGGTGAGCAGCAACTTGATCATGGGTCCGCATCAAGACACAAGTGCGGTTTCGACAGCGCCGGCCAGGCTGGTTCTGCTGGCACTGGCCGGGGTCTTGTCGTGTGCGCTTGGGCCGCGGTCACTGGCGGGCGAGAACGAGCCCGTCAGTCAAGCACAGCAGAGGGCGCGCAAGCTCGTCGCGGACCTGGGCGCCGACAGCTACAGACTTCGCGAGCAGGCCCAGGTCGAGTTGGTCAAGCTCGGCCCGGCGGCGATCGGCCCCTTGGAAGAGGCATTGAAATCGCCGGACACGGAGATCGGCCGGCGCGCCAGAATCGCACTGGCCGAGATCCGCAAGAGCGCACGCGACCGGGCGACGAAGGCGATGCGCAAGAACCTGCTCTGGAAAATTCCCACTCCGGAAGGCATTGCCGGCGGCCCGGTGCTCGCCGAGGGCGCGATCCTGTACGCCACCTGGGACAACCGCCTGCAGGCGGTGGACGCCCACACCGGCAAAGAGCTGTGGCGACGGACGGCAGAGGCCACCTCCGGGCTGGTGGTGGCCGAGCGCTCGGTCTATCTGATGGACATGGCCCGCAAGCTGCTGGCGGTGGACCTGAGGACCGGACAGCTCCGACACAAGTTCCCCTCCGGGGCCGTCTACGGCACCCCGGCGTTCTCCGACGGCGTCATCTACGTCGGCGGGGCGGACCGCGTCTTCCGGGCGCTGGATGCCCGGAGCGGAAAAGAGATCTGGCGAGCCGAGCTGTCCGGCAAGCTCGTCCATCGGATCGCGCCCGTCGTCGTCGCTAAGAGGGTCTACCTCGCCACCGTCGACGGCGGCGTGCACGCCTTCAACGCTGACACCGGCGAGGGACAATGGTCTGTCGTCGCCAAAGGGCAGATCCTCGACCTGGTTTTTCACGCGGGCCTGGTGATCGCCAGGTGGGACACGGGCGTCCGCGCCTCCGACGCCGCGACCGGAAAAGTGGTCTGGGATTACCTGCTTCCGCCGGCGGCCGGCGGCCTGGCGGCGCTCCGCATCCAGATCAACGGCAAGGACGTCACAGGCTTCATGGGACCGGCTGTGGACCAGAAGGTGGCCCTGGCCGGGGGCGTGCTGTATCTCAGCGCCGGCGATCGGCTGGTGGCTCTCGACGCCAAGACCGGCAAGGAGATGTGGGCCTTCCAGCCCGATCTGAAAAAGCAGCCCGAGGAGGGCGGCGCCAAGACGGTCGTCGTCCGAGGCGGCGTGCAAGCGCAGGCGCGGGTGGTCGTGTGGAACTCCGGGATGGCCCGAGCGCGGGCGGGGCGGCTCTCGGCCCCGGCCGTTGCCGGCGGGGCGGTGTATTTCGGCAGCAGGGAAGGCCTGCACGCGCTGGACCTGAAGAGCCGGCAGGAGCTGTGGCGATTTGAGACGCCGATGGCGGTTGCCGGGCGACCGGTTGTTGCCAACGGCGTGGTGTACTTCGCCACGACGAAGGATGTCCCCTTTGCCTTTGGCGGCGTCAGGCCGGCTCAGCAGCGACAGCCCCGGCCGCCGGCCGAGCAGCCTCCGGGCCTGTACGCGGTGCGTCTGAAAGCAGAGCATTGAAAGTGCGACGAGGCAATCCGTGGAGGCAACTGGGCGACGGGCCGCTGACCGCCCCGTCGATCCTGGCGTGTGATTTCATGCGCGCGGGCGAGGAGGTCGCCCAGGCCATCGCCGCCGGGGCCGACGTGCTCCACGTGGACATCATGGACGGGCATTTCGTGCCCAACCTGTCCCTGGGGCCAGGCTTCGTCAGCAGCGCCCGCGCCTTTACGGACCATCCGCTGGACGTGCACATCATGGTGACCGACCCGGCGTACTTCGCGGAAAAGTTCGCCGAGGCCGGCGCGGACTCGGTGACGTTTCACATCGAAGCGGCCGACAAGCCGCGGGAGATCGTCTCGTTCCTGCACGATCGCGGGCTGGGCGCGGGCGTCAGCCTTCGCCCGGGCACGCCGGCCGAGGCGCTCGAACCTGTCATCGAGCAGGTGGATATGGTATTGGTGATGACGGTCGAGCCGGGCTACGGCGGGCAGGCGTTCATGGACGACCAGTTGCCCAAGATTCGCGCGGTCCGTTCGGCGCTCGGTCGCGGACGGCGTCTGGAAGTGGATGGCGGAATCAACCCCGAGACGGCCCGGCGGTGTGCGGCCGCCGGCGCGGACGTGTTCGTCGCCGGGGTGGACATCTTTCGCGGCGGCGACATCGGCGGCGCGGTGGCGGCGTTGCGGGCGGGAGCGGCCGCCGGGGCCGCCGAGAGGCAATGAAAAGCGTTAATCGCGTCCGCGGCGCCGGGCGGGTGGCGGTCCGCGGAAAGACGGGAGGCCGAACATGGCCGACCAGGAAGACAACCCGGTAACGCCTTTTCAGTACATCCCGACGAGGCAAGGCCCGCCCGTCCGCAAGAAGCGTGACGTGCCCGATGGTCTGTGGATGCGGTGCGCCGCCTGCGGGGCGATGCTGTATCAAAAGGCCGTCGAGGAGAACCTGGGCGTCTGTCCGCAGTGCGACGCCCACTTTCGCGTCGGCGCCCCCAAGCGGATCCAACAGTTGACCGACCCGGACACCTTCGAGGAGCTTTTTGCCGACATCGCCCCCGACGACCCGCTGGAGTTCGCCTGGAAGGGCCAAACCTACGCCGAGCGGATCAAAAGGGAGCAGGCCAAGACCGGCAACACCGAGGCCATCCTGACCGGCGTGGGCTACGTCAAAGGCCGCCGCGTGGCCCTGGGGGTGATGGACGGGGAGTTCCTCATGGGGTCGATGGGGTCGGTCGTGGGCGAGAAGGTCACGCTGCTGATCGAGCACGCCACCGAGCATCGTCTGCCGCTGGTGATCGTCTGCACCTCCGGCGGGGCGAGAATGCACGAGGGCGTCCTGAGCGTGGTGCAGATGGGCAAGACCAGCGCCGCCCTGGGCCAATTCCACGAGGCCGGCGGGCTGTACATTTCGGTGTTGGTCGACCCGACGACGGCGGGGGTGCTGGCCAGCTTTGCCAGTCTGGCCGACATCATCATCGCCGAGCCGGGCGCGCTGATCGGCTTTACCGGGCCGCGGGTCCTCGCCAACACCATCAAGACCGAGCTGCCGGAGGGATTCCAGCGAGCCGAGTTCCAGGTCGCCCACGGCTTCGTGGACCGCATCGTCCCGCGGCACGAACTCCGCAGCGAGATCGCAAGGCTGATCGACTACTGCTACCGATAGGTTCTCACGCGCCGCAGGCATCCTCTCACGCCGACCGAGCAGGGAAGGGGCCGCCAACTTGAACTACCGCGTTCGTGCAATCACCCATCCGCCGAAGCATCATTTCTTTGGCTACTACGACATGCCCTGCTGGGACCGAAGCGGGCGGCGGCAGCTCGTGCTGGAGGTGGATTTCATGGACCGCCCGCCCACGGCCGGCGACGAGGCGGTGGTGGGTGTCGTGGACGTGCGGGACGAAAAGTTCCTGCCCGTCTCCGGCACGCGGGCGTGGAACTTCCAGCAGGGGGCGATGCTGCACTGGCTTCCCACGGCCGCCGCCACGGTGCTTTTCAACGACCGGCGCGAAGGGCGGTTCGTGTGCGTCGCCCACGAGGTGGACTCGGGCGCCGAGAGGATTGTCGGCCCGGCCATCGCCGCCCTCAGCGACGACGGAACCCTTGCCGCCACGCTGAACTACGCCCGCATCGCGGGCACACGCCCGGGCTATGGCTACGCGGGACTGGAAGATCCGGCGGCGGCGGAGAACATGCCCGTCGGCGACGGACTGGGGCTGCTGGAAGTGGCGACCGGCCGGCACCGCATTGTCGTTTCGTTCGCCGACCTCGCCCGCAGGCAGGAAGAGCAATTGGCTTACGGGCAGACCAAGGTCTGGTTCAACCACGTGCTCTTCAACCCTTCGGCCACGCGGCTGGCGTTCCTGTGCCGGTGGGTTCCGCGCGGGCAAAAAAAGTGGCTGACGCAGATGTGGACGGTGAACGCTGACGGGGAAGACCTGGTCCGCTGTCTGGACGGGCCGCTGGTCAGCCACTTCGACTGGAAGGACGAGCAAACGCTGATCGCCTGGGCGGGCGTGGAAGGCCTGGACGCAATGTGGGAGTTCGATCACAAACGCCGCGGCCGGGCGGCGGCGATGTTCCGAGGCGTCATCCCTCACGACGGACACATCTGCTACAGTCACGACCGCCGGTGGGTCATCAGCGACACCTACCCCGGCCCCGACGGCCGCCGGGAGCTGTACCTGGTCGAATACGCCACCGGCGAAAAGATCTCGTTGGGAACGTACCACTCGCCGATACACCCCAAGCTCCACGAGATTCGTTGCGACCTGCACCCCTCCTGGAGCGCCGACGACCGGTATATCGCCTTTGACGGCATGCACGAAGGGACCCGGCAGCGGTACCTCCTGGAGCTGGAGCATTGATGGGAGAAAGGTCTGAAAAGCATGCCCGGCTGTCGGCCTATCTTGCCGCCCGCGGCCTGGACGGCGTGGTGTTGACGCGGCGATGCAATTTCAGTTGGTACACCTGCGGGGCCCACAACCACGTGGCGGAGGCCTGCGACGTGGGCGTCAGCTCGCTTGTCGTGACCCCAGACGCATCGGCTGTGGTCTCGAACAACATTGAGGCCACGCGACTGGAAGCGGAGGACCTGCCCGAGCAGATCGGCCTGGTCGTGTATCCCTATCATGACGGGCGGGCGCGTCTGGAAGCGTTTGGCGAGGTTATGGGAAAGGGGCAATTCGCCGCCGACGCGCGGCTGGACGGCTTGGAGATGCCGCTGACGGACCTCGACTTCGACCGGCTTCGCTGGCGGTTGAGCGACGAGGAAATCGAGCGGTACCGCGGAGTTTGTCGGGACGTCGCCGCCAGCGTGGAATCCGTCGCCCGCGCCGCCCGGCCGGGAGTTACCGAGTCGGACCTGGCCGGACGGCTCGCTGCCGAACTGCGAAGCAAGTCCTGCTCGCCGTGGGTGCTGCTGGTCGGCTCTGACGATCGGATCGTTCGGCATCGCCACCCGCTGCCTACGGAGAAGCGCGTGCAGAAGTGCGCGATGCTCGTGACCACCGCCGAGCGGGGCGGGCTGATGGCGGCCGTGACGCGGCTCGTTGCCTTCGGGAAACTGCCGCCCGAACTCGCCCGGCGGCACCGCGCGGTCGCCAAGGTGGACGCGGCCCTGATCGCCTCGACCCGTCCGGGGACGACGCTGGGTGAGATATTTGCGGCCGGCCAGCGGGCATACGCCGAGGTGGGTTTTGCCGAAGAATGGCGGCACCATCACCAGGGCGGGTCAATTGGCTATCTCCCGCGAGAGGTCAAGGCCTGCCCCGGCTGCGATGTCAGCGTACTGGGCGAACAGGCATTTGCCTGGAATCCTTCCATCGCCGGCGCCAAGTGCGAGGACACCATCCTCTGCCGCGGCGGGGGCTGCGACATCCTCACGCAGAGCCCCGAGTGGCCGTCTCTCCAGGCGGCCTGGGAAGGACAGAGCTTCCAGCGCCCGGACATCCTGGTCATCTGAGGTGCCGGCGCCGGCGGCCCCCGGCGGTTTCCTTTTCGCCTGTTCTCGCCGTCGGCCTCGTCCGGCTTCCTGGCTCAAGGCGTCGTCCGCTTGCGCCGATGCCATCGCCTTTTTGGGGTGGGTTTTGCCGTCGCCGGAGCAGCATCCTGGCTGGGTTTCGGCTCGGTGGCGTCACTGGCTTGGGCCTGCTTCGCCTCCGTTTCCCGTGGCGAGGTCTTTTTCTTGGACCGCCGCCGGCGCCGATGCGGTTTCTTTTCTGCGGGTTCTGATGCCGCGGGCTTCGGCTCGGGCGACGGCGCTTGCGCGGTGGCCGCGTGCTGGCGCCTTTGGAAGGCGGATACGTCTGCTTTGGTGATTTCCCTGGTGGGCGCCTGTTTCGGGCGCGCTTCCTCACCGGTCCTGGAATCCCATTCTATCGGCAGCCCGCGGGCGTCGCTGCATACGAGCTTGAATTCGCCCGCGGCCAGACTGGCCCCACCGTGAACCCGAATCGCTGCATGGCAGCTCTGTGCCAGCTCGCTCAATTCGTCCCGGCGATCGTTGAGGATGTGATCGGCGACGGTCTGGCTGACGCTTAGCTGCATCCGGGAGACCCGCTCGTCGTTGGCGGCCAGCCGCAGCGTCCGCATCACTGATAGCGCCTGCGATTCGTCGGACTTCACATGCCCCGTGCCGCCGCAGTGCGGGCATGACTGGAACGTGCTGCTGACCAGTGACGGGCGAACGCGCTGACGCGTCATTTCGACGATGCCAAAACGGCTCATTCGCAGGATCTTCGAGCGGGCTCGATCTTTCTTGAGTTCCTCGCGCAGGATGTTCTCGATCCGGCGGCGGTTCCTCTCCTGCATCATGTCGATGAAGTCGATGATGATCACGCCGCCCAAATCGCGAAGCCGCAACTGCCGCACCACCTCTCGCGCCGCCTCGGCGTCTGTCCGCAAGGCCGTCTGCTCGGTGCTTTCGGTGTCCCGAAACCGTCCCGAGTTGACGTCGATGGCCACCAGCGCCTCGGCTTGCTCGATGACCAGGGAGCCCCCGCTGGGCAGCGGCACCACCGGAGAGGTGATGCTCTCGAGTTCCCGCTCCAGGCCGAAAGCGTCGAACAGCCCGAGGTTGCCCGTGTACAGTTCCACCCGGTTGCCGCTGCGGGGCATGGTCAATTTCAGAAACTCCCAGACCTTGCAGGCGACCACCTCGTCATCGCAGACGATTCGCTCGATCTCGGCGTTGTACACGTCGCGGATGGTTCGAATCACCAAGTCGGACTCCTGGTACAGCTCCGCCGGCGCGTGCGCGTCCCGGCTGCGCTGCTCGACGGCCTTCCACAGCCGCAGCAGGTAGTTCAGGTCGCGCTGGAGTTCGCGCTTGGGCCGGCCCATGCCGGCGGTGCGGAGGATAAAGCCCATGTCCGGCGGCGGCTGAAGGTCCGCCAGGGTCGC
>Ga0315541_1001992_pt1 | contig 17730 bp, 10 predicted proteins | sample SalMarSW160190MG_FD_203095 | JGI IMG/M metagenome (GOLD analysis project Ga0315541, IMG submission 203095) | Salt marsh sediment microbial communities from the Plum Island Ecosystem LTER, Massachusetts, United States - Salt Marsh Sediment SW1601-190 ...
TTTCAAGCCAAATGTTCTTCTTGCAATTGTATCAAGATATAATTTGCTGGCTGAAACCGGAACTCTATTAACAGCATTATAGCATGACATTATTGCCGGTAACTTGTCTTTCTCAATAAGCTTCTTGTAGGGAGCAAGGTAAAACTCCCTCATATCTCTGCTGTCCATATCCGAGCTGCTGACATGACGATCGAATTCACTGTTGTTTGCAAAATAGTGTTTACCACAGGGAACAGCTTTTAAATAATTGGCATCACTACCCATCATCCCCCTGATGAAACCACCGGCAATCTGTGAGATCAGGAAAGGATCCTCACCGTATGACTCTCCTGTTCTTCCCCATCTGGGATCTCTTACAGGTTCGACAACAGGCGACCAATAGGTAAGGCCTGTTATAACAGGGGAATTCAATGCCCTGGCTTCATCCGAAATAGCGGTTGTTTCCCTTTGCATCAGATCCGGATCCCATGCTGATCCCAGGGCAACACTGTTTGGAAATGAAGTGGGAGAACCGGCATCTGCACTCCTGTTAAATCCCCCCATTACTCCGTGCAAAGCTTCACTCCAGACATTGAATGCATTTATTCCAAGTCGCGGAACAGCGGTCATGCTGTTACCCAGGAGGCTTTCCTTTTCTTCAAGTGTAAGCCTTGAAATAAGATCAGCGGCTCTCTCTTCAAAAGAATAAGCCGTATTCAGGTATATTGGTTTTTTTGAAACCAGTACTCCGGGGTCACCTGTTTTGTTTGCCGATAGAAAGAAAATGATCACAATTCCGGCAAATGCCGGCAAGTTTATTCTTAGAAATCTTTTTTTCATGGTTAAAAGCTTTAATTTATTATATTGTTATCTGTGATTATTATATAAAAAGCCCTGTTCCCCGGATAATTACTGTCTTTTCTTTCTCGTCATATATCGATCTTGCTCAATTTGACCGGGCATGGGAATAACTATGGCTATAAACCGAATAGTCTTAACTATATATCAATTTTTCTTCCAAAGTTTCTCCATCTTCTCCAGGGTCTTTCCTTTTGTTTCAGGAACCAGCTTCCATACAAGAAAGGCGGCCAGAAATCCCATAACGCCATAAATCCAGTAAGAGAAGCCGTGATTAAATATCTTTGTCAGCCATTGGTTATCATTCATGATCGGGAAGGTAAACGAAACCAGCCAGTTGGCCACCCACTGTGCAGCCACTGCGATTGACATTGCTCCGCGGATGCTGTTGGGAAAGATCTCAGAAAGTAATACCCAGGTCACCGGCCCCCAGCTCATGGCAAAAAAGGCCACATACAGTAACATAAATATAAGGGCTCCCAGTCCCTCGTTATGCGTATAGAACGAGAGTCCAAGGGCTATCATGCTTGCCCCCATACCCAGTGCGCCAATGATCATCAAAGGTTTACGCCCGAATTTATCAACTGCCAGAATGGCAACCACCGTAAAAGTAAGGTTAACAATACCTACAATAATGGTTTGCAGAAGGGAAGTATTTACAGAAGCTCCCATATTCCGGAATATATTTCCGGCATAATACAGCACTACGTTAATGCCAACGAATTGCTGAAATACCGAAAGAAGAATCCCGATGAATATTACAAAAAAGCCGAAAGATAACCAGGGAACGTTCTTCTCGTGAATCGTTTCTTTGATTTCTTTTAATATCTCCTGCCCGTATTCAGTGCCTGAAATTTTGTTCAGTACGGTCAATGCCTTGTCGTCATTCCCTTTCATAACCAGAAAACGCGGGGTTTCGGGGACCAGTAACAACAATATGAGGAATAATCCTGCCGGTATGGCGCCTGAAAAGAACATCCATCGCCAGCCTTCACTCACCAGCCATTGTTCATTTCCCTGCTTTGCTATAAAATAATTCACAAAATAAATAACAAGCATTCCGAAAATAATGGCAAACTGGTTCCATGACACAAGCTTACCCCGTACAGAGGCCGGGGCTATCTCGGCAATGTACATAGGTGAAATCATCGAGGCAATGCCTACTCCTATGCCTCCGATTATTCGGTAGAAGAAAAAAGAGTAAACAGGCAATGTTCCGAATATGTTCAGGGTTTCGGGCTTCCAGGCTCCGATAGCAGATATAAAAAAGGCGATTGCCGCTATGATCAATCCCTTTTTCCTTCCGAACGATTTCGAGATAAAGCCGGACAGGGCTCCGCCAATAATGCAACCAATAAGCGCACTGGCAATCACAAAACCTTTGACAATATCAGCTGTATCCCTTAATGCGTCCCCTTCTAACGGAAGCGATTTCCCGAGGAAAAATATGGCCCAGCCTGTCACAATGGCTATGAGAAGTGCAGAAATTGTCCCTCCCTTTTTTAGTCCGAGCAGACGAATGATCTGTCCTGAAATAACCAGAAAGACGACATAAATCACCAGTGTCAGCAGTACTTTGTACTGGCTGATTAATTTTACTGTATAATCATGATTTGAAAAATCGAAGATTGGTGTAATATATAACTCAACCAGAGATTTTTCCGCTCCGTTGACAACCGCAGTGTCATATCCGAACAAAAGACCTCCCAGCGTGGCAACAAGCGTGAGAGCCATAACGTAAGCCGGATTACCTTTTGTAATTGCACCGGGTGTCGAATTACTTTTTAATGAAATAAATGCCATAATTCAATTTATTAAATATACATGTAATTAATTGCCTTAAACAATTCATACTTTCCACAGACAGCCTTTGGTTCTCCATTTTGCCTGGCCATGTCTTAAAGTGAATGTCTTCCTTCAGTACTGTTCTGTTTGTCTCGAAAAAAGTTTTAATTTAAAATTCTATCTCTTCAGATATTCCCGCAAATATATTTGTCGTAAACATAATAATATGAAATAATAATATGAAATAATAATTAAAATCCTTTTGAATATTCTTTTTCTACTGCGTCGGGTCATCTGAATATATAGGTTCCCGAACATCCAACTATTCTGTCAATGCCTGCGTCTCAATATTCAGCGGATTAATACAGAAATAAAAGAAACATAAATAAATGTGATCACTAAAACTATTACATCACCCCTTCTATACCTGGTGCTCTGTCCCACGGAGAATTACTGTCTTTAATATCAACTACTACTTTATTATTATTTTCAAAATTAAAAGTAATTTTTTCAGTATGCATACAATCGATATAACGCAATGTAAGTTCAAGCGACTGATCCTCTTTCCATGTATAAGCTCCGGCAATTTTAAAGGGTGGCAATCCTGCTAAATTCCCCTTTGAACGAGTAAACAGGTTTGGCCCATGCATGGTAGTTACACCAGGCTGCCAGCTTCCAGAAGCAAATGACAAATCATAAGAACCAGTATCGGTTTTTATATTGAGTATACACAGTTCATCCTTGAATTGAAGAGAGATGCTTTGGATTTGCCTCTGATTCTCCGTAAGGCTGATAATTTTACCTGAGACCTTTGAGCTCATTGCTTCATTATTGTTCTTTGCAGGGATGGGAAGAGCAAGAGATGCTAATCTTTCCTTCAATTCTGCAACAGACTTTTCATCTTCCGGCAGGCTTTCATTCTTGATCCCGGGATACAAATACTTCCATACCAAGTCAAGTTCACCCCACATATCAGAAGATTCTGCAGTAAATACCACTATTGCATCTTTTTCAGGCATAATCAGTATAAACTGACCAAAGGCTCCGTTAGCCATATATGAATTATGCCTGGCACGCCAGAACTGGTAACAGTATCCCTGCATCGAATCATTGGAGGAATCTCTTTTTGATTGAGAGAGATCGGGATTCTGGTATATCTTAAGAGAGGTAGCTTCTTCAACCCATTTTTCAGGCAGAATCTGCTTCCCGTTCCATTTGCCTTTCTGAAGATATAACTGCCCGAATTTTGCCAGATCTTCAGTCTTTAATCTCAAGCCCCAGCCACCTGTATTGATACCTTCCGGATTTGTCTCCCAGTCAGCTCCTTCTATTCCCAGGGGGTTAAATAATCTCGGGGTAAGGTAGTCAATTACTTTTTCACTGGTTACTTTCTGAACTATAGCGGACAGCATAAAAGATGCCAGTGAACTATACCGGTATTTAGTTCCGGGTTCATTAACAACCGGAGTCTCTAAATAGGCTTTAACCCAGCCACTCCCCGTTGTGGAAGGTTCACGCCTCTGTCCTGCCGACATGGATAGCAGATCCTTTATTTTAAGTTCTGCTAAAAACGGGCTTACAGTATCAGGCAAAGATTCGGGAAAGAATGAGATTACCTTATCATCAATACTTAGTTTTTTTTCTTTAACTGCCAAACCTACTGCCGTACATGTAAAGCTTTTACTGGTTGAGTAAAGTGTGTGCTTCAAATCCGGCCGGAAAGGATTCCACCAACCCTCGGCAATAACCCTGCCCTGCCTCAGAAACATAAAACTATGGAACTCGTGTTTGCTTTTAGCAGCAGAGTCCAGGAAAGTAATAATAGCACGTGATGACACTCCTTCGGCTTCCGGGACACTCCTCGGTAGTGATTTACCTACCTGTTTGTTGGTGCAGGAAGTGATAGCAAAACAGAGGAGAATTACTGTGAAGAATGATCTTTTAACATTTCTTTTCATTGGATAAGGTTTAATGAATTATTTTAAACAGAAGTAATATCTGATAAAAATACAATTTAATTACTTAAATAGTCTTTTTGTGAATAAGATTTCTAAACTGTTTGATTGTTAATAAAACAGTTTTCAATTATTAGTAATTATGTGATATACAGTGTATTATAAAAATGAATCTTCACAATTTGAAGTGCAAACAAACAAAAAAAGGTAGGATCCATGAATAATCTTCAAAAACAAACTTTGAAAAACTTTTTGTCTAATCGATGATTTTAACAAAGTATTCATAAACAAGTTTCTGTTTTCTTCGGGAATTTTTTAAATTCGGACATCATTAATTATTCAGAAAGGATGAAACGCAAGATCATTAATCACTTAAAACTAAAAAGGATTATTACTGTTTTAGTTTATATTGTTACAGGTTTTTCTGTTTTTTCTCAGACCGAAAAACAACTCGTAATAGGAGAACAACCTGTATATAAAGTTTCAAGAGCCAGGGAACCTATAACAGTTGATGGTAAAATGGATGAAGCAAGCTGGAAGAATGCTGAAGTAGAGTCATTCAATTATTTTTACAGAGGCGATAAACCTGTTGAAAAACAGCAATCAAAATTCAGGATGCTATGGGATGATGAAAATCTGTACCTGTTTTACCAATGCGAAGACACTTCACTCACCGCACGCGAGAAAAATTTTGACGCCCGGCCTTATCTGGACGATTGCGCAGAGTTCTTTTGTGTTCCTGTTCCTGACAGTATCTATATGCATTTTGGGTTTGAAATCAATATAACCAAAGCAGCGTACGACTATATAGTACTATGGAGGTATTATAATGACAGAACTATTTTTATCAGGTCTTATAATCCTGTGTATAAAGTGGAGGTGACATATGATGGTACAATAAATAATGACAAAGACAAGGACAAAATGTGGCAAATGGAATTTGCAATTCCGTTTACGGCATTTAGCGATTTTCATTTTCTTTCACGTCAAAAGGCCGGTGTAAGATGGGCATTTCAGGCGGTCCGACAGGACAGAAATTACGTAGAAGACAGATTCCGTTCAACATCAACGCTCTTCCCGATATATGAAACACGGAAAGATGTTCATCAGCCGGCTCGTTTCGGATTACTCGAGTTTACTGATAATTGATTCTGCCGGGGAAATGTTTACAGATGTGATCCGGGAAAAATTTCCGCAGCAAGCTGCGGGGAACCGAGTTTACCAGCTCGGCAAAGCCAATTATATCATCTCATAGTTCTCCGAAACGGAACGTAAAGGAGGATTAAAAAACCTGCAACAGCAAAGTTGCAGGTTTATAAGCTTTATGTACTCCCTGAGGGAATTATAATTGATATCCGTTTTGATATTCCCTATGGTATAACTTTTCAGCTTCAGGGTCATTGATGAAATACTGTTTTTCAGGAGACCAGCTTACGGGTCTTCCAAGTTCTATGGCAATATTTCCCAATATGCATGTAACTGTTGTCCTTTGTCCGATTTCTACAGGGACAATAGGATCGCGGCGGGATTTGACTGCAGAGATGAAATTCTCGACATGAAGAGAACTGCTTTCATACAGACCGGGATCCGAAGCCGTGCCCTCTGAAGGAAGCAATGATTTATCTGAAGCATCTATTTTACCTCTTGATACGGAAATCCAACCATCGGTTCCCCAGAATTTAATGCCGAGTGTTTTAGCATCATCATAAGGCTGATTTAACATTTCCAGACCATTGTCATATACGAAAGTCAGGTATTTTGTATCCTGGTAACCGGCAGGAATTACTTTGACAGGTCCGCTGTGATCTTTGTTAAGTCCCCACTGGCCGATATCAAAATTATGTGCTCCCCAGTCACAAGTATATCCACCACCTGTTTCTTTATAGTAACGCCATGCTCCCCAATATGTTTCGTTCATTTCGGGATCAAGTGAAATAGGAGGATTGAGTCTCTGGTTATAATGAATATAAGGCAATGGTCCGAGCCATGTTTTCCAGTCCAGATCTACGGGAATCTGTTCTTCAGGAAGGTTATACGGATCAGGACCCGGTCCCACATAAGCATAGACTTTTGTTAGTTTACCAAAAGCTTCTTTATGAACCATATTTACGGCATGCTGATAATTACTATCAGACCTTTGCTGGCTGCCTGTGGCAAAAATCACATTATTTCTCCTGACAGCTTCGGCAACCTTTATACTTTCCTTAATAGTGAACGTAATCGGTTTTTCCTGATAAATGTCTTTACCCGCATCACATGCGGCAATTGCTATCATTGCATGCCAGTGATCAGGTGTGGCAATTACTACAGCATCTACATCCTTCCGGTCAAGAACCTTCCTGAAATCACTGTATGTTATAACATCAGCAGTTTGATTGTCCGCCTTGGCGTAATTTTTAACCCTCTTTTCAAACCTTTGCCTTTTAATACCGTAAACATCGGCACCTGCAACAACCTGTACGCCCGGTATCCTGCTCATACCATTGAGAAGGTTCATGCATTGTTGTCCAAGTCCAATAAAACCCAGCCTTACCATGTTGTTAGGACTCTGACCCTTAAAGCTTTGCAACAAAGGAAGTACGGTAAGACCAGCAGCGCCTATTGCGCTGTTTTGAATAAATCTGCGTCTTGAAATACTTTTCATTTTATTTAGATTTAGGTTATTATGGATAATTTTTCATTTTATTACTGCAAATAATCCAGACATTAAAAATAATAATTTTTTACTAATGTCCACTTAAATATAATTGATTTTCAACTATATACAATTTAGTTTTTTGACGCATCCTACTAATATTGGTCTGTAAGTAGCTCTTTTAGAGACGTTTCTTCAAAAAATGATATGCTAAAAATCTGTAAGCTGAGAGTAAACATATTTGCCCTGATTCATGGTTTTTAGCTTTTATTAAAGCTAAAAACCATATCTTTATTTCAAATTAACATGTAATAAAAAAACTCTACAACCTATATGTATTCAAGATTTTAAAGAACGATATTGTAATTTTAATGGACACTAATGATCTTTGATAATCATATAAATAATTACATGAATCATGAAAAAGTCTATTCTTAATTCTTTGTTTTTATGTTGCCTTATACTGGCAGGATGCACTGGCCCGGACAAAAAGATCTCAAGATTTGATTTTACAGGGCCTAGGGATCCTTCTCTTATCAGGGGTTTCAATTATACACCTGCCAATGTAGCTGCCCCGCGACATCATGTCGATTGCTGGGTCCGTTATGACTCAGCAACAATCGAATTTGATCTTGATCTGGCTAAAAGTCTCAATCTTAATCAGGTGCGGGTTTTCGTTCCTTATACAGTTTATACTGAGGATAAGGAAGCTCTGCCTGCAAAACTTCGGCATTTTGTACGCGAATGCCATAAGAGGAATATAGGAGTCATGCCTGTTCTGCAAGGCGGACCTTGGGTAAGGGATACCTCACTACGTGCCCAGGGAAGGGAATGGGCTCAGTTTCTTGTCGATGCGATATCGGATGAACCCGGACTGGCATTCTGGGACATTATGAATGAACCTGACTGGCCTCCAACCCCCAGGGAGAGAGTTTTAAGAAATTTTGAAAACTGTAAATTCATGGCTAAAACCTTCCATGAACTCGACCCTAATACTCCTGTAACGATTGGAATGGCTTTCGTGGATGGGATGATTGAAATGGCAGATTATGTGGATGTACTTCAGTTTCATGATTATATGCAGACACGTGAACAGATAAAGAACAACATCGGCCGGGCCAAAGAGTTTGCCGCAAAAGTGAACAAGCCTTTGATAAATGGTGAAATTGGCTGTATTGCCCGTGCCAATCCTTATGATATCACCCTCCAGGAACATATGAATGCGAAGGTGGGATGGTATATCTGGGAACTTATGATCGTAAGGAAAGGATGGGGAACTGTCCATGGTGTATTCTATGATGACGGGAGTGTCAGGGATCCGTCGATCGCTGCTGCAATCATGGGATTTTTCCGCAAACGGACTGAGGATATTCTTCCCTGCATGCCGGATCAGGAGGGTTGGGTTACAAGAATAACAGACCGGAGTGAACAGTGGCTCAAGGATCCTGAAGCGACCTGGAAGGATGGATTGGATCTTGCCGAAACTGCTGCCCACCTGTTGGAAGCAGGAGAGCTGACTGCAATGAGAATTCCGCCTACCTGGGAAGTCAGGATGCTAAGAGAGGGAGAGGTTGACATGCCGGCACTGAAAAATCTGATCATCCAATTCAAAAAAGAGCTTGAACCGTTTAAAAAACCGGCTGTTCAGAATAATTGATCAGGCAGGATTTCAAACACTCATGGTATTCTGATAAAAACGTTAAGAGATTAAAGGCAAATTTAAAATTTATTAGGTGTTGTTTTTACACTTCTTTAAATTATATTGCTTTAATTTGATAAATCTTAATCAACCTGTAAGACGTTCGAAATATGGTAAAAAATGATCAGGGAGTCCGGACTGTGACTGCCGTTCATATAAGAAATATTTCCGGTTTGATCGATCCGGTACTATATTCTATTTAATATTAATTGATGGTAATATGAGGACCGATAACTTTAAGAAGATTTTTTCTTCATTTATGGTATACCTGATGATTTCTTCAGGCCTGCTTCTGAAAGCACAGGAAATTCAGAAGAACAGGGTAATTATACTTACTGATGTCGAAAATGAACCTGATGATTCAGAATCCCTTGTTCGGTTAGTTTTATATTCAAATGTAATCGACATTAAAGGGATCATTGCCACTACCTCCGTTCACATGAAGAATGAGGTACACCCCGAATCAATTCACAAAGTCATCCGGGCCTATGAGAAGGTTCAGGCCAACCTGTTAAAGCATGAAGCCGGTTTTCCAGAAGCTAATTCCCTGCTGCAAATAGTAAAGCAGGGTTTACCGGAATATGGAATGGGCGGAGTTGGAACAGGTAAAGATTCGCAGGGTTCAGACTGGATCATACATGTCCTTGATGAAAATAATCCCCGTCCATTATGGGTATGTGTCTGGGGCGGTCCCAATACTCTTGCCCAGGCATTGTACAAAATCAAACAAACAAAGTCGGAAGCCGATGCTAAAAAGTTGGTTAATAAACTCAGGGTTTATACAATCTCCGACCAGGATGACAGCGGCATCTGGATGCGTAAAAATTTTCCTGACCTGTTTTATATTGTCAGTCCTGGCGGCTATGGAAGCTCTACGTGGAATGCCATTCATCTTCCCTTTGAAGGATTAAACAACGAAACCATTAGCAATAAATGGCTGGCACAAAACATACAGCAGAACCACGGACCACTTGGTGCAGTATATCCGGATGTTGCATACGGTATGGAGGGTGATACTCCCTCTTTCCTGTTTTTAATACCAAATGGGTTGAATAATGTCGAACACCCTGACTGGGGTGGCTGGGGTGGTCGCTATGAATTATACCAGCCTGAGTATTCGACACTGGATACCAAAGGATTTACAGGCGGTGTGCCGGTTGAACCTGAACCACGGGCAATCTGGACCAATGCTGCCGACAGGTTTGTCCCTTGTGTATATAATGAATACGGTCGGGCAATAAGAAGGGATACGGTTGTTTTTAATAATAATAAGGCTTCACTGTTTCGCTGGAGAGACGATTTTCAGAATGATTTTGCAGCCAGAATGGACTGGTGTACAAAGCCATATAATGAAGCAAACCATCCGCCGGTTCCTGTACTGGGGCATCCCGATCAGATAACCGTTAAATCGGGTGAAGTCTTCATACTTGATGCAAGTGGCACTGCTGATCCAGATGGTGATAATTTAAGTTACCTGTGGTTTCAGTATCCCGAGGCCGGCTCATATAAAAAACCTATTCAAATTGATCCCGCTGAAAATTTGTACAGGATCCCTTATATTAAGGCCCCGGTGGTCGAGAAACCGGAAACGGCACATTTTATTCTTAAAGTAACCGATAAGGGAAATCCTCCGCTTACCAGGTATAAACGTGTTATTGTGAATATTTTACCGAAATGACTATCTATGTGACCTTTAAAATCAAAATTATTTACATATGAAAAAGAAATCAATCTGTCGTTTACTGCTTGCCGGGGCAATGACATGTCTTGTTGTTGCCTGCTCAACCACTGATACTGAGCAAAGTCCTGAAACCGGCAAGGCAGCACGCTACTGTAATCCTTTGCCCATGATCATAGGGCAGGGAGGGAATGCGTCAGGAGACGTCACTGTCATCAGGGAGAAAGGCAAGTACTACATGTTTTGCACAGGCGGTGGTGCGTGGATCTCGGACGATATGCTTAACTGGTCTTTCCATCGCGTTGAAAACGTTCCTGTTGCACCACATGTCGTGAAATACAACGGTAGTTTCTATATGTGCGGTAATGACGGTCCGGTCTTCAAAGCCGACAATCCGCTGGGCCCGTATACCAGCATTGGAGAATGGAAGAATACGCCTGATGTCGCAGGAGGGTGGAATGGTGCATTTGACGTGGATATTTATATCGACGATGACAATAAGCCGTATCTCTATTACCCGGGTCGCGGGGTCAGCGGCATCTACGTTGTACGCCTTGATCCGAAAGACCTAAGCAGATTCGCCGGCCCGGTCAAACATCTCTTCGGATTCAACAGCGACCACCTCTGGGAACGTTACGGCGAGATGAACGAGTACACTGATGTTGCATGGATCGAAGGCCCATGGCTTCAAAAACACAACGGGACCTACTATCTGCAATACTCTGCCTCGGGGACCCAATGGAAAACCTATGCTGAAGGGTATTACACTGCGAAATCGCCAATGGGACCATTCACTTATGCATCCAATAATCCGCTTCTTCGTAAAACGGAAGGACTTGTCACCGGCCCGGCTCATGGCAGTATCGTTGAAGGACCCGACGGACAACTCTGGCAGTTCTATACTATTGTTCTCTCCAATCCACCCGGTGGCAGGCGCATTGGGATGGACCGCGTCATCTTCGATAAAAACGGGAACATGTCGGTAACAATTACTGATGTACCACAATGGGCCCCCGGAGTAATCAGCGATCCTTTAAAAGGTAACTGCGGATCTATACCGGTTACCATCAACAAGGTTAACGCAATGAATGCACTTTCCAGGTTTTCCTCGCAGCAACCGGGAAGAGATGCCGCCTATGCTGTCGACAACTCCAGCGGTACATGGTGGGAACCTGCACCGACCGATACCCTGCCGACTCTTACGATAGAGCTTTCTCCGGCAACACGCTTTGACGTTGTACAATTATTCACTATTGACGGAGTTCGCCTGATGTTTAATGGCGGAAGACGGGGATTCGGCAGACCTCCCTCAACAACAGCGGCCCCAACGATACCTGCGGGAATACCGTCAACCGACGCATATCAATATAGAATTGAAGTATCAATGGATGGGAAGACATACGCTACTGCTCTTGATCAGACAAAGAACATTCTCTCGCGAAATACGATTTTCGAGGAAATCCCTCCGGTAAAATGCCGGTTTGTCCGGCTTACCATAACGAACTGGCCCCGGACTACCCCTTTGGGAATTATAGAGTTCACTGTGTTTGGCAAACCGGCTGAATCCTTACCGGCAGCAGTGCCTATTCCCGTGACAAATTAGCATAAATGGCACAGGATAATTAGTTTAACTTAAAGTTAAAAGTCCAGCATTGAATAATAATAGGTTTAAATCCTGCGAAAAATAATTAAAGACAAATACAAATTCTGAAACGACCATGAAAAAGCTTCTTGCCATAGTTACTGCAATATTTGTTTTCAGCTTTTATGCGCATTCACAAAATATCGAAAAGCTTGCACCGGCAGGCTTTGACTCTCTTCGTACCGAAATTGCACACGGGAAAATTGACTCCATCAGCTATCCGTCAAAAACAGTAGGCGTAAATCGCAAGGCCTTGATTTATACACCCCCGGGTTATTCAAAGAATAAAAAATACCCAGTATTATATCTTTTGCATGGTATAGGCGGCGATGAAAGGGAGTGGCTTAAGGGTGGCCATCCTGAAATCATTCTTGATAATCTTTATGCTCAGAAAAAGATTGAGCCGATGATTGTTGTAATGCCTAATGGCAGGGCCATGAAGGATGACCGTGTGGGAAAGAATATGATGGCACCTGACAGGGTGGAGGCATTCGCCACGTTCGAAAAAGACCTGCTTAACGATCTCATTCCCTACATCGAGAAAAAGTTCCCGGTAATTAAAGACCGCGAACATCGTGCTATAGCAGGATTGTCGATGGGCGGCGGGCAGTCGCTGAACTTCGGACTGGGCAACCTCGACAAATTCGCCTGGATAGGCGGATTCTCATCAGCTCCCAATACCAAACCTCCTGAACAATTGGTGCCGGATCCGGAAGAAGCAAGGAATAAGCTTAAGGTGCTGTGGATCTCCTGCGGCGATAACGACGGCCTCATAACATACAGCCAGCGCACTCACGATTATCTGAACGCCAATGATGTTCCGCACATATATTATATAGAACCCGGTGTGCACGACTTTAAAGTATGGAAAAACAGCCTGTACATGTTTTCACAGCTGCTGTTCAAACCTGTTGACATTTCGAAGTTCAATAAATACAGTATGGTTGGAATCCCTGCTCCTTCTAATGTAAGAAGGGCAAAATATCCTCAGATATTACCTGACAGCCGTGCAATCTTTCAGGTAAATGCACCTGATGCACAAAAAGTTCAGCTTGACCTGGCAAAGAAATACGACATGGTGAAAAACAGTGAAGGCGTGTGGGAAGTGACAACCGATTCCTTAACAGAAGGATTCCATTACTATTCATTGTTGATTGACGGATTGGCTGTTGCAGATCCGGCAAGTGAAACATTTTACGGAATGGGGCGTATGGCAAGCGGTATTGAGGTCCCGTTTAAAGGTGATGATTATTATGCAATTAAAGATGTTCCTCACGGGGGAATATGTATTAAGCGTTATTATTCCACCGTTTTCAATGGTTGGCGTCAGTTTTATATATATAAGCCGGTTGGTTACGATGTTAATATTAACGAAAAATACCCTGTATTATATATTTTGCATGGTGGCGGCGAAGATGAAAGAGGCTGGGCCACCCAGGGTAAAACGGATTTGATTCTAGACAATCTCATCGCCGCACAAAAAGCAAAACCAATGCTTGTTGTAATGCCGGATGGAAATGTAAATGCACAGGGATTTGGCGAAAATACCCTGAGAATGTTTGAAAGAGAATTGAAACAATGCATAATTCCCTTTGTTGAAAAAAATTATCGTGCAGAAATCGGTTCAGGGAAGCGGGCGCTTGCAGGTCTGTCGATGGGTGGAATACAAACTCTTTATGTTGGAATAAATAACACCGATTTGTTTTCATACCTTGGAATTTTCAGCTCCGGATGGATAATGCCCATGCAGCTTGATCTTGCCAATACTCAATATGATTTAATGAATAAAAAACTTGATAAGATCAAAAGCAACCTTAAACTCATCTGGATAGGAATAGGCGGCCAAGAAGATATTGCCTACAATAATTGTCAGACAATGAAATCAAAATTCGATGAGATGAATCTGAAATATGTCTATAGCGATTACCCAGGGGGGCACGCCTGGCCCGTATGGAGAAACAACCTTTTTAATTTTGCACAACTCCTTTTTAAATAACATCTGTAATGTATGAACTAATTTAATACCGTCATAATGAAACCTGTTGTTATTATTTTTCTTTTAGTTTTTATCAGCCTGAGCTTGCAGGCTCAAGATGGTCATGAACTCTGGCTTCGTAATAAAAGCACGGGGCATGTAACTGTGACCTGCTCCGGGAACTCTCCTACCCTGGCTATTGCAATCAAGGAATTGCAGCAGGGGTGGCAGGGGAAGGACAATGCAAAGGTTGTTCTTACTATAAAGGATGACAAAGCAATTAAATACGATGGTTTTAAACTCAGTCCTGGTGAAATTCAGGCAAACACAGATCTGGGAATTTTATATGGCGTTTATGAGCTCCTGCGGCGCCAGCAAACAGGGCGACCTGTTGAAGAAATAATTTGTAACCCTTCATACGAGGTCAGGATCTTAAACCATTGGGACGATCCTGATAGTTCGACTATGCGAGGTTTTGCAAGTCGCTCTATTTTCTGGCGAAAAGGCAAGAATGCTCTTGCAGTCACCGATGCTGATAAGACATTGTGGCAAGAATACGCAAGGGCTAACGCTTCAATTGGTATCAATGGAGCTGTCCTGAATATTGTCAATGCTTCACCACTGGTACTTTCAGAGGCATACCTGGAAAGGGTAAAAGCAATTGCTGCTATACTTCGTCCTTATGGTGTCAAAACCTACCTGGCAGTGAATTTTGCCTTCCCCTCCATTATTGGCGGATTAAAAACTTCCGATCCATTAGATCCCGGTGTAATAAAATGGTGGAGCGCCAGGGTAAAGGAGATATACAGTAAAATTCCGGATTTTGGCGGATTCATCGTAAAAGCCAACAGCGAAGGCATGCAGGGGCCTCATGATTACGGACGCACTCATGCCCAGGGGGCAAACCTTCTTGCGGATGCGCTCAAACCATATGGAGGTATTATAATGTGGCGGGCTTTTGTTTATAGCCCAACCGATAAGGATCGCGCCAAACAGGCTTACCTTGAGTTTATGCCACTGGACGGTCAGTTTCGCGACAATGTTATCATTCAGGTAAAAAACGGGCCCATCGACTTTCAGCCACGTGAACCTTTTAGTCCTCTTTTCGGGGCAATGAAAAAAACATCCGTCATGCCGGAGTTTGAGATCATGAAGGAATACCTTGGTGGAACGGTTCACCTGGTCTTCCTCGCACCTATGTGGGAAGAGTGCCTGAAAAGCGAAACATACCAGGAAGGACCCGGCAGTACGGTTGGCCGTTGTACCGACGGGAGTATCTTTCCACAAAAACATACTGGCATTGCCGGTGTCGCTAATGTCGGGGTTGATACAAACTGGTGCGGACATCCATTCGACCAGGCTAACTGGTACACTTTCGGACGCCTGGCCTGGGATAATACGCTGACAAGTGAAAAAATTGCAGATGAATGGATAAAACTTACTTTCAGTCAGGTTCCCGCCGGACAGGCTGCATCAACACTATATACAACAGACTGGACAGAAAAATTCCTGGTACCGGTAAAGAAGATGATGCTCGAGAGCAGGGAGGCTGCCGTTAACTATATGATGCCACTCGGCTTCCATCATATTTTTTCCATGCCTAATACACATTACGGACCAGGTCCCTGGTGGGCACCTGAAGGGATGAGAAAAGACTGGACACCCCCCTATTATCACCAGGCAGATATTAACGGTGTCGGATTCGACAGGACACGATCCGGAACTGATGGGGTAAGCCAGTACCATGAACCTCTCGCATCGCAATTAAACGATCTTATGACCTGTCCCGAAATACTCCTTTTGTGGTTCCATCACGTTTCCTGGGATTACACAATGAAAAGCGGCCGGACTCTGTGGGATGAAATATGTTACCATTATGCTGCAGGAGTACAGCAGGTCAGGGATTTTCAAAAGATATGGGACCAGGTGGAACTTTATGTGGACAAGAATAGATTTACAATTGTTCAGACCAGAATGCGTGAACAATATCGCAATGCAGTGATCTGGAAAGATGCCTGTCTGCAATATTTTCAGCAGTTCAGCCGGAGACCAATACCATATGATATTGAGCGCCCGGTGTACAATCTGGACTACCTGATGAAAAACAGTGACAGATATTATGGCCTGTGATGTAACATTCATTTCTGAAAAACTTGAAATAATTCCTTAATAGATACCTGATAATCACTGGAAATGTAATTATAAACAAGAAATATGAAAACAGTCTCGCAGTTTTTAATACTTGGTTTATGCCTGTCTCTTCTGGCAGCATGTAGCCGGCAAAACGACAAAGTGAAACTTGGCCGCTTACAAACCGGAACTGTGGCTTCTTTCATTAAGAACCCTGGGGGCGACTGGGGTATTGAGATTTCCAATAAATATGGTGTGCTTATGGATCAGACTAAACCTGCCCGGATAGCAGTTTACAAGGGTGATAATAGTGTGGAAGAATTGTATGTGGGCTATCAGTCTGTACAGAAAGATGGGAACGTTGTTACTGCAAAAGTCAAAGTGGCAAATGGAGATGTTGGAAACTTTGATATAGAAGACCTGTGGACTATTTCAGGAAACGAATTGTCAGTGGCCAGGAAAGTAAGTGTCAATGGTACTATTGACAGTACCGGATTTTATTCTGCGATACGTTTATCCACTGCACCTGGAGTAAAATGGGAAGAAGTGAATTTCCTGGCTCCCGGTCTGCTGTATGGTAAACCACACACCAGCCCCAGGGCAGCAGGAGGCAGTACTTATTATGACGCCGGATATTTCTCTCTGCGGGAAGATGTATTGTCGGCACCTTTGCTTGGACTTTTATTGAACGATGGTAACTGGATTGCTGTGCTTGATCCTGCTCCTGATGGATCAACAACAATGGAAGAAACCACAGCACAGGCAGCCACTCCCATTATTGATGAACGAATCAGGTTTGGAGCCCTGGGGGCAAAAAAAGTAGCAGCCGGGGGAATCGAAATGGGATTCTGGCTTCCCGGAACTACTGACGAATTTGCCGGCGGAGGTTTTGGATTTGGAATGAGAGGAGGAGGGACAGCAACTCCTATGGTAAGACATAGATATAATCCGGTAAAAGACGGATTTACACAAAGTTACAAGGTGGGATTCCGTTTTGGAAAGAGTAATTCTTTCCGTGATATGGAACGTGAAGCATGGCGGTGGGCATGGCATAGCCTCGATCCTAAGGTTAAAACAGTGGATGTTGATGTTATGAGAAAAACATTGATTGATCATCTGGCAGATCGTATCCTGGTTGTGGATGACCGGGCAGGTATTCCTTTTGTAATAGATGCAGTTTCAGGAAGACCGGGTTCGTACAGACCTTCCCTGAGATCCTATAGTTTCGCGGTCAGAACTCAGGGCCCTGTACCACAAGAAATTAAGGAATTGGCTGCCTGGGCTGAATCTGTCGGTGTGGAAATGGATTCTAATGCAGCTGAATTGAATCTTTGGCCCAAAATCGTCATGGGATTCTGTGGTAAACACGTTGAGGTTGGTGAACAGTTACTGAT
>Ga0315541_1001993_pt1 | contig 17717 bp, 18 predicted proteins | sample SalMarSW160190MG_FD_203095 | JGI IMG/M metagenome (GOLD analysis project Ga0315541, IMG submission 203095) | Salt marsh sediment microbial communities from the Plum Island Ecosystem LTER, Massachusetts, United States - Salt Marsh Sediment SW1601-190 ...
TTCGTGAGGTCGTTTTCATTAAATCGGTTTCCCTCATTGCGTATCCCGCCGCTCCGTGCCCCATGCCCGCTGCCCGGTTATTGACAGTTTTCCCATATTCCCGTACTATCTCGGCACTTATGCTACACATCAGATTACGGCGAATTGGCAAGAAAAAGCAGCCAACGTACCGCCTCATCGTGTGCGAAAAGTCCAAAGATCCCTTCGGAGATTATTTGGAGAATTTGGGCACGTATAACCCGCGCACGACCCCGTCCGAGATCAATCTCAAGGCGGATCGCATCAGCGAATGGATCTCCAAAGGAGCACAGTGTTCGGATACGGTCTGGAACATCCTTGTGGATCAGGGCGTGGTAAAGGGCGAGAAGCGCAAGTCCATTCAGATTTCAACGAAGCGCAAAGGAAAGCTCGAAAAGAAATCCGCGGATAAGGCTGTTGCCGACGAAGCGAAGAAGGTGGCCGACGAAGCCGCGAAAGCCGAGCAGGATGCCGCGAAGGAGGCGGCGGAAGAGGCCACCAAGGAAGCGGAAGCGTCCGTAGAAGCCGCACCTGAACAGGAAGCGGAGGCGGCTGCTCCGGAAGCGGAGGTCCCATCAGAGCCCGTAGAAGAGAAGCCGGCAGAAGAGGCTCCTGCAGAAGAAAAATCACCTTCCGTTGAAGCTCCGGGAGATGAAGCGCCGAAGGCCGAATCTTCCTCCGCTGAAGCTTCGGAGGATAAATAACCCATTTTAAAGCCATATTGACCCACCCTTTCCATGGGGTGGGTTTTGTGCTACATTTTCCACCGACGAAGCATTTCTCCTAAAAGGGGAAATGACGTCGAAGATTCCTTAATAAGAGAATATTCTCCATACGAATATGGCTGAAGTTCAAAAGGATCAGGAATTCGTGGAGTCCATCGTGAAGGCTCTCGTGAACCATCCAGAGGACGTTCGCACAGAACGGACTGTCGATGATCGCGGTGTCCTCATCACGCTCCACATTAACCAGGACGACATGGGGTACATCATTGGCCGACAGGGCCAGACCGCACGTGCTCTCCGCATCCTCCTCAAAACGGTTGGTGCGAAGGACAATGCTCGGGTGAACCTCAAAATCTTCGAACCAGAAGAGTCGCGCCGCGAACACCATGAGAAGAAGGCTTCCACACGAAGCGAAGACAAGGGTTCGCACGGCGAAGCCGGCGTGGTCACTGATCAGGATCTTGCGGATCTCGGCATCTAAGCAAGTCAACAAGCTCCCCGGTACAATCCGGGGAGTTTTCGTTACAGCGGATGGTTCGTTGTGCGCGGCTTTCCGAATGTCGTGCGTTATGATTGAGGGGGCGGGGAAGAGAACCACGAACCACGTACCAATCCGCCACGCACCATTCCGTTACCGTTCGTTCGGCTTTTCTCCCGCGTGCTTCTTCTTATGCAGGAAGTAGGAGTAGAACATGGGCGCGAAGGCCGATCCGAACACGATCGGGAAGAAGATCCATGGCCGGGCGCCGATGGTAAGCGCCATAATGAGAATAGCGATGCCCGCGACGACGAAGGCCCAGCCCGCAACGCGCTGGCTCTTCTGCCAGACCTCCGGGTCATCAAGCGTCCAGGGCGTGCGCATGCCCACGAACCAGTTTTGACGTATCTTTCCCATGTAGTTTCCCAAGACGATGAGGAGCACGCCGATACCGGCGGTTACGAAGTTGCCGACCTGATCGTTGTATTCCGGTTTCAGGGAAACGAGGATCATGATGGCTTCCATGTATCCCAGAAACAGGATGATGCAAAGCCGAATGGCGAACCACGCTTTTTTAAACGCGTGATAGTTGATGCGCTTCGGATCAATGCGTTCGAAGAAAGAAAACAGGAATGTGAATAATGCGGCCATGCCCGGCAGGAGGAAGATGGTCCATTTCGATCCCCAGCTATCCGGCTGTCCGCTGAATCCCCAGTGCGTTGGGATGGGATTCGGGAGGTGCGGGAAGGCGGCGATCGCGAGCGCGATCATGACGGCGACCACGATCCAGAGCGGCCACACGATTCCTTTGACGCGTTCGTTCGTATCGTTATTTTGATTGGTCACAGTTGAAGAGGTCATAGAGCATTGCGGCAGCGTCTTCAAAGACGCTGAGGTTTAGTGAGTAGATCATGAACTGGCCGTCGCGGAGCGCCTTTACGAGCCCGGCGCGCTTCAGGATGTCCAGGTGGTGAGACAGAGAAGCCTGCGTAATATCAAAATGCTTCAGAAGATCCGTCACGCTCATGTCCTTTTTCTTCAAGAGCTGAAGGATTTTTCTTCGATTCCCGTCAGAGAGTGATTTAAAGAGGTGTTCCATGGGGAAGGGAGTTAGGGGGGTTAGAGTTTAGGGAGTTGGGGATCTCGGCTAACGGGTCGATGCTATAAGTATATAGATAACTGTCTATATGTCAATACAATGGTTAAGTATTGACTATAAACTTAACAATTGTTAATATATTTCAATATGAATAAGAAAGCGTTTTACTCAACGGCGGAGCTGGCAAAGATCCTAGGCATTAGCAGGGTCGCTGTTTTTCAACAGATAAAAGATGGAAAAATCCCCGCAATGAAAGTCGGCCGTTCCTACATCGTAGATGCAAAGGACGTTCCCCATGTTTCCGGAGGAGCGTTGCGGGATGCTGATCGCCGGATGATTCATACGTCCGTGCAAAGGACCGTTAAAGAATACGGAGAAACATTGAAGCTTCTTGGTACGGAATAATGTCCTATGCGTGCAACGAGCATATCAATCACGGAAGTCGAACAAGTGACGCATGAGCTCGCTCGCGAACTGATGCACTGGGAAGAGCCTATCCCGGATTTCGCATCGCGTTTTCCAAATAAACTTGAAGCGTGTCTTTCCATGCCATTTCAGCGTTTTTCCGGCAAACAGTTATATGAAGGGCTCATCGGGAAAGCATCCGTGCTTTTTTATTTGATGGTGAAGAACCATCCGTTTCAGAATGGGAATAAGCGAATTGCCATGACCACGATGCTTTATTTCCTTATGAAAAACGGCAAGTGGTTGCGCGTTGACCAGCAGGAGCTGTATAACTTTGCCAAATGGGTGGCGGAAAGTAACCCAAAACTGAAAGACGAAACGATTAAAGCGATCGAGAAATTTATACAGACGTACCTCGTTAATGCTTAATAGTATGAAGAGAAATCGAACGAAGCCTCTCCTTTTTGAAGCCGTGACCATCTTCCCGGAAGTTTTTGACGGCTACATGTCCGCTTCCATTTTGGGGCGTGCGAAAAAGAACAAGCTCATCAGTTTCAAAGCGCACGACCTTCGCGACTGGACGCATGATCGGCATCGCACGGTTGATGATAAGCCTTTCGGCGGAGGCGCAGGGATGCTCATGAAGCCCCAGCCTTTCTTAGAGGCTCTTGTCGCACTTGGGGTTCGGAGGAAGAAGGATGGGAGAGCACGGGCGCGGGGCGCGGGGCGCGGGGCGCGGGTGATTGTGACGGCCGCGAACGGAAAACCGTTTACGCACAAAGATGCGGTCCGCCTGTCGAAGTATGACCGCCTCATCTTCCTCTGCGGACGCTACGAAGGCATTGATCAGCGCGTCATTGATCGCCTGGCTGACGAGGCATTCACCATCGGTCCCTACGTCTTAACCGGCGGCGAACTTCCGGCCATGGTCATGATGGATGCGGTTGCTCGGCACATCCCCGGGGTGCTCGGAGATGAAGCGTCATTGCAGGAAGAGAGTTGGGCGGATACGGGGCGGCGTTTGGCATCTGGCGTTTGGCATTTGGCCGCTCAGGAGCGGTTTGGCCAAAAGCCAAAAGCCAAAAGCCAAAAGCCCGGTTGTTCAACTCCAAGCTTCGATTCTGCATGCGGTACCGGAGAATATCCGCAATACACCCGTCCCGAAGTCTGGCTGGGCATGAAAGTCCCGCCGATTCTCATGTCCGGCCATCACAAGAAGATCGGGGAGTGGAGGAAATTGAAGCGAAATAGAACGATATGAAACATCGTATATCACCGGTCAACTTGATATCGCTTATCATTCTGCAGATCGTATTGTTGTTTGCGTATTTGTTTGTCTACAGCAGATGGCTGCATTTATTGGTACCAGAAATATCTTCTTGGATCATACGTATATTGGACCCGGGTATTTCAGTCTTTATCCCCTTGTTGCTTTGCTATCTTTTTTTAAAAAATCGTATCCATTTTTCTAAAAGAGCGAAGATTGGAATCGTCACAGTGCTTATCCTCGTGGTTTTTATAAATGGTTTTATGTTTTTGGGTTTGCTTTGGGGCCGCGCATTTTCTCAAGAAAAAATTTTCCCCGTGATCGTTCCGGGAGCGAGCGGCTCATTTGTGATTTCTCGATTTGCCAGCATTCCAGAAGGCGAAGGCTTCAGACTGTTTCAAATTTCAAATGGAATATTTCGAAAAGAGATCGCGCACTCTTACCGCTGGCATAAGGAGTATCAAGATCCATACGTCGAACTCTATGGAAGTGAAAAAACACCGTCAGATAGTCCGCTCTATATCTATCATGTGATGGATCATACCCTTGAGTTATTTAAGTCAGAATAACGTTGGATTCGTGAAAACCCAGCTGCTCTTCTCAGGAGATCACAAAGAAATCGATAAATGGAGGAAGGGGGAAGAGGAAGTAATCATCCTCTGCTTTTATGAAGAGTACGATAAAGAAACGCATCACTCCGATTATTATTCTGACGGTTATTATTCTTACGGCAGGATTGATGTGCAGGCGGGCGGAAATTTGTTGCGCGTTTAACGCAACCTATTCTAGGATTTGAGTCGAATAAAGAAACAGAAAATAGTTGTGGAAAGCAATTTTATCCAGCCTTATTTTAAAATGATGCCTCTGATTAAGAACTATTAATCGTCGTATTTTCTGATACGCCGTGTGTTTTCCTCCAACGTATCCAACCCGGCGCGTTTCCGGCGGACATTTACACTCGTTCGGTTTTTAATGGGTCGCGGAATATAATTGCCGGACGGTCCTCTGTGGAATTGCGTCCCGTATAATTGTTTTTCGCCGGAGTTTACGAGTATGCGATCCGTGAGGTATGCGCGTTCGTGAGGCGCAAAATGACAATGCTTTAGGCATGCTTCCTGAAGTTTCAAGTCGTCATCTTGATGCTGAATCAAAAGCCAAAATATTCGTAATCCTTTTTTCCCTAAAAGCGAGCGAGTGGGATATCCGTACTTGCGGATAATCGCGTGAATGTGACGATTATGCGCATGGTCCATGTTGTACATGACGACACCAGGGATTCCCCTTGAGGGAGAGGGGAACGGAAGACATAGCCGAAATCCCTGATCGACATCAAACATCTTTTTAATTTTCCGTACAAGTTTGGTATCCATATCTTTTCTGATCCTATAAGCTAACACCCTAAAAGCTAAAAGCTAAAGGCTAATAGCTATAACCCGATCTCCACCTCCTGCGGGCCCACGGCGTACGGGCCGACCTGATAGGGAGGGAAGATGATCGTCACGCCGTCTTCCGTTATCTTCGCGATTTCATAGTTCTCTTCCTTCGGTTCGGTGCCCCGCCGGATCCAGTCTTCGTCGCCGCCCACGTACAGCTGTTCGGCGAGCGAGGTTCGCGCCCGCGTCACAACGTCTTCGAGGGAGATGTCCTCCCGATCAAAATATTCCAAGAGGGTAAGGAATTTCTGGTTCTCTCCATCATAGATGTAACTCGCGTACACGGTATTCGGGTGCGCGCCGCCCGTGTATTCGGATCCCTGGAGCAAAACGTTTACGATGCCGTTTGATTCGTAGATATGCGCGGGTTCGAGCGAGAGGGAGAGCGGACCCGGAGACTGATCCGCCAAAAATCCTTCGCTGTATTCGGTAAACTGATCAACGAGCGATTGGACGTCTTCCTGCATGCGCTCGTTGAATGCGTCGGCGAATGTGGCGTTCGTCATAACGGGATAGCGGATATCCAGGATGAGTGTTTCCCGTTCTTCCGCGATCTCTTCGTCCACGAATGAGATCCCGTTCGTCTGTGGCCACGCGAAGGTCTTGATGATCTCCCGGAATATCTTGGCGTCTCGGGAGGGGTCGAACGCATCACAGCTCACGTCGTCCACCGTGCCTTGAACGCACGCGTCGCTTACGCGGGGATCAATCATGCTTTGAGCGGTGAAGGACAGTCGCACGGTCCAGCCGTTTCGGCTCGTTTCATATCGATAGGTATGATATTGGCTTCCGGCCGCACCCTCCTGTTCATCGCACGCGATAAAAAACAATCCGTTGATGAATTGTTTTGCGCCATACGCATCAAGATCGACGTCAACGTTTCCGCAGAGCTTCGGCACTTCTTCCGATCCGCTCGTTTGCGCGATATCAAGCTCCAGCCACGCGCTGTCCAGCGATCTGTTCGGGAGGTCTATCTTCAATCGCTCCGTCCCGTTCCATGCGGTCGTGACTCCCGAAAGAGGATATTGGAACGAGAACCCCTGGGACCCGCGGTACGTCTCCCAGCCTTCGCGGAGGATTCGCGGATTCGCATTACCGCGGCCGAATACCTCATCATCCTGAGAGGCGGAATCGGACGGAGGCGATGGTTGCGGGGCGGGCTTTTCCTCCTCTTTCTTCGCGAAAGGATTGGTGCATCCCGCGCCCATGAGGATGATTCCGATCACGGAAGCTGTGAGCATGCGCTTCATATGCGGGAAGCATACAGGATTAATTGAAATAATTAAAAAAATTGAAAAGAGTTCAATTATTTCAATCTCTTCCTCGCGTGAACGAGCTTCCAGATTTCATCCGGCAGGAGGACGAGCGCGCCCAGGGCGATGATCCAGAGCCACACGGTCCAGGGGATGGAAGTGACGTGGAGCAGGTGCGAGAGCGGGCCGCCGCTCAGGGCGATCAGGGTCATGACAATGATGATGCCGATGGCCGCCAATAAAAACGTATTCTCAAAGGGATTAAACGTGAATACGGATCGGGTGGAGCTCCGGATGCTGAACGCGGCCCACCACTGCATGCTCGTCATGGCCAGGAGGACGATGGAGAAGCGCATCATGTCTCCATCGATACTCATCGCGTAGAAGTAAGCGCCCAGTCCGATGGCACCCATGGCCGTGCCCAGAATGCCGATGCGAATCCAAGCGTTTTTCGGGAGGAGCTTTCCGTGTTCCGGTTTCGTTTGACCGCCGTGCGCGGGTTCGGTCGCGAGCGCGAGCACGGGCAGGGCATCCGTTACGAGGTTCAGCCACAGGATCTGCACGGCGAGGAGCGGGGTGGGGAGCATAAAAGCCAACGCCACGCCGATGACCGCCAGCTCCATGGCGTTCGTGGCAAACAGGTACGTGACGACTTTCTGAACGTTTCCGAGCACGCTTCGTCCTTCTTTTATCGCATCGACGATCGTGGCGAAGTTGTCATCCATGAGCACCAAGTCCGCGGCTTCGCGCGCCACGTCCGTTCCGGTCCCTCCCATGGCCACGCCTACGTCTGCGGCATGGAGCGCCGGGGCGTCGTTCACGCCGTCGCCGGTCATGGCGATGATTTTCTGTTCGCCGCGCGCCACCTCGATGAGGCGCATCTTCGTTTCCGGCGTCGCGCGCGCAATGACCCGCACCTCTTTGAGCTCTTCGACGAGCTGGTCATCGTTCATCCTCATCAGATCTTCACCGAGCCTCACGGATGAGCGTTTTGAAGCCAAACCGACTTCCTTTGCGATCACGAGCGCGGTTTCCGGATGGTCGCCGGTTATCATGGTTACGTTGATGCCGTGCGAACGGCACCACTTGATGGCGTCTTTCGCTTCCTTCCTCGGATCATCCCGCAATCCGGCGAGCCCGGCGAATTTCCATCCCGAAGCGGAATATCCGAGCTGCGCCTTGGCGCTTTCCGCGAACGCAATGACGCGCATGCCCTGTCGGGCCATGGTTAAGAGGTGCGCTTCGTAATTGATATTCTTTTCTCCGCACGCGTTGAGAATTTGTTCCGGACTCCCCGCGAGGATGCTTACCGTATCTCCGTTTTTAAGGGTCGTCGTTACCGCGCGCGTCCGCGTTGTTCCGTCGAACGGACGAACGTCGCGCTGCATCGGAACCTCGAGCGTATACGCTCCGGCGAGATCCAAAAACGCGCGATCGATCGGGTCAACGCTCCGCAGACGCTCTTTGAGATTTGCGGCCGGATCCGCAACGGCGGCCATGAGCTCCGCGAAGCGTTTTGCACGATCCTCATCCCCGTTCACGCGCACGCATCCGTCATGTGCGATTTGAACGGTCGTTTGATCGGCGAGGACGGCTTTGTTAAAGTGAAGTTCGTTCAAGGTGAGCGTTCCGGTTTTATCCGTAAAGATCGTATCAACGCCTCCCAGGGACTCCACGGCCTGAAGCTCTTTTACAATGGCGTTCTTCTTGCTCATGTCTCGTACGCCCCTGGCGAGCACGATGGTGAGGACGACCGGAAGCCCTTCCGGAACAATGGCCACGATGAGAGCCAGAATGAGCGGGATGGAGGCGAGGATGGGGCGTCCGGAAGCCACGGAGGCGATGAAGAGGATGAGGGCGATGATGATGACGGCCGTGAGCACCTGATGCGACAGGGTGCGCACGCGCGTGACGAGCGGAGGTTCGGGGCGTCGTTCCGAGAGGCGCAGGGCGATGTGCCCAACTTCCGATTCGGTGCCGATGGCGCTTATGACGAGGAGGCCCGTTCCCGCAACGACGGTCGTACCCGCGTATCCCGCATTGCGAATATCAGCGGCAATCGCATTCGTTTTGAGCTTGATGGCGTCGGATGTTTTGGATACGGCGATGGATTCTCCGGTAAGGCTCGATTCGTCCACGCGAATTTCCGTCACCGTGATCCAGCGGCCGTCCGCCGGAATGCGATCGCCGGCCTGGAGCCGGACGACATCGCCCGGGACGAGATCGTCAACACTGCAAAAAAGGTGTTCACCGTTTACGAGGCAGCGCGCCTCGAACGTGACATCTCGCTTGAGTGCTTTTAGGGCGCGGGAGGCGCGCGCGGACTGGAATGTTCCAATGACGGCATTCATCACGAGAACCGCGGAAATGATAATCGCATCGCCCCATTCCCGCATGTAGATGGAGATGCAAGCAACGCCCAAAAGAAGGAATACGAACGGACTCGAAAATTCTTTAAGGAATCGTACAATGATCGAAGTGTCTTTTTTTTCCGGAAGCCGGTTCTTCCCGAAGCGTACGCGCCGGTTGTCGCGTTCGGACGCGTCAAGCCCCTCTTTTTTTGCGGAGAGTTTTTCGAGAGCCTTTTTCGCGTCTATTCCGGCGAGTTCACGCGGATGGATCTGTCTGGTTAGCATAAGATCGGGCATCGGGCATCGGGCAATGGGCTGGGGGTTTTTCCCTCATGCCCGTTGCTTCGTAATCACCCTCTCCAAATCGCATACGCCAAGTAGGCGATGTAGATGACGACGAATGCGATTCCATGAGATCGTTTTATCGTCGCTTTTTTAGGCTGAGTTACGAGGAAGAACCACAGCAGGATGGTAATGATCCCTGCGATGATAAGGTTTTCGAACTGTATGGCGCTGAACGGAAGCGGTGCGATGAGCGCGCTTAGCCCCAGAACGAGCAGGAGGTTGATCATATTCGATCCCACGATGTTTCCGATGAGGAGCTTCGGTTTTCCCCGTTTGCACGCGATGATGCTCGTTGCCAGTTCCGGGAGCGACGTTCCAAGGGCGATGAGCGTTGCCCCGATGAGCCCTTGGGACACTCCAAGGAGCTCAATGATTGCTTCCGCTCCGTTCACGATGATATTTGCGCTCACGCCGAGGCCGATGACTCCGGCGGCAATGGCGAGGAGGCCCGTCCATAGTTTTTGCGGGAGCTCCGTTTTCGGAGGCTCAATATCTTTTCCCCACTGGCCGTAGATATAAAAGGCATAGAGAGAGAATCCCAGGATGAGGATGATCCCTTCCACTCGGCCGATTTCATTCGGCCCGGAAAACAGACTCAGAGACTCTTGGGCGAATAGCGCTACAATCAATGTGGCCAAGAGCGTCAGCGGGATGCCGATGCGGATGGAGTTCTCTTTTACGACGACGGTGGCCATGATGGATGTGATGCCCACGACGACCAGGATGTTCGCGATATTGCTCCCGAGGACGTTCGCAACGGGAATTCCCGTAAGCCCGTTTATCGTGGCCAGGATGTTCACGGCAAGCTCCGGGAGCGACGTGCCAACGGCCACGATCGTCAGTCCCAAAAATATTTCGGATAGCCTAAAACGCTTCCCGATGACCAGGGCGCCGTCAATGAGCCAGTTCGCGGATTTCTGAAGGAGGAAAAAGCCGAGGACGAGCAGGAGAAGTTGAGTAAACATCGTTCCACATTGTATCACGGGGGAGGAAAAGGGAAGATGGAATGCGGAATTTGGAATATCGTCTCAACGTCTCGTTTCTTTCACGATGTCCAAATATATCGCACGACGTCCACAAAGGTCGTTCGCATTCCGTATTCCCTAATTCCGCACTCCAACTTCCTTCTCCTGTTGCTTCATGCCCGCAAAACGGTATACTGAATTTATGATGCGGGTGCGGGGTCGATGCGTTATTTCCATTTCGATGATCGGGTCGGCGATCCTCGTTTTTTCAGTTTCTCCCGTCTTCGCAGCCCAATATCGACCCGTTCCGGTCCTTGAGGAGCATGCGCGAACCGCGGAAGTTTCCATTTGGAAGGCGGATATTTCGAATCGCGTCCGATTCCAAACATTCGATAAAACCTATAAAAGAGGGGCGTTTTTGGCCGCCGGAGACGTGGACGGCGACGGGGCGGATGAGCTTGTCTTTGGCGCGGGGCCGGATCACGCGCCGGTCGTTCGTCTCTATGAGACGGACGGGACGCTCATCAAGGAATTCCGCGCGTATGAAGAATGGTTCAAAGGAGGCGTCCGTGTTGCCGTTGCAGACGTGGATGGCGATGGAATCGATGAGATCATTACGGCACCGGGACCCGGCATGAAGCCGCTCATCCATGTGTTTAACGCACAGGGAGAGCATAAGCTCGAAGGGGGTGCGCTCGCATACGCCGAAACGTTCCAGGGCGGCGTTCGGCTCGCCGCGCATGACATGGACGGAGACGGGAGTGCGGAAATCATAACGGTTCCGGGTCCGGGAGGCGGTCCGCACGTCCGCATCTTCAACGGGCGCATGGAGAATGCGGGCCTGGACTTCTTTGCATTCGATGAGGGGATGCGGGATGGCATTACGGTTACGGTGCTCCGGACCATGCGCGGTCCGCAGATCGTTATCGGCATGGAGTCTTGGCAACGCCCCATCGTGCGCCGCTTCCTCCTCACGGATCGCGCGCATCTCCTAAGGGAGTTCTACGCGTTTGATCCCGATTCCAAATCCGGTGTGAGCGTTTCCGCGTTTGACGTGGACAGCGACGGCGTGGATGAAATCGTTGCGTCGCAGAACGGAGGGACTACGTCCGAGGTTCGCATCTACGACATGTTCGGCACGCTTCATGATAAGTATCTGCTCCACGATCCTCTGTTTCGCGGAGCGCTTTCCATCGCACAGCTGGATGCGGACGGAGATGCACAGATGGAGCTCGCGACCGTGGCGCTCGCGCCGCTCGTCGTATCGCCGGAAGATGAGGAGAAGCGCATCGTCGTGAATTTGAGCCAGCAGCGGCTCTATGCGTATGAGCACGGCCGCATTGCAAAAACGTTTCTCATCTCATCCGGGACATATCGGTATCCAACGCCGGCCGTTGAAACGACGGTGCTCGAAAAGATCCCCGTGAAACGCTACCGCTGGAGCTACGGCGCGAATCATCCGGATAATTACGATCTGCCGAACGTGGAGTACAACCTTCGCATCTACGGACCGATCTACATCCACGGAGCCTACTGGCACAATAATTTCGGATACCGCATGAGCCACGGGTGTATTAACGTCGATGAGCCGGACGCGGAGTGGATCTACGGCTGGGCGGACGTCGGGACGCCGGTGAAGACGCACTACTAGAAGAAATTCGAAGAATTGAAAAGATTGAAATAGTTAAATTATTTCAATCTTTTCAATTTTCCTGAATCACGAGGATTTTGATCGGGGTATTAGAATCGTTCATCACCCCTTTCTTTTTTATCTTTTGCGACGTACCATGAAACAGTTCTAACGGGATATGAATCTATTTGTATTTTTTGCCGTCGTATTCATTCTCACTTTTCTGCTGGGGAAGCTTCTTGAAAAGATACGCGTACCTTGGATTTTCGCGGCTCTTCTCATTGGCGCCGGACTTGCCGTATACAATCCGTTTGAACAGATTACGTCCTCGGAAACATTCGGTATTTTTGCACAGATCGGAATGTACCTGCTCCTGTTCCTCGTCGGGTTTGAGCTTGATCTCAATAAGTTGAAAAAGGAGAGCGGCTTTATTTTCAGATCAACCTTCCTTATCATTTTTTTGGAAGGGTTCATCGGAACCTTCGTCGTTCACTTCATCTTCGGGATCGACTGGCTCATTTCTTTTCTCGTTGCGCTGAGTTTCGCAACTGTGGGCGAGGCCATCCTCATACCGATCCTGCATGAGTTTAAGCTCGTCAATACGACGCTCGGACAATCTATCATCGGCATTGGAACAGCGGACGATATCATAGAAATTATTTTGCTGCTCTTCGTGAGTATTTTGGTTGGCGCGCAGGCTGATGGAAATATCGTCTTTATCCTTTTCTCTCTGGCCGCGCTGATTCTCATGACCGCCGCTTTTCAATTTTTCAATAAAAAGAGAGATCGGTTTCATTTCGTAAGCATCGAAACGCTGTTTTTGTTCGTCCTGTTCGTTTTTTTCCTCTTTATTGGAATTGGAACGTATGCCGCCGCCGCTCCGCTCGCTGCCATTCTCGCGGGTGTATCCGTGCGACATTTCATACGTAATGAACGGCTGAAGTTCATAGAAGATGAGCTGAAATCACTGACGTATGGATTATTCGCTCCGCTGTTTTTCGTGTCGATCGGCGCGGAGCTGAACGTTCATTACCTGGTTTCCTTCCCGTTGCTGGTGCTTCTCGTCGTGGCCGTATCAAACGGAGCGAAACTATTGGGAAGCTATCTCGTGGGGAGAAAAAAACTCGGGGCGAGAGGATCAATATTGCTCGGCATCGGACTGTCCGTCCGGTTCAGTACGAGCATTATCATCATTAAATTTTTGTATGATAACGGTGTTATCGGTTTGGACATCTATTCCGTTATCGTCGCTTCAAGCATCGTATTCAAATTTATCATCCCGATCCTTTTCTCGCAGTTGATTACTCGATGGAAGTCCGTCGTGATCTGAGCACGTTTTGAAAAAAACACGCCTTTCGGCGCGTCTTTTTTATTCCTCCACATGAATCCGGGCCGGGTATGAAGCCTCGCGGGGTCTTTGAGAGACGCGAGGATCCGTCTCTGCTCCCGGACTCGTGCGGAGCGGGGAGCCGAAACGCGATGCGTTCGGCTCCCCTTGCAAGGGTCAGGACCAGCGGCTTTCGAGATTGCGCCGGAAGCGCATCTCTTCGCCGTACCTGGTCCGCAGGGCTTGCGGGTTGAAGAGCAGTTCTCCGAGCAGGCACGCGCGGCAATCGCCGGGGACCTTGCTCCAGAGGTACGAAACGATCTTGACGTCACTGATGAACTCGGCCATGTCTTCCTCCGTAACGGGAGCACCCATTGCTCCTCGATTCACGCCTCAAGCTTGATCGCTTAAGAAATGGATTGAGGAGGGGAAGCAACGACGTATCGCTGCTTCCCCATCCAAAGAGATTTGCCTTGACCTCCAGGCTTCCCGGCTGCGGAACGTCGGTTGCAACCGACGTTCCGATGCCGGACTAAGGAGACTTCTTGTTTACGGAGAAGTCACAAACTCCGTTGTTGCTACGCTGCGCGCCGGACCTTCCTGGCCTTGGGTCGGTAGACCGTGAAGGATTCCCCTTTGTAGAGGACGATGACCTGTCGGCCTTCGTTCCGGCTGATTACGGCGCCTTCAGGAAGGAAGCCGCTGCCAGCGATCGCCCGCTTGATGCGTAGCTCCAGATCCTTACGTGCCTGTCGCTCGCATTCAAGCGATCGGATCGCCTTCTGCTGGCGCTTCTCCTGCTCCCGTTGCCGTCGGTAGCAGGCTGGGCAGAGCTTTGCATCCAGAGCAACGGACGGTGCACGGAACGGGGTTCCGCACTTGCAAATGCGCTGCGGCCGCTTCTGCATCTCCTGGTGGTAGCAGGTTCGGCAGAGGCTTGCGTTCGGTGCATTGGCCGGCGGAAGGAACTCCGTGTGGCACTTCTCGTTGGCGCACATACGGGGAGTTCCGGGCTTGGCCTGTACCTTGGGTTGCGGTCGAGCCTGACGGCGCGGCGTTACCTTCGGTTGAGGCCGGGTCCTTCCGTACGTGCCGCGGAATTGCTGCCGAGGCGTTCGGGACGCACCGATCACGTCGCGGACGATCGGGCGTGCCACGGGGCGCGCAGATGTCTGCTCCGCTTCTGCCGCGGGCTCGCTTGTTGCCGGATTGGAAGCTTTCACTTCCGCTGCCGGTTCCTTGGTTGCCTTTGCTCCCGGCCAGTAGCAGACGTACTTCGTGACATCGACCGTGCGGTTTCCGTCCCGATCCCGGCCAATCCGTCTGACCACGCCGTCATGCGCACAGCGCACGTAGGGCTCGGGCCGAACGTAGGGTTCTTCTTCGTCTTTGATGCCTTCGACGAAGTCGCTGTCCATGTCGGCGATGATTGCGTCTTCCGGATTCTCCCCGTCCTCCGGGAAGAGAACTTCTCGGAGCCCGCCGGCGCGAACGCGGTCCGAAGCGTTTCTCCGGAATGCGCCGTCGAGGTGGAGACCTCTCCATCGGTCCACGGCAGGAACGGGAATCCTGGTCCGCGGTCCCTGGAACGGGATGTCATCCGTCTCGAACGTGCTGTTCCTCGACGAATCAGTGAACTGAACTTGTGTAAGGTTCTGCATTTTCTGCATCCTCGCACTCCCTCTCATGGTCCCGCAATATGCGGGGGAACGGAGAGAATGCCACTCGAACGGACGAATCCTTTCCCCGTCAATAATGTTGATATGGGCGGTTCGTCCGCTTGAGCGGTGGTACGGTCAAACGTGACAAAAACAGCGGCACGGATCGGATATCTTCGAATGGGGGAGATGTCCGGTCCCTGCCGCCGAAAGCGGTGGTAACGGGTTTCGGCTGATCTCTCACCCCCAGCCGATATTCACTTGTAAATTTAAGCGGTTTGTTATGTTGACGAATCACTATAGCATAGTTAAGGCAACTTGTCAAGTCCTTTATAGCGAAAAATGTGTTTTTTGCTCAATGAAGCAGATTTTTATATATAAGACATGAGGATTCAGCTCTCACGACCGCAGGGTTACTAGGCCGCTGGGTGACTGGGCGATTGGGGCTTATAACCGCACCTATAGAGAATTGATGACCTAGCCACCCCGTGGCCCAATCGTTCAATGATCCGGTTGCCACGTGTACGCGTTAGCGAAGACCCCCTTCGAATGGAACACGTAACACGCTAATCCGTTAACACGTAAACGGTTCCGGTCAGCTTTCTTCTCCTCGGTTTTCCCTGTACCCTGCTGGATATGAATGCAACAACACCGCTCCCGCCCGGCTTCTACGGCCTGGGCATTGCGCCGAAACTGCTCGATATCCTCGGAAAAGGAGGGTATAAAGAGCCAACGCCGATCCAACAAAAGTCCATTCCCATTGCCATCGAGGGTCAGGATCTCATTGGCGTGGCGCAGACCGGCACGGGGAAAACCCTGGCATTTTGCATTCCGATGATTCAGCGCCTGGCGCAGGTGAAGGGCAACGGCCTCGTCATCCTTCCGACGCGCGAGCTCGCCATTCAGGCGGACGAAGTCTACCAAGAAATCGGAAAGTCCATCGGGCTCCGTACGGCCGTGCTCATCGGCGGCGCGTCGCAACATGTTCAAAAGATGCAGCTTAAGAAAAAACCGCACGTCATCGTAGCAACGCCCGGAAGGCTTAATGACATGATTCAGCAGAAAGCCGTCTCCCTGCGCGACGTCCGCATTCTCGTACTGGACGAAGCGGATCGCATGCTCGATATGGGATTCCTTCCGCAGATCACGCGCATTCTGGAAACCGTTCCAAAGGATCGTCAGACCATGCTGTTTTCCGCGACCATGCCCGACTCCATTCTGAAGATCGCGGGGAAGCACATGAAGCTTCCGGTGCAGGTGGAGATCGCGCGTCCCGGCACCATGGCTGAGGGCATTACGCAGGAGCTCTTCATCATCGCGAAGGATGCCAAGCCGCGGCTCCTCGATCGCATCCTGGGGGAGAATCGGGGGTCCGTGCTCGTGTTCACGCGTACGAAACACGGCGCCAAGAAAGTGGCGCGCCTCGTGCGCCAAATGAGTCATACATCCGCGGAGATCCATGCGAACCGTTCCCTGGCTCAGCGCCGGGATGCGCTCGACGGATTCAAGAGCGGGAAATACCGCGTACTCGTGGCCACGGACGTCGCCTCGCGCGGGATCGACGTGAAAGGCATCGAAATCGTCATCAACTACGACCTGCCGGATAATCCGGAGGATTACGTACACCGCATCGGCCGCACGGCGCGTGCCGGACTCGCGGGCCGCGCTATCTCCTTCGCGACTCCGGACCAGCGCCGTGACATCCGCGACATCGAACGGCTGATCCGAAAACAGCTTCCCGTTTCCAAACAGCCCGATCTTCCGGCCGCGCGTCCGATGATGCGCGAGGAGCGCGGGGACCGGTCCTTCAAACCGCGCGGAGGCCGTGATCATGATTCCGGCCGTTCGCGTTCCACGGGCCGCGGAACCCCGCGAGGATCATCGCGCGGATCATCGCCGCGCCGGCCATCCGGATCGGGATCACGGTCAAAACCGTTCAGGCGGCCATCCGGATCGGGATCGCGGAAGCCGCGCGTGCATTACTAGCACAGCCGCCGTTGTCCACACTGGCGGATCTTGTTCCGCGTGATATGCTGAACATCCGAGATAAAGTTATCCATCTATGCCTCAAGAAACAACGCTGAACGAGGTACTGGAAGCCGTACAAACGCTGGCCGGCCATGTTGACGAGCAGTTTGCTGAAGTGAGAGCGGACCTCTCCGGCGTCAAGCAGGACCTCTCCGGCGTCAAGCAGGATCTCTCCGGCGTCAAGCAGGACCTCTCCGGCGTCAAGCAGGATCTTGCCGATACGAAAAACGAACTCCTCACGGAGATCGACCGTTTTGTTGTCCTGCACCAAACCCTGGACGTGGAACTCGCGTCCCTGCGTTCCCGTTGCGAACGCATGGAATTGTTTATGGTTCGCGTCGGAAAGAAGCTGGACATGGAATACGAACCCACGTAAACGGGTCCGAGTTGCGACAGATTCAAAGACGGCTCTGAAGAGCCGCCTTTTTTGATGATATTATTTGATTTCGACAACGATCTCTTTGTCCGTTGCCACGTAACTCACGAGCCGTGAAATATCATCCTTCGCCCGATCGTTCGCGCGCGCGATCAGATCCTCGCGCTCCGCCATTTCTTCCGCGGTGGACGAAAGGAGGGAGAGGGCTTCGTTATACCCATCATCCGAATCGAGAACGCGTTTGAGGATGCCTTCCTTGTTCTTGAGCTCGATCGGTCCCACGAGCCGCGCATTGAAGAGCTTGCTTGCCGGGATGCGCACGGTGATGCGTCCGGCTTCTTCGTCGAGCGTCACGTCAT
>Ga0315541_1001994_pt1 | contig 17715 bp, 17 predicted proteins | sample SalMarSW160190MG_FD_203095 | JGI IMG/M metagenome (GOLD analysis project Ga0315541, IMG submission 203095) | Salt marsh sediment microbial communities from the Plum Island Ecosystem LTER, Massachusetts, United States - Salt Marsh Sediment SW1601-190 ...
GGAAACAAGATCCCTTCTTCGTCTGCGAAAATAGGAACCGCTCCCTGCCTCCGTAAGAACGCCCCGAAACCCCCGTCCTACCGTCCCCTATCGCCCCCGCGACTCTTCAGGTTCCGAAATGGCTGGGCGGTGGGGGCCCACGCCCGAAAACGGGCGCGGGCCCCATGGCGAGAAGCCTTCTCAGGTGGCCGGGCCGGGCCCACTCCCACCCCCGTCGATCTCTCCCAACAGCTTCTCCAGACTGGCCTTGGCGTCCCCGAACAGGAGGATGGCCTGGCCGTCCGAGTACAGCGGGTTCTCGACCCCGGAGTAGCCCGGCTTCTCGTCCAGGTTGCAGACGATGACCCTCCCCGACTCGTGGGCCATGAGGATGGGCATCCCCGAGATAGGGGTCCCCTCCTTGTGGATCGCGGCAGGGTTGACGACATCGCAGGCCCCCACCACCAGGGTGACGTCCGTCTTGGAGAAATCGTCGTTGATCTCCTTGATGTCGAACAGGCTGCTCGACGGAACCTGCGCCTCGGCCAGCAGCACGTGCATGTGGCCCGGCATCCGGCCCGCCAGGGGGTGGATGGCGTACCGGACCTCTTTTCCCGCCGCACTCAGGCGATCAGCCAGCTGCACCAGCGCGAACTGCGCCTGAGCCAGGGCCATCCCGAAGCCGGGAATCAAGATGACGCTCCTCGCTTCGGAAAGCCTGCGCACCGCCTCGCTGAAGGGATCCTCCACCTCCTGCCGGGAGCCTTCGCCGGTCGAGGCCGGGCCACTCTGGGCGCGGAGGCCCACGACGACCGTGGACCCACCGGCCACCTTCGCGGCTCCGGTGCCGGCTGGAGCCATCTTGATGCCAACGAACACCGTGGCCAAGCTGCGGTTCATGGCCTTCAGCATGACGTAGGTGAGGATGGAGCCCGAGGCCGCCACCGTCGCCCCGCCGGCGATGAGGAGCCGGTTCTCGATGACGATGCCGCAGAACGCGGCTGCGAGGCCCGCCGTGGCGTTCAGGAAGGAGATGAGGACGGGCATGTCGGCGCCGCCGATCCGGATGGCGAACACCACGCCCATCAGCGCCGAGAGCGTGACGAGGACAATGAGCAGGGTCCCGGTCAGGGCGGGAGACGCGCCACCCGCTACGAAGGCCAGGACGGCCACCAGAAGGGCGTTGGCGAGGAGCAACGGGCTGTGGAAGGGCAGGAACGTGGGGGTCCCGCGCATCAGTCCGGAGAGCCTACCGCTGGCGATCATGCTCCCGCTGAAGGTGGCGGAGCCGATGACGAGGCCCAGGTAGCCGGACACGGTGCCGGTGGTGGTCAGCGTCTCGGCATGCCTGGTCAACTCCAGGTACGACACCAGGAACGCCGCCACGCCGCCCGCGCCATGCTGGAATGCCACCATGGCGGGGATCTGGATCATGGAGACCTTCATCGCCACGTACAGCCCTACGGCGGAGCCCACGAGCAGGGCCCCCAGCACCAGCGCCGGGGAGACGATGGGATGGCGTACCACGACCAGCAATAGGGCCAGTGCCAACGCCACCGCGGCCAGGAGGTTCCCCGCCCTGGCGCCCTTCGGCGTCCGGAAGAGCCTGATCCCGACGACCAGGATGGCGATGATGATGAAATCCACTGCCCACGACATGGTCATGCTCATGGAAGGACCCGTTGCTCAACTCGAAACCGGTAGCAGGTGAGATCCCCCCAGCTCCACCCGCTTGCTTGCAGACGGGCAGAGCCGGGGGGCACTTCAGGTGTCCCTCAGCGGTCCTGGGACGATTCCCGGAACATCCCCAACATCCGGTCCGTGATGGCGAACCCGCCCACCACGTTGAAGATCGCCAAGGCCACGGCCAGGGCGCCCACCACCTTCTGGGACAAGTCCATCGTCACCGAGAAGAGGAGGAGCGCCCCCAGGATGGTGATGGCCGAGATGGCATTGGTCATCGACATCAGGGGGGTGTGAAGCATGGGGGGCACCTTCGAGATCAGCACATAGCCGATCCCGAAGGCCGCGAAGAAGACACCCCCGGCCAGCAGAAGATCGCTCATGTTCGACTCCGGCCCTCTCGTCTCGGGATTCGGCCTCAGGCCAGTTTCATGGCCTTGAGGGTGCCTTGGTGCACGATCTTCCCGGCATGAGTGACCAGGGAGTGACTCACGATGTCGTCCTCCAGGTCCATCTTGCCCGGCCCCTGCTTGAACAGGTTCTTCACATACTCCTGAACGGCCTGGGCGTACATCCAGGCCGAGTGCTTCGGCACGCTCCCCGGGATGTTGGCCAGACCGGAGACGAGGACGCCGTTGTGCAGGTACTCCTCACCGGCCCGGGTGAGGGCGCAGTTGCCTCCCTGGTCGATGGAGATGTCCATGATCACCGCGCCGGCCTTCATGCCGTCGACCATCTTCTCGGTGATCAGGACCGGGGCCGTCTCGCCGGGCACGAGGGCGCTGAGCAGGACGATGTCGGCGTCCGCCAGCAGGGGGGCCAGGAGCGCCCGCTCCTTCTCGAGCCACTCCTCCGGAAGCGCGCTGGCATAGCCACCCTCGCCAAGGGCGATCTCCGGCGGAACGTCGAAGCCCGCCACCTTCGCACCCAGGCTCTGCGCGCCCATGCGGGCGTCGGCCCGGATGTCGACGGCGGTCAACTCGGCCCCAAGGCGCTTGCCGGTGGCGAGGCCCTGCAGCCCGACCACGCCGATACCCACGCACAGCATCTTCGCCGGCTTCAGAACGCCCTGGGCGGTACCCATCAGGGGAATGAAGACGGGAAGGTGACAGGCCGCGAGAAGGGTCGCCTTGTAGCCCGTGATCGTGCTCATGGCCGTGAGGCAGTCCATGCTCTGGGCCCGCGACGTGCGCGGGATGCTGTCCATGGTCAGCGCGGTGATCTTCCGATCACGCAGCGTGCGGACCATGTCGTGATTCGAAGGGGTCGCGGGGTGGATGAAGGTGATGAGGGTCTTCCCCTCGCCGATCATGTCCGCCTCGTGCTTCCCCACCTTCTTGTTGAAGTGGGGCTGCTTGACCTTCAGGATCACGTCGGACCGGGCGAACAGGTCCTGCACGTCGGGGACGAGGGTGGCGCCCGCCGCTCGGTACTCCTCGTCGGAGTGGTACGCTCCGATGCCGGCGCCGGTCTCCACCAGCACCTGGAAACCCATTTTCACATATGCCGCAACGTTTTCGGGGAGAGCTGCTACCCGCCCCTCCCGCTCTAGAATCTCCTTGGGTATGCCGATGATCATGTTTGATCCCGATTTGTTGCAGGTGGCGGAAGCGCGCTCGCCGCTTCCGTGGCCATCGTCGCCGACCCAGGGACCACCACCGGCAGACCCGAGAAGCCGTAGGAGACCCAAGCAGGCATGTGAATCTACGCTCACGGGGGGGGAATTCAACGGAGCCGCTCCGTCCCCGCTAACGCTCCGGGGAACGGGTCACTCCCGTCCGGTGCTGCCGAATCCTCCGACCCCCCGTTCGGTGGGGGAAGCCGAGTCGGCCTCCTCGATCCAGGGAACCTCGAAGCGGGCGAACACGAGCTGGGCGACGCGGTCTCCCCGCCGGATCCGAACCGTCTCGGGCCCGGTGTTCTGAAGCAGGACGGTGAGCTCACCCCGGTAGTCCGGGTCGATGGTCCCCGGGCTGTTGGGAAGCGTGATCCCATGCCGCGCCGCGAGGCCCGAGCGGGGGCGCACCTGGCACTCCAGCCCTGGCGGCAGCTCCATGATCAGCCCCGTTCGCACGCCCCGGATCTCCCCCTTCGCGAGGTCGAAGTCCGGCTCCGCCGACCGCACGTCGAAGCCCGCCGCCTCCGGCGTCGCCCTCGCAGGGAGAGGAAGGTCAGGGTTCGGCGGGAGCCGGATGAAGCGCACTTCGGGACGCTGGCGTGGGACCATGAACTCGATCCTCCTACAGAGGGGTCATGCGGAGGGCCCCAGCCGGAGCACCAGTTGCCTGTCCGGGTGGAAGTACCGCGCCGCTACCTCCGCCACCTCCTCACCGGACACGGCGTCCACCCTGGCCAGGAGCTCGTCGAGGCTCAGGAATGGCTCCCCGTCCAGAGCGAGGGATACCAGCCGGTACAGCCGGGCCGCTGTGGACTCCAACGAGAGGATCACCTGCCCCTTCACCTGCTCCTTGACCTGCTCCGTCTCATCCGGCGGAAGCCCTTCTGCAGCGACCCTTCCCAACTCCTCCCGGACAGCCTCCACCGCCCTCTCCTCGCTGGCCGGACGCGTGCCCACGTACACCCCTCCGACCCCGCAGGCGGCGTGGAACGTCTGCCAGGTGTGCACCGAGTAGCACAGCCCCAGCTCCTCCCGGATCCGCTGGAAGAGCCGTGAGCTCATCCCTCCGCCCATGGCGGACGCCAGCAGGCTCAGGGCGTACCGCGCGGGGTGGGCGTGCCCGGGGAGGGTCGTGCCGAAGACCACGTGGGATTGGGCGGTGTCGCGCCCCACCCGCTCATCCCCCGTCCGACCGCCCTCCGGGGCGACCAGGGCGACCGCCGCCGTGCCCGGGTCCAGCCTCCCCCAGAGCCGGTCGGCCTGGGCCACCAAGACTTCGTGCTCCACGTTCCCCACTGCGGCGATGAGGAGGTTCGCGCCACGGTAGGCACCGGCATGCAGCGCCCGGAGCGCATCGACGGGCATGCTGCCCACGCTCTCTGCGCTGCCGAGGATGGATCGCCCATAGGGGTTCCCCGGCCAGAGGAGCTCCCCGTGGAGCTCGAAGACCAGGTCGTCGGGCGTGTCCTCCACCTCGGCGATCTCCTCGAGCACCACCTCCCGCTCCAGCGCCATGTCCTGCTCCCTGAGGAGCGGGTTCAGGGTGAGATCCGCAAGGACGTCCAGCGCCAAGGGCAGATGCTGGTCCAGGACGCGGGCCTGGAAGGAGGTGTGCTCGCGGGTGGTATACGCGTCCAGGGAACCTCCCAGCCCCTCGAGGGAGAGGGCAATCTCGCGAGCCGAACGATGGCTCGTCCCCTTGAACACCAGGTGCTCCAGCAGATGGCTCCGCCCTGCCAGCTCGGCCGGATCGTGCGCCGCCCCGTGGCCGACCCAGACGCCGGCGGACACCGACCGGCCCCCGGGGACCCGTTCGGACAACACTCTCACGCCGCTGGCCAGGACGGTCTCGCGCACCCCTCCCGTCTCCAGCGCGCCCTGGGAAGCCGGAGGGGGCACGGACGACAGCCCGTGCCCCCTCTGAACGCGTCTCACCGACGGTCCCCGGTCAGTCCTTGGCGGGAGCCGCGGCGGCCTCCTCGGCGAGCGCGGCCTTCCGCGACAGGCGGAGGCGCCCCTTCTCGTCGATGGACAGGAGCTTCACCCGGACGATGTCGCCCTTCTTGACCACGTCCTCGGTCCTCTCCGTGCGCGCTTCCTGCAGCTCCGAGATGTGACAAAGCCCCTCGGTGCCGGGCATGATCTCCACGAAGGCCCCGAACGTGGTGCAGTTCTTCACCGGGCCCTCGTAGATGCGCCCGACCTCGGGCTCGGCGACGATGGCCTCGATCATCTCGCGGGCGCGGGCGCCGGCCTCGCCGGAGACCGCGGCGATCTTCACGAGGCCGCTGTCGTCGATATCGATGGTGGCTCCCGACTCCTCCTGGATGGCCCGGATGGTCTTGCCCTTCGGCCCGATGATCTCGCCGATCTTCTCCGGGTTCACCTGGATGGAGGTGATGCGTGGGGCGAACATGGAGATGTCGGCGCGGGGCGCGCTGAGGGTCTGATCCATGAGGTCCAAGATGTGGAGCCGGCCCTTGTACGCCCGCTCCAGCGCCTCCTTCATGATCTCCATGGTGAGCCCCTCGATCTTGATGTCCATCTGGATCGAGGTCACGCCGTTGCGCGTGCCCGCCACCTTGAAGTCCATGTCGCCCAAGGCGTCCTCGAGGCCGAGGATGTCCGTGAGCACCGCGACCCGGTCCCCCTCCTTGATGAGCCCCATGGCCACGCCGGCGCAGGCGGCCTTGATGGGCACGCCCGCGTCCATGAGGGCCAGGGACGAAGAGCACACCGTGGCCATGGACGACGAGCCGTTGGACTCGAGGATGTCCGACACGATGCGGATGGTGTAGGGGAAGTCGTCGTAAGCGGGAAGCAGCGGCTGGATGGCGCGCTCCGCGAGGTTCCCATGACCGATCTCGCGCCGCGACGTGCCCCGGAACGGGCGCGCCTCGCCGGTGGAGAAGGGCGGGAAGTTGTAGTGCAGCATGAACGACTTCGTCACCTCCTCGCGCGAGTCGATGGAGTCGACGCGCTGCTCGTCCCGGGAGGTGCCCAGGGTCACCACGCCCAGCGACTGGGTCTGACCGCGGGTGAAGAGCGCCGAGCCGTGGGTGCGGGGCAGCACCCCGACCTCGCTGGTGATGGGCCGGATCTCGTCCACGCCGCGCCCGTCGGCACGCTCGCCCTTCTCGAGGATCTGCTCGCGCATCGTCTTCTTCTCGATGCCCTTCAGGATCTCGCTCACGTCCTTCTCGTACTCGGCGACGTTGCCGTCCTCGTCCACCAGCTTGGTGAACACGGCCTCGCGCAGAGCGGCCATGGCCTGCTGGCGCTCCTGCTTGTCCACCAGATTCAGCGCCTCCTCCACGCGGTCGGCGGCCAGGCCCTCCACCTTGCTCTTCAGCTCGGCGGTGGGCTCCACCGGCGTCCACTCCATGTCGGGCACCTTGTGCCCGGCGAGCATCTCCTCCTGGACAGCGCACAGCTCCTTGATGCCATCATGGGCGATGCGGAGCCCCTCGAGGATCTCGGCTTCCGGCACCTCGATGGCGCCACCCTCCACCATGATGATGGCGTCCTTGGACCCCACCACCGTGATGTCCAGGTCCGAGTATTCGAGTTGCTGGAAGGTGGGGTTGAGCACCCATGTGCCTTTGATGCGCCCGATGCGCACCGCGGCCACAGGGGTGTTGAAGGGGGCCTTGGAGAGGTTGAGGGCCATGGAGACGCCCAGAACGCCCAGTACGTCGGCGTTGTTCTCCTGGTCGGCGGAAAGAACGAAACAGGTGACCTGCGTATCGTTCATGAACCCGTCGGGGAACAGGGGCCGGATCGGCCGGTCGATCTGACGCGCCGACAGAATCTCGTTCTCCGAGGGGCGCCCCTCGCGCTTGAAGAAGCCGCCGGGGATCTTCCCGGCCGCATAGCTCTTTTCCCGATACTCCACGGTCAACGGGAAGAACGGCAGGTGGGTGGGTTTGTCGTCCACGGCCACGGCGCAGAGCACGACGGTGTCGCCGTACTGCACCAGGCAGGAGCCGTGGGCCAGCTTCGCCATGCGGCCAAACTCCAACGAAAGGGTCCGGCCCGCGAACTGGCGCTCCATCCTCTGGATCATGGGTTGTCACTCACTTCGGTTGCGCCCCGATCTCGGGGGCTTTGGATGATGTGCCGAAGGGAGTCGAAGGTACGGAGGAGAGAGCGACCGCCGCCGGGGGCGCGCGCGGCGCGGCCCTGCTGCAGCCTTGGTCATGGTTGAGGCCGTCTCTCGTCCGAGGCGTTCGAGCCTCCGGCTGGAAAGGATGCGGCGGCGAGCGCCCGAGGCGCCCGCCGCCGCAAGCCGACTAGTGGCGCAGACCGAGGTCCGCGATGAGCACACGGTACTTCTCGATGTCCGTGCGCTTCAGGTACTCCAGGAGGCGCCGACGCTTACCCACCATCTTCAGGAGGCCGCGGCGGCTGTGGTGGTCCTTCGCGTGCTTGTCGAAATGGCGGCGGAGCTCGTCGATGCGAGATGTGAGCAGCGCCACCTGAACCGGGGCGCTGCCCCGGTCGCCTTCGTGGAGCTGGTACTTCTTGATGATGTCGTCCTTGACGATCGGCATGGCCGTCGTGCCTCCGCGAGAGTCTGCGCTGCAGGGGAAGCTGAGCAAATGTGATTAAGCCTTGAAAAATAGAGAATTCAGCCCTCCGGGTCCAGCACCCCCCTGGCGGCCTCCACGTCCTGCCTCATCTGAGCCACCAGGGACGCGGCGCCGTCGAAGGGCTGGACGTCTCTCAGGCGCTGGACGAAGTCCACGCGGACCTCTTCCCCGTAGAGGTCGGCGTCGAAGTCCAGGAGGTGGAGCTCCATGGTGGGCGGGGACCCTTTGAAGGTGGGCCTCGGTCCCAGGTGCAGAGCACCCAGGTAGGTGCCGAATCGCGTCGCGCCCCGCACGGCGTAGATCCCCGCCGGCGGGATGAGCTTGTCGGCGTGTCCCACGTTCAGGTTCGCCGTGGGAAAACCAAGCTGCCGCCCCCGCCCATCCCCGCGCACCACCACACCGCGCACCGAGTACGCGCGTCCCAGGCAGGCCCGGGCCTCCTCCATCCGGCCCCCGCCGATGGCGCGGCGGATGCGGGAAGAGGACACCGGTTCCTCCCCCGTCACCACCGGCGGGACCACGTCCACGACGAAGCCCAACTCCTTCCCGATGCTCCGCAGCGTGTCGGCATCGCCGGAGCGTCCGCGGCCGAAGCCGTGGTCATACCCGATGACCAGCTCGTCCACGCCCAGCCGCCCCACCAGGATCTCCTCCACGAACTCCCGCGGCGAGTAGCGGGACAGAGTTTCCGTGAAGGAGATGAACACGGCCCAGTCGAGCCCGCTCTCCGCCAGGATCTCCTTCTTCTCCACCGGCGTGGTGAGGACGGGAGGCGCGTGCTCGGGCCGGACGATGCGCAGAGGGTGGAGATCGAAGGTGACGAGGACGCTCCTGCGCCCCGTGGCCTCCGCCCGCCGCCGGATCTCCTGGAGCACCTCCCAGTGCCCTAGGTGCACGCCGTCGAAGGTACCCACCGTGGCCACGGTCCCGCGGTCCGTGGGGATCCCGGGGGCATGGGCCCAGCGGGCGGTCTCAGCCATGGGCCAGCACCTTCCGGGGAAGGAAGCGTCCTTCGGCGATGGCGCCCACGGCCACCAGCCGATCCAGGCACACGGCGGCGGCCACCGGGGCGTCCGGGGCCTCCGCCGCCTCCACGGCACGGCCGTGCACCAGGTCGGCGGCCGAATCGGACCCCACCGTGCAGCGAGGAAGGTGGGCCAGGGCGTCCAGGGGCGACAGGAAGGCCGCGTCCACCCGGGACCGGTCGCTCAACTTCCCAACCGCCACGGCATCCTCCACCGCGAAGGACCCCACGGCGGTCCGGCGCAGCGCCGTCAGATGGGCTCCGATCCCCAGGGCCTCGCCCAGGTCCCGGGCCAGGGAGCGCACGTACGTGCCGGAGGAGCAGCGCACGCGCAGCTCCACGTGGGGTGGATGGAACCCGGTGACGGTGAGCTCGTGCACCCGGACCGTCTGGGGCCGGAGGACCACCTCTTCCCCCCGGCGCACGCGCCGGTGGGCCGGAACCCCACCCACCTTCTTCGCCGAGAGGCTGGGCGGAAGCTGCTCGATGGCGCCCCGGAACCGGCACAGGGCCGCGTCCAGGGCGTCTCGGGAGAGCTGGCCCCACTCCTCCGAGGTGGCCACCACCGCTCCGTCCGGGTCCCCCGAGTCGGTCGCCACCCCCAGGCGCGCCGTCGCCTCGTAGGTCTTGTCCATCCCGGTGAGGTACTCGGCCAGCCTGGTGGCCTCCCCGACGCACAGGAGGAGGAGCCCCGAGGCGAAGGGATCCAGCGTCCCGGTATGCCCGATCCTCCGCTCCCCCAGCGCCCGGCGTGCGCACGCCACCGCGTCGTGGGAGGTGAGGCCCACCGGCTTGTCCACCGGGAGCACGCCGTGGAGGAGCGCGGATGTCATTCGCCCCCTTCCCCACCACCTCCAGGAGCGCCGTCCCCGGGCGTCCCTCCCCCGTCTTCCCCCTCCTTCACGGGGAGGACCTCGGAGAGGATCTGCTCGATCCGCCGGGCCTGCTCCATGCTCCGGTCCTCCTGGAACCTGAGCTCGGGGATGCGGCGGATGTGCAGGATCTGACCCAGCGCCCGGCGCAGGAACGGCGCCGCGGCCTCAAGCCCCTCCAGGGACTCGGCCCGCTCCTGGTCCCCGCCGAGGACTCGCACGAACACGCGGGCGGATCCCAGGTCCGTGGCCACCTGGACCGCGGTGACGGAGACCAGTCCGACACGAGGGTCGCGCACGTCCGAGCGCACCAGCCCGGCGATCTCGCGCTTCAGCTGCTCGTTGAGTCGTGCGATTCGCTTGGAGGCCATCGAGGTCGCTCCGTGCTGCTCAGTGGAAGTCGCGGCGGGTGCGGACAACCAGGGCCCGACCGTTCCCCTGGACCAGATGGTCGGCCTTGTCCAGCACCGCCTCCGCGAGGCAGTGATCCGAAGTGACGAGCGCCACCGAGATCTCGGCCCGGGCGAGCACGTCTTGGTCGCCCGTCTCCGCCACGGACAGGGAGAACCGTGACCTGAGGCGATCCTTCAAGGAGCGCACCACCGAGCGCTTCTCCTTGAGGGAGGCGCACCCGGGAATGGAGAGCTGCCAGGTCTGGGAGGCGACCACCCGTGACATGGGCTCAGGGCGTCAGGGCGGCCGTCAGCCCGTGCCGGCGAGGGTCCTGGCGATTTCCTCCACCACGTAGCACTCGATGACGTCCCGGACCTTCATGTCGTTGAAGTTGTGAATGCCGATGCCGCATTCGTACCCTTCGCGGACTTCCTTGGCGTCGTCCTTGAAGCGCTTCAGGGACGAGAGCTCCCCGTCGTAGATGACGATCCCGTCCCGGATGACCCGGGCGCGACCCTTCCGGTCGATCTTCCCGTCGGTGACGTAGCACCCCGCGATGGTCCCGATCTTGCTGATCTTGAAGACCTCGCGCACCTCGGCGGACCCGGTGACGTGCTCCTTCTTCTCCGGCGCCAGCATACCCTCCAGCGCGGCGCGGATTTCGTCCACGGCCTCGTAGATGACGTCGTAGGACTGGATGTCCACCCCGGCGCGCTCGGCCTCCACGCGGGCCGCGGTCTGCGGCCGCACCCGGAAGCCGATGATGACAGCCCCGGCCGTCTGCGCCAGGAGCACGTCGGACTCGTTGATGGCGCCGACGGCCCGGTGGATGATCTCCACCTGGACCTCGGAGGTGCCCAGTTGCTCCAGCGCGTCGGCCACGGCCTGCACCGACCCGTCGACGTCACCCTTGATCACCAGGCGGAGCGTCGTGCTCTTCCCCTGGGCCACCAACTGGGAGAAGTCCCCGAGCTTGAAGCCACGCTCGCGGATGCGGAGCTGCTTCTCCCGGTCGAGGCGCTGCCGCGCCTGCGCGATCTCTGCCGCGCGGTCGGCCTCCATGACCTGGAACGCATCCCCGGCTTGGGGCACGCCGGTGCACCCCAGGATCTGCACGGGCACGCCGGGGCCCACGGACGGCACGGTCCTCCCCCGCTCGTCCAGGAGCGCGCGCACCCGCCCCTCCTGCATCCCCACCAGGAAGGAGTCGCCCACACGCAGCGTCCCGCGCTGCACCAGGGTCGTGACGATCGGGCCCTTGCCGACGTCGAGCTGGGCCTCGATGACGGTCCCCTGCGCCTCGCGGTCCGGGTTCGCCTTCAGCTCCAGCATCTCGGCCTGGAGGAGGACCTTGTCCAGGAGCTCGTCGATCCCCTTCCCGGTCTTGGCGGAGATCTCGGACACCAGGACGTCGCCGCCAAAGTCCTCCACCTGCACCGAGTGCTGCAGCAGCTCCTGCTTCACCTTCGCGGGCTGCGCGGTGGGGAGATCCACCTTGTTGATGGCGACCACCATGGGCACGCCGGCGTTGCGGGCGTGGCTGATGGCCTCCACGGTCTGGGGCATCACCGAGTCGTCGGCGGCCACCAGCAGGACGACGATGTCGGTGACGTCCGCCCCGCGGGCACGCATGGCCGTGAAGGCCGCGTGGCCGGGCGTGTCCAGGAACGAGATGCTCCGTCCATCGGGGAGCACCACGTGATAGGCGCCGATGTGCTGCGTGATGCCGCCCGCCTCGCCGGCCACCACGTTGCTCTTCCGGACCTTGTCCAGGAGGAGGGTCTTCCCGTGGTCCACGTGGCCCATCACGGTCACCACCGGGGGGCGCGGCTTGAGGGTCTCGGGGGGATCCGCCTCTTCGTCCGCCTCCTCCGCCCCGTACTCCTCCTCACGCACCGCGGTGAAGCCGAACTCGTCCAGGAGCATCTCGATCTGGTCGAAGTCCAGGCGCTGGTTGATCGTCACCAGCAGGCCGAGGTTCTTGAACGCGGAGCCGATGATGGCCGTCGAGGTCACGTCGATGAGTTCGGCGAGCTCGGCCACGGTGAGGAATTCGTTCACCCGCACCGTGAGCCTCTCCCGCTCTTTCTCCTGACGCTGCTCCTCCTGCTGCGCCTCCACCTCCTCGCGGGACTGGCCCTTGCGACGCCTCTTTCCCTTGCCCCCCGTCCCCTTCAGCTCCGCCATGACGCGCTGGATGTTCTCCTGGACCGCGTCCTGGTCCACGCGCTGGCGCTTCTTGCCCTTCTTGCCCTTGACCGCGCCCTCCGCCGCCTTCCGCCCGTCCGGGGTGTACCCCTGGGCCTGGATGCGCACCTGGCCACCGGGGCCGGCGCTGGCCGCCGGAGCGGGCGCGGGCCTGCGGATGGTGCGCACCGGACCGTCGGGCGCCCCCTTCCGCACGGACTGGGGGCGCGCTCCCGTGAGGCCCGGGCGGGGCGTGAGCACGTCGGACACCGCCGCCGGCTCGAGGATCGCCTCGGCCTCCTCGAAGGCGACCTCCTCCTCGAAGGCGACCTCCTCGTCGGCGGCGACTTCCTCCTCGGGGGCGATCTCCTCCACGGCGGCGACGGTGGGCTCGGGCTGCTCGGACGCCTCCTCGGCCTCCGCCTCAGGCTCGAGAGGCTCGGCGTCCTGGGCTTCCTCCACCTCCACCTCCACCTTGACTTCCGCTTCCGCCTCCACCTCGGGCTCCGGCTCCAACGCGGACAGCGGAGTCACTTCGGCGGCTGTCTCGGGCTCAGGCTCGTCGGCGGCTGTCTCGGGCTCAGGCTCGGGAGCGGGTGCGGGCTCGTCGGCGGCCCTGCGCCGCCGCCGGCGGCGCGGCCCGGTCGAGGCCTCCTCCAGGGCTGCCTGGAGGGCCTCGGTCGGATCCTTGTGGCCGGCGCGCCGCTCGCGTTCCACCCGTGCCAGCACCTTGGCCACTTGGACTTCGGTGACGGACGAGCCGCCGCCGGTGACGGGGATCCCCATCTCCCGCAAGAGATGGATGAGCGCCTCCGTGTCGACCTTGAGGTCCTGGGCTAGCTCGATGACCCGCATGCTCTTCGCTATTCCTCCGCAGTACCCGGCGCCGTGTCCCCACCGATCCCCAACAACCGCGCCAGAGAATCGGCGAGAGGTCCCGCCGTGACGGCCACCGCCGAGATCGGCCCGAGGCCCACGGCGGCGCCCAATGTGGCCCGATCCCCCAGGATCGCCCAGGGGATCGGACGGTTCTTCAGAATGCCCCGAATCTTGTCCAACTGGACGCTCGAAGCGTCCCCTGCCATCAAAATCAGCCGGGCCTCGCCCTCGCGCGCCGACCGGCGGGCCGCGTCCGTCCCCGGCGCCACCGAGCCGGCCCGTCGGGCCAGGCCCAGAAGCCGGAGGGCCTCGTCAGCCCTCCTGCCCCGTTCCTCCATCGGCCTCCCCACCCTCGTCCTCGCCCTCCGCCGGCGCCTCGCCGTGGAAGCCGAAGGCCCGCCCCTCCTCATCCGGACCCGAGGCATCTCCCTCCACGACGGTGAGCTCGTCGATGAGCTGGAGCAGCCGGTCCGCCTCGGCCTCGCCGAGCCCCGGAATCGCAAGGAAATCCGCACGTTCCAGGTCGATGATCTGCAAGAAGGTATCATACCCGGCGGCCGAAAGTGCCGCCAGAGTAGGTTGCTCCAGATCCAGCTCGGAGAGCGGGAAATCCGCCGTCTCGTAGTGCTCCTCGGGTCCTCCGCCGAACAGGGAGAGATCGGTGCCCTTCTCCAGCCACTCCCGCGACCCGTACAGGTCGATCTGCCAGCCGATGAGCTGGGAGGCGAGCCGCACGTTCTGGCCGTTGCGTCCGATGGCAAGGGAAAGCTGGTCCTCGTCCACGATGGCGGTGATGACCTGGCGGGAGGTGTCGCTCACGACCTTGGCCACCCGGGCCGGCGCCAATGCCCGGCGCGCGAACACTTCCGTGTCGGGATGCCAGGGGACGATGTCGATACGCTCCCCGCCCAGCTCGGAGACCACCGCCTGGACCCGGGACCCCTTCAGCCCCACGCAGGCCCCCACCGGATCGATGGAGTCGTCCCTGCTGGAGACGGCGATCTTCGTGCGCCCCCCGACCTCCCGGGCGATCTCCTTGATCTCGACGATCCCCTGGTAGATCTCGGGAACCTCGAGCTTGAAGAGAGCGGACACGAAGAGAGGGTCGGCCCGGGACAGGATGAGCCTGGGCCCCTTGGGGGTCTCCTCCACCTTCTTCAGCACGGCCCGGATCGGGTCGCCCTGGCGGAAGCGCTCACGCGGGTTCTGGTCCTTCCACGGGATGATGGCGTCGGCGTCCTTGTGCCGGTTCAGCATCACCACCAGCTTGCCCCGCTCGATCTGCTGGACCTCGCCCGAGAGGAGCTCGCCAACCCGGTCGTTGAACTCGTCGCGGATGCGGTCCCGCTCGTTCTCGCGGACCCTCTGGACGATGCGCTGCTTCACCGCCATGACGGCATTCCGCCCGAACTCGGCGAAGTTCACCGGGATCTCCATGACGTCACCCACCTCGTAGGTGTCGTCGTCCCATTTGGCGTCTTCCAGGGAGATCTCGCAGGACGGGTCCTCCACGACGGCGACAACGCGCTTGAGAACGATGATCTCGAAGTCCCCGGTGTCCTCACCGATGTCGATCTCGGCGCGCACGTTCGGACCATAGATGCGCGCAAGCCCGGCCAGGATCCCGTCCTTGACGAGATCCTCCATCTCTTCCGGCGACAGGCTCTTGGTGGAAGCCACGTCCCTGAAGGCGGCGACGATCTGGGCGGCGTTGGCCATATCCTCTCTCTACCTCTTCCACGTGAAGGCGAGGTTGGCACCCGCGATCCGGTCCCGCGGAATGCTCACCTCGTCGCCATCCGGGAGCCGCAGCCTCACCGCCGCGGTTCCTCCTTCACCTTCCAGGCCCAGCAGCTCGCCCTCGAGCCGGCGGGCCCTCCCCGCGAGGACCTCGTGGCCCTTGATGGCCACCTGCTCCCCACGGAACCGCTCGTAGTCCCGGTCCTTGAGCAGGGGGCGGTCCACCCCCGGCGACGAGACCTCGAGCACGTACCGCTCCGGGAGGTCCTCCCTCCCGTCCAGCCACGGCTCCAGGGCACGGCTGACCTTGGCACAGTCGTCCACCGTGACGCCCTCCCCTACCCCTGCGCCGGGGCGATCGATGCGGACCCGGAGGGAGGGCCGGTTCCCGCTCCCCCCCCAGCGGACCTCCACGAACTCGTAGCCCAGGGCTTCCACCCTGGCCTGAAGCTCGCCCTCGATCTCTGGGTTCGACCTCATCCCCAGCCTCCCTCAAACACCGACCACACCGAATAAAAAAGCGGGGGCCACCAACTCCCCCACTTCGCAAAGAGCCACCCCGCGGGCAACTCTGCAGGTATGCAAATATAGGCCCGCCGCCGCGGTCCCTCAAGGGATCGAGGCGTCGGGGCACCCCGGCGCGGCGCGCCGGGGCCCTGAGCGAGTCCCCTACTCCGCGGGACCCTGGCCGGCGGCGCCGCCGCGCAGGCGCTCCTCGAGGGCGGCCACTCTCGCCTCCAGAGCCTCGAACTCCTTCTGGCTCACGAAATCCAGTCGCTCCCGGGCGTCGCCGGCGGCCTCCTGGGCCTTGTGGAGGGCGCTCCTCATCACCTCTTTAGCCCGCTCGGGCGACAGGTCCCCGCGCTCCCGGGCCTCGGTGATGGTCTCCTCCAGAGCGTCCTTGAACGCCGACAGGACCCCGATCCCCTGCTTGATCCCGTCGGAGACCTTGTCCTTGGTGGACTTCTTGTCGTCGGTCATGGTTGGTCCTCGGCTGGTCCCCGTTCCGGCGGGGGCGTCCGCCCCCACCCTCAGTCAACCCCTACGGCCCGTGGGCCCGTGAGGTTCATTCCTCTCGCTGGATGTGCGCCCCGAGACTCCGGAGCCGCTCATCGATGCCCTCGTAGCCCCGCTCGATCTGTCGGATGTTCTTGATGCGGCTCGTCCCCTCGGCCCCCAGTGCCGCGATGAGGAGCGCCATCCCCGCCCGGATGTCCGGGCTCTCCACCACCCCTCCGGTGAGGCGGGAGGGCCCCACCACCACCGCCCGGTGGGGATCGCAGAGAATGATGGAGGCGCCCAGGCCCACCAGCTTGTCCGTGAAATACATACGGGATTCGAACATCTTCTCGTGGACCAGCACCGTGCCCCTGCACTGGGTAGCCGTCACGAGAGCGATGGACGTGAGGTCGGCGGGGAACGCCGGCCAGGGGCCGTCGTCGATCTTGGGCACGTGCCCGAAGGCGTCCTGGCGGACGACGTGCTCCCGGTCCCCGTGGACCCGGAGGTCGGCTCCCTCCACCGTGCAGTCCAACCCGAGGCGCCCGAAGCCCAACAGAGTGGAATCCAGGTGGGCGACGGGCGCTCCTTCGATGACGAGCTCGCTCCCGGTCACCGCCGCAAGGCCGATGAAGGACCCGGTCTCGATGTGGTCGGTGCCGATGGCGAAGCAGGCACCCCCGAGCCCCTCCACCCCCTCGATGTCGAGGATCCCCGTGCCGATCCCCCGGATCCTCCCACCCATGGCGTTCAGGAGATTGCACAGGTCCTGCACGTGGGGCTCGGCGGCAGCGTTCCGAATGCGGGTCGTTCCCTTCGCCGTGACCGCCGCCATGATCGCGTTCTCGGTCCCGGTGACCGAGGGCTCGTCCAGGAACATGTCGACGCCCTTCAGCGCCGCGGCCCGGATGGTGAAATCCCCGGAGAACCCCACCGTGGCCCCCAACGCCTCGAAGGCCAGGAAGTGGGTGTCCATGCGGCGGCGCCCGATGACGTCCCCTCCCGGGGGAGGGAGCGTCACGTGGCCGAACCGGGCCAGGAGCGGCCCGGCCAGGAGGAGGGAGGCCCGGATCCGCTCCGCCATGTCCCTGTCGATGGCCTCCGGCCGCACCGCGCGGGGATCCACGGTCACCTCGTTGGGCCCTACCCACCGGACCCCAGCGCCCAGGGATGCCACGATCTCCAGGAACGTCTCCACGTCCCGGATGCGCGGGACGTTCTCCAGGGTCACGGGCTCGGCAGCCAAGACGGTGGCTGCGAGGCAGGGAAGAGCGGCGTTCTTGTTGCCGGCGGGGCGGATACGCCCGGAGAGGCGGTGTCCGCCTTCGACCAGGAAGGAGGCCATGCTTCGTCGGGTTGGGGGAAAAAGGAGACCGGCCAGGCGGGGGTGGCATGCGCCGGCGCCCCCTCCTTGCCGGGAAGATATGCAGGTTGCGTGCCGCAGGCACCCGAGCCGCTTGCCCCCCCCTTCCCCTCACCCTACAATCGCCCGGACACTCCACCCCAGCCCTGGACCAGGGGAATGCGCCTCCGAGAGTTCCTCCGCCATGACTTCGTCCTGCTCCGCCTCGAGAGCAGGGACGTGGACGGGGTCATCGCCGAGGTGGCCCGCCAAGCCGGCGTGGCCGGGTTGGGCGACCCCGACCTTATCCGCGCCCAGCTCCTCGAGCGGGAGCGCCTCCACCCCACGGTGATGGGGTCGGGGCTGGCCATCCCCCATGCCACCGTCCCCGGGCTCGAGGAGCCCGT